>OFDC01000928.1_pt1 | contig 17757 bp, 15 predicted proteins | sample 1520941 | NCBI WGS metagenome assembly OFDC01 (sample SAMEA94258168, study PRJEB24077) | hot springs metagenome | biome: Aquatic biome; feature: Water | place: India | collected 2012-12-06 | depth 5 m | reverse complement strand
ATAATGAAAAACGCCCCATTCTTTCGAATGAGGCGTCTTTATTGGTGGGAAAGAGACAACATTAATGTATATTTAAGTTTATGAAAATATTGAAAAAATATTATTCAATTAAATTTAATACCGCCATTAATACCGTCACATGCTAAATATGAAAAAATATTCTATTTAAAGACTAGTGTTTAAAAGCTAAGCCTGCCAATTCTTTGTACCGATGTTAGAAATGTAGAAAATCCCATCGTTCTTTATACACTAACGCTACATTGACAATCTTTAAGATCAGATAATTAGTTTCAAAGTTAGATGAATGCTGATTTTTAATTCAACAAAAGCTTGCTTAAGAAATTATTGGTTGATTGCCCGTTAAGAATAAATAGCAGACTAATCAAAAATAATAGACCCAAAGCCACTTCCCGGTCATTCATAATCAATCCCAGGATTATTCTTGTAGTAGCAACTAGCAATTTCATACACTTTATCTACATCTTTAGCGTCACAAATGAAAACTGCATTCATTAGTGAAACTGGATGTGTAGTTAAGTCATTGTTTATTAATTCCTCGTTAGAAAAAATTTCCTTAATAGTTTGAAACATATATATCTCCTAATGCCCGCTTATTCGGGTTATCCAAAACAACTAATATTCTTTTGTTGGTAAAGTATTGATGTAATTACATATAAAATTTCATTACAAAAATATTGTCTTTACGCGGAGATATAAAAAATCAAACTTTATTGAAGTAAATAATAAGGACTTAAAAGAGATTAGATTCGGGTGTCTTTGCTAGATATAATGTCCAGTTGATTGATACCTCTAAATTAGCTTCAAAACAGGATCTTACGATGACAAGCCAACAACAACGAGCCGAACTACAACGCCAAATCTGGCAAATTGCTAACGAGGTGCGGGGTGCAGTCGATGGCTGGGATTTTAAGCAGTATGTGCTTGGAACCTTGTTTTATCGGTTTATCAGCGAAAACTTTGCCGAATATATTGAAGGCGGTGACGAGAGCATTGACTTCGCGTCGCTTGCCGATGATGTCATTACTAATGAAATTAAAGACGATGCGATTAAAAGCAAAGGTTACTTTATCTACCCCAGCCAGTTGTTTGCTAACGTAGTCGCCAAGGCCAACAATAACGACAATCTCAATACCGATTTAGCCGCCATATTTACCGCTATTGAAAGCTCTGCACTGGGGTATGCCTCTGAGCAAGATATTAAAGGCTTGTTTGCCGATTTTGACACCACCAGCAACCGTTTGGGTAATACCGTCATCGAGAAAAACAAACGTCTGTGTGCGGTGCTTGAAGGTGTTGCCAAGCTGAATATGGGCAGTTTTGAAGACAGCAAAATAGACCTGTTTGGCGATGCTTATGAGTTTTTAATTTCTAACTACGCCGCCAATGCTGGCAAATCAGGGGGCGAGTTTTTTACCCCGCAAAGTGTCTCCAAGCTCATCGCGCAACTGGCCATACACAAACAAAGCAAGGTTAATAAAATTTACGACCCAGCGGCGGGATCGGGCTCACTGTTATTGCAAGCCAAAAAGCAGTTTGATGACCACATCATTGAAGAAGGCTTTTTTGGGCAAGAAATCAACCACACCACCTACAACCTTGCGCGTATGAACATGTTTTTGCACAACATCAATTACGACAAGTTTCATATTGCGCTGGGTAACACCCTCATCAACCCACATTTTGGTGATGACAAACCGTTTGATGCCATCGTCTCTAACCCGCCATACTCTGTTAACTGGATAGGCAGTGACGACCCAACTCTGATTAACGATGAACGCTTTGCCCCCGCAGGAGTGCTAGCACCAAAATCGAAAGCCGACTTTGCCTTTGTGTTGCATGCACTTAGTTATTTATCTCCCAAAGGCCGTGCCGCGATTGTGTGCTTTCCAGGTATTTTTTACCGTGGAGGCGCAGAGCAAAAAATTCGCCAATATCTGGTCGATAACAACTACGTTGAAACCATAATTTCACTCGCACCCAACCTATTTTACGGCACGTCGATTGCCGTGACTATTCTGGTACTTTCTAAACACAAAACAGACAATAAAACCCAGTTTATTGACGCAAGTGGTTTATTTAAAAAAGAAACCAATAACAACGTGCTGATTGTGGAAGGTGAAAACAACCACATTGATCAAATCATGGCCGTATTTGATAGCAAAGCCAATATTGACCACTTTGCCAAGTCAGTCGATTACGATGATATTGTTAAAAACGAATACAACTTATCGGTCAGCAGTTATGTAGAAGCCAAAGACACTCGCGAAGTGGTGGATATAGCCAAACTCAATGCTGAACTCAAAACCACCGTAGAGAGAATAGACCAGCTTCGTAAAGAGATTGATGCCATTGTGGCGGAGATTAAGGGATGAGTGCTATAAGCTTTGTAGAAAAATTGCTAAAGCATCGAGTAGATTGGAAGGCACTGGGTAAAGTGCTTGTTCGTACCAAAGGAACAAACATTACTGCTGGACAAATGAGGTTACTGCATAAAGATGGTGCGCCAATAAAAATATTTGCTGGTGGTAAGACAGTTGCGTTTGTTGATTTTGAAGATTTGCCTGCAAAAGATATAAACAAAGAGCCTTCAATTATTGTTAAATCTCGTGGCGTTATTGAGTTTGATTACTATGACAAACCGTTTTCTCATAAAAATGAAATGTGGTCTTATCATTCAAAAAATCAATATATCAATATAAAGTTTGTCTATTACTTCTTGAAAATAAATGAATCATATTTTCAAGGTCTTGGAAGTAAGATGCAAATGCCGCAAATTGCGACGCCTGACACTGATAAGTTTCAAATTCCCATCCCCTGCCCAGAAAACCCGCAAAAATCGCTAGAAATCCAAGCCGAAATTGTCCGTATTTTGGACAATTTCACTGAGCTCACAGCGGAGCTCACAGCGGAGCTCACAGCACGCAAAAAACAATACAACCACTATCGTGACCAGTTGTTGAATTTTGAAGAAGGTACAGTAGAGTGGAAAGATTTGGGAGAGGTTGCTGATATTTATGATGGCACGCATCAGACACCCAAATACACTAGTGTCGGGATACCTTTTGTTAGTGTCCAAAACATTAAAGACTTATATGCGACCGACAAATACATTTCAGAAGAAGATTTTGCGAAATACAAGTACAAGCCTCGAAAAGGGGACTTGTTTATGACTAGAATTGGTGATATCGGCACATGCTCTATCGTTGAGAATAATAATCCTCTTGCATATTATGTTACCTTAGCTTTGATTCGTGTGAATCAGGAAATTATTAGTCCATCATTTCTTAGGTATGTAATTGAAAGTAGTATTGGTAAATCAGAGTTATATAAAAGAACTCTTATAAACGCAGTACCAATAAAAATAAACTTGGGAGAAATTGGTAAAATAAAAATTCCTATCCCATCTCATGAAGCTCAATCTCGGATCGTCAGCATTCTCGACAAATTCGAGACCATAACTAACTCCATTACTGAGGGCTTACCGCGTGAGATTTCCTTGCGCCAACAGCAATATGAGTATTACCGTGAGTTGCTGTTGAGCTTTCCTAAAAAAGAAGTAGAGGCATAACATGGGTGTGTCGTTGACTGAAATTGCGCAGCAACTTATAGATGCCAATAAAAAGGTTCAGTTGATTTATGCTTTCAACGGCACGGGTAAAACGCGGTTATCACGAGAATTTAAACAGCTTATTGCACCAAAAATCGACGGCGACGACAATGCGCAACAATCAGAATTGGCGCAAAAGAAAGTCCTCTATTACAGTGCTTTTACTGAGGATTTGTTCTATTGGGATAACGATTTAACGCATGATGCTGAGCATAAGTTAAAAATTCATCAAAATTCGTTCACTAAGTGGGTATTTGAAGAGCGAGGTCAAGACCGAAATATTGTTTCAATTTTTCAGCACTACACCAATGAGAAATTAACACCGAATTTTAGCGCTAACTTTTCTGAAGTGACATTTTCTTTTGAACGTGGCAATAATGAGCAAGAGCGAAACGTTAAAATTTCTAAAGGCGAAGAGAGTAACTTTGTTTGGAGTGTTTTCTTTTCATTAATTAGAGAAATGGTTTCGGAGTTAAATATTGCAGAGGTTGCAGATCGATCGACTGACGTATTCAACAATATTGAATACGTTTTTATTGATGACCCTGTCAGTTCATTAGATGAAAACCACTTAATTGAGTTGGCAGTTGATTTGGCTGAGTTGATAAAATCAAATGCTTCAATCGTTAAATTTATTATTGCTACTCATAATCCTCTATTTTTTAATGTATTAGATAATGAACTAGGTAGCGATGACAAAATCGCAGGATATAAAGCCAAACACTTCAAAAAATATCGATTAGATAAAAATGAAGATGGAACATCAGCCCTTGAAGAGCAGCCAGAAGACTCATCATTTTCTTATCACCTTTACCTAAAGTCAGAGTTAGAAAAATCTATCGAATCTGGCCAATTAAGTAAATATCACTTTAATTACTTACGAAATATTCTAGAGAAAACCACAATTTTTCTTGGCTATAAAAGATGGGGTGAATTATTACCTCAAACCGATGATGGAAAAACCAATCCGTATGAAGCGCGAATGATGAACCTGCGCAGTCATTCAAGGTTTTCAGGTGAAGAGGTTAAAGAGCTTGACGCTGACGAGACGCGCGTTTTAAAACGTTTAATTAGTCATCTTGATAAGATATATAAGCCAGACCTAAAAGATGCTCCGCAGGCCTGAAGGAAGTCAAATGAGCGAATATAAAACCATTGCAGAAACCAATAAATTTATCGTTTTAGATAAATATGCTAAGCAATTGCAAGTCAACCAAAGCTACCAAAGCGAATATGATTTAGAGCGTGAGTTTATTACTGATCTTGAGCATCAGGGATATGAGTTTGTAAATGATTTAAACACGCCTGCAGCGATGCTGGCGAATGTACGGGTGCAATTGCAAGCATTGAATGGAGTACAGTTTTCAGAGCCAGAATGGCAACGGTTTGTTGAAACCTATTTAGATAAACCTAGCGATAGCATTATTGATAAAACGCGCAAAATTCATGATGACTATATTCACGACTTTGTGTTTGATGATGGGCGTATTCAAAATATTTACTTGCTAGATAAAAAGAATATTGCCCGCAATAAAGTGCAGGTGATTAGGCAGTTTGAGCAAACAGGCAAACAACTGAATCGTTACGATGTGACTGTGTTAGTGAATGGTTTGCCTTTGGTGCAAGTGGAGCTTAAAAAACGCGGCGTGGCGATACGTGAGGCGTTTAACCAAGTGCACCGCTATAGCAAAGAGAGTTTTAACACTGGCAACTCATTGTTTAAATATTTGCAGATTTTTGTGATTACCAACGGCACCGATAGCCGTTATTTTGCCAACACCACCAAGCGCGATAAAAACAGTTTTGATTTCACCATGAACTGGGCACAAGCTGATAACACGCTTATTAAAGACCTTAAAGACTTTACCGCCACTTTTTTTGAGAAAAATACTTTACTCAATGTGTTGCTCAATTACTCGGTGTTTGATGTGAGCGACAATTTGCTGGTGATGCGGCCCTATCAGATTGCAGCGACTGAGCGCATTTTGTGGAAAATTAAAAGCGCTTATCAGGCCAAAGCCTGGCGCAGTTTGGAAGGGGGTGGCTTTATATGGCACACCACAGGCTCAGGTAAAACTCTCACCAGTTTCAAAGCGGCACGTTTGGCGACACAGCTTGAGTTTGTAGATAAAGTGTTTTTTGTGGTGGACCGCAAGGACCTCGATTACCAAACCATGCGCGAGTATCAGCGCTTTTCGCCCGACAGCGTCAATGGCTCGGACAGCACTGCAGGTCTGAAACGCAACATCGAAAAGGACGACAATAAAATTATCGTCACCACCATACAAAAGCTCAATAACCTCATGAAGACAGAAGGTGATTTGCCTGTCTACAACAAGCAAGTGGTGTTTATTTTTGATGAGTGTCACCGTAGCCAGTTTGGTGAAGCGCAGAAAAACCTCAATAAAAAGTTTAAAAAGTATTATCAGTTTGGCTTTACTGGCACACCAATTTTCCCTGAAAACGCGCTAGGCGCTGAAACAACGGCGAGCGTATTTGGGAGGGAGTTGCACTCGTATGTGATTACCGATGCGATACGTGATGAAAAAGTGCTGAAGTTTAAGGTGGATTACAACGATGTGCGCCCGCAATTTAAGGTGATAGAAGCAGAGCAAGATGAGAAAAAACTCACTGCAGCAGAAAACAAACAAGCATTATTGCACCCAGACCGTATTCACGAAATTACGCACTACATATTAAACAGCTTTAAGCAAAAAACGCATCGCTTACAAGCGAGTGGTAAAGGCTTTAATGCCATGTTTGCAGTGAGCAGTGTGGATGCCGCCAAACTTTATTATGAAGCATTTAAGCATTTACAAGCAGAGAGGCAGCAGAAGTTAAAAGTCGCGACTATTTTCTCATTTGCGCAGAATGAAGAACAAGATGCGATTGGCGATATTGCCGATGAAAGCTTTGAAGTCACGGCGATGGAAAGCAGCGCGAAAGAGTTTTTAAGTGCTGCTATTGAAGACTATAACGCAATGTTTAAAACTAACTTCAGCGTGGATAGTAAGCAGTTTCAGAACTACTATCGAGACCTTGCCTTGCGTGTAAAAAATCAAGAGGTTGATTTGCTAATTGTGGTGGGCATGTTTCTCACTGGCTTTGACGCACAGACTTTGAATACATTGTATGTAGATAAAAACTTGCGCTATCACGGCTTGATGCAGGCGTATTCGCGTACCAACCGTATTTATGATGCCACCAAAACCTTTGGCAATATCATCACCTTTCGCGATTTGGAACAAGCCACTATCGATGCTATTACTTTATTTGGAGACAGCAACACTAAAAATGTGGTGCTCGAAAAAAGTTACAAAGAGTATATGGAGGGTTTTTCCGATGCCGCCACAGGTGAGGCGCGACGTGGCTATTTAGAAGTAGTGGAAGAACTCAATGAGCGCTTTCCTCATCCAGATGAGATTGTTAAAGAGCAAGATAAGAAAGACTTTGCAAAACTGTTTGGCGAGTATTTGCGCGTTGAGAACGTTCTGCAAAACTATGATGAGTTTGCCGGCTTAAAAGCATTTCAAAACTTAGATTTGAGCGATACAAATGCGGTGGAAGTTTTTAAAGCACAGTACTACCTCACTGATGATAATTTGGCGAGGATGCAAGCAGTTAATGTCCCCGCAGACCGTGTTATTCAGGACTACCGATCAACCTATAACGATATTCGCGATTGGCTACGTCTAGAACAAGCTGCAAACGATAAAGACGCCTCAAAGATTGATTGGGACGACGTTGTATTTGAAGTTGATTTACTAAAATCACAAGAAATTAACCTTGATTATATTTTAGAGTTAATTTTTGATCACAGCAAAAAGGTCAAGGACAAATCTGAGCTTGTTGAGGAAGTGCGAAGAATAATACGCGCTAGTATTGGTAACCGAGCAAAAGAAGGTTTAGTGGTTGATTTTATTAATCAAACCAATCTTAATGAAATATTGGATAAGGCGAACATCATTGAATCTTTTTTTAGTTTTGCTCAAGCGGAACAGCAACGTGAGGCTGAAAATTTAATCGCCACAGAAAATCTAAATGCTGATGCTGCCAGACGCTATATTTCCACTTCATTAAAACGTGAGTATGCCAGTGAGAACGGCACAGAGCTAAATTCTGTTCTACCGAAAATGAGCCCACTAAACCCACTGTATTTGTCCAAAAAGCAAACCGTATTCCAAAAAATATCTGCATTTGTAGAGAAGTTTAAAGGTATAGGCGGATGGGATTGATGATTTTGGCTATTTGATTCGCAGGTTGGAATTCTACAATGGCTGCTAATCTTGCTAATTCTGCTAATCACTCTTACGACAAATTATTTATGATTAGCAAAATTAGCAAGATTAGCATGTGCCAAAGTATAACTAATTAAGTTTAAGTTTTGGATTAATGTAACAGTAACTAGTGTCGTTATGAACCTCTACTTTAACTCGGTTAAAGTCAATTAGCGTCTGTAAGGCTTCCTTGAGTAAGTCTGCTTTTCTTAGCGGGCCGTATTTTAATAAATGGCTTTGAGTTAGAGGTTCTTCAGATTTTTCATGATACTCCCTAATGTATTCATCAAGTCTGGCAACATTTTTTCCATCTCTAGACTGATTATTCTCTACAAAATATCTCTTCGCTTGCTCTAAATGCCACTCAACGATTTCGCAAGCTGAGGCTACATGATCTTCCTGAATGTAACTGTTGTTACTACCTCTCTCTAATAAGTGAAAAATCGCCGATAATCGTGCAACGTTGTCTGCGGCTTTGCTAGCACAGTCTTTTATCTGACAAAATAAACCCTGCTCTCTAATTTCATATTCGACTGCATCATGAAAAGCAATCCATACTTTTTTTGCCTCATTGCTAAATTTCAAAAGTTTTACTTTGTTCGGATCGGTTTGATGAACAGTTGCTTCCTCATCAAGCAAACTTCGTAATTTTGATTCGAAATGACCAAGCTTGTGCCATTTAGTTGATTCCTCTTTGAAAAAACGTCTGCCCTGTGTGCTTATGGGGTATGCAATTAGAAATCTTGCTGCAAATCCAATATTTCTTGCAAGGTTTTTTGATCCTCCCATAAACGATTGCAACGTTTCAGGTTGTACTGCAAGACCAATACTAAAACGTGCGTTTATAACTTTGTAGCTTTCTTGAGTTCGCCTGTCTATATTGATAGTCTTCCCATCCCATAACAGATTCAACATCGATAAATACTTCATTAAATTATCTGATCCCATGGCGTAACTGCCAAAGAATGCGCCCGCTTCACTTGAGAATATGCCTGCACTTGGCCATGTATTTGCAAGATTAAATCCAAGTTTTTCTGGTGTTACGTCTGTGTATATCAGACGAGGTACTTTTAACAATGGAGGCCTATTTTTTTCTAATTCTTCAAGCTTGGCTTGATGGTCTACATTTGTTACATTGCTTTTTACACTTTCGTTTATTTTTTGTTTTATACCATCAAGTTCAGCTTTCCATACTTCTTGTGCTATTTCGTTTTTTTGTATTTTTCCTTTTAAATTCAAATGTTGATTAATTTCCCATGCGGAAATTTCTCTCGAAAAATAGTTATCCGCTGAGGTTTTACGCTCACCGCTTTCTGCAATAACCAAAAAATAAAGGCTTATTGGACCTTCAAGGCCATTTGATCTAGATACATTGGCAATGTGTTGTGTGGAGAGTGATGCAGCACTTAATGCAGAGCAAGCGGCTAATTCAACTGGACATTGTACAAAGTTAACAACCTCAATTACTGCATCCCGTAAGATCTTAGGAAGAGAGTTAATTGGGTATGAAGATGGATCGATCAATTTCTGCAAATCAATGGGGTCTGCCCAAGCTTGTGGTTGACTTTGCGCACTAAGAGCTGCCGTTGCTGACTCTATTAATTGTGTTTGATCTGACTGAATAATCGCTAATACTTGTTCAAGCCCGAACTGTTTATGAACGTCATTGAAGTCCGATATTCCATCTACCTTTAATTGGTTTATTCTTGGAATGAGAATCTGACAATTGTGAGTCTTTGATACTTTTAAAGCTGATTTCAAGCCAACATCTGTTTTATCATCGTCAGCACAAACTATGATTGTTTTATTGGGGTATTTCTTTTTAACTTCACCAACAACCTCCATGAGATTTCCAGAGTTGAATGCAACAACAGTGCATTCATTTGTTGCTTCATGAACACTAGCTGCCGTAGCAAAACCTTCGCAAACGTATATCCGAACTTTTGGTTCACCCAAGTAATAATGGCAACCTTTTATCAATCCACCACTAAGAAAGCGTTTTTTCCCATCGGGATAAATAAACTGAAGTGATTGAATCTCATTGTCTTTAAGCAACGGTACTATAAGGCTATTACCTTTTTTCTTTGTACCAAATGGTTTGACACATTTTGCATCCAGATATGGGTGGGTAATTGTGATGCTTGCTGAGTCCCAAATTTTTTTTGCTTTCAGCTTTGCTTCAAAGTAACTGTCATTTTTAATTTGTGGTGTGTTAACTGTGTTAATTTTCGCACCACTAAAACCTGGTGCTCGCCAAGTTTTTTTTACGTCGAGTGAGTAGTCACCAAATGCTCCATAAGGCTGATTGGTGTAATTTAAAACATACCAACCTGCAGTGTTGTTTGGTTTTCCGTTCGCTGAATAACGATGGACTTTTCCGTCTGCAATAATCTCAGATGGTGCATGTAAACCTGAACCAATAATCGCACTTCTAAACAGATCAATATAGTTCATTTGACACCTGCCTTGCTAGCAAGATGTTCGCGAAGTGTCCCAACGTTCCAAGCTATTGTTCTTTTTGACAATTTAATAGGCGCCGGAAAAGTTTGGTCTTTAATTCCTCGCCAGATCGTAGATCTCGAAATTCCTAGCAATAGGATTACAACATCTTGTCTTATGAAACTGGCTGAGGGGAGGTTATCAAATTGCTCAAGCTCTTGAGGAAGTTTTCTTGTAAATACATTTGTGTTCATTTAGTAATCACCGTGTTGTCTTAGGTGATTACGTATTCTATGCATATTTTTTTGGACGTTAAGGCGAAAACTTATGTCATTCCTGTGCCTTGACATTTCGTTTTTTTTGTGGTGTGTGGGAAAAGCTACTTAGGTAATCATCATATAGTTTTTCCAAATTTTCGTGGGTAAACATTTCATAAAAATGTTTTTTAGCTGTCCTTCTTGCGGTATCGGATGAGGCACCTTTTTCATTATTAACATAAAGTAAATTGGTTAAATTCTCATTCGTTAAATCAGACTCATAACCTTCGAATCTAGCGATAAGAGTTAAATCAAATATTGCAAGTACTTGATACTTAGACCAAGTGTCGAATATATTTTTTTGATGGTTGATGCGAGGTCTCGCAAAACTGGCGCGCTGTTGTTCAAGCCAATGGTTGAAGCCTGCTTTTAAATTTTCATCGCTGTTTTGAAGATTTAAAGTGATGAAGCGATCTCCTGAGTCATCGCTATGATTGTCGCTATCTATTTTACTAATTAAATCTGTAGCATCCTGTCTTGTCATATCTAATACAGAATGATGCCCATCATAAAAATCTTTGAAATAATTTTGAAAAAAATTATATTGGTTTTTTAAACCTTTAGTATTAATCAGAGGGCCATATTCTTTAATAGCCTGAATCATATCGAGTGTTTTTTCGCTCTTGTCTATATCGATAATTAAGCCAAAGTCATCTAAACCTAACCTCGATGACAAAATCATTCTTGAGCAAATCTCATTGCACCAATCACAAGCTCCGAAATATTTGGTGCGTGCGTAATTGTTCAGATTAAACCATTTAAAATTTTTTAACTCTTCCAAAATAAGCTTTCATTTTAAGTTGTTAGATATATGTGCATAGTTGCACCACAAAAGATTAAATAAAACAAAATCTCATAAGTTATTCGAGAGATAAAGTTGTATTCACTACAAATAGAGAGATTAAAATTTCGTAGTAGCTACATCATATTGTTTTTGATCTTAGCTTCAGTAGCACCAGGAAATATATTAATAATTTAATGTTTAAGCGTCTATTTTAGATTGCATTCTTTATCAGACAATTAAGTGATTCACTGGGGGGTCGGAGCCAAACGTTTAAGGGTGATAACAGGGGGAGTCTGAGTGACAATTATTAATGTTTTTGTTACTTAAAAAAGTCCATAAATAAACTTTAATTTTGTCCACTTCAATTAAGTTTAACTCTGCAAAATGAAGTTGTTAAATTTATAGCGATAAAGGTTTTAAGAAAAAATTGCGGTCGAAGTTTGATTTTAAAGGAATAACTCTACTTCAGTTGCCGTCATTAATTCAGGATGGCGTTTATTGTGAAAGAAAATGAGTCTGCGAATCCAATGTGAATAAGACTCTTCGGTATGAGGGCTAAAGTGTCGTCTGCGACAGACAGAACGAACACGATCAAGCAAACGTAGTGAATTAGCGGGTAGTTGACCCCATATGTATAGCTCCTTAAATATGGGGGTAAAAGACTACAAGTCTACAAAAAACAAAAGACAGTTGCGTCCGTATTTACTATTATTTATTATGCGGACAGAGCAATATCTAACCTCAATATATAAAAAGAAAAATAACATGTCAAAATCAATATTAACCATATTATTATGCGGACGTCTGCGTCCGGTTAATAACTGCTAGACATCATGAGCGCTTAGGCCAAACATGCTGCCATTTGAATTTACTATCCAAGGGCCACCTGTGTCGCACCAGACACGAAATCGAGCTCGACTCCAGCAGTGGAAGCAGGATGTCCGAGCTGCGGCGCAAGCACGAATTTCCGCTGGTGAAGCGCCAAGCCCCGATTCGGTACAAATCACAATTACGTACTACTATGAGGGTGACTCACCTGACGTAGACAACATCATTAAGCCTATCCAAGATGCTCTTAACGGCTTAGTGTTTGTTGATGATGCACAAGTTTCTGAAACCAAGTCTCGAAAGCGTCCGCTCAACGGCTCATATCAAATAAAAGGGGCATCAGGCGTTCTCTTGCAAGGCTTTGCCGCAGGCCTAGGCTTTTTGCACATACGCATATCGAGCAATGTCCACAATGGAGTTCTTGATTCATGAAGACCGAAACCCCAATTCGCGAGTCACATAAAGTCGTTGAGTTAGCTACCGACTATCAACGTAGAGGCTATGAGGTCGTCCTACCGCATTCACGGGAAAAATCACCGGACTTTTTGATGAACTCTGGCTATATTCCAGACATCATCGCGCTTTCCGAAAAGGAAAACTTGATCATTGAGGTTAAGTCACGTCAGACCTCGCAGGATCTCAGTCGATTGTCAGAGATTGCGGAACTCGTAAATGCACAGCCTGGTTGGCAGTTTGTATTGGTATTTACCAATCCACGAGAGTCATCGCCAGTGCGGACTCGCCCAAGCGCACAGAAGGCAAGGGAACTGCTACAGAAGTCTCGCGCATTGCGTGGACAGGACCAGGCACATATCGAGGCTGCGTTTCTATTCGCATGGGTAGCGCTTGAGGCGTCGCTTCATTTGTTGCCCGAAGGACGTAAATCGATGAAGACACCTACCAATCCCTGGACACGTATTCGTAATGCTGCAATGGAGGGCTACATTGGCCGCGATGATGCCGAGGAGCTTGATCGACTTTTCAAGTTGCGAAACTCTCTTTTGCACGCAGGTAACGAGGCCTCACCAAGCTTCAAAGAAGTTGAAGACTTGCGAAAAATCGCTGAAGAGATAATTCAGACCCACGGAGTTGATAATGTCTAACCTCTCGGTCAAGCGGGACCGTCTTCCGGCGTGCCGCCTTCAGACCGCCCCTTACCTCCAACGTTAGGCCTCAAAGAGAGACATTCATGCCAAAGCAAACTCTTTACAAAACATTTATGTCCAGAATGGATGCGGCATATGAAGCCTCCATGTATCTGGAGGCATCTTGGTACGCATATGCCGTTCTCGAAGACAGATTAATTTCATTGCTTCGTAATTCTGGCGGTGTGGGTGAAAACGATGGTGGAGCTAGTGGGAAGCCCATAAGAATGATGGGACCAAAACTAAAAGAGCTGTCTCGTAGAGCCAAGAGAGATAAGCTCCTTAAAGAAAACTTCGAGCACGACAAACTCAATGACTGGAAGGAGTCAAGAAACAATCTCATGCATGCTATGGGAGATGCCACGATGCCTATTGCTGCTATAGATGGGGTTGCAAAAAAACTGGCTGAAGATGGGCGCACACTGGTTCGCGAATATGCCTCGGCCTGTCGGAGGCTGAAGAAACATCGAGACAAAGTGCCAGCATAACCCATCATTCAAGTGGGACGCCTAGCGGTGCCTCTTAATTAAAACGTTGGGCTTCTGGGTCATAGCTCGTGGACATCTATTACTTCTTTAACCGCCGCATAGATTTCATTCGCCAGCTATACGCTACGGCGTCCGCTCCGTATGTTGCGCGGAAACGAATGATTGAGGCCGAGGAAAAACCATTTGTTCCGCCTTACAGCGAAGACGATGAGCCGGCTTTCCTTTCAGAGTGGCTCGAAGCAGACGAGTCCCTTCACGTTCTCGCATACTCCTGCGTTTCAATGCTCGCTGCCGCACTACATCTTTACCTCAACACATGGGTGAGTGAGAGCCGCGTTCCTGTTGATGAAGCGTTGGCGAAATCTTTCAAGAAGATCGGCTGGTTCCCCGGCTATAAGACCCACTTTTCAAAACGCTTCGCAATCGAGTTCAACGCTTTTCCCGGTGAACTTAGGCTGCTTGAAGAAGTTGTTCTTGCGCGCAATCGGTTTGAACACCCGTCATCGATTACGAGTCTCCGCACGCAATATGCAGACAAGGATTTACAGAAACTGCAACCCCCGTTCTTTGTTAATGAAAGGGAGATAGGCCTCTTCGCGGACGCTGAAGAAGGTGAAAAGGCATGGCTCATCCCACCAACGCTGCACGTTTCCGAAAAACAGCTCCTTGCCGCAATCACCGAGGTTGAAAAATTTGCCAAGTGGTTTGAGATGGAAATTGAAAACCGAGTGTATGGCGAATAGATGTCCAACCCATCATTCGATCGGACCTTCGCGAAAACCCGCGCAGGTTAATCAATTCAAACGTTGAACGGCAGCTTTGTCCCCATATCTGCAGTTTAAATCCCCAAAGCAGTCATTCATCAGAGCACTAGTCAAACTTAGTTGCGTCCGCATTTACTATTATTTATCATACGGTCAAAAGAATAGCTAACCATTGGATTTGAAAAGAAAAATAACATGCCAATATCAATATTAAAATTATTATTATGTGGATGTTTGCGTCCGGTTAATAACTGTTAGACAGGGGAAACATATGAGCGACTGGGACTTTCTTCACGATATGCAAAATGAAGGCTACAGCCCAGAGCAAATAGCTGATGCTGCTGCCTGTTGATATAATCCCTGGGAGCAAGGCAACTGGGACAATATCGAAGAATTTGTTGATGATGAAGTGGGCTGGGATTTTGATAATGAGCCTAAGAGTCCAACAACTCTGAAACTTTGGGAGTTGTTGGATGAGTTGGTTGAAACTGCCCGAAATTACCTCGAAGCAACAGGGCGGCATTTGCCAATTTATGGAGAGCTTGGCGAACTTTACGGTGAAGCCAAATATGGAATCAAAAGGCATAAGCCATTTACGCAGGGCTCCGATGGCAAATTGGGTAACGATTTCGTCGAAATAAAAACAATTAGTCCACTTAAGTCCGATAGTGCCGTGCTAGTGAAACGAGCTGGAAATTTTAGCAAACTTCTTATCGTCAAGATCAGCGAAGATTTTGAGTTTAAAGCAAAAATGCTTGATAGAAAGAGTCTGCGAAAAGGCTCAGGCAAACTCATTAAAGCCAAGTGGGGTGATTGAGATTGCAAAACAATTCAGTCAACTTTGACGCATTTTCCGTTCGTACTGCTCACTATAAATGCGCCGGTTAAAGCTGGCGTTTGGAATTTCAAACCACTTTTCGCATGGAGTCTATATTGCAAAACCAAAGGCAGCGTCTGATTGAGCACCTCCAGTACCGATTAGCTCAGCTTTATGATGAAAAAGTACCGTTTGAGGAAATAGAGCGAAGCCTGTGTCGATATCAAAGAGTAAATGGCATTCACAGACACCTCAGTGAGGTCGAATCACAAATAAAGGCGCTTCGAGACGAAATTCAAGAGAGAAGTCGTAAACCTGTGCGTTGCCTATACTCAGAGGATCAGAGCCATAATATTCAACTACTTACCGGCATATCTGGCAGCAGCGATCACGACAAAAAATATATCAAAAAAAAGTCCTACTCGAATAATTGGATGATTATTACTGATCCGTACTTCCTTCAATGGGACGGGCCAAACAAAGCTTTCAAGACTGAGAAAGCGTATACCGAGTTTATAATTGACTTTATTCCTCGGGAATTAAAAAAGCTCGAACTCTTTATTCTTCCCGGACCCAACAAAAGAATCTTCAAAAAATTCAATGACAGGATCAGCTCACGGGGCACTAGCGTTTCATACTGGCAAACAACTGAAATACATGACCGAACCATAATTCGTGACAACTACACAGCTACGCTTATGGGTACTTCATTCGGAGGGTACAGTAATAAGCTATCTTTCGTTCTAGATATTCCGGACAAAGATCTTAAGAAATTCATGAGTGAGCTGGTTAGAATCAGAAATGCTAAATAAGAATTAAATGTTGAGAATATGAGTGGCGATTCAATTTAGGTTTTTTAACTCATCTAAATAGTCAGCCCAAATTTGCATTGCTTCAACTCTTTGGTTTAAAAACCTTGTTCGGTTGTAAGCCTTGCCTAAGACATCAGGAACAGAGTGTGCTAATTGGTGCTCTAGAACTTCAGGTGCAATGTTTTTACGCTCATGAAGGATAGTCCGAGCCATAGCTCTAAAACCATGACCCGTAATCTCACTTCTCGTATCATAGCCCATTCGCCTTAATGCAGCATTGATAGCACTCTCACTCATTGGGCGTAACCTTGATCGTGCACCTGGAAAGACATACTTACCAGATCCAGTCAAAAAATGTAATTCTCTTAGAATAACTATCGCCTGACGAGATAATGGAACAATGTGCTCCGTATTAGTTTTTGTAACTAAGTATTCCCACTTGCAATTATCAAAATCAATATCTTTCCATAGAGCCTTTCTTAGTTCTCCTGGCCTTACAAAAAGCAAAGGGGCTAGTTTAAGAGCACATTGCACAACGAAGGTACCATTAAATGCGTCTAGAGATTTTAATAATTGAGATACCTCATTAGGGTCAGTAAATGACGCCATGTTTTTTACAACCCTTGGAGGTAAAGCGCCTTTGAGATCGGCAGAAACATCTCTTTCAGCTTTACCAGACTGTACGGCATACCTAAATACTTGCCCTGCGGTTTGCAACGCCCTGTGAGCTGTATCTAGTTTATTTAATTTTTTGAATCTTTCGGACCGTATCAAGAAGAAGTGGGGGAGTTATTGTTGATATGGGATGTTTACCAATCCATGGAAATAGGTAAATTTCAAACCTTCTTATGACTTTATTTTTATGGCTATCAGCTTTGTTTGCCATATGTGATTCCAACCAATCACGTGCAACTTCTTCAAAAGTATTTCTTTCGAGGATTGATTGAGCGAATTTCTGTTCCTTACGGTGTGTACTTGGATCTATCGGTGGGTGATTTGATAGTAAAGATCGAGCCTCAAGAAGTCTATTTCGCGCATCTGCTAAAGATACTTCAGGATATTTTCCAAGAGCTAAGGTTTTTCGCTTTGAATTATATCGATAATCAAACCTCCATAGCTTACCTCCGCTAGGCTGAACTAGTAAGTAAAGTCCCTTTTCATCAGAAATTTTGTACGGCTTATTTTTGATCGTTGCGTTTTTAACTGTGACAGCGGTGAGCATAATAGACTTTCTGACGGTATTTATTAGCTAATTTTTATTTATTTTTAATCATACCGACAAGCGTACCGTTCAAATTGACGGTATGTCAAGACCACGTGTGAAACATCATGAAACAAAAAAAAGCCGCAAACCATGGAGGTATGCGGCTTTTTAAGGGTTATGATACTCAATGAACCCTAGTATTGGTGGTGAAAGAGGGACTTGAACCCTCGACCCCAGGATTATGAATCCTGTGC
>OFDC01000927.1_pt1 | contig 17791 bp, 18 predicted proteins | sample 1520941 | NCBI WGS metagenome assembly OFDC01 (sample SAMEA94258168, study PRJEB24077) | hot springs metagenome | biome: Aquatic biome; feature: Water | place: India | collected 2012-12-06 | depth 5 m | reverse complement strand
GATCTTCGAGGCGCGCTTGGCGACGTCCACAAAGCTGAAGGCCGAGATGTTCATGGCCAGCAGGAAGCCCTCGCGGGTGGTGTTGTCGACGAACGAGCCCTTCAGCTCGTTCTTGTTGGCGAAAGCCACCGAGTGCACCACGAAGTCGATCGTCCCGAACGCCTTCTCGATCTCGGCGAAGGCCGCGTCCATCGAGGCGTCGTCGGTGACGTCGCAGGGGATCATCGTCTTGACGCCGATGCTCTCGGCCAGCGGGCGCACGCGGCGCTCCAGTTCCTCGCCCTGATAGGTGAAGGCCATCTCGGCGCCCTGGGCGGCCAGCTGGCTGGCGATGCCCCAGGCGATCGAGTTGTGGTTGGCCACGCCCATGACGAGGCCCTTCTTGCCCCGCATCAGCTCGCCTTTGGGGAACGCGTAATCGTCGGCCATGTGTGGGGCCCTCTTTCGCAAATCGTTGTCCGCTGGTTAGCAGGCGCCGCCGCCCGGCGGAACCCTTCAGCGACGGACCAGAGCGGCGTAGGCGGCCTCCAGAGACCGCGCGAAGGCGACAGGATCGAAGAGGGTCGAGCGTCGGACGGCGTCAGCGACGCGGAACTTGAGGGTCCGGTCGGCCGCCAACACCAGCGCCTTGGCGACGTAGTCGGCTTTCGACGTCGCGATCAGATCGGTCATGCCGATGGCGGTCAAAAGGCTGGCTCCAACCCGGCTGGCGAAGCTCTCTCCCGGCAGGGTGAGAACCGGAACCCCCATGCGCAGCGCGTCGCTTGCGGTTGTGTGAGCTCCGTAGGGCCAGGTGTCGAGCACCAGATCCGCCAACGCATGGCGGGCCAGATGCCGGTTGTGTGGCGCAGGATCGGCGAAGATCAGGCGTTCCGGCGCGACGCCGGCCTTGATCGCCTCGCCGCGAAGATTTTCCGCTGCGCCAGGCGCCCCCGCGTAGAGCCAGAGGACGCTCTCAGGCGCGGCGCGAAGGACCTCCATCCAGGTCGCGAACACCTCCGGCGTGATCTTGGCCGGATTGTTGAAGCAGCAGAAGACGCGCGCGCCCTCCGGCAAGCCGACCTCAGCGCGGCTCGGGGGCGGTATGGCCGGCGCCAGGGCGTCGTTGGGCTGGTAGTGCGGCAGGCGGACCACCGCCTCGGACCAATGCGCCTCGGCGCCCGGCGGAATCGTCACGCCGTCCGCCAGGACAACGTCGGCATGCGCGCCCAGCGTGCCCGGATAGCCAAGCCAGCTGACCTGAACGGGCGCCGCGCGATGGGCGAGGATCCCGGGTCGTCCGTCCTGGGTGTAGCCCTTGAGATCTACGACGATATCAAGCCCTTGTTCGCGGCACTTCAGAGCGGTTTCGGCGTCGGAAAGCCGGCGCGCCTCGATCCAGTGTTCGCAGGCGGCCTTCAGCCGCGCCTGCATCGCTCCGCCCGTTTCGGGCCCATACGAGATCGCGAAAATCTCGAAGCGTGACCGGTCATGGGCTTCGAGAATGCCCGCCAGAAGCCGCGCCGTCGCATGCTCGTGCAGGTCGGAAGACAGGTAGCCGACGCGAATCCGATCACCGACCGGCCGGGCAGGCCATACCGGCATCGGCACGCGGGGCGGCGCCGATAGCGTCGCACAGCGGCGATGCAGAGCGGGAAGATCGAACAGAGCCAGGGCTGCAAAGGGCGCTACACCCGCGCGGCCCAGCTTCAGGTCCGCCTTGACCAGCATGTCCAGCGCCGCGTCTTCCCGCCAGTCACAGACCTGGCGACGGGCCCACAACAGATCGCCGGCCAGGCGCGGATGATCGGGATTCAGCTCAAACAGCGCCTCCAGATCACGCGCGGCGTCGGCCGGCCGGTTGAGCAGGGTCAGCAACGCGGCGCGGTACGCGCGGTAGGTCGATTCGCGGGGCGCCGCCCTGACGGCATGATCGATCGCCGCCAACGCTTCGGTGAACCCGCCCAACCTCTGAAGCGAAGCCGCCAAGGCGTTGAACACCGGCGGATTGTCGGGGTCGACCGCCAGGGCCGCGCGCGCCGCGACCACCGCCTCATCGTCTCGATGCAGGGCCGTCAGGGCCAGGGTTCTTGCTGACAGCAAACCTGGACGGGCAGCGTCTAGGGCCAGACCGGCATCCAGGGCCGCCAGGGCTGCTTGCGCCAAGCCCAGCTCAAGCCGGGTCACGCCCAGCAGGTGCCAGGCCTCCACGCTCGGCGCATCGGCGACCAGCCGCTCGCACAAGGCGGCGGCTTCAGCCACGCGACCGGCGCGATAGAGGTCGAAGGCCTCGCGGGCGCTGGTCAACGCCCGCCGGCTCTAGACGCGGCTGAAGATCAGCGTGCCGTTGGTGCCGCCAAAGCCGAAGCTGTTGGACATCACCGTCTCCAGCGGCTTGTCGACACGCTGGCGCAGGATCGGCAGGTCGGCGAACTCGGGGTCGAGCTCTTCGATGTTGGCGCTCTCGGCCGCGAAGTCGTTGTTGAGCATCAGGATCGAATAGATCGCCTCCTGCGCGCCCGCCGCGCCCAGGCTGTGCCCCGTCAGCGACTTCGTCGACGAGATCATCGGGGCCTTGTCGCCGAACACCTCGCGCACCGCGCCCATCTCCTTGCTGTCGCCGACCGGCGTCGAGGTGCCGTGCGGGTTGAGATAGTCGATGGCGCGGTTGCCCGCTTCGGCCATGGCTAGCCGCATGCAGCGCGCAGCACCCTCGCCCGACGGAGCCACCATGTCATAGCCGTCGGAATTGGCGGCGTAGCCGACCACTTCCCCGTAGATCTTGGCCCCGCGCGCCTTGGCGTGTTCGTACTCTTCCAGCACCACGATCCCGGCGCCGCCGGCGATCACGAAGCCGTCGCGGTTCTTGTCATAGGCGCGGCTGGCCACGGCCGGGCGGTCGTTGAAGTTGCTGCTCATGGCGCCCATGGCGTCGAACAGGTTCGACAGGCTCCAGTCCAGCTCCTCGCAGCCGCCAGCGAAGATCACGTCCTGCTTGCCCAGCTGGATCTGCTCGGCGGCCGCGCCGATGCAGTGGGCGCTGGTCGCGCAGGCCGAGCTGATCGAATAGTTGATCCCGCGGATCTTGAACCAGGTGGACAGCACCGCCGAGGGGCCCGAGCTCATGGCCTTGGGCACGGCGAACGGGCCGATCCGCTTGGGACCCTTTTCCTTGGTGATCGCCGCCGCGTCGATGATGACGCGGGTCGAGGGGCCGCCCGAACCGACGATCAGGCCGGTACGCTCGTGGGAGATCTCGCTCTCGGACAGACCGGAATCGGCGATCGCCTGCTCCATGGCGATGTGGGCGTAGGCCGTGCCCGGGGCCAGGAAGCGCGCCGCACGGCGATCGACCAGCGACTCCCAGTCGATCTGGGGCGCGGCATGAACCTGACAGCGGAAGCCGAGCTCGGCGTATTCGGGCGCGGCGATCACGCCCGACTTGGCTTCGCGCAGCGAGGCCAGGACCTCATTGGCGTTGTTGCCGATGGACGAGACGATCCCCAGTCCGGTGACGACGACGCGACGCATATTCTAAATCCTCTTCTCCCCCAACGATCCGACAGGGGCCAGCTCTCTAGGGCCGGTCTCGTCTAACGGATCAAGCCATTTGTTCGGGCGTGAACAGGCCAACCTTCAGGTCACTGGTTTCGTAGATCACCTTGCCGTCCGCTTCCAGGACGCCGTCGGCGATGCCCATGACCAGCTTGCGCATGATCACCCGTTTGAGGTCGATCTTGTAGACGACCTTCTTGATGTCGGGCGTGACCTGGCCTGTGAATTTCACTTCGCCGACGCCCAGGGCGCGACCGCGGCCGGGGCCACCCGACCAGCCCAGGAAGAAGCCGACCAGCTGCCACATGGCGTCCAGGCCCAGGCAACCGGGCATGACGGGATCGCCGATGAAGTGGCAACCGAAGAACCAGAGATCGGGGTTGATGTCGAACTCGGCCTCGACATAGCCCTTGCCGTACTTGCCGCCCTCGGCCTCGATCCGGACAATCCGGTCGAACATGAGCATAGGCGGCGCCGGCAGCTGGGCGTTGCCGGGGCCAAACATCTCGCCGCGGCCGCAGGCCAGGAGTTCTTCGAAGGTATAGGCGTTCTTCTGCATGGCGCACGCCCTAGCACGGCGGTGGGTGAGGCCTCAACGTTTCCCTACGCGAAGCGATCCAAAGCGCCCCTAGCGTTTGCGACACTGCACCGCGGGATCAGCGCCCCAGATCTCGCCCTCTCGCGCCCAGCCTGACGATCCGTCAGCCCGCAGTCTGCACCAGCCCTCTTCGCACTTTTCCAGCGAGGCTACCGAGCGGGCCTTAAGATATGCAGTGACCTTGGCCCCGTCTTTCGGCGCGCTGAGCAAGGGAAGATTGGACGGCTGGACACGCATGGCCGAGCGTCGGCCATCGGTTGTGCGCTTGTGGACCCATGCCAGCCCGCCCTCCGGATCGCAGATCCGGCGCCACTCACGGGTTTCGGCCACCACCTGAACCGGAAGGCCCTTGGCGTGATAGACCCACAAAAGCTGATGGTCCTCATCAGGGCCGTTGCGGGCGTTGACCTCGGCGTATTTCAACGAGACGTAGCGCGGCACCTCCAGGCCAGAGGGCGTGACCCTGGGCGCCTGGGCGGCCGCCGAACCGGCCAGCAACGCCGCTCCCGCCGCAATTCCGACCATGACGCGCGCCAAACCCATCCGAGACGAACCTTGTTCTGTTTTTGACCGCATGTTGCTTGGCCCCCACCGGCCCCTTTGCTACAGCTTTCAAACGCCTGTCAGAGAGAGCTTTTCAAACCGCCCATGGCCGCCCGCAAGCTCAAAGTCATCGTCACCCGCAAACTCCCCGATCCGGTGGAGACGCGGATGTGCGAACTGTTCGACACCGAACTGAACGTCTCCGACAAGCCCATGACGGCGGACGAGCTGGTCGACGCGATGAGCCGCGCCGATGTGCTCGTGCCGACGATCACCGATCGCATCGACTCGCGCCTTCTGTCGCGATCCGGCGATCGGCTCAAGCTGATCGCCAATTTTGGCGCCGGCGTGGACAATATCGACGTCGCCACGGCCAACGCCCGCGGCATCATCGTCACCAATACGCCCGGCGTCCTGACCGAAGACACCGCCGACTTGACCATGACGCTGATCATGGCCGCCTCGCGCCGGATCGTCGAAGGCGCCGAGGTGGTCAAGGCCGGCGGGTTCCATGGCTGGTCGCCGACCTGGATGCTGGGCCGTCGCCTCTGGGGCAAGCGCCTGGGCATCATCGGCATGGGCCGCATCGGCCAAGCCGTCGCTCGCCGCGCCAAGGCCTTCGGCATGCAGGTGCACTACCATAACCGCAAGCCGGTCAGCCCGCGCATCGCCGAGGAGCTGGGCTGCACCTACTGGGAAAGCCTCGACCAGATGTTGGCCCGTATGGACTTCGTGTCCGTGAACTGCCCGCACACCCCGGCCACCTATCACCTGCTGTCGGCCCGTCGTCTGAAGCTGTTGCGTCCGCACGCTGTGGTCGTCAACACTGCGCGAGGCGAGGTGATCGACGAAGGCGCCTTGGCCAACATGCTAGCCAAGGGCGAGATCGCCGGCGCCGGCCTCGACGTCTACGAGCACGAGCCGGCCATCAATCCCAAGCTGCTGAAGCTGCCCAATGTCGTGCTCCTGCCGCACATGGGTTCGGCCACCGTCGAGGGCCGCATCGATATGGGCGAGAAGGTCATCGTCAACGTGAAGACCTTCATGGACGGGCACCGCCCGCCGGACCGGGTCATCCCGGCGATGCTCTGAGGCGACCTCAGACCGTCGCCATGTTGGCCGACATGCGGCCGAAAACCTCGCGCAAAGCCTCGGCCATCTCGGGATCGATCCCGGTCTGCTCCATCGCGCGCGTCATGGCCTCGACCCACTGCCGGCCGAGTTCCGCGTCGATGGGCATCGATCGATGCAGCGACATCATGCAGACGCCCGGTCGCTGAACGAACCAGTCGCGGGGCCCGCCCAGCCATCCGGTGATGAAGCCGGCCAGCGAGACCCGCATCGGCGTTAGGTCGGCGGCATGGATCGCCCGCAGCCGCGCATAGGCGGGGTCGGTCTCCATGAGGTCGTAGAAGGCGTTGACCATCACCGCGACGCGCTCAGCGCCGCCGATCTGATCGAAGGCGGTCTGTTGCGCGACATCGGCCATCGGGAACTCCTGCGAAAGCCGCAGATGGTGGATGGCGGCTGCGGCGCGCCTTGATCCGGCGCAAAACCTCAACCGCGCATGTCGCCCGTCTCGATGAACCGCTGGTGCCAGGCGAAGGCCTCCATCAGCAGGGTCGGCGACTGCTGACCGTAGGAGTCCCGCCGGGCGCGGGCGAGGTAGTCCTTCAGGGCGGGGCGATAGTCCGGATGGGCGCAGTTTTCGATGATCACCTCGGCGCGCTGCCGCGGCGACAGGGCCCGAAGATCGGCCAGGCCCTGCTCGGTGACCAGCACCTGGACGTCCTGGTTGATGTGATCGACATGCGGTGTCTTTGGCACGATGGTCGAGATCTTGCCGCCCTTGGCCGTCGACGGGGCCATGAAGATCGAGACGTAGGCGTTGCGGGCGAAATCGCCGCTGCCGCCGATGCCGTTCTGGATGCGTGAGCCCATCAGATGGGTCGAGTTCACCGCCCCGTGGATGTCGGCCTCGATCATGCCGTTCATGGCGATGCAGCCGAGGCGCCGGATCAGCTCTGGATGGTTGCTGATCTCCTGAGGCCGCAGCACCAGGCGATCGCGGAGCCGGTCTAGGTCGGCGTTCAGCGTATGCGCCGCCTCAGGACTGAGCGAGAAGGCCGTCGACGAAGCGCTCAGCAGCTTGCCGGACTCCAACAGCGCCAGCATCCCGTCCTGCAGAACCTCGGTGTAGGCGGTCATACCGTCGAATGGTCCGTCGACCAGACCGAACATCACTGCATTGGCGATGTTGCCGACGCCCGATTGTAACGGCAGCAGGTTGGCCGGCAGGCGACCCCGCGCCACCTCATGGCGGAAGAACTCCAGAAGGTGGCCTGCGATGGCGAGGTGGTCCTCGCCAGGCGGGTCGAACGGCAGGTTGCGGTCGGGCGTGTCGGTTTCGACCACCGCCACCACCTTGGACGGGTCGCAGCGGAAATAGGCCTCGCCAATCCGCTGGTCGGGCCGCGTCAGCGGAATAGGACGCCGGTCCGGCGGCAGGGCCGTGCCGTAGTAGATGTCATGCATCCCCTCCAGGGCGGGGTTTTGCCAGTGGTTCACCTCGAGGATCACTTTCGAGGCGCGGTCGATCCAGGTCTTGTTGTTGCCTACCGACGAGGACGGGATCAGCGACCCATCCGGTCGGATCCCGGTGACCTCGATGACGGCTGTGTCGAGCGGACCCAGGAACCCCTGCCAGGCCATCGGAGCCACCTGCGACAGGTGCATGTCGAAATAGTCCATCTCGCCGCGATTGATCATTTCGCGGGCGATGGGGTCGGAGTTGTAGGGCAGCCGAAACTCGATGCCATTAGCCTTCGCTAGCGCGCCGTCCAACTCCGGGCCAGTCGAGGCGCCGGTCCAGACGCGCAGCTTGAAGGGATTGCCGGCCGCGTGCTCGGCCTCGATACGACGCGCCAGGGCCGTAGGCACGGCCTTGGGATAGCCTGATCCCGTGAAGCCGCTCATGCCGACGGTCTCGCCTGGGCCAATCAGGGCCGCCGCGTCGTCGGGCGACACCACCTTGGCCTTCAGCGCGTCCAGCCCGATCCGAGATCCGTTCATCGTCGCCCCAAGCGCCTGCCCGGCCGTATATGGCCGGCCCGATGCGACGCTGTCAGGTCCGTATGAACCCGAAGACGGCGTTATTCGACCGGATGGGCGGCCAGCCAGGCCTCGAGGTCCGCCGCCGAGCGCTCGGGGATCTGCTCCATCGGCACGTGACCGACGCCCGGGTAGAGCATCAAAGTCGCACCCGGTATGGCCTTGTGGAACTTCTCGCCGTCGGCGGCGGGAATGATCCGGTCCTCCTGACCAAACATGATCAGGGTCGGGGCGTGGATCGTCGAAAGCTCGGCGACGGTGGCGTCGCGACGGGGTCCGCTCTGCAGCGAGAGCAGGACATCGCGATGACCCGGCCCGCGGGAGAGCTCGACATACCGATCGATCAGGGCCGGGGTGACCAGCCTCTGGTCCCAGTACCCAGAGCGCAGCCCTTGGGCGACCAGAGGCCGGGTGTCGACATCTTTCAGCACAGCACGGCCAATCGGGGTGCGAAGGATGGTGAAGATCAGCGCCCCGCCCGACTTTTCGGACGGCCATCCCGCTGCATCGACCAGCACGAGCCTCTGAACCTTGTCGGGATGATCGACCGCATAGGTCCAGGCTACCGCCCCGCCCATCGAATTTCCGGCCAGGGTGAATCGCGTCAGGCCCAGCCGGGCCGTCAGCGCGTCGACCACCGCCACGAATCCCTGGCGGCCCGCGAGATAGGGACCCGACGTCCGCGTCAGGCCGTGGCCCGGGAGATCCAGCACCACCACGCGGTAGGATTTGGACAGGCGCGCGGCCCAAGCATCCCAGGCATGGGTCGAGGCGGAATAGCCGTGCACCAGCACGATCGCCGGTGCGTCGCGAGGTCCCAGATCGCGATAGTGCGCCCGCACACCACCAGGCAGATCCATGTACTGCGAGTCCGGATAGCCGTACTTGGCCTCCAGCGTGTCGTAGGGGATGTCTGGCCTCTGCAACAGCAGCCACGCCCCCGTCGCCACGACGACCAGCAGGCCCAGCGTGATCGCCAGACCGCGCAAGAAGCGCTTCATCTCGACACTCCCGAGAACCATCGCCCCATAGCGAACGGCGTTACGCTAGGGAGGTCAAGCGCCACAGGACAAGCACTGAGGGTCGCGCCCGATCCGGACGGTGCGGGTTTCACCGGCCAAACCATCGTAGATCAGCAAACGCCCCGAAAGGGGTTCACCCGCACCCGTGATCAGCTTCACCGCCTCCAGGGCCATCATGGAGCCGATCACCCCGGCGAGCGCCCCGACCACGCCCACCAGCGCGCAGGTCTCCGCATCAGGCGGGATTTCCGGCACCAGACATCGATAGCAGGGCTGTCCGTGAAACACGCCGACCTGACCCGTCCAGCGACCCAGGGCGCCGCTGACCAGCGGCTTGTGCTGCGTGAGACAGGCGTCGCTGACGGCGAAGCGGGTCGCAAAATCGTCGGTGCCGTCGAGCACAAGGTCATACCTTGAGACCACCGCCGCGGCGTTGGACTCATCCAGCCATACCGGATGGGTCTCGATGGTCGTGTTGGGGTTTAGCGCGCCCAGGCGCTCGCCAGCCGCCTCGGTTTTGGGCCGGCCGACATCGGCTGTTTCGTAGAGCACCTGACGCTGAAGGTTCGACAGAGAAACAGCATCCGGATCGACAAGCCCTATGGTTCCAACCCCTGCGGCGGCCAGATACAGCGCAGCGGGCGCGCCCAGGCCACCGGCGCCGACCATCAGAACGCGCGCGGCCTTGAGCTTCTGCTGGCCCGGGCCGCCGACCTCGCGAAGCACCAGATGGCGGGCGTAGCGCTCGACTTCGGCTTCCGAAAAACTCATGGCGCTTGACCCTCCGGCCCGGCCTCGCCACATGCGAAGCCATGCAAAGCAACAGCTCTTCCTTTCCCGACTGGCACGGCACGACCATTCTGGCGGTGCGCAAGAACGGTTCGACCGTGATCGCCGGCGACGGACAGGTCTCCATGGGCCCAACCGTCGTCAAGGGCAACGCCCGCAAGGTGCGTCGCCTGGCCGGCGGCAAGGTGGTCGCGGGCTTCGCCGGCGCCACGGCCGACGCCTTCACGCTCATTGAGCGGTTGGAAGCCAAGCTGGAGCAGTATCCCGACCAGCTCGCCCGCGCCTGCGTGGACCTGGCCAAGGACTGGCGGACGGACCGCTATCTGCGCCGGCTGGAAGCCATGCTGCTGGTGGCCGACAAGTCCGCCATCTACACCGTCACCGGCGTCGGCGACGTGCTCGAACCGGGCGAAAGCCTTGGCGGCGGCGCGGTTGCGGCGATCGGCTCGGGCGGCAACTACGCCCTCGCGGCCGGCAAGGCCTTGATTGACATGGATCTTTCAGCCGAGGACATCGCGCGCAAGGCGATGGGCATCGCCGCCGAGATCTGCGTCTATACGAACGGTAACCTGACGGTCGAAAGCCTTTAGGCTTTACTCCCCCCGGGAGGACCTTCGAATGTTCAGGACCATGCTGATCGCCGGGCTCGCCGCTGCGTGCTGGACGACGCCTACAATGGCGGACCCGGGCGTCGCCGCCCAGGTTGAAGCCGCCGAGCGCGCCTTCGCGGCGGACGGTTTGGCGCTGGGGATCCGGGATTCATTTCTCAAGCACATGGCCGATGACGCGATCATGTTCGCGCCAGGGCCGGTGAACGCCAGGACGCTCTACGAGAAGCGGCCCTCCAGCAAGGCGCCGAAACTGGAATGGTGGCCCCAGAGGATCGTTGCGGCCCGGTCCGGCGATCTCGCCCTCTCGGTCGGACCCTCCGAGATCAACGACAAGCGCGGCGGCTACTTCGCGACCATCTGGCGCAAGGCGCCGGACGGGCGGTGGACATGGATCTACGACGGCGGAGCCGCCGCCGACGCCGCTAGCGCCCCGGGTCCGGATGCGCCGACCACGCTCGACCCTGTCTCCAAATCCGGCGAACGCTCGGCGGCCCTCGCCTTCGACAAGGTCCGAACCGCCGAGATCGCCTTGGCCCAGGCGGCCCAGGACGACGCGCCCGCCGCCTATCGACGCGCTCTGGCCGCTGACGCCTGGATGCTCGGGCCAAAGGGAACCGAAGGCCTGGCCCCCGCCGCCGTCGCCGAACGCACCGACGCACGACCCCAGCGCATGGTTCTCACCCTGCGCGGCGGCGGCGCCTCCAAGGCGGGTGACTTCGTCTGGACCCATGGCGAGGCCGGTTGGGTCGACCACCAGGAAATCATCGAACACGCGCACTATATGCATGTCTGGCAGAAGCGTCCCGAAGGGTGGCGCTTGATCTTCGAGGCCCTGATCAACGACCGATGACTGAGTTTTCCCCCCGCGAGATCGTTTCCGAACTGGACCGCTACATCGTCGGCCACGCCGAGGCCAAGAAAGCCGTGGCCGTGGCCCTGCGCAACCGCTGGCGCCGGCGTCGGGTCCCGGCCGACCTGCGCGATGAGGTGACCCCGAAGAACATCCTGCTGATCGGTCCCACCGGCGTCGGCAAGACCGAGATCGCCCGTCGTCTGGCCAAGCTGGCCCAAGCGCCGTTCCTGAAGGTCGAGGCCACCAAGTTCACCGAGGTGGGCTATGTCGGCCGCGACGTCGACCAGATCGTCCGCGATCTCGTCGAAAGCGCGCTGGCCATGGTGCGTGACAAGCGTCGCGCGGCTGTAAAGGCCAAGGCCGAGGGCGCCGCCGAGGAGCGCATCCTCGACGCCCTGACCGGTCCGGGCTCGACGGCCGCCCGCGAGGCGTTCCGCAAAAAGTTGCGCGCCGGCGAGCTGGACGACAGGGAGGTCGAGCTGCAGCTGACCGACACCGGCGGTCCCAGCTTCGACATTCCCGGCCAGCCTGGCGCTGCGGTGTTCAACCTGTCGGACATGATGAAGTCGCTGGGCGGCGGCCGCACCAAGACCCACAAGACCACCGTCTCGGGCGCCTGGGCGCCGCTGATCGCCGAAGAGAGCGACAAGCTGCTGGATCAGGAAAGCCTGACCAAGGAAGCCCTGCTGCTGGCCGAGAACGAGGGCATCGTCTTCCTGGACGAGATCGACAAGGTGGCGGCGCGCCAGGGGGCCTCGGGCGCCGACGTCAGCCGCGAGGGCGTCCAACGCGATCTTCTGCCCCTGATCGAGGGGACCACCGTCTCGACCAAGTATGGGCCGGTGAAGACCGACCATGTGCTGTTCATCGCCTCGGGCGCCTTCCATGTGGCCAAGCCGTCGGACCTGCTGCCGGAGCTTCAGGGGCGGCTGCCGATCCGGGTCGAGCTGAAGGCCCTGACGCGCGACGACTTCAAACGAATCCTGACCGAGCCCGAGGCCAATCTGATCCGTCAGAACCAGGCCCTGCTGGCCACCGAGGACGTGACCCTGACCTTCACCGAGGACGCGATCGAGGCCCTGGCCGATGCGGCGGTGGCGGCCAATTCGGCCGTGGAGAACATCGGCGCCCGGCGGCTTCAGACCGTGCTGGAGCGGGTGCTGGAGGAGACCAGTTTCAAGGCCTCCGACCTGGCGGGCCAGACCGTGGCCTTTGACGGGGCGGCGGTGCGCGACAAGCTGAGTCTGCTGACCAAGGACGTCGATCTGAGCCGCTTCATTCTGTAGCGGCCGCGTCCCGCTCGCGGCGGCTGCGGCGGCGCGTCAGCCGGTCGGCCATGGCCTCGGCGTGGCGCTGGGTGAAGGCCAGGGCGGCCGGATTGCCCCGTCGCGCGCCCACCGTATCGGCGACCTTGGCGCCCCGGTCCCCGATCGGCTGAGGCTTGCCGGTCGTGGTGTCCATGGCCGTCTGGTGCTCGATTTCGGCGTTCAGCTCGGCCCCCATCAGGATCACCTGCACCGACAGCCAGGTCCACAGCAGAAAGCCCATAATGGCCGCCAGGGGGCCGTAGGAGTCGGTGCGGACGAAGTTGGTCAGATACCAGCTGAAGACGAAGGAGACGGTCAGGCTGAGCAAGGCGGCGAAGAGGGCGCCCGGCGTCAGCCAGCGCCAGCGCGCCTTCTGCCGGCAGGGGCCGAACCGATAGATCAGGGTCAGGGCCGTGACATAGCCGACCAGCAGCAGGGGCCAGCGCAACAGGGCCAAAAGGCCCCATTCCTCCTGAAGGCCGAACAGCCGGATCACCACCGGCGCCCCGACAACCAGGGCCGAGGTCAGCAACAGGGCCAGAATGGCCCCGATGGTGAAGCCCATGCACAGCAGATTATAGCGGACGATGTTGCGCCGCTCGACCTCGTGATAGGCGACGTTCAGCCCGTAGAACAGCACCTTGACCGCCCCGTTGGCGGTCCACAGGGACAGGGCCAGGGTCCAGATAAGGGTGAAGGTCAGCTGGCCGCTGGAGTTCCGGGCCAGCCGCTCCATCTCTCCGCCCAGGAACTGGGCGATGCTGTCGGGCAGGACGGCGTAAAGGAACTGCAGCCGGCTCCAGGCGTCGGCCGGATCGGCGAACAGGCCGTAAAGGGTGACGAAACTCCCCAGCAGCGGAAATAGGGACAAGAGGGTGAAGAAGGTCACGCCCCCCGCGACGAAACCGACCCGGTCGCCGAAATAGGAGCCGCCGGTCCGCCACAGTATGTCGATCCAGCCCTTGTGCGGAATCTGTTCCGGCCGTCTGGCCAGCCGGCCCCGGCCCGGCTCCCTGGCCTCATAGTCTTCGGGCGTCGGCGGCTTGGGCGGCAGGGGCTCGGGGCGTTTCGGGCGCAGCTCCACCCCCACCTTATGCCCCTGGGTATAGAGCAGATGGGCCGCGCCCGCCCCCGCGGTCAGGCCGCCCAGGGCGGCGGCGACGAACCTCCACCAGGGACGGCGACGGGGCTGCGGCGAAGATTTGAACCTGAACATCAGCAGGCGAACGGGGAAGCCGCCCACCGCGTTCCCAGGGCACGGCGCCCGGTCGCGCTTGAAATCCCCTGTGCGAAGGGCCAATCAGCCGTCATGACCCTCGAGCCCCTCTCCCCCAAGCCCGCCGACGGCGCCGCGACCCTGTTGACCGTGTGGAAGGCCGCCCAGGCCCGACTGAAGGACGGCCGCATCGACAGCCCGGCCATCGACGCCCGCCTGTTGCTGGAGGCCGCCGCCGGCGCCAGCCGCACCGACATACTGACCGACCCCTATCGGATCGTCACCCCCGAGCAGCAGGCCGCCTATACGGCCATGATCGACCGCCGCCTGCGCCGCGAGCCGGTCTCGCGCATCGTCGGCAAGAAGGGCTTCTGGAAGATCATGCTGAACGTCACCCCCGACGTCCTCAGCCCCCGGCCCGACACCGAGACCCTGTTGGACGTCGCCCTCCTGGCCTTCGCCCGGCACGAGGCCTTCACCGCCGTCGACCTGGGCACGGGCTCGGGCGCCATTCTGCTGGCCCTGCTGGCCGAGCGGACGGCGGCCAAGGGGGTGGGCACCGACATCTCAACCGAGGCCCTGGCGGTCGCCAAGGAGAACGCCGCCAATCTGGATCTGAACGAGCGCGCCACCTTCCTGCGCACGGAATGGGCGGCCGGTTTCGGCGACGCGAGCTTTGACCTGGTGCTGTCCAACCCGCCCTATATTCCGACCGACCATATCCCCGGCCTGGACCCGGAGGTGCGCGATCACGACCCTCACCTGGCCCTGGACGGCGGCCCCGATGGCTTGCAGGCCTATCGCGACCTAGCCCCCGAGATCCGGCGCATCCTGAAGCCCGGCGGCGTCTTCGCGGTCGAGATCGGCTGGGACCAGGGCCCGCAGGTCAAGGCCCTGTTCGAGGCGGAGGGCTTCGAGGACGTCAAGATCGTCAAGGATCTGGGCGACCGCGACCGCGTCGTCACCAACGGTCCGGACCCCCGCACCAACCCCATTCCCCAGGAATAGGGTCGGGCCTCAACAGGTTCAGAAGGGCAGCAGATTGCGCTGGCGGCTGTAGCTCATGGTGCCGACATTGGCGCCCAGGCGCAGGCCCACGCCGGTGCGGATCGGGGCCAGGGTGATGCCGTCGGCCCGCTGATAGTTTACGCCCAGGCCCGCGATCAGATAGGCCGAGCCTTCGACGCCCGGATAGCGGCGATAGATCATGTCCGGGTGGTACAGGCCATAGACCAGGGTAAAGACGCGGCTGGCGTTGCCGCCCCAGTCCCAACCCACAGACGCCCCCTGCCAGAACACTTCCTGAGACGCCGACAGATCCTTCATGTGCAGGGCGCCGCGCCCGTAGCGGGCGCCGACGACCACGGCGCCGGAGCCTTCCTCACCCGCGATATAGGCGGTGGGGCGATCGCCCTGGTCGGCGAAGACCCGCTCGATCGCCCCGCCCACCACCTCGGCGGCGATGCCCAGCTCCTTGGACCCGGCCGCGACCAGTTCGTCGAAGGTGTAGGCGGGCGCCGTATTGTCGGAGCTGATCGGATAGTTGGGATTGGCCGGCGCCGAGGCGCAGGCGCCCAGAGACGAGGCCCCTGCGGCGGTGGCCAGGCCGGACAGGATCATTTGGCGGCGATGCATGGGGGCTCCGAGAACGGCGAGAAGACGGGTCGGCGGGTCCGCCGAGGTTCGCGGCACCGTCCCCGACCTTTACGGCAGACTTGCGGCTTCAAGGTTAACGCAGGCTTACGTCTGGCCCCCGTCCGCCTCCGGCAGATCCTTCAGAAAGGCCAGCAGCAGGGCGTTCACCGCCTCGGCCTTCTCCTGCTGAATCCAGTGACCGGCGCCGGGCACGACCACCGACCGGCTCAGGTTCGGAACCCAGTCCTTCAGCCCCGCCTCGGCCGATCCGGCGTAGTGGCGCACCGGGTCGTTCTCGCCGACGATGAACAGGGCCGGCTGGAGGATTCGCTGTTCCTGCGCAAAGGCCGTCAGCGACCAATTCAGGTCGATGGCGCGGTACCAGTTCAGCGGGGCGTCAAAGCCGCCGGCCGAAAAGGCCTCCACATATTCGGCGAAATGGGCCGGGCTCATCCACGGCGGCAGGTCGGCGGCGTCATCGATACTGCCCAGCAGGCCGACGCCCCGCGCCATGAAGCCGGTAGCCCGTTTCGACGCCGGAGTGGCCCCGTCATAGGCCCAGAACAGCTTCCTCAGCGTCGTCGCCGGATCGGCCTCCAGCGCCCGATGGGCGTCGGCCGCCTGGAACCGGTTGATATAGAGGTCGCCCATGCCGGCCCGTTCGGACAGAACCGCCATGACGGTCGTCGGCGGTCCCTGGGGTCGGCGCGGCTGGAAGGGCACGGACAGGCCGGCCACAGCCGTGAAAAGATCGGGCCGCAGCAGGGCGCAGTGCCAGGCGACCGGCGCGCCCCAGTCGTGGCCCACGACGACGGCGCTCGATTTGCCCAGGGCCCGCACCAGATCGACCATGTCCCCGACCAGATGCAGGATCGAAAAGGCGGCGGCGCCCTGGGGCTTGTCCGTGCCGCCGTAACCGCGCATGTCCGGGGCCGCGACATGGTATCCCGCCAGGGACAGGGCCTCGACCTGGGCGCGCCAGCTGATCCCCAGTTCGGGGAAGCCGTGGATCAGCAGGACCAGGGGCGCGTTAGGCTGATCATATCCCGCCTCCAGCACCTGTTGGACAAGGCCGTCGGTCTTGATAAGCCGGGTACGCATCTCAACCTCTCCATACCCAAGCCAAGGCGGCCTTTCGCCGCGAATGGAACAGGACCGACATGACCCGCCTCGTCACCTTTGCAGACGGTACGACCGTTCCCGCCCTGGGCCAAGGGACGTGGGAGATCGGCGACCATCCCGCCCGGCGCGACGCCGAACAGCAGGCCCTGGCGCGGGGGATCGACCTGGGCCTGACCCTGATCGACACGGCCGAACTGTACGGCGACGGCCGCTCCGAACGGCTGGTGGGCGAGGTGATCGCCGGCCGTCGCGACGAGGTCTTTCTGGTGTCCAAGGTCCGGCCCGAGAACGCCTCCGAACTGAAGATGATGCTGGCCTGCGAAAAGTCGCTGGAGCGGCTGGGGACGGACCGTCTGGACCTCTATCTGCTGCACTGGGAGGGCCGCGTCCCGCTGGAGGAGACGGTCGCCGCCTTCCAGGAACTGGTCGATGAAGGGATGATCGTCCGCTGGGGCGTGTCCAACCTGGACCTGCGCGCCATGAAGCGGCTGATGGAGATCGAGGGAGGCGAGGACTGCGCGGCCAATCAGCTGCTCTATCATCTGGGCTCGCGCGGGGTGGAGTTCGGTCTGTTGCCTTGGATGCAGGCGCGCGACATGCCGATGATGGCCTATTCGCCCCTAGGCCGCGGCGGCCTGCTGGACCATCCGCTGATCCGCGACATCGCCGACCGCCACGACGCCGACCCGGCTCAGGTGGCGCTCGCCGCCGTCCTGCGCCAGGACGGGGTCATCGCCATTCCCAAGGCGAGCTCGGTCGAGCACGTGGAGGCCAACGCCGACGCCCTGGAGATCCAGTTCGACGCCGAGGACCTGCACCGTCTCGACGAAGCCTTCCCCCCGCCGACGCGGGAGACGCCGCTGGACATCATCTGAGGGCGCGCGGCGGCTCACCCGCCCGCGATCAAATCCAACAGCCGCGCCCGCTCATCATCCGCATAGGGAACCGCCGGCCCCCGTCCCCAGACCGGATCGGGCCACAGGCCGTCGTCGCGGCGGCGCCCCACCACATGGACGTGCAGCTGGGCCGTGACATTGCCGATGGCCCCGACGTTCAGCTTATCGACCGCCCCCAGTCGCCGCACCAGCGCCCCCGCCCGCACCGTCTCCTCCATCAGCACGGCCCGCTGTTCGACGCTCAGATCCTCCAGCTCCACCGCGCCTTCGACGCGCGGGATCAGGATCAGCCAGGGGAAGCGGGCGTCGTCCTGAAGCCGCACATGACACAGCGGCCATTCAGCGGCGGCGATGGAGCCGGCGGCGAAGGCGGGGTCTGGACGAAAGTCGGTCATCGGGGCTCCTGATCGAACGTCGGCCAGCCTTGCAGCGCCGCCCTTGCGGGTCTAGACCGCCCGCACGATTAATCCCCTTTCGCACACGCAATAACCGGAGACATCCATGGCTCGCGCGAAGATCGCCCTTATCGGCGCCGGCATGATCGGCGGCACCCT
>OFDC01000926.1_pt1 | contig 17805 bp, 19 predicted proteins | sample 1520941 | NCBI WGS metagenome assembly OFDC01 (sample SAMEA94258168, study PRJEB24077) | hot springs metagenome | biome: Aquatic biome; feature: Water | place: India | collected 2012-12-06 | depth 5 m | reverse complement strand
GCGCCCCACTCGGATGCGGTAAGCCCGAAAATCACGCCGCCGGCCGCGCTGGTGTAGGCGGTCGTTTGCGTGACATGGGCGAGTTTTTCAGCGTGGTCTGCGGGGCTCATATCATTCCCACACCAGCGTTATCGAACCTGCATCAAACGTGTCAGCAGTCGAAACCCTGACTCGATCAAGCGCAGCGGACAGCGATTTCGAGCCGGCCACGACTTGCATGGTTGCAGCGTCTGAACAGCCGGTAACGCCGCTTGCAATCCAAGTGTTTGTTGATGCGTCAGCAAGAGACAGCGTTACGCTGCCGTGCTGCAAGCGCGATGCCGATGCGACAAACAAGCCGAATCCAGTTGTGTAGTTCGACGTCGCAACAGCACCACCAAGAGAGGAGCCGGCCCCGACATAGCCGGTTGTGGCAAAGCCGCCAGAGTCGCCAATCTGTATGAATACAGGGTTGGCACCAGACGTTGAAACGCCGTTGAACAACAGCGTCAGGCGCTTTGCCCAGGCTGGGACCGACGTAGAAAGATCAACGGTTGCCCCTGACGTCGTTGCGACAGGGGAAGACGAAACCATCTGCGACGCCTTCATCGTCGCGGGGGTTATCGCTCGCCCCGTGTCCGTGCCCGTCTGCGCTTCCGCGCTCGTCGCAAGTTCGATTAAGCCGGCACGTGTGGCGGTGGCAGTGACAGACGCAAGCGCAGCAGGGGTGACCGCTCGGGTCGCATCTGTGCCCGTCTGCGCTTCGGCGTTGGTAGCCAGTTCAATGATGCCGGCAACGGTGTCAGAAGCGGCGAAAACAACGCGCGCGCTCACCAGCTGGAACTGTGTGCCGTCATACACGACAACACACACAGCGCCCGATGCAATATCGCCGGCAACCAAAGCCGTGGTGCCGTCTTTGGTAACCGACTTCGCGCCAATCGAGTTAATGTTCAGCGTTACCGCGCCAGTATTCGCGCCAATGGATACAAACCTGAACTCCTGTCCCGCCGCGTAAGCCGACAACCCAATTGGGGCCGAGGCCGTAATCGTGTCAACGCCAGAAACGCTGGAGAGGTAGGTAAAAGTCCCGTCCTGCACCTGCGAGGCTCTTGCATATTCAGTGCGAGCGGATGCAGTATTGACGTTCGTGTGCTTGAACCCGCCCATGGGAAGATTGGCGGTCGGCACCGTCTGTCCATCTTTTGCCAGCGACTGAGTGAGTGCGGTTGCGATATCGTTGATTTCCGCATCAAGTTCCGCCCCATCGGCTGTCGTGCCGTTGGTGTAAGCCGATCCAGGTACGCGGGTGTAATTCCCGCTGCCGTCGCGTGACATGCGCTACTCCTGAAATGAAAAAACCCGCACGGAGGCGGGTCTTATGCAATGGTGGACATTTGTTGGTTACGCCCTGGCACCGTTTGGCGTTGTGGGCTTTGTGTGGCTAGGAGCGCAGATCAAGGTATTGATCCTGCGTCACATGAAAAACGGCTGGCTGAAAGACCAGTTATTGCGAGAGCGCTGGCACAGCGCCGCCAGCGATACCCATAGGCGAATAACGGGAGGCCAAGATAGCTTCCGCTAGTCGCTTGCCGGCACCGACTCCATATTGAGGAGTAGCCATTGCTGCCTGATACGGACCAGACAGGATTACTTTTCTGGTTATATCGGGGGCGACAAAAGGAAGTGCGCCTGCTGCAGCACCAATAGGCCCGCCTGTTGCGGCGCCGCCTGTACCCATCAGCGCAGAAAGAGCGAACTTCAGTTTGCTGACTCCATCTCCGCCAATGGCCTCCGGCGTCCTGTTTGCGCCGGGGAATGCAGACGCAAAGCGCGCAACAGTCTCAAGTTCATCCGACAGGGGTGCGCCCCTGCGTAGCGCGGAAGCCAGCGCTCTCGCATCCACGTTGCCCGTTGTGTCGTTGAGCGCACGACCAACCGTGTAGCTTTTCGCTATCTGCCTGCGCGCATCACGAAGCGCCGGGATCAGATCGTTCCGGCCAGCAGCCTGCGCAAACTGTTCAAGCTGTTGTTCAAGAGCCTCCGCCGTCTGCTGCATTGCCTGCGCTTGCTTCAGTGATGCGGGGTCGGCAGACCTGTCGTAATGCTTGAAGTACGCCGTTGCGTCATGTCGGGCCTGTTTCAATTGTTCAAGCGCATCGGCGGCTTGCGGCCCAAGCGCGCTTACTTCACGGTAAGGCTGCGCCGCCGTACTGCGGAACGCAGAAAGAGCATCGTCCGTAAGCGCCGCATCGTCTGCCATCCCAAGCGCTTTGCGTGCAAGCGCGTTAGTAACGTTCTGATTGCTGACAGATGCAGATTGACGAGTTGCTTCCTTGCCGGCGAGGCTTTCCAGCGTCCTGTTTATCCACGTCGGATTTGCTGCAGTAGGCGGAACCGTGTATCCCGCGTCCCTGGCGGCGGCAATCGTCGCGTCCCTAGGCGCGTTCTGCGACTGGCGCAGTGCTTGGGCAAGACGAGATTGATCAACCTTGTTCCCGACATAGCTTGCAAGCTTGTTGCCGGCCACACCTGCGCCCGCGCCCAGTGCAGTGTTGAGCAGTTTTCCGGCCGCTACGTTCTCCATTTCGGTCGGCTGCAGCGCGCCCATCACCGCGCCACCCGCCGCAGCGCCGCGAGCCGTGTTCAGGACTGGTGCTGCTGCGCCAGTAGCGGCCCCTAGAGCGATATTGCCAATCAGAGCAGACCCCGGATTCTCTGACGCGATGATGTTGTTGTTTGCAATCGCCTGCGGGTCGCCAAATCCGAAAAGCTGTTTCCCACCCTCCCATAGGTTAGACAGCGCAGTTCCAGCAGCGGCAATCTTGGCCTGCGCTGGGTTATCACTCAGCTCCTTCCGCAAAGTGTCGGCCCACGCATCCTTCCCAATTTTTGCGGGCTTTGCCTTCGGGTCCGGACCTGTCGGAGCGGTAGCAGTAGAATTTGCCCATTTCCATGCGGTGCTCTCGTCCGGGGCATCGACTTCATAGGTCACCCCTCCGATATCGACTTCGTAAGTGGGCATTACTTCGGCTCCTTTTTGATGCGAACAGCACCGGGAGGGGGCGCCCCAGGATCGGCAGCCGGTGCGGCCGGCGCAGAGGAAACATCGGCCTGACCGTGGCGACCGCCGGTTAGCTCGTTCAGTTGATCTCTGCTGAACCCGCCGGACAGATATGCCTTATAAATCTTTGCCTCCGCCTTCTTCATTGTTTCAAGTTGGCGCCCAAGGTTAGTTTTGATTGACTCGGGCGTCATACCCGGATTAATCATTGCCTTGTCGAACTCAGACTTTTCCGTCGCGGTTAGCGCAGACCCAAACAGGCGGTTTCTAACTTCGTTCTGCTGCATCTGGTAACGCTGCCACCAGTCGGCTTGTCCGTCGTCGCCGCCTACATTTCGTTTCCATGCATTTGCAATGTCACCAGCGGCGCGCACCTTGTATCCGCCGTATGTGTCCTTGAAGCCGTCCAAAAGCCCGCTGAACTCGTCATAAGTGTTCGATGTTTCAGCAATCTTTGTGATGACGTTCGGAGGCAAAGACTTTCCGTTCGGACCATCTCCAGAACCTTTAGGCGGCGCCTCGCCAATTGACTGTCCTGTGCGGGCATCAATGACCGTAGGTTTGCCGTCACGCATGACGGTTGCCAACGTTGGCGCAGGCGGCTGCCTGTTTGCCGCAGCGATGCTTGCCGTCAATTGAGCAAGTTCTTTACGCCCATCCATCTGCATCTGCGTAAGCTCACGCTGCAGGGAGGCGCGCTCTTCGCGGGCAAGGCGGCTATCCTCAAGCCGCATAATCAACTCTTGTGCCCTCTGCTCGCGTGCGGCTTGGCGCTCCATCGTCTGCGCTTCCAGTTGCTTGTTCTGGAAGTCACGCATCTGCGCCTGATTCGCCATGTTTCCAGCAAGTTGCGCAACCTGCGGACCGAACTGCAGACCACGCGCCGACCACCCCGCCCAATCATTCGGGGTTGGATTAACAGTAGTCGTCACGTCCTCAAACGACCCTGCGCCAGGACGGTCGCCGACAAGCTGCTTGGTCGTTTCTGTTCTGGCGCCCGGCATGTCTCTGAGGTACGCAGCAATGTCCGCGCTTTTCCTCTCGCTCAGCGCACGTTCTCCGGCTTGCACATCCGCTATTTCGCGCTGCCCAGAGTACTGGCGAAGCGCGTTTGCGAGGTGCTGCAGAGGGTGAGTTGCAACAAACTGATTTCCCACCATCTGCCCGGCAGGAAGTTGCTGTTGTCCTTGTGCGCGGAGAGCTTCGGCGTACTTCTTCCGCTGCTCAAGCTGCTGCGCTTCTGCGTCGTAGTCGGTCATGTTGCCAAAGCTGACGGTTTTCATTTGCCGTACCCCATCGCAGCGCCAATCCACGGCGAACCAAGCGCCGCACCGCCTAGCGAGAACAGCCCGCCCATCATTCCGCCGAGTGCAGCCTGATCCGCGTTGTATGCATTCATCGCTGCGCCGTATTGCATGTTTGCAGCGCTCAACAAGTCAGGTCCGGCTGTGGTTTGCTGCTGCGGAACGTTCGTGAAGCTCGGGTTCGTTACCTGAGCACCAGTCCGAACAGCGTTCAGCGTGTTCAGCGGCTCGTTGCGGAAGAACGACTGTTCCTGAATCGCCTGCTGGCGCGCTTGGTTGCCGACATCAATGCCGCGAATGGCCGCAGCAAGTTGCATGTCGTTGTTTTTCTGCGCCTGGTTGTACATCTCCGCGCCATAAGCATCTGACCCGATGGTGATGCCCTGATTCTGCAGTCGTGAGCGCAACGCCTCGTCCTGACGGTCCATAGTCGGCTGCAGGCGGCGCAGGATTGCGTCTTGCGCAGTCTCGCCCGCATTGACCGTTTGAGCGGGCAATACGCTCTGATCGAACGGTTTAGACAGCATATTGCTGACGTACTCAAGCCCCTTGTTCTGCAGCCCAGCAAGGCCGAGAGAGGTCTGATTCTTGGCGTCCAGCAACTTCTGCTGGTCGGGAGACAGCTCAACCTTGAGCGCCCAGCGATCCGGGTCATAGCCGGTCATGAACTGTTCGCGCGTCGGTGCCTTAGGGGCTGTCCCGGATGACCCCGTCCCATATCCGGGGAGGTTTGCCATGCCGGGGACAATCGGCGTCTGTGTAGAGCCCCCGCCCTTGTTATAAGTGGCCAAATCCGACTGATACTTCTGCATTGCTGCGTTGTAAGCAGCCTCATTGAACTGGTTGCTGGTCGGGTTGTAGTACGTCAGATTGCCGTATGGGGTGTACTGATCGACGCGGTTAGCCTTTGCGGCTACGCGTGCAGCTTCGGCGTTACCTTTCGCTGTCTCTTTGGCAGCGGCTGCATAATCAGGGGCTTCCGGAGCATCACCTTTGGACATTGTTCCACCTCAAAAAACGACAGTCCTCTTTCCAGAGGACCATGACGACAAGATCGGAGTTATTCCGGCCTGCTTTTTCGAGGGTTGCCTCTACTTTGAAGCCTATGTGTGCGTTGAGCCGCAGTGCCTTTTGGTTGTGCGACTCAACAAAACCCGTGATGCGCTTGCACCCGAGTTGATTAAACGGGTAGTCCGTGACGGCCCACCAGTACTCACGCGGCACCCGACCCTCAACAGCCTGATGAACAAAGATGTTGGAGCCGGTGAATTGCTCATAAGCAACGCCTGCGACGATTTCATCGCCCACCTTCCAGCCGATGCCCTGAGAGTGCGCAGACATGGCCCCGCCGACGCGCCGAAAAACCCATTCAGCGACGCCAGAGCCAATGACCAGCATCAGATAATCCCTCCCGCCTCGAAAACGTAGTCCGTGGCGTTCCAGCGAATTTCAATGTCCTTGTATTCGCACTTGAGGAACAGAGCGGCGCAGTAGCCGATGCCGGATGCGTGCTGCCAGCTCGTAAGCTGCCTGAGTCCGCCCGCCCACTGGAAGGCGCCCCAAGTTGCCGAACCCCACAGCGGAGTAGATCCACCTGCGCCGTATGAAACTACGCTCGTCGGCTCGCGGTTCTCGAACTCGTAGTTGATGCCGATGTAGAACGTCGGCTCGCCATCTGACTGCAGCATCGGGCGAACCAGCTTGAAGTGCTTTTCAAGCTTGCTTCCGAAGTAGTGATAGGACTGCAGGCACTCAACAGTGATGTTGATACCGTCCGCCCCAGACGAGGTTGCGTTGTCGCTGTACCCCGTCCATGCCTTATAGACGGCGTTCTGACCTCCGAAATACTGCGAGTCAGAGAACAGTTCCCAGCACAGCGCGTTTTGACCTTCAAAGCGTGTCCATGCCCCGCTGATCGTGTTCATTGCCCACTGATGTTGCATGGTCGAACTGTCCGGGGCATTGACCATCAGCATGTTGATGGACGGATGCAAGAACACCTGCCATCCGGTATTGCTGGACAGCGTTTCAGCGTCGCGCGAAATCAGAGGCTGAATCTTGTCCGTCAGCGTGTTCTGCGAATTGATGCCAGACGACACCAGAGCCTTTGAGAGCTGCTGAACGCCTGACTTCGACAGATAGGCAACGTCACCACCCATTCCGTCAAAGCAGCGCCTTCCAAGCGGCTCTGCGAGCCTCCAGACGCCGACAAGCCCCCATGTCGATGCAGAACTTGGGTCAGTTCCCTTATAGACAAGGCACTCGCCTTTTGACGTGATGAACACAAGGTGATCGTCCATCCCCTCGCCTGCATCGACAGTCCATGTCGTCGCAGCGACCAGATAACCGCCGAGCTTGCAGAGGCTGCGCAGGTCGAACACAGAAGCAGCGCCACCGATTGACTGCGTGGGCAGGTAAGCCGCGCGCAGTCCGTCTTTGAGGATGAACCACAGCCGATCCTTGTGCGCAGTTACGTGCGCAATATCGGTAGTCGTGATCCCAATAATGGCCGGAGTCGATACGCCGTCAATCGCTGTCCAGGTCGTGCCGTTGTACAGCTGCGGCTTATCCAGCCCATTCACGAGGTACATGAACGAGCCGCCAGACGTGCTGAAATTGACGTGCTGGCAGTAGGCGGAAGTGAGTCCAGTGACTACAGCCGCCCCAACAGCGCCGGCAGAAGACGCATCAAATATTGAATCGCCGGCCACCGCAAACATGCGCGTTGCCGTGCCACTTGTGTAAGTGCAGAGGCTTTCCACCGGATCAGAAAACCCGGTCACATGCTGGCGGTATCCGCGACGGCTTCCGACGTAGTACGGCGTCGGCCACCAATTGACCATATACACCGCGTCCTCTTCGTGCATCGCCGCGAGCGAGTCCTTTGCATTGATGCCGCGAACCGGAGCGGGCACAGTCGCGGTGCGTGACACACGAGAGCCGCGAGACGATTTGATGGGCTTTCTCATACCATCCAGTTCCCATCGGGAACGGTCGGATAGCCAGCGTCGGGCATGTAAGTACCTGCATGCAGGAACAGGTCGGGCGCGGAGCCGTCCTCACCCATCAAAGCGGCGACTTTTCGCTCTGCCTTGGTGAAGTCCTCTGCGTACTCAAGACCCTTAGCTTGTCTCCATCGCCAGATGAGGCCAAGCAGCAGCGCGTCGTCATCAAGCAAGTGCGTATCGTCGTCGCGCGTGAATTGCTCTTTGCGCGTGCCGTCATTAGCGACGGCCCACCGCTTGTCGATGTACTCAAACGAGTAGCTTTGGCCTGCAGCCGGGGCAGGCTCAAGAACGAGATTGCCGCCTCGCACGTACCATGCCGGATCGACCAGCGAGGCCAGCCCGGATTTCAGTCTCTGATACTGGCGCGGCGTGATCGGCCCTGGGGCTTCACGCTGTTGCGAGCGATTCCACAGCGTCTCTGAAATGAACCTGCGGAAGCCGGGCGCGAGGGCCGAAAGCGCGCCCTGAGTACTCGCCGCCACACTGGTAAAAGTCGCTTCAGTTTGCAGGTTTGTCCAGTCATGGCGGCTGGATAGATCGCGCCCTTCCTCGTTCAGCAGCGACAGCATTTGCGTGATCTGCGGGTCTGTCGAATTAGCTGCTGTGTTGGACACCGGAAACCCAACACGACGGCACGCTTCCTGTACGATTCCGAGCGCGTTCATTTAGCCTTCCTTGGGCGGGCGACCACGGCGCGGAACGTCGTTCAGCTTTCCCATCAGTTCCGCAATCTGCGCCTGCATCTGTCTGTTCGATTCCTCAAGCTCGGCCATTCGGGCAGCCTCCGCCATAGAGGGCGCTGCACCGCTTGCCTGCTTGAGCCATGCACGCGCTTTCACGCGCAGTTGTTCTCCACCCATGCCGATGCGCTGAACGGCGGTATCAGGAAGGTCTGCAAGCTGCTCGACCGTCAGCACGCCCAGCGATTTCAGCGTGTCGGCCTGAGAGCGCGTCACAGCCGCCCATTCCGTCAGCGGGGTGCCCACTACGGGCGCTTGGTTCTGGTACTGCTCAAAGTGCATCCAGTGACGCGGGAAGCGCCGCTTGTGGTGCTCCTTTGCCACGGTGTCGATAACCGTAGTCGGGTCACCCGGAACCTGAATCTTCACGAACGGCACATCCTTGAAAACCGGATGCCCTGCCTGTTCGCTCGCCGCTTCGTCCTTGACGGACTCCATGCGAAATTCCACGTGCAGCTTTTCGTCCGCTCGCGGATCGATTTCCCCAATTTCCATGTTTTGTTCTCCGTGATTGCCCCCAAAAAAGGCCCGGAGCCGAAGCCCACGGGCCAAGGGGGAAAGCCTTACAGCGTGCGACCGACGTAGGGGTAGGTCACCAGCGCAGACACCGCACCCGCTGCACCACCGTTTGCCGACAGCAGGGCAATACCGGTGATTTCTTCAGCGCCCGCAGTGCCGTCGTCATCCAGCGCGCCAGAAGTGGCGGTGCTGTTCAGGCGAGTGCCCTTTGCAGCAGATGCCAGCACGCGCACCGAACCCAGACCCGAAACCAGACCCCAACCGTAGCCAGAAGCCGCGATGGTGGCTTGCGGGATGACAACCGGAGCGCCTTGCGAAGCGCCCGGGGCGGAGTTGGTCGTATCCACCATATCGACCACGTAAGCCGAAGTGGTCACGACAGCAGCGAAGTACTGCGTAACGCCACCCGAATCGGCGCGGACGAAAACGTACTCGTTGCCATCGTTATCCTTGCCGCGCTGGCCCGGATGGAACGGCGGGATTTCCGTCGAGGTCCAGACCTCCGACGGGGCGATACCGATCACGTAACTCATGTTTCTTTCTCCTTTGTGGGCGGGACATGCCCGCCCGTTGGATTAGTTGGTCAGCACACCCTGGAACTGAGCCCCCGAGCAAGTCAGGTTGCCGGCCCAGCCGATGTGACGAACAACCGCGTCTTGGTTGACCGACTGACGGTCGCCGCCGATAGCCACGAAGTTGCGGGCCGAATGCGGGCGCCAGTGCAGGTACTTGGTGTTGATGAAGTAGCCGGTGTCGGTCGGGCAGTTGCCACCAATGCCGCCGTCAAGCACGACGTCGCACGAGCCACCCGCGCCGTAGTACTTGAGCGAGGTGAAGCCGGCGCCCGCAGAACCCTTCTCGTCCATGAAGCGCTGATTGGCCTGCAGGGATTCGAGGTAGTGGCGGTAGAAGTTGCTGTCGAACACGATCAGGTCCGGGCGATCAGTGCCGCGCACTTGCTGCACGATGACGCGGTTCATCAGCCCCTGAATCGTGGTCGAAGACGGGGTAATGGAGAGCGTCGAGGCATCAACCGCCACGTTGCGCCAGAAGGTCCAGGTGGCGCGATCAATGCCGCCGTAGGTGCCGCTGGACGGGGTGGCCGAAATAGCAGCCTGCAGGCCGGTGATGTTCTTGCCAGCGTTGCCGGTGCCATCGCCGTACAGGTCAGCAGCGATGCGGTTCATCAGGTTCGCCTCAGCGATCTTGATGCGCGATTCCATCAGATCGATGAACGCCTCTTCGCCCGCGTTCTGCAGCATTTCCAGACCGGACATGGTTACCGCTGCGCTGTACTGCTTGATGTCGAACTGAGCGGCCGAGATGGGCGAATTCACGCCGATGTTCAGCAGCTCATAGCCCGAATACGAGTTTGCATTGACAGTCGCGCTGTCCTCGTACATCAGTTCTTCGTAGATGATCCGACCACCCGAGAACGGGCGCGAGTTGCCGCGCTGCTTCAGCTTCAGCAGCAGAGCATTGTTGTCGGTCAGGTTGTCGGCCAGCGTCTTGGAACGCTGCTCGATGGTGGTAGCGATCAGGTCGCTTACCGCAGTGTTGGCGAAAGCCATGATTTACTCCTTAGAGTCGGTCGCGCATGCCAGCAAGATTTGCGGCAATCGTTGCGCGTAGATCAGTGCTTGCCGGGGCGGCTTTTACGCTCGCACCCGGCGCGGACCCCCTGACGCTTACAGCGGCGGCTTTCGCTCTCTGTGCGGCCTCCTGCTTCGCTTTCGCCTCTGCCTGCGCACGCTGTTGAGCCTGCGTTTCGTTCCAGAGGTTGTCGTTCATGCGGATCGCCTTGTCGTAGGCGTCCTGCATGCCGGAAGCGCGGCCGGATTCCAGAAGGAATGCCATGTCCTCGCGTACTGCGTCGAAGTGGGGATTTGCTGCTTTGAACTGCTGAACCTCATCGACCAGTGATGGATCGACGGCGGGCTGCTCCGGCTGCTGTTGAGCGCCGGATACGAATTGAGACAACCGCTGAACTTCTGCCTGCAAAGCGCGGATCGTCGGATCGACAGGCGGGATTTCCGCGAGCGATGCGACATCAATTCCGTGCCGGTGGCACAGGTCAGCGACCTCGCGCGCTTTCTGCTCAGGAGTGCCCTGATACAGAACACGCGCAGTGTTCATGAGCACATTGACTGCGCCGGCAGGGGTTGCGCCTACAGCCTGCAGAAAGTCAGCGTGCGGGGTGAATACCTGGTGAAGCTCGCGACCAAAGTTCGCGGCTTCCTTGTACGTCTGGATCCCCTTGTGGAAATCGCCCTCTCGCTGGGTGATGTACTCAGCAAGTTCCGGGTCGATCTGGCCCCAATATTTCTCTGCGATGTCCCGCTTCCACGACGACGGAACAGCAGGGCGCGGCTTCACTTCAACCGGAACTTCCTGCTGGATTTCCTCCACCTCGGCGGGTTTATCCTTCGGAGCAAAACGGCCCTTCTCGTCGCGCGCGCGGCCCTCTTCCTGCGCTTCGACGACTGGCGCTTCCTGCTCTACCGGCGTCTCTACAACCTCGGCTTCCTTGTGTTCCTCAATCGCGTTCTGCAGCGCTTCGCGGATTTCCATTCTGTTTCCCCATAAAAAAAGCCACCCTGGGGTGGCTTGTTGTGAGTGTCTTGTTCTTAGGACTTCATCGACCGATAGACATCAATCAGCGTCTTGCGCAGATTGCCGTTGTCCTTCGGCGCGGCCTTCTTCATCGCGGCATCAATCTCGTTGCCGACTTCGATCAGCCCATGCTGTTTCAGGTGCGCTCTGTGCTGGCTTCGAGAAGTGATCCATGTGCCGTCTGCCATCGACTGATACGGCTGTATGTCCGGCATAACGCCGTGTGCCTTCTGCGGGGCTTGGTAGCTCTCGTCCAGATACACAAGCTCGCCGTCCCGGTACTCGGCCAGCTTCCCGCCTTCGGGCTTGTAGATGATGCGAATTCGGCTCATGCCGCCACCTCACGAGACTGATCCTGCAGCGCACGCTCCCTGTACTGCAGGTCAATACCCTTCACAGTCAGGTCTGCGTCACGCTGCGCCAGTTCGGCACCAGCCTTGACGCGCTCAACTTCAAAGCTCGTGCGCTCTTGAAACAGGCTCTGCTTCTCCTGCTCCATCTGCTGCGCCTGCTCTGCAAGCATCTGCTGCTGCTGCTGCAATTCCTGCTGCATCTGCTGCATACGCGTGTCCGGTGCGGGCTGCTGCCTGATCTGATCGGCCAGTTCCTCAAACGCCGACTCAACCTCTGCGCCGGCCTTGAATGCACGCACACCGAACAGCAGCAGTTCGACCATGAGCGGGGCCATCTGCGGGGCTGCTTGTGCTGCCTCTGCGGCTTGCTTGATGTACGAACCCGCCGCACCCAAGAACTCGATCCGATCCTGCTTTTCCTGCTGCTCGTCGATCTCGACCAACGCATCCGAACTGATCGAGATACGGAAGCCGCGCGTGTATTGGTCGCGCAGCAACTGCAGCGCAGCCATGAGGAAATCCTGCTGCTGGGCCGGGTCTTGCAGTTTCTGGACTTCAGGGATGTTCTGCGCGTCGGCGTACATCAGCAGCGTCTGCGGCTGGTACAGCTCGCACATGATTTCCGCCTTGATGCGGATCAGGTCGGCAGCGAACCGGGCAACCTCGGCTTGCATCTTCTGCAGTCGGATCGATGCAAAGCGGCTCTTGATTTGCTGCGCTGTTGCAGTCTCTCCAGCGTCCGACGCCCCGCGCACGATGTCGCTGATTCCGGTGATTTCGTAAATGGTCTGCTTGCACTGGTCGCGGGCCACATACAGCCCCTGCAGAACGGATACAACCATCTCAACCGGGAACCAATCGACAGCGCCCTTGATGCCGCCCTTTTCCGCGAACATGGCCCAGTTGCTCACCGGGATCATGCGATTGTCTGCAGAGTCGCCTATCAGGCTCTTCAGTTCTGCATTCTCGGACGCATACACACCCGCAACACGCAGCGCGCGCACGAGCTTGTCAATGCGCCCGGTGATGATGTCCAGCTCTTTGGCCTGATCCTGGTACAGCGAGAAGTCCGGAATGGGCACCAGCGAGCCGGTTGTCGTGGTTGCGTACAGCGGCTTTGGGCAGGGGAAGAAATCCTGCAGCTTCAGCGGATCGTTGCGCTCGTCGATGATCTTGTCGTAATTCTTCGACAGCCAAACGGCCTTCTTTGCGCGCTTGTCCCACATCTCATAGATGCACGCCTGCGGGACGCAATCCGACTTTTCGCCTTTGCTATGCTTGTCCTCTTTGACGTCCAGCGGAATCTGGTCTGCATCCTCGCCGAAGCGCTCACGCAGTTGCTCGCGGTCCATATATACGCGACGCCAGACAAGCCACTGCTCCTCCCAAGTGCGCACCACTGCATGGCCGAAGTCCTGCCACGCAACGTAGTCACACGGGCTGCACTCATACTCGATTTCTTCCGCTACGCCCTCGTCTAGCGTGTCCTCGCTGAGTTGCGGAGACTGCGTGAAATGCGGCTCGTAGCGCACCCACACAACACCACGGCCAGGCAGAAATCGGTCTTCTACGGCGTTGGACATGGCCGACGCATAATCGGCGTAATGCTCAATCTCGTACGACAGCGCACGCTCAAGAATCTGGCTTGCAACACGGCCAACGGCGTCCCGGTCCTTATTCCGGCGCGTGACTTCGGGCTTAGGCAGGCGCGAGAACACAGCCGGCATTGCGGTCTGCACGTTCGACCACAGGATGTTCATCTTGGCCGACGTGGAACGCTCCGGTCGCTCGTCCCGGTAGCGATCAACAATCTTTTCGGCGCGCCGCTCCCACGGGCCGAACTTGCGCTCGTAGCGCTCTATCTCTTGCGTATAGCGCTTGTAGTCGCTCATCAGTCACCTATGGACGTAAAAAAGCCCGCGCGGGGCGGGCTGTGGGGTTACGCAGGCAATGCAGCGATGGCTCGGAACTTCGCAAGCCCGAGCGTACCGGACGCCTGCAGTCCGACGCGGGTCGCGGTCAGCCCCTGCGTCTCGGTGACAGTCGATACAAGCACGTCATTGAGCCAGATCGTGATCTGACCACCGACACAGCGCACGGTCAGGTCGTCGCCGTTGGCCGGGTACATGGCACGATGCTTGACTAGGTTATCACCTACAATCACGAGCGCCCCAACATGGCGCTTGGCGGCATTACCCCAAAACAGAAGTCAGCTCTTTTAACCAGCCCTACTTCTGACCGTTGCTAAAAATGGGGGGATTACCGCGGGTGCAGGCAGGCTTCTGTTCATCGTGCCGAGGGGATTAGAAATTAGCGGATCGAACCTGAGTAACCGTAGGCGCTACGGAATGAGTAATTCGAATTGAGCATCCTGGCTCAACAGCAAAAATTCCGCCAATTTGACCTGTCTGAATGTAGGTCGTACCATCAAAACTGATTTCAATGCTCGATACGGTTCCACCCGATACGATGTATGTGACCGGCACAAATGCCACATTTGACACGACAGACGGCGATGCCGAGAGCGTGATCGGGAGCGCATTAGGAACCGGGAACATGTCATAGGTGTTTACATCTTCTGGCGCAGCTTCTCGGATGTATGTTGACGGCACAACAACGCGGCACAATCCCTGATCTTGAAGCTTCCTAATGCGCGCGCAGAAAGCATCAAACGTCGCCTCAAATATACGGCTAGCGTCACCGGGCCAGTCTGAACCTGTGCCGCCAGGATCAACTTCGTGGGTGTAGAAATGGCAGTTCGCTTTGTAGGTAAGCAACAGGGTTTCAGCTCTTGATATAAGCCCTGCTGCGGTATCTGCGCTGCAGGTAAACCCACCTTGTACTAACGGGTTTAAGTGACCAACAGAATGATCATATTGAGTTACCGGGGCGTTATTTACCGCACGATGCCACTTGAAACCAGCCTTTGCTAAAACATGGACGCTCCTATTTGACCAGTTTCCGTTAGGGGATGCGAACAGGTTTGCGCTGCGATGCAGTCCTAGCGTTCTCGCCTGTGCCTTGGCAGTTTGCAGCTCAGATAGGATTTCTGATCGCTCAACATACGTTCCGATATTTTGATGGCGGCCAGTGTGTCCGATGATGTCCCATCCCTTTTTATATAGTCGAGTGTAGTCAATCCCCGTCGCATATGATGCGCGACCTACTGCCAGATACCCCGGAAGGCCGTACCTGTCCATTATGCTCTCTGCCAGAGCATAGTTATTCGTGATGTCAAAACCGATTGTGATCTTTGGGATGCGCTCGCCGCCGTCTGAAAAAATGCTACTAACCCAAAGAATTGGGTAGTTCGGGGCTCGCATGTTTCGCACTTCGACCGCCAGATATGTTGCTGGCGTAGTCTGAATGTTGTACGTACCCGAGCCTACCTGCCAACCGGCCGTCGTTACGCCGGTCTGAATCTTGCGGATTTGGCCTGTGTCGTGAGAGTGAATTACCAACCAATTCCAACCTTCGACAAGCGTATTTTCAACGGTTGCCCAATTGTAATAAACATAGTTCGACGCATCCGTCCCGACGCGCAAGCGAATTGCAGTTGTCGGATTTAGCCGATGTGCGTAAACCAAAATACCAATACGGCGCCCACTGGAAAAGTCTAACGCAGGATTCAAGCCTGTACGAGAGATAAGGCCGTTATCAGAAGTCAGCTGCGACCCATCCATCCTCATGTGGGAGCCACGTGATCGCGTGATTTCACCTGTACTGATCGGGTAGCCGTTTGTCCACTCTGCGCCCTTCGTCCAGTTCGGCAAATCACCCGCCAAATATTTCCATTCAAGTTCAAGATTTTGAGCAGTTGAATTTTCGACTGACCCCACCACCGCAGCGGCGTATTCCTGCAGCAGAGGGCCGGGGTATCTGTTCCCATCCTGCGCATCCGTGCCGCCGTCAAGCAGGTTGTGCCCGATCACACTCGGGAAGATAGGCGTAGTCATTAGTATCGATCCTCTCTAGTCGGCGTCTCCGCCCACAATTCATCCAGGGTTACGTTCATCTGGCCGGAATCGACTGCGAATACCGGCGATTGCTTGGCGTCTGTCGTTGGCACCCAAGGGCGTGACATGCACGCGTAGCGCCCTTCATCACCCGCGTGGTCTTCGCCGTCTGTATCCACGTCTTCAATCCGGTCTTTGTCGTGCTGCAAGGCCGGCACAGTGCGGATGAAATCCGGGCAGGTTGAGAACGTCACCAGCATTGGCCTATCCTCAGCCTCGCCGATTAAGCGGGCGCGCATTGCATCCCATCCGCCCATCGCCCCGCGTTGCCCAACGCGAGAGTTATCAGCGCGTCGAAATGCAACCCTTCGCCCTGATCCCTCGTATATCCGCTCGGCAATACTCGGCCCGCCGTCGCGCGAGAACGCAGCCGGGTCTAGTACCCCATATGTGATTTCTTCGTTCTTCGGAGTTCGCTCTGCGATGCCTGCGCCCACTTCTTCCGCGACCATCTTCAGGCCGGTGTTGTATTGCGGCTGCCCGGACGCGTCGCGCGCCATTCCGTACCACTCGCGATACCGAACAATGCATCCGCGAGGAAGCGTTAGCCCTTGGCGTGTCTTGTAGTCATCGCTTACGACGGCCCACCAGCCAAACGAAAAAGGCCGAGAACTACCCCAGTCGCCAGAGCGGAACTTGAGCCAGTGCGCCGGGATGTCGAACGGCTCTACAACATGCCTGGCGGTGCGCCAGCAATCAAAGAAGGCGCCGGCAACAATGTTCCAATCGCCCTCTAGCCACGCCTTGCGCAGCGCGTCGTTTCCGCCTGTTGCTGCAAGGATTCTGTTTCGGTAATTCGGATCGTTCTTAAGTAGGATCGTATTGTCTGCCGTCCTACTCGGCACAAACATCCGCGTGAATCCAGTGTCCGGGTCACGGTACGGCGTGTATGGCGGAGCTACATCGATATAGCGCTGCTTAACCCAAGCGTGACCAATGCCGCCTGGGTTGCCCGTCAGTCTTACAGTACAAGGAACGCCAGCCGCACTTCGCAGCGTCGAAAGCATCTTCAACAAACCCGCAGGCGTGGCGTATTCCGTTACTTCGTCGAAGCTGATGCCAGTGTATTGGTGACCGTGGTATCTGCCGTAATCGCGCTCGTTCTCGATGTAGCGCATTTTGACCGTCGCGCCATTCGGCCAATACCAGCAGTTTGAGTAAGGGAACTCGGCGCTGGCCTGCGTCTTGAACTGAGCGCCAGACGCGGGGAATACCTCCATCGCGCGACCCTGCAGTTCTTCCAGTTCGGCATACGTCTTGCGGAACATGATCCCGCGCCAATGCTGGCGGTAACACAACGCGCCGTCTTCCTGATAGCCAAGCTGGAAATCTGATTTCCCGCCGCCGCGCTCGCCGCCATAGAAAAGCTCGTCGCACCAGTCAGCGGATAGCGCGCTACTCTGCGGTCCGGGCTGCGGTTCCCAAGCCATGAGCGGCTAGCCATTCCTCTTTGGTTATCTTCGGCCGGGTAACCTCTTCGGTCTTGATCGGGCCGCCATTCGGGCCAGAAAGCTCCGTTTCTATCTTGTCCCGCCATTCCTGCGGTTTGCGATTCTTTAGCCAGAAGATGCAGGCGGTTGTGTCTGGCGGGTAGTGCTTGCGGATCGGCGTCATCTTGAGTTCGCCGGCAACTACACGAATATCAACCTCGTCATGCTCGTAGCCCATTGCGCGCTGATAGAGGCTGTGTTCGACGCGCTTGTCTGCTTCTTCCTTGGCAAGCTTTAAGGACTCCGAAAACTCTTCGTGCTCAATCTTCCACAGATTGATCGTTGATACAGACACTTCAAAGAAGTCGGCCAGCTGCGCATCTGTTGCGCCAAGTACAGCAAGCTTCTTCGCCTGCTCGGCGAACTCCGGTTTGTATTTACTCGGCCTTCCCATTTCCTCACCTTTCCGGGTTGCCGGTTAGATGTTGCTCGCCGCTGCCTTCAGTCGCTCTTGCGCGCGGTCGAGTGCTCGTTTCTCGTTGTCAATTTCAGCCCGCACCATGTCTATGCGGTCCTGAAGCGTCTTAAGCTCGCCCCGTAGGGCTTCCAGGCGGTTTGATGCCGCGTCAGCAGCGCGAACAGCATCCGCCGCTTCCTTTAGCGACATATCGCCTCCTTGTAGGTGCTGGCATTACGCGGCCAGCGCGCGAGCCTGCGGGGAACAGGCGAGGGGAATAGGTGCCGGCTTCTTGCCACACGGCCGGCGACGTGCCGTGAAT
>OFDC01000923.1_pt1 | contig 17836 bp, 24 predicted proteins | sample 1520941 | NCBI WGS metagenome assembly OFDC01 (sample SAMEA94258168, study PRJEB24077) | hot springs metagenome | biome: Aquatic biome; feature: Water | place: India | collected 2012-12-06 | depth 5 m | reverse complement strand
ATTTTAGAAAAAGACTTCAAAATGTTCAGAAATCAACCAATAATGACATTTCTATTTGAAAACATATTTTCATTATCAATTATAAAAAATAAATAAAATGAAAAAACACAAAACGTTGTTTTATCTCCTTGCGACAGCTTTAATGGTCATAGTTTTCGGAGAATGGTTTACAAAGACCCATTTTCAGACCATACCCAGCGAATTGATAATACATTATCTCAATTATGGTTTTTTGTTTAGAATCATCACGTTTACAGCACTGCCCGTATTGCTTTATAACAAGGAAGAGTCGTTGATGAATAGATTTTATAAAAGAGATAAATTGGCTGATACTTTTACTTTTCAGCAGAAACAATGGCTCATTTTTAGCTACATTTTTGTCGCCATTTTTGCCCTTTTTTCAGTCAATTTATTGAGTATTTCTCCCCTAATTTCGTTATCTTTATACATCATTTTGGGTGTTTTAGGTTTATGTTTCAGCTTTTTTACTGAGAAACAAGCCAATAAGAAAATACAAATTAAGACCGATGATAAGCTTATTTTTAACCAATATTCTATCAATATTAAAGGAAAAAGTAATGATGATGGTACAAAGGAAAAATGGTTGAATATTGTCAATACTTTTCGTGGAGTTTTAGGTATAGCAGCCAACGGGGCAGGAAAAACGGTTTCGTTTGTTGAGCCTTGCATCGAGCAGTATGCCTTCAAAGGATACTCAGGAATTTTATTTGATTTTAAATTCCCAACCCTTTCTAATATTGCCCATTTGCATTTTGGAAGAAAAGAGGTTTTGACTTGGAAAGGGAAGGAATATGAAATGATTGAAAATCCGACCAAATTATTTGTTATCAATTTTACTGACATTTCTCGTTCACATCGAATCAATCCATTGAATCCGAAATATATTAAAAATCAGATTTATGCCAAAGAATTTGCAGAAGCCATCATTAATAGTTTACAAAAAGGGCAAAATTATAATGATAAGTTTTTTACCCCTTCCGCTATCACATTATTGACTGCCATTATTTGGTTTTTGAAAAAACATTATCCGCAATATTGTACTTTTCCGCACGTGGTAAACCTAATTGTGGGCGATTCTTACGAAATTCTGATAAAAAAACTTAGAGAAGACGATGAATGTGCAGGACTTATTCGGAGCATAATTACCGCCATTGAATCAAAAGCAGGTAATCAGTTGGCAGGTGTAATTGCCAGTTTGCAAATGCCATTTGGTACAATGAACATTCCTGAATATATGTATGTATTGTCAGGCGATGATACAACCATTGATGTCAATGAAAAAGAGAATCCGAAGGTTATTTGCGTAGGAACCGCCCCCGACATTGCGGCAGCTTTATCGCCCATTATCTCTTTGATTTTTACGGTGGCTTTGAAAACAATGAATCAACAAGGCAAACACCATAGTTTTGCTTTGATGGACGAAGCGGCACAGATTTATATTCCAAACATTGCCGATATTCCTGCCACCGCACGGAGCAACAAAGTTTCTTTCAATATAGTAGCACAAGACGTTTTGCAGTTTGAAAGTATTTATTCAAAGCCCGTTTCTGATTCATTGATAGGTAATTTGAATTATCAGATTTATTTAAAAATTGCCAACTTAGAGACAGCTAAACGTGTTTCGGCAACGATTGGAAAAGAGAAGGAAGTAAAGCGTTCGGAAAGTGTAAGTGCCAATGTGGGGGTGAAAAGCAGTAATAAAAATGAAGGGTTTAATTTTTCGGAGGCACAAACGGAAGTGATTTTACCTAATCAAATCATGCAATTCAATGTTGGTGAAATGGTCGGTATTTGCGAAGAAACCAAACACCCTACTTTTCACTTGGAGGTAGAAAGAAATATTTTTTCAACACCTTATGGTACTAATGGAAAATATGATAAACAAAATAGATTTTATACTTCTGACAGAAAAATACCTGCGTTCAATCAAAGTATTGATGTACAAATCATCGCTGACAAAATAAAACATGAGTGTAAAATGATTTTGGCAAGCGAATTACCTAAAACAAACAAATAAGAAAATGGAAAATCAAAGCAAACAATCAATATTAGATAAATTAATGGACTTTATCATCAATTTTTTCGTTGAATGCGTTCCCACAAGAAATGAATTAAAAACGGAAAAATTAAAATCTATGTTCAAGGTTTTGCTATTAATACTCGGTATTTTAATTGGGTTGAGTATCATTGGGGTATTAATTACTATCTACCTTTTGGGTATATTCTTGATGATTATCGGAAAAATATTATCAATCGGTGCATCATTTGACCGAAAACATGAAAAAAGTCAAGATAGATATTTTGATGAAAATGGGAAATATTATTAATGATTACTTATCTTGTCTTTAACATGACCCATTTACCTATCTCTTTGCCCGACTTTAAACCTTCGTCGCAAGCTGAACGAAAATGTATGCCCCCATATACTCTACTTACGGATGCTTGTGAACCAGCTTCATAGAAAGATTTAAAATGACCAACCCCATGTCCAAATTTTTCTTCGGTAGAATCTGTAAATGCAATATTATCTCCAAAGAGTTGTGTTAGTACCTCGGTAGATGCTCCAGAAATTGTACTATGCCCGCCAGGGTATTCGGGAAAAGGTGGTGTTTGTAAAAATGGTGTCCATTTTGTATCAACGCTTGCGTTAATAACAGTTTCGGGACGAATTTTATGATAACGATACTTTCCTTCCCAACAAACGATAAAGGCATCACGGAGGGCTGCCGAAACTAACATATATGCTTGAGCCGATTTCATTAAGTCTATTTTTCTGTTTTTACAGACTATTTGTGTAATAGCAAGCCAATGACCAGCAGGTGTCATTTTTTTATCGGCAAACATAACATGCCCTTGAACATTCATGACAAAAGCATTATCATCCCAAAACCATGCAATTCGTTTTTGTTCATCGGTTAATTTTTTCCCTATCTCATATACCTCTGTAACTTCTTTCATAAACGCACTGTTTTTTGCCAAATCATATGGAAATGGAGCAGGCGGCATAAATTGAGTTGAAGAGTCGATAGTCATTGGGCGAATGTCACCCCAATTTGGTTCAATCGCATCTGCATAAGGAGGGGGTGTTGGTTGCCAAGTTCCTGGCTTATTTTGTAAAGTATATCGTAAACCTCTTGTTTGAGGGTATTTATCATTTTTAGCATAATCTAAAACAGCTTTTCCAACCGCCTCTCCATAAGCTACTGAACGTTCAAATACATCACTTGGCACACCAGCATCTTTAAATTTTTTGTCTAAATCTTTTTCAAAATCATCATACTTTTCCACAGAAAAAGTAAGTCCACGTGCAACAATCATAAAAGCTTTAATGCCTGACAATGAGTAACAATATTCTTTATTTATTTCAGGTTTAGGCACTGACGTAAAATCTTTTATTTTCCCGACCATAGATGGGTAATTCTCATCACTCAAAACCATAGCCTCATACCCAGCTAAAGTTGCGTAAGAATAGATTCGACTTGCTACGGGTGGTGTAAAAATATCATGAATAATAACGTCGGTCAGGCGATTGACTGCTGCATGATAAATAGCAGGGCTATTTATTTTTTGACTATAATCGGCAGCTTTTTTTTGTCTGCAACTATTTGACAATAAGAATGTTAATAAAATAAAGGCTACATTTTTTAGTAATTTCATTAGTATTTTGTATCAATGTTTTTTTGCGAATCTAAATAATATTTGCAAAAATCAAATTTTAACTTTGGCTAAACAATGATTTTGAGCATGAAATAAACTACTAATTGCTTAAAATATAGTTCTAACTTTTTTTGCATTTTTTTCGAAAATGTACGCTACACGACAATTTGTTTTTCGGCAATTCTACACATTTGTATCATCAAAACGAAAAACAAAATGAAAACACTCACAAAAAACTGGACAATTACAAGGGGCATACACTTCGTAATGTCGGTCGTTGTACTCTACTATGCTTTTGAGTTATCCAATATATTTCTTGGTATTCTGGGCGGAGGCTTCTTTTTCCAAAGCATCTTAAGTGTTGGATGTAGCACTGGGAATTGTTCCACTCGCAGATAATTTCAAAAACCGTTAAACTTCCTTAAAAACAAACATGAACAGAAAAAAAACAATCAGACTTGCTCTTATCGTAATTGGCATAGGAGTATTAGTCGCAGCAGGAATTACATATTATATGTTTAACCAGCCTCATAGAGACGTTCAAGCAACAAAGTCAGATTTTGGTTTTACTGCAAGCGAAATTGTCAATGAGTATTTGGCAGATGCAAAAAAAGCCAACGAAAAATATTTAGATTCCGAAGGCGAATCAAAAGTATTAGAGATTATCGGTGAAGTCTCCAACGTAACCGAAGACTACAATAAACAAAAAGTAGTTTTACTAAAATCAAAGACAGATAGTGCGGGCGTAAGTTGCACTTTTACAACGGAGACAAATACCTCGGTAAATCAAATCAAGTCAGGTGAAACCATCACTGTAAAAGGGGTAATTCGCTCTGGGGCATCCTTTGATAAGGACTTGGGGATGTATGAAAATGTAATCATGGAAAAATGTAGTATCGTATTAAAATAATAAATTTCAATTTAAACTTTTACAAAAAATGTTAAAATCAATCTTAAAATCAGTTACAGTTTTAGCCCTTGCATTTGTTGCAAGCCAAACATTTGCTCAGAAAGTAAGCAGCAAAAAAACAAGTATTAGTTTTTATTCGCACACTGCCGTAGAAGATATAAAGGCTAACAATTATGCAAGTGTAAGTACACTCGACCAAACAACTGGCGATGTAGTATTCTCAGTGCCGATGCAAAGCTTTGAATTTGAAAAATCATTGATGCAAAAACACTTCAATGGCCCCGATTTCTTGGATACTCAGAAAGAACCAAAAGCAAAATTAGTTGGTAAAATTACAAATTTAGCACAGGTAAACTTCAAAAAAGATGGTACTTATACAGCGGAAGTTACTGGTGAAATGACTATCAAAGGAATTACAAAGCCTATAACCGAGAAAGCAACAATTACTATTAAAGGGGCTGACATTCACGTAGATACCAAATTTAATCTAACTCTTGCCGATTATGGTGTTGCATTTAGCAAAGGAAAACCGTCAACCAACATCGCAAAAACTGTCGAAACAACGGTGATTGCTGAATATTAATTGCTGATGTCTAAAAGTAGCAGTTGAGTTATCTTTCTTGTTAAATAAGGTTTGAAATGTTAAGAATGATAAAGGGTTCGGTGATTAGTAAAGATGCTCACTGCTACTTTTAATAAGTATTACCAAAGAAAAATTAAATCTATGAAACGAAGAATCCCAATAGAAGAAGAAAGACTAATCAAAGGGTTGAAAGCACAGAATCCTACATCTTTTTCGATACTTTATAATAATTATGCTAAAGCACTGAGAGATTGTATTGCTTTTATTATTAAGAATGATTCAGAAACTCAAAATCTTGTGCAAGATTCGTTTATAAAAATTTGGCAAAACATCGAACAATATGATGAGTCGAGAGGCCGACTATTTACATGGATTGTGAACATTGGTAGAAATGTAGCTAAAGATTTTTTACGTTCAAGAAGGTATATTCAGCAAGGTTATAATTTATCATTAGAATTAATTTCTACTGAAGAAGGTTTTGAATTATCTCCTTCAAATAGCCTAAACTACATTGGTTTTGAACAAATTATAAATAAACTTGAACCTAACCAAAAGCAGGTAATTGATTTGATTTATTTTACTGGTTGGACACACGAACAGGCAGCAGCTCAATTAAAATTACCACTTGGAACGGTCAAGTCTCGTTCAAGGTTAGCACTGCAACAACTAAAAATATTTATTTTGGAAGAACATTTATATTAAAAATGGAAACAATCTACAAAATGAGTCTGCCTTTGAGGGAAATTCGAGAGGTCGATGATGAAGCGAAAACAATTTTAGAAAGTACAAAGAAACAATTAGGTATCTTGCCTAATATGTATGCCTATATGGCAAATTCAACAGGTTTGCTTTCTACTTACAAGCACGGGTATGACCACTTTAGAAAAAATAGTGGTTTCACTAAAACTGAACAAGAGGTTGTTTTTTTAACAATTAGCTATGAAAACGAATGTATGTACTGCGTGGCAGCTCATAGTTTCGTGGCAGATATGATGTCGAAAGTACCGCTTGATGTTACGGATGCTATCAGAAACGGAGAAATCATAAAAGACCATAAACTTAGAGTATTAAGCGAATTTACGGCAATTATGGTCAATAAGAGAGGTAAACCAGAGCAAGAAGACGTAGAAAGGTTTTTGGAAGCAGGCTATACCGAAAAGCAAGTTTTGGAAATTATTTTGGCAATTTCAGTCAAAACGATTAGTAATTATACCAATCATGTTTTTCATACACCTGTTGACCTGATGATGCAGTCAAGAGAATGGCTCGGATATTCGGTTGCCCGAAAAGTTGTTCGTTTCTTTGGAGGAGATAAAAGATAAACATCATGGAAACTTGGCAAATAAACCTATCACTAATTCCGAGTATTGCGGTAATATTGACAAGTGCCAACCGAACGGTTCTGGGCCTAACGGATGAAATAAATGTACGGATTTTGGCAAATCCAGAAGCATACTCGAAAGTTTTACCTCTGAAAATTACACAATTAAAACGCCTAAGTGTAGCAGTTTTTCTGATGTATCTGAGTTTAGTTTGCTTAATTCTGAATGCGTTATTAGTAGGTGTCAATGTAATCACGCCTAAAAATGACAAGGTTTTGATATTTTTAGCCGTAATTATCTTTTTTGTGGCCGTATTTTATATGCTCCTTTTTTCATGGAATGCGTATTTTATTCGCCAAAAACAATTTAAAGTATTTTTAGAAAAACTAAGCAAAAATTAAAGAAGTTCGTCAATAATATCCAATCATTATACCCAATATGAAGAATATAATACTGTTTTCGGTGCTGATTTCATTTTTATTATCATGTCAAAGTACTCCTAAAGATGCAAAAGCAAAAAATATTGTTGAAAAAAGCATAGAGGTTCATGGAGGAAAAAGATACGATAATTTTAAGGCTGAATTTGATTTTAGAAAATTTCATATTAAGTTCATCCATCAAACCGAAAACGGTGGTTCGTTACGCTTTCAATATGAACGTAGCTCAAAAGATAGTTTAGGGAACATCACTACCGACATGATTAATAACGAAGGATTTGTTAGAAAAAATAATGGGGTGCAAGTTAAACTATCAGAAAAAGATATTATAAAATACACAAATGCCGTCAATTCGGTAGCTTACTTTGTATTATTGCCTTTTAAACTTCGAGATAAAGCCGTAAATCTGGAATATGTAGGAGAAATAATCATTGAAAATAAAAAATATGATAAAATAAAAGTTTGGTTTGATAAAGCAGGAGGCGGAAATGATTTTGAAGATATTTATTGCTATTGGTTCAATCAAGATACACATACCTTAGATTATATTGCTTATGCCAACGGCGGTCCAAGATTTAGACGTGCCACCACTCGACAGAATATTGGTGGAATCATTTTTCAGGATTATGAAAATTATGTAATTACTGATATTAAGGCTCAAACCAACGATTATGATAAAGCATTCATTGCAGGCAAGGATTCTTTACTTTCTGTTATAGAAAATAAAAATATTACAGTACAATAATCTTTTTCAACAAAACATAATTTCTCTAAGCAATGAGGTATCTTTTATTAATAATTGTTTTTTGTACAAGCTCGGTCTTGTCTTTTGCTCAAAAAAATGCTTTTCTAAATGAGTTAGCAAAAAAATGGGATAACGCCCGAACTTATACAATTCAAACAGCCGAATTAATGCCAGATTCGGTTTATAATTTTAAGCCAGTTACCAATGAAATGACCTTTGGAGAGCAATTGGGGCATCTTTCTGGAAATATGCTTTGGCTCAGTAGTAAATTCCTGACTGACCAAAAACCGCCTATTAGTACAAACGATTTTAAGGGAAAATCAAAAAAAGAAATGATTGAATTATCTCAAAAATCTTTTGATTTTGTAACAAAAGTATTGAAAGAATTTGAACCATCGAATTTAGAAGATGAAATAGAGTTTGCAGGACAAAAGATGGTAAAAAGACAAATACTTTTGCTTATAAACGACCATCTTACGCACCATCGAGCTCAAATGATAGTCTATCTTAGGCTAAAAAACATTCAACCACCCAAATACATCGGTTGGTAAAGTTTGCTTGCGTTGACAATTATAAATCTCTACTTCAATGATAATCGAATACTGTAAACAAAACCTAAATCAATTAAAAATGCCCTTAATGAGTATGTCAGACGAGCAATATGCTCAACCTTTAGCAGCTTTTTCGGGAGCTTCCATTGGTCAGCACGTCCGACACATTATTGAGTTCTACATTTGCTTACTTAATGGCTTACCACATAAAAAAATTAATTACGATAAGAGAGAACGCAACCTTCAACTTGAAACCGATATTCGATTTGCAATTTTTAGCATTGATAAGGTTCGTAGCAATTTATTGGAGAATATCAAGGATTTTCAAATAGTAGTAGAATCTGTGATTTCGCCGATTGATGATTTTTCGATGGCAATTCAATCTACTTTTCATAGAGAATTGCTATATAACCTCGAACATAGTATTCATCATCAAGCACTTATCCGAATTGGTTTAATGGAAATAGGTTTGCAGACATTGATTGATGCCGATTTTGGCATCGCTCCTTCAACGATTCGACACAAAAACCAACTCATTTCACAATAAATAAGCTAAAAGATGAATGCTCTTGTGATTTCTGGTGGTGGATGTAAAGGTGCTTTTGCGGGTGGTGTTGCTCAATTTCTTATGCAAGATTTAGGGAAAAAGTACGATATGTTTTTAGGTACTTCAACTGGAAGTCTGATGATTTCACACTTAGCATTAAACAAAATAGACAAAATCAGAACCATATATACTTCTGTAAATCAAGAGAGCATTTTCAGTAATTGTCCATTTTCCAAGAAAACAACCAATGGTATCGAAGAAATTGGAATCAATCATATTAATGTATTAAAGAATTTTTTGAAAGGCTCAAAAACGTTTGGCGAAAGTTATAATCTTAGAAAACTCATTAAAGAGATATTTACGGTTGAAGAATTTATTACGTTACAAAGTAGCTCAAAGGAAATCATCGTTACAGTATCAAACCTATCGCTTAACCAAACCGAGTATAAATCAATAAAAGATTTTAGCTACGATGAATTTTGCGATTGGATTTGGATTTCGTGCAATTTCACCCCTTTTATGAGTCTTGTCAATAAAAATGGTTGCGATTATGCCGATGGTGGCTTGGGGGTTATTGCCCCAATCGAAGAAGCGATTCGGTGCGGAGCAAAAACGATTGATGCCATTATTTTGGATACTGAAGTGAGTAATATCAATCGGCTGCCTTCCAGAAATCCGTTTTCACTTCTTACTAATATGTTTGTTTTTATGCTTGATAGAATCGCTTTTCAAAACATCGTCATTGGTAAAAACATCTCCGTCGCACAAGGCATAAAATTGAGTTTATATTTTACTCCAACTGTCTTAACAACCAATTCATTGGTATTTCATAAAGAAGAAATGGAAAAATGGTGGAACGACGGGTATAACTTTTCAAAACAAAAGCACTATTCAACTTAAACATTTATATCAATGAAGACAAAGTTCATTTTACTTGCCATTGGCATACTTTACTATCAGTCAGGCATGGCTCAAAAAGAAAAGTTTTACTTTACTACTTCGGTAGGTGTTATCAAAGGATTAAGCAATTTTGCTACTGTTACAAAACCATCTATTGGTTTCAATTCGGCCATTGAGATGAATTTGAAACGCCATTTTTATTTACAAGGTACACTTGATTTCAATTCACTGAAATACAACCAAAAGCAAGTTGATGCAACTTCGGAATATATTTTCCAAGATACCAATAGCTCGCTATTACTCATTGGAATGAACGTTGGGAAAAATATTACATTTAGTGACTCGCCTTTTTTTACATCATTTTATATAGGAACAGGCTTTCTAAATAATTCAGAACCTCGTGTAGTTCGACAAATAAACCATATTGTTTCTCAAAAAAACATCAGCCACAAGAGTATCTTTGGTAGAGGTGGCTTGAGGATGGGTTATCAAACAAAGTCCAAAATCTTACAAACCTTATACATGGATACTTCATACTGGACATCGCCCACCCAAGTTCAAGGTGGGAATATACAAGGAATCTCTTTTTTTATCGGTACACGTTATGGCATTTAATAAAGAAAATATGAAAACAATCATCACTATCGCCTTCGGCATAACAGTTTTGTTTGCCTATTATAATTTTTTAAAAGTTGACTTCAAAAAAGACTCAAAGGATGGTATTCATTTTCACAAAGGCACTTGGAAAGAAGCTCTTTCATTGGCAAAGAAAGAAAATAAAGTTATCTTTTTAGATGTATATGCTACTTGGTGTGGCCCTTGCAAAATGTTAAAAAGAATGACCTTTTCAAACAAAAAAGTAGGCGACTTTTATAACGCAAATTTTATCAACGTTTCGCTTGATGGGGAAAATGGAGAAGGGCCATCCATTGCCCAACAATACGGCGTGAGAGCTTATCCAACACTTTTGTTTATTGACCAAAATGGAAATGTGATACAAGGAACGGCTGGCTTTCGACCTGCAAATGATTTTTTAGAATTAGGTAAAACTATTACAATAAAATGATACAAGATAAAATAACCATGTATGGTGCAGCTTGGTGTCCTGACTGCCGCCGAACAAAAGATTTTTTAGAAAAAAATCAAATAGCTTTTGAATATATCAATGTTGATGTAAGTCCAGAAGCATCAGCCGTTGTGGAAGGAATCAATAATGGAAAACGCATTATTCCAACCTTAATTATCAACAATGAACCCTACTCAAATCCTCAAAATCATCAACTTTCCAAGATTTTAGGAATCAATAAACAAGGGAAAATTACACTTTTTGGAGCTGATTGGTGTCCTGATTGCCGAAGAGCAAAGCGTTTTTTGCAAGATAATCAAATTAATTTCAAATTTATTGATGTTGATACTACGCCCGAAGCTGCCACATTCGTGATGAATATCAATAATGGGAAACGCATTATTCCAACGATTCTCATCAATGAAACTCCTATCACCAATCCATCAAATGCACAGCTAACAGAGGTTTTAGAATTGGATAAAGTAGCCGACGACCGAATATATGATGTAGTGATTGTGGGCGGTGGTGCGGCTGGTCTGACAACGGCTATTTATGCTCAAAGAGACAAATTTGATACTTTAATCTTGGAAAAAAAGAATATTGGTGGAAATGCTTTTATCACCAAAAAAATCGAAAACTATCCTGGTTTCAAAGAAGTTTCAGGCCCTGAATTAATGGATAGAATGGCGGAACAAGCAACAATCTTAGGCACTAAAATCGAAACAGGTGAAGATGTAACTTTAATCGAAAAGTTTGATGATTTTTTCAAAATTCATACTGAAGCCAATGTTTATAAAGGCAAATCCATTGTAATTGCCACTGGTAGTACTTACCGAACTTTGGGTATCGAAGGCGAAGCCCAACTGATTGGGGCAGGTGTACATTTTTGTGCCACTTGCGATGGTGCTTTTTATCGTGATAAAGAAGTAATTGTGATTGGTGGCGGCAATAGTGCATTGGAAGAAGGGATGTTTCTGGCTGGTTTTTGTAAAAAAGTAAGTATTGTGCATCGTAGCGATAGTTTTTCCGCTACCGAAACTTACGTTGAGAAACTATCATCTTTTTCAAATATAGAAATTTTCCTCAACCACTCGGTGATGGAATTTAATGCCAATGAAAAAGGAGTTTTTGAGTCGGCTACCCTCAAAAATAATGAATTTGGACATACCATAGATTTGCCAGCCGATGGTGTTTTTATATTTATCGGGCTAATTCCCAACACACAAGCGTATGAAAGTCTATTGAATCTTTCGCAGAGTAAGCATATTCTAACTAAAGGCTTAAATAAAACCAATGTTGAAGGCATTTTTGCAGCAGGAGATGTTCGTTTTGGTGCTATTGCTCAGGTAGCAGCCGCTACTGGTGAAGGTGTTGTTGCAAGCTACGGAGTTCGTGAATATTTGACCAAATAGTATAAATTAGGGCTTAGTTTTATGAACTTTCAACGATTTTTTAAAAGGCAAGTATTGTTATTTAGTTTAACACTATTAAGCAATACTCTGCTGGCTCAAAATACAGATTTCAGATATTCAACACCGAAGCAAACTAACCTTGATTTTGTTTTAGCGACAGGAAAAGGGGGAAGTCTGGGTTTGTCATACACCAAACTCTTTGCAAAAACTAAAAATAATCATTTCAAAACTGGTTATGGGCTTCGGCTAACCTCATTTTTTTCAGGAAGAAAAAATTATATAACAGCCCCAGCGAAACTCACCACTGGAAAAAACAGCCCATTTACGATGTTTCAACCAATTGTTGAAACGAATCTTGATACAATTAGTATAAACAAAAGTGCTGTGATTTACCTTAATGCTAAGGTTGCTTTTCAATATAGCATCCGAAGAATAGATGTTGGATTCGATATAGATGTAATGGGTTTGAGTTTAGGTAATACTCAAATATCTCAATTCAGAAGTCAAACTATCAATGCAAGACCTCGATTAACAAATTTTTTATTGATGGGTGATAATGACAGAGGTTCGATAAATTCTGAATTTTATATGCGTTATTGGTTAAATTTACGAACAGCAATTAGGGCTGGGATAAGCTATCAGTTTATTGAATATAACACTGATAAGCCACTTGATAACAATAATGATAGATTTCGTGCTAAAATTATGATGCCATTTATTGCTTTCACCTTTTCACCCTACAAATGGGCTTGGAAAGATTTTAGTAGTAAAAAATATAATCGTTGATATGAAAAATAAGCTCTCCATAAATTTAACCGAACTATCAGGTAAATTACTTCTTCATGTAAAAAAGCATGAAGATACAACAATCACTCAAACATTATTAGAGAATATAACGGTTGAAAGATTGACTGATGAGTTAAATACTGACGATGTAAAGAAATGTTTTTGGATAAATATTTATAATGCTTATTATCAGTTACTTGCACTCAAATATAATCAAACTCGTGGCGATATTTTTAAGAGAAAAGAAATAAAAATTGCTCGCAATCAATTCAGTTTAGACGACATTGAGCATGGTATTTTAAGAAAATATCGTTGGAAATTTAGTTTGGGGTATTTACCCAATATTTTTGTTTCAGTTTTGATAAAAAAACTGACGGTAAATGTAGTTGACTACCGCATTCATTTTGCTCTAAACTGTGGAGCAATCAGTTGCCCACCTATTGCTTTTTATAAGATTGAGCAAATAAATACTCAGCTTGAAAATGCCATGTTTAGCTTCATTGAAGCAGAAACTGAGATTGACGAAACCAAGAAAACGATACAAACCTCAAAGTTAATGCTTTGGTTTAAAGGCGATTTTGGTGGCAAAAGAGGCATTAAACAGATGTTGGAGTATGTGTTTGAAAAAGAACTTAATGGCTATAAAATCAACTATAAAGCATATAATTGGGATAAAAGTCTTGCCAATTTTTCGTAAAAATTTTCAAAAAACACCTTTAAACAACACATAAACTATGAAAATACTTTTCAACGTTCTCTTTTTAAGTTTATTTAGCTTTCATGCTGTTTTTGCACAAGTAGCAGCTAAGGCAGAAGATATTTCTCCACTATTGATTGGCGAAACCTTACCTGACTCTCAACTAAAAAATGAAAGTGGCGAAAATATAACTTTGTATGATGTATTAAAGCAAAAACCTACTGTTTTAGTATTCTTTCGTGGCGGTTGGTGTCCGTACTGCAATGTTCAACTTGCTGGTTTGGTCAAAGCAGAAAATGATATTCTGAAAGCAGGTTATCAAATTGTTGCTATTACACCCGATGATTACAAGAACATAAAAACGATGGTTGATAAAAATGAAATCAAATACAAGTTATTTTCCGACCCCAATGCCGAATTTCTCCAAAAGATAGGTATAGCTTTTAATGCTGCAAAATCAAGTACGGATGCTCCACGTATTTTGCCTGTACCAACTGTGATGATAGTAAATACCCAAAATCAAATTCTTTTTGAATATATTAATCCAAATTTTAGAACCCGACTTTCAACCAAACTATTGATGGGAGTTCTAAATAACTTATAAAAAAATGTAATTCTCATGGAGAAATATATTTTAAATGAAACGATTTGCATTTCTTATTTAAGAATTTGCTTAAATAAGAAAATATTTATACATTTGACTCGTTATTAATAAAAAATAAAAATAATGGACACTAATCAATCATGTATCAGAGTATTTGCCGACCAAGTTCAAATTAGTGAATGTAAGAAAAAAATTGGGTTAAACGAAAAATCGTTCAATCAATTGGGTAGTTTATTGGCATTAGCTGGAAATGAAGTTAGGCTAAAAATTTTATTTCTCTTGGAAGAAGAAAAGGAGCTTTGTCCTTGCGACCTTTCTGATATTTTGGGAATGAGTATTCCTGCCATTTCGCAACACCTCAGAAAAATGAAAGATGGTGGATTGATAGAAACAAGACGCTCTGGACAAACAATTTTTTATTCGATAAAGAAAATTCACCTTAACCTTTTGCATCCATTTTTCAATATTATAAATAAACAATTGGAATTAGTATGAAACAATCTTCTGAATCGAGAAATCTTGCAGGAGCAAGTATCTTATCAGCCATTGCAGCTTCACTATGCTGCATTACGCCAGTTTTGGCAGTCATTTCTGGAGCAGGCGGTATAGCTTCTTCCTTTTCGTGGATAGAACCAGCCCGACCATATTTACTTGGTCTTACTACATTAATGCTTAGTTTTGCTTGGTATCAAAAACTCAAACCACGTACTGCCGAAGAAATACAATGTGCTTGCGAAGAAGAAAAACTATCATTTATACAAACTAAAAAGTTTTTAGGAATCGTAACGGTGTTTGCTTTTGTAATGATGGCTTTCCCTTATTACGGTCATTTGTTCTATCCAAAGACCGAAAAACAAATAATTGTTGTTGCAAACAACAATATCCAAGAAGTAAAATTTAGAGTCAGTGGAATGACTTGTAGCAGTTGTGCCGAACACGTCAAACATGAAGTAAACAAGTTAGCAGGAATTTTGAAAGCTAACGCCTCTTATGAAAAAGGTAATGCAATTGTTGAGTTTGACAATTCAAAAACCAACATCGCCGAAATTACTAAAGCTATTAATTCAACAGGTTATTCTGTAACCGACCAAAAATAAAATTAAGATGGAAATACAATTAAATTCTGAAATTTCTTGCCCAAATTGTGGACACAAAAAAGAAGAAGTGATGCCGACTGATGCTTGTCAGTTCTTTTATGAATGTGAAAACTGTAAAACGATTCTCAAACCACATCAAGGCGATTGTTGTGTATTTTGTAGTTATGGCTCAATAAAATGTCCACCTATTCAAGCAAATACAAGTTGTTGTTCATAGCTTTTTGTTATTGAAAACTATAAAATCGAAATTATTAATACAAAATATGATAATAGACCGAAAACGCTATGAACTTTTTGGTAAAGTAATTTTTGAGAAAGTTACCATCGAAGCTCCTTTCAAAATACCAAATCCAATGCCTGAAGAGGCTTGTTTTTTGTATATGTTGGAAGGTCAGATAAATTATAAAACAGAACATCAAAGTATATCTGTTCCCGTAGATGAAGCCGTTTTACTAAAATGTGGCAATTATTTTAGCCAAATGAAAAGTAGTAACACGAGCAAACACAATCAGATAGTGATTGTCCATTTTCATCCTCAAATATTAAAGAAAATCTATGATACGGACTTGCCAAAGATTTTCCAAAAGCCCCAAACTATTAATCAAAACATTGATTTGAGTAAAATCAATAATGATTTTCTGATACAAAAATACATCGAAGGGCTGTTGTTTTATTTTGATAATCCAAGTCTTATCAATGAAGATTTATTGGTTATCAAACTAAAAGAAATCATTCTTTTATTGTGTCAAACCAAAAATGCCACCATAATTCAACAAATTTTATCACAACTTTTTTCGCCAACGAGTTTTACTTTTAAACAAATAATTGAAAATAGTCTGTTTTCAAATTGTACGATGGATGAATTAGCACAGATGGCAAATCTGAGTCTTTCGTCGTTTAAAAGAGAATTTAAGAAAAATTACGATGACAGCCCAGCTAACTATATTAGAAACAAACGACTTGAAAAAGCAGCCGAATTATTGAAGGTTTCGGAAGAAAGAATCACCGATATTGCTTTCGACTGTGGCTTTAATGATTTGGCTAATTTTTCGACACTTTTCCATGAAAAATTTAATTGTAGCCCATCAGCCTACCGTTTGAGCCAATCAAACAAATAGTTGAGCCAAATACAAAAGCTTGTCTTCTCAAATCCTGCCAATTTTGCATCATTAAATAACAATTAAACAAGCAAAAAATGGCACATTTAACATTAGATAATCTTACCGCTTCGACTACTACGAGCGAGATTCTGGAAAACACAAAAAAATCAATGGGTTTTGTTCCTAATATGTACGTAAACATGGGAGGCAACACGGCATTACTTGATGCTTACGTTTATGCTTACAAAAGTTTTCGAGCCAATGCTGGCTTTTCACCTGTTGAACAAGAAGTAGTTTTTCTTTCGGTTGCCTACGAAAACAACTGTGAGTATTGTGTGGCGGCACACAGTTTTGTGGGCGATATGATGACCAAAGTTCCTACCGAAGTAACCAACGCAATAAGAGATGGGAAGGCTGTGCCAGATGTGAAATTGGCGGCTTTATCAAAACTTACCCGTTCACTTACTGCCACTCGTGGCAATGCCTCTCAGGAAGAAATAGATGAGTTTTTGGCTGTTGGCTATACCGAAGCTCATGTTTTAGGAATTATTGCAGGAATTGCCGTCAAGACAATGAGTAATTACTCAAATCATCTTACTAATCCAGCAATTGATGCTGCTTTTGCAGGCAGAGTTTGGAAGAAAAGCTAATTCAAATCTAAAATACCGATGCAATGATAATTGAAAGAGAAATAATCGTCAACCAAAATATCAATCATACATGGGATATAATTGGGCCACAGTTTGCTGATGCTTATAAATGGGCATCACCTGTTAGTCATTCGGAAGGAAGCGGAGAAAGTTTCAACGGCTCGACTTGTTCAGAACGTGGATGTGCTACTACAATGGGTGGTTTGAAAGAAAAAATCATAGCCTACTCCAATGAAAGCCAGACAATAACTTGGGAAGCCATTGAAGGTATGCCGTCGATGGTCAAAAAAGCAACTAACTCTTGGATACTTACCGCACTTGGAGTGAATCAAACAAAAGTTGTAATGAAAATGGATATTCAAAGTGGAGGGGTTCTTGGTTTTTTGATGCTTCCAATCTTAAAGTTTCAGATGGGAAGCTTAGCAAATGATATTACCAGTGATTTTAAATATTATGCCGAAAATGGTAAGCCTTCACCTAAAAAACTGAAAGCTATCAAAAAACATCAAAATTAATTGAATGACAAACAAAAAGTACAATCACTATGGTTGTACTTTTTTTAGTTTCCATAGGTTTTGCAATAAACTTTTTTGTTTTTGTGTCGTGTAGAAGACAAACGGCTATTTGCGAACAGGCTAATTTTGTTCAAAAAAAACGATAATAAAAATGAAAAAACTATTTATCTTCCTTTTCTTAGTAGGACTTTCGCTTTTGCGAAAGAGATTAAAAATAGTTAAGTTAGCTTCATGCT
>OFDC01000922.1_pt1 | contig 17849 bp, 20 predicted proteins | sample 1520941 | NCBI WGS metagenome assembly OFDC01 (sample SAMEA94258168, study PRJEB24077) | hot springs metagenome | biome: Aquatic biome; feature: Water | place: India | collected 2012-12-06 | depth 5 m | reverse complement strand
AGCGTCGATTTGCCGACGCCGCCCTTGCCCGATCCCACCGCGATGATCACGCGCGACTTGCGCTCGGCGGTCATGCCGAGGCGCAGATCCGCCACTCCGGCCTTCCGGGCCGCATCTCGCACGGCCATCTCCAGCTTGTCGCGATCGAGCCGCTCCAGCCCGCCGACTTCGAGCATGACGGTTGCCGTCTCGCCCGCCACTTTCACCGTCTGCAGGCGGTCCCCTGCCACTTCCCCAAGCGCATTGCGCAGTGCCTGTTCGTCGATGCTCACGCCATTTCCCGTGTTCCGCTCCATCCCGGAGCTGTCCGTTCGGCCCTAGCAGATGAATTTTCGGGAATGGACACTGTTTTTCGCATCAAGGGTTCCTATAACCAAGGGATGACAGACTTGGGCGGAATGATCGCACGCTTTGGCCGGGAGACGGGCCTTTTCATGACAGGCAAGAAAAGCCCCTGGGGTTCGGGCGGCGGCAACGACGCGCCGACATCCTCCGGTGACGCTCCTGAAACGACACCACCGCCAGCAGCGCCAGGTGCCGAAGGCCCTCGAAACCCGTGGCTCCCGCCGCAATCAGGCGATGGCCCCAAGGATAGCGGACGGCGTGGCCCGAACATCGAGGACATCTTCCGCAACCGCAAGGGCGGCGGCAATGGCGGCGGTGGTGGCCGTGGTCCCAACATCCCGCGCCTGCCCCAGCGCCCCGATGGCAAGTCATGGGCGCCGGTCGTGATCGGCCTCGTCGTCCTGGCATGGCTCGGCACCTCGATGGTCCACCTCATCGCCCCGCAGGAAAAGGGCGTGGTCACCACCTTCGGCTCCTATTCGCGCACCTTGGACAGCGGCACCGCTGTCACGCTCCCCTGGCCGATCCAGACGGTCAAGGTCGAGGACGTGACCTCGATCCGCCGCGAATCGATCCCCGAGGGCGATGGCGAGAAGCTGATGCTCACCGCCGACCAGAACCTGGTCGACCTCACCTACCTCGTCCGCTGGAACATCAAGGACCTCAAGCTCTACATGTTCCAGCTCGCCGACCCTGATCAGACCGTGCGCGAAGTGGCCGAAGCCGCGATGCGCCAGTCCATCGCCGAGGTAAACCTCAACGACGTGATGGGCTCGGGCCGCGCCCAGATCGAACAGAACGTGCGCGAACGCATGCAGCGCGTACTCGATGCCTATCGCTCGGGCGTCGTCATCCAGGGCGTCGACATCAAGAAGACCGATCCGCCGGCCAAGGTCGTCGATGCCTTCAAGGAAGTGCTCGCCGCCCAGCAGGATGCGCAGAGCGAAATCAACCGGGCGCAGGCCTGGGCGCAGCAGCTCACCGCCCGCGCCGGTGGCGAAGCCACCGCGTTCGACAAGGTCTACGAGCAGTACAAGCTCGCCCCGGAAGTCACTCGCCGCCGCATGTACTACGAAACCATGGAGCGAGTGCTCAGCCAGACCGACAAGGTGATCCTCGAATCGCCCAACACCCAGGCCTACCTGCCGCTGCCGGAAATGAAGCGCACGCAGAAGCCGCAGGAAGGGGGCCAGTAAGATGAGCGCAATCCAGACTTTCTGGGCCGAACGCAAGGCCGTGGTCATTGCCGCGGGCGTGGCCCTGCTCGCCGCCGCCAGCTGCCTCACCGTGGTCGATGAAAAGACCCAGGCGGTGATCATCCGCCTCGGCCAGCCCTACCGTGTCGTGAACCGGTTCGAACCCAAGACCGATTTCGGCCAGACCGGTGCGGGCATCGTCCTGCGCATTCCGTTCATGGAAAAGGTGGTCAATGTCGACAAGCGGATCCTCGATCTCGACATGGAGCGCCAGCAGGTCCTTTCGGCCGACCAGCGCCGCCTTGAAGTCGATGCCTTCGCCCGCTTCCGGATCATCGATCCGGTGCGCATGGTGCAGACGGCCGGGACGACCGAGCGGGTCGCCGAACAGCTCCAGCCGATCCTCAACTCGGCGCTGCGTCAGGAACTCGGCAAGCGCACGTTCGGCTCGCTGCTGACGGCAGACCGTGGCCGCGCAATGGAACAGATCCGTGAGGGGCTCGACCGCGAGGCGCGTGAATATGGCGCGCAGGTAATCGACGTGCGGATCAAGCGGGCAGACCTTCCTGAAGGCACGCCACTCGAATCGGCCTTCACCCGCATGGCCACCGCGCGCCAGCAGGAAGCCGCCACGATCCGCGCGCAGGGCCAGAAGCAGGCGCAGATCATCCGCGCTACCGCCGAGGCAACCGCTGCCAAGACCTATGCCGAAGCCTTCAACAAGGACCCGGCATTCTACGATTTCTACCGTGCAATGCAGAGCTACGATGCAACCTTTGCGCAGAAGGGATCGAGCACCTCGATCGTGCTTTCGCCCGACAACGAGTACCTCAAGCAGTTCAAGGGCAAGTAACCCCTAAGCTGAACGGTACGGAACATCGCCATTCAAAGTCCGTTCATCGCAAGGCGCGTGAATCGGCTTTGGCACAAGTCAGCCGCGCCGCCCCCGGCGCATGATAGACAAAGAGGACCAGGCCACGTGCGATACGCTTATGGTGTGACTTCGGCGCTGCTGCTTGCAGGCAGCGCACTGACCCTGGTGACAGGCTTCCCGGCAGGCGCGCAGGTCGCCCAGAACGACCAGTCGGAGATGCGAAGCGTCGTCCCCCGCGCCGGCGCGCCCTCCAGCTTCGCCGACCTTACGCAGCAACTCCAGCCGGCAGTGGTGAACATCTCCACCCGCCAGCGCGTGAAGGTGCAGAACAACAACCCGTTTGCCGGCACGCCCTTCGGCGATCTGTTCGGTGGCGGTCAGGGCAGCGGCCCGCAGACGCGCGAGGCGCAGTCGCTGGGTTCGGGCTTCATCATCTCGGCCGATGGCTACGTGGTCACCAACAACCACGTCATCACCGCCGACGGGCAGGGTGAGGTCGAATCGATCACCGTGACCACGCCCGACGGCACGGAATACCCGGCCAAGCTGATCGGCAAGGATGCGGCATCGGACCTTGCCGTGCTCAAGATCAGCCGCCCCACCCCCTTCCCGTTCGTCAAGTTCGGCGATTCGCGCAAGGCGCGCGTGGGTGACTGGGTCATCGCCATCGGCAACCCCTTCGGCCTCGGCGGCACGGTCACGCAGGGCATCATCTCGGCGGTCTATCGCAACACCGGCTCCGGCTCTGCCTATGACCGCTACCTGCAGACCGACGCCTCGATCAACCGCGGCAACTCGGGCGGCCCGATGTTCGACATGGCCGGCAACGTGATCGGCATCAACAACGCGATCTTCTCGCCCACCGGCGGTTCGGTCGGCATCGGCTTTGCCATTCCGGCAGAGATTGCCGCCCCCATTGTCGACAAGCTGCGCGCCGGCCAGGCGATCGATCGCGGCTACCTCGGCGTGCGCATCCAGCCGCTCTCGGAAGACCTCGCCGCTTCGCTCGGGCTCCCGAAGAACCGTGGCGAATTCATCCAGGCCGTCGAACCCGGACAGGCCGCGGCCAAGGCGGGCATGCAGGCCGGTGACGTGGTGGTGAAGGTCGATGGCAAGGACGTCACGCCTGACCAGACCCTGTCGTTCATCGTTGCCAACACCACGCCGGGCAAGCGCATCCCGATCGAACTGCTCCGCAACGGCCAGCGCCTGACGATCCAGACCGTGGTCGGCAAGCGCCCGACCGAGGAAGAGCTCGCCCAGCAGAGCTTCGACCCCGACGCGCAGGAAGATGGCGGCTTCGGCGGCAAGCAGCAGCAGCAGAGTGGAAGCGTCCTGCAATCCTCGCTCGGAATCGCAGCCATTCCGCTCACCCCGCAGATCGCGCGTCAGCTCGGCGCGGGTGAAGATGCCAAGGGCGTGGTGATCACCGCTGTCGATGCTTCGTCCGATGCCGGCGCCAAGGGCCTGCAGCGGGGCGACATCGTGCTCTCGGCAAACTACGTCAACGTAGCCTCGATTGCGGATCTCGAACGCATCGTTCGCCAGGCTAAGACCGAAGGCCGCGAAGCCGTGCTTCTGCGCATCCAGCGCCGCGGCGCACCAGCACAATACGTGCCCATTCGCGTCCGCTGATCGGAGTCTCGACCCATGAGCAAAGAGCCGCTCCAGCGATGGGGCGGCTCTTTCTGTAACTCCATCGCTCAGGCCCTGCCGGTCTGCGCGACAAGATGCGAAGGATCGATACCCTCGCGCTTCCATGCCTGTTGCCAGCGCCGCCCGGTCGGCGTTTCGAACAGGATCTCCGGGCGCCCCTGCGCCGCGTACCAGCCATGATGCCGCATCTCGCCCTCCAGCTGCCCGGCCCCCCAACCAGCGTAACCCAAGGCCACCAGATAGCGGCTCGGCCCGCGCCCTTCGGCAATTGCACGCAGCACGTCCATCGATGCGGACAGGTCGCACAGCGAATTGACCGTCACGCTGCCCTCGGCGCCCCAGTCATTAGAATGCAGCACGAAACCGCGCGCCGTTTCTACCGGCCCGCCGTTGAGGATGGGCACGTCCGGCGCGACACCGGGATCGATGCCGACGTCTTCCAGCAGCCCATGCAACGTGATCCCGTCGCGCACATGGCCGATGCCGATGCCCAGCGCGCCGTGCTCGTCGTGCACGCACATCGCCACCACGGCATGATCGAATCGGGCATCGCCCATGCCCGGCATGGCCAGCAGCAGGCGCCCGGAAAGATATTCGGCTTCACTCATCCCTGATGACATAGGGACGGGACCTGGCGATTGCGAGTGCGGTCATCGCCTCAGATCCTCACGCCGCCGCCTTGACCTTCCGGTCCTCCGCCGCTTCGAGCAGGCGCTTCTCGACGGTCTTCATCCGGCTCTCGCTCTCGATCTTCTCGCCCAGCACGTCGGTCACGTAGAACGTGTCCACAGCGCGCTCGCCATAGGTGGCGATGTGCGCCGAATGGACCACCAGCCGCGCCTCGAACAGCGCACGCGCCAACTGGTTGAGCAGCGCCGGACGATCGCGCGCGCCCACCTCGATCACGGTGAAGCGGTTCGAGGCCTTGTTGTCGAAGATGACGATCGGGCGCACGTCGAATGCATCGGCACGCGGGCGGGCCAGCGGGCGTGCAGCCAGCTGCGGCACCAGCTTCACCCGGTTGGCCAGGGCATCGGCAATCGCGTTCTTGAGGCGCGCAATCTGGCTTGCCTCGTTGAGCGGACGGCCGAGCGGGTCCTGCACCAGGAAGTTGTCGACCGCCGTGCCATTGCGGGCGGTGTGGATGCGCGCGTCGATGATGTTGCCGCCGGCAAGATGGATGCCCCCCGCGATGCGATAGAACAGGCCGGGGTGGTCCGCCGCCAGCACGGTGACCAGCGTCGCCCCACGTGCCGGATACCAGTGCGCCTCGACCGAAAGGGGCTCGCCCAGCGCGGTGTCCATCTGCTGGAGGTTGAGCGCGATGATGTCCTCGGGCTCGGCAATCCAGTAGGCATCGCCCAATTGCTTGCCGACCGTGCCGATCAGCGCGTCGCGCTCGCGCAGGATCGTGGCGACGGCCTTCTTCTTGGCGGCAATGCGCTCGGCGCGGCCATGGGTCTTGTGGCCAAGGCGCAGCATTTCCTCGGCCGAGACGAACAGATCGCCCAGCAGCTGCCGCTTCCACGAGTTCCACACGCCCGGCCCCACCGCGCGAATGTCGACCACGGTCAGGATCAGCAGCAGGCGCAGGCGCTCCTGGCTCTGCACCGTGTTCACGAAATCGGCGATGGTCTTGTAGTCGGCAAGGTCGCGCTTGAAGGCGGTGGCGCTCATCAACAGGTGCCAGCGCACCAGCCACGCCACCGCCTCGGTCTCGGCAGCGGACAGGCCCAGACGCGGGCACAGCTTCATCGCCACTTCCGCGCCGAGTACCGAATGGTCACCCTGCCGGCCCTTGGCGATATCGTGCAGCAGCGTCGCGACATAGAGCACGCGGCGCGAGGCAACCTTGCTGACCACTTCGCTGGCCAGCGGGTGATCGTCCTTGACCTCGCCCTTCTCGATGCGCGCCAGCAGGCCGATCGCGCGGATGGTATGTTCGTCCACCGTGTAGTGGTGATACATGTCGAACTGCATCTGCGCGACGACGCGGCCGAAATCGGGCACGAAACGGCCGAACACGCCGGCCTCGTTCATCCAGCGCAGCACGGTCTCGGGATCGTTGCGGCTGGTCAGCGTGTCCATGAACAGCGCATTGGCACGAGGGTCCTTGCGCAGGGCAGCGTCGATCAGGCCTGAATCGCGCCGCGCGATGCGCATCGTCTCGGGGTGGATCTCGACCTGTTCGGCCGCCGCGCACGAGAACAGTTCGAGCAGGCGGACAGGGTCGTCCTGAAAGGTGGTGTCTGATGGCGCGGCGAGCTTGCCCGCATCGATCACGAACGGCCCGACCTTCTTTTTCCGCCGCCCGCGCAAGGCCGCGAGGAAGCCGCGCTTCTCCTTGGCGAACTGGCCGTCAAGCTGCGCGAGGAACACCCCGGTCAGCGAGCCGACCTGCTTGGCCTGCAGGAAGAAGTACTGCATGAACCGCTCGACCGCGCTCTTGCCGGGGCGGTCGGCAAAATTCATGCGGGTGGCGACTTCGCGCTGCAGGTCGAAGGTCAGCCGGTCTTCGGCACGCCTGGTGATGGTGTGCAGATGGCATCGCACCGCCCAGAAGAAGTTCTCGGCACGGCGGAAGGCACGGTATTCCTCTGCCGTGAGCAGGCCGACATCGACCAGTTCCGAGGCGTCGCGCACCTTGTGGATGTACTTGCCGATCCAGTAGAGCGTGTGCAGGTCGCGCAGGCCGCCCTTGCCCTCCTTCACATTGGGTTCAACGACATAGCGGCTGTCGCCCAGCCGCTTGTGCCGGTCGTTACGCTCCTGCAGTTTCTCGGCGACGAACTGCTTTTCGGTGCCGTTGACGACTTCCGCCCAGAACCGGGCCGAAGCGCTGTCGAACAGGTCGCGATCGCCCCAGACATAGCGCCCTTCGAGCAGCGCGGTGCGGATGGTCAGGTCGCTCTTGGCCATGCGCACGACCTCGTCGAGCGAGCGGCTGGAATGGCCGACCTTGAGGCCAAGGTCCCACAGGAAATAGAGCAGCGCCTCGATCACCTGCTCGCACCACGATGTCGGCTTGATCGGGGTAACGAACGCGATGTCGACGTCCGAATGCGGCGCCATTTCGCCGCGCCCGTAGCCGCCCACCGCGATCACCGCGATACGCTCGCCCATCGAGCGATTGCTCGCGCGATAGATGCGCCCGACGACATGGTCGTAGATGATGCGGACCAGCTGATCGACAAGGAAGGCCTGCGCCTGCGCGCTTTCCGTGCCCGACGAAGGCTTGGCTTCCAGCCTGCGGGCGATCTCGGCGCGGCCGTCTTCCAGCGCGGTGCGAAGCAGGTCCACCACGGCCTGCCGCGATTTCTCGCCCTTCTCGGCGAACGCCGCCGCGATGGCATCGGCAAGCTGGCGACGGTCGATGATGGCGCGCTGGTTGGCAATCCGGGGAAGCATCATGCCCCACCCTTATCGCGGGCGTGCCAGATGCGTAAGCGGTTAATGGGGCATTTGCGGGAAGGGTGGCGGTGGCCGCCTCAGATCACCATGACCGGATACTGGCGGATGCACCGATCTGCGGAGACGAGCGTCATGCCTGACGCCAGCGCATGGGCAACCAGCAAGCGATCAAGCGGATCGCGGTGCAGGTCGGGCAGGTCCTTGACCTTCGTCCAGGCAGACGCGGGCAGGTCTGCAAGTTCGAAGCCCACCAGCTCCTGCAATTGGTCGATCGGCTCTTCCAGAGGAATGCGCCGCAGATGCTGCAGGTGCGCCAGTTCGTAGGCGTTGACCGCGCTCAGGACGATGTCGTTGTCCGGGTTTGCCAGCGCATTGTGCTGCTCTGCAGTCAGGCGCTGGTCACCCAGCACCATCCACACAAGGATGTGCGTGTCTATCAGCAGCTTCACGCGTCGGCTCAGCCGAACTTGCGCTTGGTGCGTTCGTCAAACTCCGCGCCTGTCATCGGCGGCGGAATGTCGAAGGCAGACGCGGGCTGGCCCTTGTACTTGTCGGCGAGGCAGCCAAAGGCCGCAAGCCGTTTCGCCGCGCGAGCCTCACGCGCAAGTTCGAGCGCTTCGGGCGTGGGCACCAAGGTAGCAAAGGGCACACCCGCCTTGTTCACCACAACTTCTTCGCCCCGTGCCGCAGCGGCAAGAAGCTCTGACAAGCGGGTCTTGGCTTCACCGATGTTGACGTGGATGGCCATAGGCAGAGGATGCCTTGGCCAAGGGGGTTGGTCAAGGTGGGTTAGAAGCGCTTGCCCATGGTTACGACGTCCTGCAGTTCATAGCCGAGCGAATTGTAGAACCCGCGTGCCGAAGCGTTGTCACCGCGTACCATCAACTGGATCTTGGGACTGCCAAGCGCCTTGAGCCAGTTTTCGGCCGCAGTCATGAGTGCGCGCCCGATGCCTTGCCGGCGGCAGCCCGGCGCGGTGGCGAGGTAATAGGCCCAGCCGCGATGACCGTCAAAGCCGACCATGCACTGCCGCCTAATGTTGCCTCGGTCTCGGCAAGCAGGATCACCGATGTGGCCGTTGTCAGGGCAAGTTCGAAATCGCTGCGCGGATCGTTCCAGGGGCGTGTCAGTCCGGCAGCCTCCCACAGCGCGACCGTGGCTTCACGGTCCGCCACAGTGGCTGCGCGGATGCTTACTCCCACTCGATCGTGCCCGGCGGCTTGCTGGTATAGTCATAGACCACGCGGTTGATGCCCTTGACCTCGTTGACGATGCGGGTCGCCACGCGGCTGAGGAAACCGGCGTCGAACGGGTAGATGTCGGCGGTCATGCCGTCGGTGCTTGTCACCGCGCGCAGGGCGCAGACGCTGTCGTAGGTGCGGTGATCGCCCATCACGCCCACGGTCTTGACCGGAAGCAGCACGGCAAACGCCTGCCAGATCGCGTCATAGAGCCCGGCGTTGCGGATTTCCTCGAGGTAGATCGCGTCGGCCTTGCGCAGGATGTCGCAGCGCTCGCGCGTCACCTCGCCCGGGATGCGGATGGCAAGGCCGGGGCCGGGGAAGGGGTGACGGCCCACGAAGATCTCGGGCAGGCCAAGTTCACGGCCCAGCGCGCGAACTTCGTCCTTGAACAGCTCGCGAAGCGGCTCGACCAGCTTCATGTTCATGCGTTCGGGCAGGCCGCCGACGTTGTGGTGGCTCTTGATCGTCACCGAAGGTCCGCCGGTGAAGCTGACCGATTCGATCACGTCCGGGTAGAGCGTGCCCTGGGCGAGGAAGTCGGCGCCGCCGACCTGCTTGGCCTCTGCCTCGAACACGTCGATGAAGGTCTTGCCGATGAACTTGCGCTTGGCTTCAGGGTCGGTCACGCCGGCAAGGCCGCCGAGGAACAGGGCCGAGACGTCCTTGTGGACCAGCGGGATGTTGTAGTGATTGCGGAACAGGCTGACGACCTGCTCGGCCTCGCCCATGCGCATCAGGCCGTGGTCGACGAACACGCAAGTCAGCTGGTCGCCGATGGCCTCATGGATCAGCACCGCGGCGACCGCGGAATCGACGCCGCCGGAAAGCCCGCAGATCACGCGGCTGCTACCCACCTGCTCGCGGATTTCGGCGATCTTGGTCTTGCGGAACTCGGCCATGGTCCAGTCGCCGGTGCAGCCGCAGACGTGGCGCACGAAGTTGGCGATCAGCTTGCCACCGTCGGGGGTGTGGACCACCTCGGGGTGGAACTGGGTGCCGTAGTACTTCTTCTCGTCATTGGCGATGACGGCAAACGGCGCGCCATCCGAAACCGCAACGATGCGGAAGCCGGGGGCGAACTGGGTGACCTTGTCGCCATGGCTCATCCACACCTGGTGGCGTTCGCCTTCCTTCCACAGGCCGTCGAACAGCACACAGGGTTGGGTCACGGTCAGGAACGCGCGGCCGAACTCGCCCGAATCGCCCGGTTCCACCTTGCCGCCCAGCTGGTGGCTCATGACTTGCTGGCCATAGCAGATGCCAAGGATCGGCAGGCCGGAGTCGAACAGCACTTGCGGCGCGCGCGGAGAGCCATCGGCGGGCACGCTGGCGGGCGATCCCGACAGGATGATGCCCTTGGGCTTCATCCGGTGGAACGCGGCCTCGGCCTGCGTGAAAGGCGCGATCTCGGAATAGACCCCGGCCTCGCGCACGCGACGGGCGATAAGCTGCGTTACCTGGCTGCCGAAGTCGACGATCAGGATCGATTCTGAAGGCTGGATGCTCATGCGTGGCCGATAGTGTGAAGGGCCTTTTCTGTCCAGATGCGCGGCAAAATGTGACAGTTGCGTTACATGCAACTGCAAGTGCCCTGTTCGCACTTGCAGCATACGCATATCGGCGTATTTGCACCTTCAGTTCCGATGCTTCCAGCCCACCCTGCCGGATGAACACGAACTGGGAGGATGTCCTGCAAGGTGATCTCAACAGGAGGAACACCATGCGCGCCATTACGGCTTTTGCATTCCCGATCATCCTCGCTGCTGGCCTCAGCAGCCTGATGTGGACTGCCACGCTCGCTTGAGCAGGCAAGGAATTGCGATAAACGACAAAAGCGGCTGCCCCGGCGGGGCAGCCGTTTTGTTTATCTGGCGCACCTTGTGCCACTCTTCCGACAGATCGATCGCCGCGCTAGGCTTTGGCGATGACAATCACCCGCTTTGCCCCCAGTCCCAACGGACCGCTCCATCTAGGGCATGCGTTTTCCGCAATCGTCGCCCACGACCGGGCCATGCGCGATGGGGGCGAGTTCCTTTTGCGCATCGAAGACATCGACGGTGCCCGCTCACGCCCGGAACTTGCCGCCGAGTTCCGCCAGGACCTCGACTGGTTGCGGCTGAGTTACCGGGAAGTTGCCCCCCAGTCCTCGAGAGTTGGAGATTATCGCACCGCTGCCAACGAGCTGCGCGCGATGGGCATTCTTTACCCGTGTACCTGCACCCGCGCCGAAGTTGCCGCCGCCGCCGTGGCCCATGGGCCCGATGGTCCGCTCTATCCCGGCACCTGCCTGCGCCGGGGGCCCACGCCCGGCCCGCAAGTAGCTTGGCGGCTGGACATGGAGCAGGCGACACTGCTGGCGGGTGAACTCGAATGGACCGACGAGCGTCACGGCACGCAGATCGCCACGCCCGAGATGTTCGGCGACGTGATCCTGTGGCGCAAGGATGCGCCGGCCAGTTACCACCTTGCCGCAACGCTTGATGATGCAACCGATGGCGTGACGCATGTGACACGCGGCATGGACCTGTTTCGCGCCACGCACATCCACCGCCTGCTCCAGCATCTGCTCGGGCTGCCGGTGCCGGTGTGGCATCATCATCCCGTGCTGGTGGAGGCCGACGGGCGCAAGCTCGCCAAGCGCCGCGATGCACCCGCGCTGTCCGACCGCAGGCGAGCGGGCGAAGACGGGCGCGCAGTCGCCGCAGAGGTGCGCGCTACCCTATTTGACACTGGTATTTCGCTGTCCGACGCCATAGATCAGTGCCCATGAACTACGTCCTGATCCCGCTGATCATCATCTTCGTCGCGCTGACGGTCGTCTCGCTCGTGCGCGGGATCATCGCTTTCCTGAACAGCACCAAGGAAGACCTGAACCGCGATCCCGTTTCCGGGGCGACGGCGAACCAGTTATTGCAGAACAAGATGATGTTCAACCGCATCAAGTTCCAGGGCCTTGCCGTGCTGGCCGTTGCGATCCTGCTTGCGTTCTCGCGCTGAGGCGCGGTTCTTTCCAGCATGGTCAAGCTCAACAAGATCTACACGCGCACCGGCGATGACGGCACGACGGGCCTCGTCGACGGTTCGCGCCGGGCCAAGCACGATGCCCGCATGCAGGCCATTGGCGAGGTGGACGAGGCCAACAGCCTGATCGGCCTCGCGGCGGTGGTCGCTTCGGACACAACGATGCGCAACCTCCAGCGCATCCAGAACGACCTGTTCGATCTGGGCGCGGATCTCGCCACACCGGGCGAGGATTTCACGCCTTCGGAGATGGTCCTGCGCGTGATGGCTACCCAGGTCGCGTGGCTTGAAGCCGCCATCGATGCCCTGAATGAAGACCTGCCCCCGCTGACCAGCTTCATTCTGCCCGGCGGCTCCGAAGCTGCCGCGCGCATCCACGTGGCCCGCGCCACGGTGCGCCGGGCAGAGCGCAGCGCAGTGGCGCTGGCCGATGCCGAGCCGGTGAACCCGCAGGCACTGGCCTATCTCAACCGGCTTTCGGATTACCTGTTCGTGCTGGCCCGCGCGACCAACGCGGGCAGCGATCCGCTTTGGGTGCCCGGCGCCTCGCGCTGAACCGAAACGCGCCTCGCGCTAGGAGCAGGTGGACTCAGGGGTTTGCGCTCGCTAACCGCCATCCCGCATCTTTTCGGAGCGGGACATCCACATGATCAAGACGGTTGCAGTGATCGGTGCGGGCCAGATGGGTTCAGGCATCGCCCAGGTTTCGGCGCAGGCGGGGCTGAAGGTCCTGCTCGGCGACGTGTCGATCGATCTGGCTGACAAGGCCAAGGACAAGATCGCCAAGGGCCTTTCCAAGCTGGTCGAGAAGGGCAAGGTTGATGCCGCGCTTGCCGCCGCTACGGTTGCCAACCTGCACACCTTCTCTGATCAGGCTGCCCTTGCCGAAGCCGATCTGGTGATCGAGGCGGCGACCGAGCGCGAGGACATCAAGCACAAGATCTTCGACTCCGCCGGCAAGCATCTTGCTCCCCATGCGATCATGGCATCGAACACCTCGTCGATCCCGATCACGCGCATGGCCGTGTCGTCGCCCGATCCGGAACGCTTCATCGGCATCCACTTCTTCAATCCGGTGCCGCTGATGAAGCTGGTCGAGGTCATTCCCGGCCTTGCCACTTCGGTTTCGACGATTGAAGCCGTGCGCGATTACGTGGCGAACATCGGCAAGGAAATCGTGCTCTCGCAGGATGAGCCCGGCTTCATCGTCAACCGCATCTTCGTGCCCTTCATCAACGAGGCCGCTTTCGTGCTCGGCAGCGGCACGGGTTCGATCGTCGACATCGACAAGGGCGTGAGGCTCGGCCTCAACCACCCGATGGGGCCGCTCGAACTGGCCGATTTCATCGGGCTCGACACGCTGCTCGAGATCATGAAGATCTACCTCGCCTCCACCGGTGACCCGAAGTACCGCCCGGCCCCGCTGCTGCAGAAGTACGTCGAGGCCGGCTGGCTCGGCCGCAAGAGCGGGCGCGGGTTCTACGACTATTCCGGCGAAGTGCCGGTCCCGACCCGCTGACACGCAGGAACGGCTGCACGATCAGGGCGTAGTCTCCGGCAAAGGAGCTACGCCCATGATCGACGACAAGACACCCGCGCCCGAAACCGTGAACACCGAGCAGGAAGACGGCGATACGCAGGCGCAGACCGTTGCCGACGAGGCACTGGCCCGCGCCACCAGCGTGCTGGGCGAACAGGACCTGGGCGACAAGGTCGGCGGGTCCGGTCTTGACGAGGCCGACATGCCCGACCTTGTCGATCACATGAAGCAGATGGTCAGCTCGGGCCAGATCGACATGAGTGCCTATCGCGGCGAGCGCAACGACGATGATGAAGCCGGAATCTACGGCGATGGCGTCCCCGAAGACGACGACACTCCACGCGGAGCCTGATGGCCCGGTCAGGGCACGAGTTGGTCCTGCCCTGCCTCCATTGCGTCGGCAGGCGCGTCCGGGTTGACCTGGTCGGCCTTCATCTGGTCAACCGAGACACCTTCGGGAAGCTGGCGAAGTTCGACCATCTTTCCGTCCCGTTCGATCTCGCCGATCAGCCGCCCTTTTCCGTCGGAGGCATCGCCTTCCGCGGCCCACTTTTCGAATGCGGACTGTTCGGGGAGCGCTGCGGCAGCTTCGGCTGCAGCGCCCTCGGGCTCCAACGGAACGGCCGACCTGTTGTTCATGCCACTGGCAATCAGGGCACCGACAACCAGCACGCTACCGCCCAGCAGCAGCACGGCAAAGCGATATGTCGATCGGGCATCGGACATCGGCTAACTCCGGCGAATGACCAGGCGTGATTACGCAGTGAAGCGTTAAGATTCGCACAACTTTCGCACACCGGGCCGATCGCCACCCTCTCCATGGAAACGCCCAGACCCATGACCACGATTGCCCTGCTCGTCCTGTCCAATCTGTTCATGACCATCGCCTGGTACTGGCACATTCAGGGCGGCCCGGCAGCCGTGGCGCAGCGCCCGCTGTTGCTGGTGATCCTGATCAGCTGGGGCATCGCCTTGCTGGAATACTGCCTCGCCGTGCCGGCCAATCGCATCGGCGCGCTCAACGGGTGGAGCGCCGGTCAGCTCAAGATCACGCAAGAGGCGATTGCGCTGATCGTCTTCGGCGTGTTCATGGTAGTGTTTCTGAAAGAGCCGCTGCACTGGCGGCACTTCGCCGCATTTGTCTGCATCATGGCCGCGGTGGCGTTCCTCTTTACCGGCAAATAGCGGCTATTCCGGGTCCTTGGCCCAGGGATCGACGTGCGCCGACTTCGCCGGCTCGTGCGGCTCGCGCTCGCTGGGCGCGGGCACCAGTGACCACGTCAGCAACAGGATCGAAGCCGCCCACCACAGCGCCCTCCAGCGGCTGGCAAAAATGGTCGTGAGGCGCGGTCCGAACATGGAACGAGCTTGGCACAGGCCGGTTATCCAGTGGTTACCACTGAGAGAAAATCCTGAGCCAAAGACCTGAGAGCCGACGCTGAGTCCCTTTCCTGATCGGAAAGATACGGAGACGCGCACGCTTGGCGGTTGGGCCAGATCCGGACAATGTCCCACGCCTCCCTGCTTCTCGCCGCTGCCTTCGCCTCACTGGCGCTCGCCGCTTCATCGCCCTCTCCTGCCGCGCCCGCCGATGCCCGGCTGCACCGGTTCGAGATCTGCTCGCCCGGTCCGCGCGTCACTTGCGTTGTCGACGGGGATACCTTCTGGCTGGAGGGCACCAAGATCCGCATCGCCGATATCAACACGCCGGAAACCTCGCAGCCGTCATGCGCTGCAGAAGCCAGGCTTGGCCTGCAGGCGACACGCCGGCTGGTCGAACTGCTGAATGCCGGGCCGTTCAACCTTGAAGTGCAAGGGCGCGATACCGACCGCTATGGCCGCGCGCTGCGGGTCGTCACGCGCAACGGGCGCAGCCTTGGCGCGATTCTGGAAGCCGAAGGCCTGGCCGAACACTGGAAGGGCCGGCGCAGCAGTTGGTGCAGGGCCTGAACCAAGCTACAGCATGGCCCCTGCAACGACTGGGGGAGCATGCAATGGTGTTCAGAACCTATCTCATCGTGGCGTGGCTGGCGCTGGCGATCTTCACCGCAGTCGTCATGGCAAACCACGGCTCGGGGCTGTTTCCGATCTTCTTTGCCGACATTGCCGCCGCGGGATGGCCTGGCCAGTTCAATGCCGATTTCGCCACGATGCTGGCCCTGTCGGCACTGTGGTGCGGCTGGCGCGGCAACTGGTCAGTCATGGCAATCGCCCACGCCCTGCTCGCCTTCGTGGGAGGCGGCATCGTGCTGATGGCAACATTGCTGATCCTGCACGTGCGGCACAATGGCGATATGCGGCAGGTCCTTCTGGGTGAACGCGCGCGCTGATCGGCCACGCCTGATCCAAGACTTCAGGCGGCGCGGAGGCCTGTCAGCGCCTTTGCACCGCGATCCTGGGCTGAAAGCCCGTCGAACACGGCATCGACGATGCGCGCCAGCTTGTCCTCGTTCAGGCGTTCCATGAACATCGTCATGGTGTTCAGCGCGCAATAGGGCGCGCACATCTGGTTGACGAGGCTGATCGACTCATCGACTTCCAGCCCGGCAAAGTGCCCGTCGCTCATCGCCTCGCCGATGATTTCGCCGAGGTAATGATCGGCAAGGTCGATGTAGCTGCGGATCTGTTCGAAGTTCTCGTTGCCGACCTCGATGTAGGTCTGCAGCTTGGCCGGGTCGGCCTCCCATTTCTTGCGCATCACGATGAAGCGGCGGGCGAAGAATTCGTACATCTTCCGGCGGGGGGGCAGGTCGCTTGCCAGCACGTCTTCCATGATGTCGACCATCGGCTTGAACCAGTGGTCGGCAATCGCCTCCATCAGGTCATCGCGACCCTCGAAGTAGCGTGAAAGATTGGCCTGGCTGATACCGGCGCGGGCGGCCAGCTCCGACAGGTTCAGCCCGGCCCCGCCGCGCTCCTCGACCATGGCTTGCGCCAGTTCGACAAGCCGGGCGCGCATGGCGTCTTGCTCTGCTGCGGATTGAGCCATGTTTCCCTGTGCGTCCTGAGTCTTGGGCCTCTTGCGCATTGTAGGGAGGCGCAGCGGCCTAGACAATGGGCGCGCATACGAAGGCTCTTTTGCCGGCCTCCGCATAAACGGCCTTCAAAGCGCAACACCGATGGGCTAGGCCGCCCTCAACCGGTTGCACCCGTTACGATAAGGTCGCTTTCCCGATGCATCAGCCCGCGCGTTTTTTCCTGCCCTTTGCCCTGTCCGGACTTCTCGGCGCCTGTGCCGCGCCGATGGCCGGTGGCGGAGCCTCGGGGCCGGTCGAGGTCGGCATCGTCGGGATCAACGACTTTCACGGCAGTCTCGAACCGCCGCGCCAGGCAGTGAATGTCAGCGATGGCAATGGCGGCGTCACGCCGGTGCCGGCCGGCGGCGCGGCGTGGCTGGCGTCTGCGATCGATTCGATCCGCGCGAAGCACCCACAGTCGATGACGGTTTCGGCCGGGGACATGATCTCTGCCTCGCAGCTGGCTTCCTCGCTCTATCTCGATGAACCGGCCATCGGCGTGATGAACCGCATCGGCGTGGACTTCAACGCGGTTGGCAACCACGAGTTCGACAACGGCCAGCAGGAGTTGTTGCGCAAGCAGAACGGTGGGTGCGAGAAGTTCACCGCGAAGGAGCCTTGCGCGCTCGAAAAGTTCACCGGGGCGACGTTCAAGTACCTCGCCGCCAGCACGAAGCGCGCCGATGGCTCGACACTGTTCCCGGCGACGGGCCTCAAGACCTTTGGCTCGGGCAAGCGTGCGGTGACCGTTGGCGTCATCGGCCTGACGCTGAAAGGCACGCCCAATCTGGTAAACCCCACTGGCATCCAGGGGCTGACCTTCGAGGACGAGGCCGACACCATCAACGCCGCTGTCCCTGCGCTGAAGGCGCAAGGGGCGGACGCCATCGTCGTGCTGATCCACGAGGGCGGGCGGACAAAGGGCGATCCCGATCCGCAGGGGTGTAACGACTTTGCCGGAGACATCCGCCCGATCCTCGACCGGCTGGACACGCGCGTGGACGTGGTCGTTTCGGGCCACACGCATTGGTCCTATGTCTGCGACTATGGCGAGCTCAACCCGGCCAAGCCGTTCCTGCTGACCAGCGCGGGCGTCTATGGCGAACTGGTGACCGACATCACGCTGCAGATCGATCCGGTGGCGGGGCGGGTAGTCTCGAAGCGGGCCGAGAACGTGATTGTGCAGTCGGTGCCCTATACCTCCACACGCGGGCCGCTCGGCAACACGCCCCTGTTCCCGCAGTTCCAGCCGCGCGCCGATATCGCCGCCTATGTGGCGAAGTACGTCGAGGCATCGAAGGAATATACCCAGCGCCCGATCGGCAAGATCGACCGCGCAGCACCCAAGAACGAAGGCGCGGAAGGTGGCGCGGGCGGCCCCTTGGGCAACCTCATCGCCGATGCGCAACTCGGCGCGACGCGCGACAAGGGCGCGCAGATCGCCTTCATGAACCCCTTCGGCATCCGCGCCCCGCTGGTCCCGGCGGCGGACGGCACGCTGACCTTCGGCGACATCTACTTGTGCCAGCCCTTCGGCAACAACGT
>OFDC01000920.1_pt1 | contig 17898 bp, 14 predicted proteins | sample 1520941 | NCBI WGS metagenome assembly OFDC01 (sample SAMEA94258168, study PRJEB24077) | hot springs metagenome | biome: Aquatic biome; feature: Water | place: India | collected 2012-12-06 | depth 5 m | reverse complement strand
CAGCGCGAACGCCAGCGGCACGCCGAGCGCCAGCAGCTCGGTCATCGCGTGGGCGAGGCTGAAGGGGGCGACGCCGAAGAAGGGGTTGGCGCTGCGGTCCGCATCGTTCGCGGCACTCGGGGCTTTCACGTTGTAGCCGTGCATGTCCGCCCCCAGCGTCGTCGGCAGGATGCCGGCGGCCAGCGTGCGGCGCGCCATCTCGAAGCTGAAGTGGGAGCCGTGGCCGACATCCACCGTCAGCCCCAGCTCCAGCGCGTGGTGGATGACCGGGTGCACCTCGCCCGTCTTGGTGGAGATGAAGCCGCCGGGGTGGCGGGTGAAGGGGTGGGCCAGGATGTCGCCCGGCTCCAGGATGGGGATCAGCTCCTCCACCAGCAGGTCGGGATCCACGGCCTCCGCCCCCTCCGCGTCCGGCCAGAGGCGGCCGAGATGGACGTAGAGCGGCACGCCGACACCAAGCGCGATCTTCTTGGCGAGCTTCATCACCTCCAGCCCCCAGCGCGAGGCGCCGCCCATCTCGCAATGGGCCTTGATGCCCTTCACGAGGTCGCGATTGGCCAGCCCGACGCGGATGGTCGCCTCCACATCCACGCAGTCGGGGCGGTAGAGCTGCGGGTAGTAATGCCCCTCCAGACCGCCCACCAGATAGGCGGACAGGAAGCACAGCGTCCGCGAACGCGACGGCTCGGCGATGAAGCGGCGGAAGCCCGGCAGAGTCATCAGGCTGGGGCCGCCCTGGTCCACCAGTGTGGACACGCCCGAGCGCACGCCCACCATGTCGGGGTTCAGCCCGAAGCGGCCGGTCACCCCCTCGTACACATGGGCGTGGGTGTCGATCAGGCCGGGGGTGACGAGGCGGCCGGTCACGTCGATGACGCGGGCGGCAGCCTCCTCCGGCAGCCGGTCGGCCACGGCCTTGATGCGGCCCCCCTGGATGCCGACGTCGCCGGCCGCGTCCCGCCCGCTGGCGGGATCGAGGATGCGCCCACCCCGGAGGATGAGATCGAAGCTGTGCGGTTCTGACATGCTCTGGCCTTGCTGAGCGAGGGTTCCCGATGCGGCGAAACGCCTTTTGCGGACGGTTCGCAATCCCCGTGCCACGCGAGTGTTGGGTCCGTCAACCCTCCGCACACTGAGGGATTCCGCCGACACCCGCCCACCGCCGCAGGGCGGGAGCAAATATATGCCCACGCGGTGGGCGCCCGCCAATGCTCAGTATGCTGACAAATGCCCGCGCCGTGGGCAGTGTCCATGCGGCATGGCGTCGCGGACACCGCCCGATCCCCTGTGCCCACGGGATTCGGAGCTCTGGCACGGCACTTGCTGAAGTTCCGGGCAGGCACCGGCCGGCAAGCCCGGACCAGGGAATACAGGGAAAGAGACAGGAGAGACCCGCCATGGCGGAATTCCTCCAGCATTGCGTCAATGCGCTCGTCCTGGGCGGCACCTACGCGCTGCTGGGCATCGGCCTCACGCTGATCTTCGGCATCATGCGGGTGGTGAACTTCACCCATGGGGAGCTGTACACCTTCGGCGCCTACATGGCCTTCGTGCTCGGCAGCCTGCTGGGGCTGAACTTCTTCCTGTCGCTGCTGCTGGCGGCGACGCTGGGGGTGGCGCTGGGGGCGGTGATCGAGTTCGTGCTGCTGCGCCCGCTGAAGGGGGCGGACATCGACACCACCATGCTGGTGATGATCGGCGCCGGCATCGCCATGCAGGCGAGCGAGCAGCTCACCTTCGGCGGTGTCGCGAAGATGGTGCCGCACCCCTTCCCGCCCGACCCGCTGGTGTTCGGGCCGGTGGCGGTGGCCATCGCGTCATCGACCGCTTCCAGCAGGATCTCGATGCGGCCGTTCAGGGCCGTCTGCGGCCCGCCGGCGAGCAGGGCGGCGACGTCGAGGTCGCTCGCTTGCGCCTGCAGCCGGCCCAGCGGCCATTCGGCGAAGGGTCGCAGCACCGCGTCCACGCTGAGCGTCTGGGCCGGCTCGGTGCGCGCCTGCAGCCGGCCCGTCAGGGTCGACTCGGCCAGGGGGCCTTTGAGGTTGAAGGTCGCGGCCCAGGCCGGCCACTGCGCCACCGCCGCCTGCTGCAGCTGCAGCCGGATGTCCGCGGGCATGGGCGCGAGGGCACCCACATGGGCCTGGCCGCTCGCGCTGAGCGGCCCGCGCGCCACCGAGAGCCCGTCGAGCCGGTGCACGCGTCCGTCATCGGCCCCCAGGTGCACCTGGGCGCGCAGTTCGCGCAGGGGCTGGTCGCCCAGGGGGGCCATGTGCAATGCGCCGATGCGCAGCTGGCGCACGATGAGCTCCACCGGCAGCTGGAGCTCGGTGGGCGGCGGCGTGCGGGTGGTCTGCTGGGGCTTGGGCAGGGTCAGCCAGGCGGCCTCGGCGGACAGGGTGTCGAAGGCCACGAGCGCCCAGCCGGGCCCGCCCGAGCGGCCCACGGCCAGGCGGGTCCAGCCGACCTGCACCAGGCGCAGCTCGCCACCGTCGCCGAAGCGCACGCGCAGCTCGTCGGCCCCGAAGTCGCCGAGGAAGCGCCCGTGCGGCCGCACCACGGTGACCCCGGGCAGGCGTTCGAGGGCGAAGGTGGTGCCGCTTTCGCTGCGCAGCACCCACCACAGGCCCGCGACCGCCAGCAGCACGAGGGCCGCCACGACGGCGCCGAGGCCGAGGAGCCAGCGCCGCAGCCGGCGTGGCCGATGGGACGGGCCGTTCGGGGTCGGTGCGCCGTCGCGCTCGGGGCTGGGGGTGGGGGTGGGGCGGTCGGTTTCAGCCATGCACGCCCCTTCAGAAATTGACGCCGGCGCTCAGGTGCAGGCGGAAGCGCCGCTCCTCGACGCCATAGGCGATGTCCGCCCGCAGCGGCCCGGCGGGGCTGCGGTAGCGCACGCCCACGCCCACGCCCACGACCGGCTTGAGGTCCGAGAAGCGCTCGGCCGCCTGCCCGGCGTCGATGAAGGCCGCGCCCCACAGCGAACGCAGGCGCGGCGAGATCGGCCGCGCCACCTCGACGCTTGCCGTCAGCAGCGAGCGGCCGCTGGTCACCACGCCGTCGACCACCGGCCCGAGGCTGCGGTATTCGTAGCCGCGCACCGATCCCTCCCCGCCGGCGCGGAACAGCAGGGTGTCGGGCACGCCCACCCGCTGGCTGGCGAAGACCTGGCCGACCTCCAGCCGCGCCTGCGAGTACCAGTCGGTGCCGAAGGGCTTGAACCACACCTGCCGGGCGTAGGTGCGCACGAAGGGGCCGCTGTCGGCGGTGGTGCTGCGCGCATAGCCGGCCGCCACCTGCGCCACCTGCGCCTTGCCAGTGCGCGGCAGCAGCAGGCTGTCGACGTCGCGGCGGGTCCAGTGCAGGTGGGCGCTGAGCGACTGCGCCTCGCGCAACTGGCCCTGCGGCGTGCGCACCCGTGCATGGTTGAACTCGCCGAACACCTCGCGCGCGATGCGGGTGCGGTCCTGCTCACGTCCGGCGCGCAGCCGGAACGCGTCGCGCTCCTCGTCCGGGCCGCGCCAGCGCTCCAGGTTGCCGGCCACGAAGTTGCGCCAGAGCTCCCGGCGGGGATAGGACCGCAGGTCGAACTCCCACTGCTTGAGCTGGTTGCCCCATTCGACGTCGTTCTGCGCGATCCAGTGCCAGCCGAAGGGCTGGCGATGCGTGTGCTCGGCGGTCAGCCGGGCGCCGGTGTCGGTGCTCAGGCCGATGCCGAAGACGAGCTTTTGCAGGGGGTGCTCCTGCACCCGCACGGTCACCGGCGTCGCGGCGGCCTGGGATGCATCGGGCGAGATCTCGGCGACGGCGCCGGCGAACAGGTTGCTGCGGCGCAGCCGGTCCTGGAAGTCGAGCAACCGCTGCTCGGTGTAGGGCATGCCGGTGCGGAAGGTGGCCAGGTTCAGCACGGCCGAGGCGGGGTAGCGCTGCAGGCCCTCCACCCTGATCTCGCCGAGGTGGAAGCGCGGTCCGCTGTCGGCGCGCGCTTCCAGCTGCACCTTCTGCTGCTGGCTGCGCACCCGTGCCTCGCTGTACGGCAGGGTGGCCGCGGCATAGCCCTCGGCCTGCAGCCGCGCCAGGGCGGCGTTCTTCGAACCGGTCCAGGCGCCCTGGGTGAAGGGCTCGCCCGGCTGCAGGCGCCACACCTCCTGCAGGCTGGCGATCAGGCCCTGCGCCTCGCCCTCGCCGCGGTCGGCGCGGGCGCGCAGCTCGCCGGTCACGTCCAGCTTCAGCGACTCCACCGTCGTGCGCGGTCCGGGGTCGACAGTCACGACGACGCGGGTGCGCTCGCCCTCGCTGGGCGGCTCCTTGCGCACGCGCACCTCGGCGTTGAAGTAGCCCTCGGTGCGCAGCATGGCCTTTGCCTGGTCGGGCGTGGCCAGGATGAGCCGGTCGAGCTCCTCCTCGTTCAGGCCCTGGTCGGTGGGGACGTCGCGGTAGCGCGCCAGGTCCAGGTGCTCCGCGAGCATGGCGCGCAGCGGTCGCGGCGCCTCCACGTCGAGGCGGTAGCGCGCACGCCGTTCGTCGACCTGCTGCGCGCTTGCGCCGCGGGCGTCGTCGTCCTCGCCGTCGCGTTCGAGCAGGCCGCAGCCTGCCAGCAGCACCGGGGCGAGGAGGAGGAGGACGGTGCGCAAGGCGGACATGGGCAGGGGTGGCGTGACGGACGGTGGGACGCAGGCAAGTGGCGTTCCTCTGGCGTCAGAGCTTGTCGCGCCGCTCGTCAGTCATGTCGGCTTCGCCCCAGTCGGTGGTCGGCTCCCGGCCGCCCGTCTCGCCCGCGTCGGCGCGTTCGATGAGGTCGCCGGCATCGGGCAGGGGCGTGTGCTCGCGCGTCAGCTGCTCGGCATCGAGCTGGTGCGAGAAGCTCTCGCGGGATTCCAGCCGGCGGTGGCGGTCCTCCGGCAGCGTCGGCCCGCTCTGGATGTAGAGCGTGAGCAGCTCGGCCAGGTGCACCAGCACCGACAGGTGGGTGCGTTCGTAGCCGTGGGAGGCGTCGGCACCGAAGCACAGCAGCGCGGTGCGCACGTCCGCGCCGGCGCTCACCGCCGCACCGGCGTCGGAGTGGTAGAAGCGGAACACGTCGCGGTGGCTGGGGATGTCGAAGTCCGCGCACATGCGCAGCAGCCGGCGGGTGAGGTGGTAGTCGTGCGGCCCGGCTGAATCCATCAGCGGGATGGTCACGCCGTGCTCGCGCGCGCCCTGGCCCAGGGCCACCGGGCCGATGTCCACGCCGATCACCTCGCTGACGTCCTCCTCGATCACCGCCCGCGCACCCGAGCCGACCTCCTCGGTGAGCGTGAACACCGCGTCGCAGTCCATCGGCACCTCGGCGCCGTGGTCGGTGACCGCCTTCAGTGCCGCCAGCAACGCGGCGACACCGGCCTTGTTGTCGAGGTAGCGCGAGACGATGAAGCCGTTGTCCAGCAGCTCCGGGTCGGGGTCGAAGGCGACGAAATCGCCGATCTGGATGCCCAGGGCCGCGGCGTCTTCCGCGCTGGCGATGGCCTCGTCCACGCGCAGCTCGAGCTGGTCCCAGTTGACCGGCTGGGTGTCGATCGCCTCGTTGTGGACATGGCCGGAGGCCAGCAGTGGCAGCACCGAGCCGCGGTGGCGGCCGGTCTCGGTGAACAGCGTGACGCGCCCGCCCTCGGCCCAGCGGCTGGACCAGGTGCCGATGGGCGACAGCGCCAATCGCCCCGTGGGCTTGACCTCCCGCACCATCGCGCCCAGCGTGTCGAGGTGGGCGACGATGGCGCAGGAGGGGCTCTGCGAGCGGCGCTCCGGCAGCGTGCGCCGCAGCTGCGCGCGGATCGTGCCTCGGCGCGTCAGCTCGTAGGGAATGCCCATGCCGTCCAGGCGCCCCGCGGTGTAGTGGACGATCTCGTCGGTCAGGCCCGCCGGGCTGGGGATGGCCAGCAGCTCCAGGAGGGTGCGCTTGAGGTCCTCGGTGTCGATCGGCAGCTTGCGCATGCGCCACCTCACGCCGCGGTGCTGGGGAACAGCAGGTCCATGAAGCGCTGCGCGGTCGGCTGCGGCTCATGGTTGGCCAGGCCCGGGCGTTCGTTGGCTTCGATCACCACGTACTCCGGCGCTTCGGGTGACGGCACCAGGAAGTCCAGGCCGGTGACGGGGATGCGCAAGGCCCGCGCGGCGATCTCCGCGGCTTCGCGCAGGGCCGGGTGCAGCTGGGGGGTCACGTCGTGGATGGTGCCGCCGGTGTGCAGGTTGGCTGTCTTGCGCACCTTCACTGCACGCCCGTCCTCGATCACGCTGTCCCAGCCGAGCTGCTGCTCGGCCAGGCAGCGTTCGGTCTCGCGGTCCATGGGGATGCGGCTTTCGCCACCGGTGGCCGCGGCCCGCCGCGCACTCTGGCGCTCGACCAGTTCGCGCACGCTGCTGCGTCCGTCGCCGACGATGGTCGCGGGCTGGCGGATCGCCGCGGCCACCACCTTGAAGCCGATCACGACGATCCGCAGGTCCTGTCCCTGGCAGAACTCCTCCAGCACCACATGGCCGCCTTCCTGCGCGGCGCGGGCGATCGCCTCGTGCAGGTCCTCGGGGCTGCGGATGTCCACGCTGATGCCCTTGCCCTGCTCGCCCAGCGCGGGCTTGACCACCACGGAGCCGCATTCGCGCAGGAAGGCCTCGTCGGCCTCGCGGTCGCCGGCGGTGCGTTGCCGGGGCACCCGCAGGCCGACCTGGGCCAGCCGGCGCGAGGTGAGCACCTTGTCCTGGCACCAGGTCATGGCGACGCCGCCGGTGAGGTCGGTGAGCGACTCGCGGCAGAGGATCTCGTTGCCGAAATGGCGCAGCTTGAAGATGCCGGCCTCCGCGTCGATGACCTCCACGCCGATGCCGCGCCGGCGCGCCTCGTCGACGATCAGCCGCGCATAGGGGTTCAGGCCCGCGACGTCGGTGTTGCCTTCGAACAGCTTCTGGTTGATCGCGTTCTTGTGCTTGACCACGAAGCCGGGCACCTGCTCGAAGCCGAGCTTGCGGTACAGCCCGATGGCCTGCTCGTTGTCGTGCATGACCGACAGGTCGAGGAAGGCGCGCCCGGCCTGGGCGAAGTGCGCCATCAGGTGCAGCACCAGCGACTGTCCCACCCCGGTCAGACGCGTCTGCGGGTCGACCGCCAGGCACCACAGGCTGCTGCCGCCCTCGGGGTCGCCGAAGGCCGCGACATGGTCCACGCCGAGCACCGAGCCGACGACATCGCCGCTGCGCTCGTCCTCCGCGACCAGGTACAGCAGCTCCTCGGAGCCGCGCTGGCGCCAGACCGTCGACGGGTCCATCGGCACCATGCCGCGCATGCGGTAAAGCCGGTTGATGGCAGCGATGTCGGCCCGCGTGGACAGCGCGCGCACCACCACGCCGGGGGCGAAGGGCGACAGCGGCTCGTCGGCGTCCAGCACGCGCCGGAACAGGACCGAGGGATCGAGGAAGAGTTCGTTGGGCGCCTCGGCCAGCACCAACTGGGGCGACTCGACATACAGCGCGATATCGCGCTGCTCCGGAGCCTCCTGCAGCAGGGTCTGGGCAAGTTCTCGGGGCGACTCGAACGACGGCGCGAACAGCAGCCGTCCCCAGCCGCAGTCCAGCGCGGCGGATGGCTTCATCGGCAGCAGGGCGCTGCCGCGCACGGCGGCCGGCAGGGCAGGGGGAAGGGAGTAGCCAGGGGTGGGATTCATCGTTGAAGCGTTCCGCAGGGTCACAGCGAATGGGTCTGCAGCCAGGCCTCCAGCAGGGCGGCCTGCCACAGCTTGGAGCCGCGCAGTCGGGTGATGTGGGCGTCCGGGTCCTTCAGCATCTCGTCGAGCACGTCCAGCCGGAACACGCCACGGTCCTTGGCGCGCTGCGAGTGCAGCGCGTCCTGCACGTAGGTGAGGAAGTCGCCGCGCAGGTACTTCAGGGCGGGCACCGGGAAGTAGCCCTTGGGCCGGTCGATCACTTCCCTGGGGATCACCCGGCGCGCCGCTTCCTTGAGCACGTGCTTGCCGCCCTCGGCGATCTTGTGGCGCGCGGGGATGCGCGCGGCCAGCTCCACCAGCTCATGGTCGAGGAAGGGCACGCGCGCTTCCAGCCCGAAGGCCATGGTCATGTTGTCGACCCGCTTGACCGGGTCGTCGACCAGCATCACCGTGGTGTCGATGCGCAAGGCCTTGTCGATGGCGCTGTCGGCCCCCGGCTGCGCGAAATGGGCGCTCACGAATCGCATGCTGAAGTCCTCGCTCACCCAGCCGGGCTGCAGCAGCGTGCGCATCTCGTCGTGGTCGCGGTCGAAGAAGGCCTGCCGGTAGGCATCCACGCTGCGGTCCGGGTCGCTCACCTCGGCCATCGGCGGGTACCAGTGGTAGCCGCCGAACACCTCGTCCGCGCCCTGGCCGCTCTGCACCACCCGGCTGTGGCGCGAGACGGCCTCCGACAGCAGGTAGAACGCCACGCAGTCGTGGCTGACCATGGGCTCCGCCATGGCCTCGATGGCCTCCGGCAGGCGCCTCAGCAGGTTGTCCTTGGGGATGTGGATCTTCTCGTGCACCGTGCCGTAATGGCGGGCGATGAGGTCGGAGTACTGGTACTCGTCACCGGCCTCCTGGTCGACCGCCTCGAAGCCGATGGAATAGGTGCGCAGGTTCGTCGTGCCGGCTTCGGCCAGCAGGCCGGTGATGAGGCTGGAGTCCAGGCCGCCGGACAGCAGCACGCCCACCGGCACGTCGGCCACCAGGCGCCGCTTGACCGACAGGCGCAGGGCGGCCAGCACCTGGTCCTGCCACTCCTCGAAGGAGCGCCGCTCGTCTGCGGCATCGCGCGTGAAGTCCAGCGTCCACCAGCGGTGCAGCTCGGTCTGGCCTGTCGGGCTGACCTTCATCCAGTGGCCCGGCGGCAGCTTGCGCACGCCGCGCAGGATGGTCATGGGCGGCGGGACGACGGCATGAAACGTCAGGTAATGGTGAAGTGCCTGGGGGTCCAGGGCCGTGTCCACATCACCCGCGGCCAGCAGCGCCGGCAAGGCCGAGGCGAAGCGCATCCTTCGCGCATCCAGCGTGTAGTACAGCGGCTTGATGCCGAGGCGGTCGCGCGCGAACCAGGTCACGCCGCTGTCACGCTCCCACACCGCGAAGGCGAACATGCCATGGAAGCGGTCCAGGGCTTTCGGTCCCCAGGCATGCCAGGCCTTGAGGATCACCTCGGTGTCGCCGGTGGAGGCAAAGCTGTAGCCACGCTGGCTCAGCTCGGCACGCAGCTCGTGGTGGTTGTAGATGGCGCCGTTGAACACGATGCCCAGCCCCAGCCCGTTGTCCACGAACGGCTGGTGGGCCCGCGTGCTCAAGTCCATGATGCTCAGCCGCCGATGCCCGAAGCAGCGCGCGCCCAGGCTGTACAGCCCTTCGCTGTCGGGCCCGCGACGCGATTGCGATTCGGTGATCGCGGCGACCGCACGCACGTCCGCGAAGCGGTCGTCGAAGCGCAGTTCTCCTGCAATGCCGCACATGTGATGGTGTCCTTGTGATGTCGGGAAGGGAGGCGGCCCTGCACGGGCGACTCCATCCCCGATGGGCGGGGCAAGTGCTGTACCGGCATCCAGGAGGACCCCGGGTGCCGGGACGGTGAGCGTTCGCACGACGCGGGGTGAGTCGGGGTCCCGGGTACCGGGCAGTGGGAGGCGAGGGACGTGGGGCGCGCTGAGGTTTTGGCTGCACAAGGCGGGCCGGTCCGTGAACTATCTCGCGCCACTGGGTGAAACCCTGAATGCTCGGCGGCTCGCTAGCGGAAAACACTTGCCGACCTCAGTGGTCCTACTTGGAGGAGCCCATGGCAACGCGCTACGCAAAGACACCGGCTGGCCGCGACGAGATCAAGGCCCGAAGCCGAAAGCTGTCGCGCACTGCCCGCAACTTGTTGCTCATCCTGGATGAGAGCCGGCCTGCGGAGAACTGGCTGCAGCTCGTCCACGGCGCCACCGCCCAGGATCTTGCCCAGCTGGTCGACGAGGGATTGGTTCAGGCACACGCGGACGCGACTGCATCGGCCTCGCGCTCTTCGTCTGCGCAGGTGGCCCTTTCGGAAGCCCTTGCCCAGTTGAGCTACGACCAGCTTTACTCGCTGCTGACCAGCCAGGCCAAGGAGCGGCTGGGCCTGATCGCCGGATTCAAGTTCGTGCTCGAAGTCGAGAAGTGCGCCAACATCGAGCAGCTGCGCACGCTCGCCGAACGTTTCCTCTCGCTGGTGAAGCAGCATCAGGGCGAGGCCGCCGAGAAGCAGATGCGGCTGGCCCTGGCCGCTCCGATGTAGCCTAGCTGCCCTTCGACCCGGGATGGCCATCGCGCATGCCGATGGCTCCATGTCGCTTCAGCATTGCCTTGCACGCGTGGAATCACGGACGATCTGTCCGTCAACACGATGAGTCCCGGGCCAGTGACTGCCCGCAAGGTGATCGCCCACTCCCCGGAACTCACACCCGCTATCCGCGGTGGAGAGGAGGCGTATGGGTTCGAAGGTTTCCCAATCCGGCAAGGCTGCAGGTCCGCGGGCGTGCATGTCGGCACCGATCGTCGAGGTCGGCTGCGAATGCCAAGGACCTGCGTCGACGCTCCTGCTCTCCCCAGAGTTCGATGACGACGCCAGGACAGACCGTTATGAGTTGCTGCTGTCGCTGCTGATTGCCCTGCCCTTGCTGGCAGGCTATGTGCTCGCGTCCGTTCACGCGCTGGATCACTTGCTGCGCCTGGGCATCGGCATTCCCGTCCTCTTGCTGATCAGCATCGTCCAAGGCGCTCTCGGCGCATGGTTGTTCAGCCTGTCCTCCGTGCTGTGCCATCGGCTGGCCGAGCGCTTCGCACAGAGGCGTGACTGAGCGGGGCTGCACCATGTCTCCCGTCCCGCGTGTCGTGCTGCTGGCGGCGCTACCCCTTGCGGCGGCGATGCTGGCGCTGGTACTGGGGTTTCAGCGCGACAGCGCGATTGCGCAAGAGTGTGTGCTTGCACATCGGGTGGACATGGTGCGCAATGCGATCGACGACGAGCGCGTGGCCCGTCATGTTCTCATCGGCGCCTTCGCGGTTGTCCTGCTGGGCGGCTGCCTGCTGGCGCTGTCTCTGCGCGATCACCGCGTGGCGTATCGGAGGCTTCAGCGAATGGCCCGACGCGTGGTTCAGGCCCAGGAGGACGAGCGCGCGCGCTGGTCCCGCGAGTTGCACGACGGCACGGGTCAGATGCTGGTGGGCACCAAGCTGCTCATCGAGTCGGCTGTCCGAACCCTTGAGCGGGACCCCGAACGTGCCGGCACGCTGCTCGAGCAAGCCCTTTATCGTCTGCGCGAAGTCAGCGAAGAAGTGCGAAGGGTCTCGCACGTCTTGCGACCTGCGGCGCTCGACACCCTCGGGCTCGCTCCCGCCCTGCGGGAGCTGTCGCAACGGTTCTGCACCGAAGCCCAGGTGGCTTGCCGGTTTGCCTCGCACGGACAAGCATCGCTCCCCCAGGAGGCATCGACCGCCTTCTTCCGTGTGGCTCAGGAGGCCCTGGCGAACGTCGGCAAGCACGCGCAAGCGCGGGAAGTTGACGTTTCTCTCGACTTGAGTCCGGATCGCATTCGGATGAAGATCTCCGACGACGGTAGAGGCTTCGATGTCGGCGCGGTCCTTGCGTCCCCCCGATCCGGCATCGGCCTGCGCAACATGCGCGAGCGCCTCGCGGCCGTCGGCGGTCGACTCCACATCGAATCGCGCCCCGGGCGCACCACCTTGACAGCGCAGATGCCATGGAAACGATGAACGTCCCCACCACCGCCGAACCGACTGCAGCGACCGCCGTGCGCGTACTGTGTGTCGATGACCACCCCCTGGTGCTGGAGGGCCTACGCGCCCGCCTTGCCGACGAGCCGCAGATCGAGGTGGTCGGCGAAGCCACGGACGCCCCCACGGTGCTGCAGCGGCTGGACACGCTTGCCGTCGACGTCGTCCTCCTGGATATCGGCATGCGAGACATCAGCGGGATCGAGCTCGCGCAGATCATCCGCCATCGCTACCCGCGTGTGCAGGTGCTCATGCTGAGCATGTACGACACCAAGGAACACATCGATGCCGCCATCGCCGCAGGAGCGCGCGGCTATGTGGTCAAGGACGAACCAGCCTGGCAGATCGGCATGGCCGTGCGAGCCGTCGCCTCCGGGCGGAGCTACTACAGCCCTACTGCGGCTGATCGCCTGCTGGGACCCCGGAGCCCGGAACAGATGCTCTCCCGCAGGGAGGTCGACATTCTCAATCTCTTGGCCAAGGGCATGTCCAGCAAGGGCATCGCCAACGATCTCGGCATCAGCGTGCGAACCGTCGAGACGCATCGCATGAGCATCCGACGAAAGCTCAACCTCGGAGGTCAGGCCGAGTTGATCAAGTTCGCTGTCGAGCGGGTCCTGCGTTGAGCATTGCCGCTCTCTCCGAATTTTCGCGGAGGGCGGTTCTGTAGTTGCACGCTTGAAAGCGCCTGCAGCCCGGCGGAAAGTGCAGCGAACGGGCGACAAGGCTCACAGCCTGGTCGCCCAGCGCCTCATTCGAACCCCGGCGTTGCCTCGTTTTCCGTCGGCAGGGTTCGTTGCGCTCCACGAGGCAGTAGGAGACAACGATCGAACTCAAGCAGCTTCGCTATTTCGTCCGAATCGTCGACCTCGGCAGCATGTCGCGGGCGGCTGGCGATGTTCACATCGCGCAGTCTGCCTTGAGTCAGCATGTGGCTTCCCTCGAGCGAGAGCTGAAGATCTCGCTGCTGGTTCGAAGTGCGAGAGGGGTGACGCCCACCGAGGCAGGCAAGCAACTCTACCGGCATGCGCAGTTGCTGTTGCAGCAGGCGGAGCATGCGCGCGCTTCCGTGCTCAGTTGTTCGTCCGAGCCATCCGGTCCGGTCAGCTTCGGGATGCCGCTCAGCCTTGCCGTGGAACTCGCATTTCCCGTGTTCGAGGCGGTCTGGTTGCAGTACCCCCTCGTTCGCCTGCAGATGCAGGAGGGAGTGAGCGGCAACATCCTGGACTGGATCAAGAACGGGCGGCTCACCCTCGGCGTCGCGTTCGACAACGGCAATCTCGACGGGCTTGATTCCGTGCCGGTGGTCGAGGAGCGCTTGTTCCTGGCCGTCTCTCCTCGTTCACCCTTGGCACGTCGAAAGATCATCACGCTGGCCGAAGTCGAACAGCTCGAGCTTGTCATGCCGATGCCCGGACAGGGCGTGCGTCCTCGGCTGGAGCAGGCCATGGTGCGTGAGGGCCTGGTCCTTTCACGTGTCGTCGGCGAGGCCAACAGCCTCAGCCTGCTGAAGCAGGCAGCGGCTTCGGGGGTTGCGCCAACCGTGCTCGGGTGGCTGAGCATTGCCAAGGAGGTGGAGCGCGGAATACTGGCGACGGTGGAGATCGTTCGTCCCACGGTCACGCGCTCCGCTTCGCTGTGCATGCTGCCGTCTGCCGCCTACAGCCAGTCGGCCTTGCGGGTACGGGATGCCGCCGCAAAGACGATTCGGCTCGCCATCGCGCGCTCGAAATGGCGAGGTGTTCGAGCCCTTCATTGCACTGACGAGCGGGCTTCGAACCCCGTTGCCGCTGCCGGCATAGGTCGGATTGTCGAACACTCCACCGCCTAGTCGCAGTGGGGTCAGCGACGGCTCTTGCTCCGACGACCCTTCTCTGCCCTGGGTCCGGACCCCTCCGCTGGAGGGGTGCTGCTCCTGTCGATCCACAGCAGGGTGTCCACCTGGGCAATGAATCGGCCAAGGTAGTCGGGCGAAGTTGCATGCATGGTCTTCAAGGCCCGAAACACCAAGTGGCTGGAATGGAGCGGGCCTGCCTGGCCCGGCACATTCTTCATCACTTCGAGCAGCCGACGCTCCGCGTCGAGCCGGAGCCAGGTGCGCTTGAACGAACGGACGATCCTCAATTCGGGCCCGAATTCAGAACTGCGCAGTTGGCCCTTGATGGCGTCTTCACGGGTGGCATGCATGGGCATGTCATGCGCTTGTCGCTCAACGTATCGCAGCAATTCGGCCAGTGGGCTCGCTGCAGGACCACGAGGGACGGACGAGGGTTCAGGCATGCCTTCCCGTCGGGAGAGGGCACGGGAATAGGCGTCAGCCTGCGCGCAGAGTCGCTCGCATAACAACTTGCGCGTCGGCCCGCGATGCTTGAGGGCACGTTTCCACATGGCCTGCATCTTCCGATAGCCTGGACGATCCCCCTCCCACTGCCCGGTCGACCGCCAGCGTCCTAGAAGGTCGCCGATGCGCACGAGTTCATCGTCGCCTTGGCACTCAATGTCCATGATGCGCCATCGTGCGTTTCGCTCTGGACATGGGCGACAACTCCACCCGGCGGTTCAGGGAACGGCCCACTTCTTCTGCATTTGATGCCACTGGTTGTTCAGCACCGAAAGCTGCGGCAAACACCGACGAGGGGGCGACGCCTTCTTCGATGAGCGCGCGCGTCACCGTCAGCGCCCGCTGGGCGGACAACTCCCAGTTGTCCGTGAAGCGCCGATGCCCTTCGCGCATCGGACGATCATCGGTGAAGCCACTGATCATCAACACCTCGTCACGGCCCGACAGGTATTGCTGCAGCGGGACAGCGATGCTCTTGAGGAGTTGTCGACCTTCTGGCTGCAGTTCGGCCGAGTTGAAAGCAAACAGCACGCTGCCGCTGATGCCGATGCGACCGTTGTGCAAGGTAATCCTGCCGGTCGCCAGAGGAACCGACAGGGCCTTTTCCAGCGTTTCGCGCCGACTCTGTTCTGCTTGACGCTGCTGCGTTTCCAGCTCGAGTCGTTCGGCGAGTTCCAGTTGCATACCGAGCACGCTGACCAGTATCAGCACGAAAGCGCCCAGCATGCCGGCCATGAGGTCGCCGAACACCGCCCACACAGGAGCGCTTGCCGCGGTTTCCTGACCGGATTCGAGCATCATGCCGTCGCTCCGACCGGCGTTGGGCTTCGCTGGCCGTCGCCAAGGCGCTGAAGATCCTCCATGATCTGCTTCTGCGACATCAGGCTGAGGTCGATGACTTCGCGCGCCTGAGCAACGTAATACGCCAACTGTTCGTCACTGCGAGTGAGCGAGCGCGCAAGTGCCGCCTCCACTCGCTCAAGCTGCTTCGTCAACTCGCCGCTGCTGTTGCTGAATCCCTCGACTGCTGCACCAAAGGCCTCCCCGAGGCTGGCAACCTCCACGGCGCTCGCCGACACCTGCGCAGCAACGCAGTCCAGCCGCGTCGACTCTCGGTCACTTTGCGCGCGAAGTTGCTCCAGTGAGGCGTCCACCGCGCCGGCAGCAGAAGAAGTGAGCGACTCGATCGCCGCACGTTGCTCGTTCGCGGAAGCTGTGGTGGACACGAGCAACTGATTCAAAGCGTCAATGACCTTGCGCTGCTCCAAGAACGACGCCTTGTCCTGTGCCATGCGCTCCGCAAGGACCTCTTGGACTTCGACGAGTGCCTTCTTCGTCAATGAATGCGACTCCCTGGATGCCAGGGTCAACTCGCGCACTTTTTCCAAAACGCCGGTGGTCTGCGCAAGCGTCTGCTCCAGCACGGTGCGCGAAGCTTCCTCCATGGCCCCCACCATTGCACTTTGTTGTGTTGCCAAATCGCGTGCAAGTTGCTGCCACTGATGCTGCAGAGCCGCGGTCTGGTCGGCAATCCGGCTCTCCATCGCACTTTCGCGCCGCTGCTCCCACTCTGTCAGTCGTGTCACCAGTTGTTCGACTTGGGTAGCCACCTGCTCCGCGTTGCGCTGCAGCAGCTTAGCGGAGTCCCGAGAGACGCCTTCAAGGAACAGGGAGGACTGCTGCGCAGATGCAGCCTGCAAACGTTCCATCTCGCCCATCGTGCGCGTCAGCATCTGCTGCACCGCATCCACCTTGACATGCAGGAGATCGCCCGCGCGCCTCACATTCTCCGTGAGCACGCTGTCCTGGTGTTCTATAGAAGAGATGCACCGCCGACTCGCTTCCGAAGCAGTTTCGGAGAAGCGGTTCGACTGCTCACGAAGCTGCTCGACGAACGCTGCGGTGAGCGTGCGGGACATCTCCTCCCCTTGCAGCGAGACAGCCGACAAGGTCGACTCTGCTGCAGAGCAAACTGCTTCGCGGGTGGTCAACGCGATTTGCGCGACGCCGTGCTCGAACGTCTTGTGCACGGAGGCGGCCAGGTTGTTGAACGATTGGTGAAGCTGCTCATTCACCTGCACCTGCGACGCCTGGAGCGACTCGTGCAATCGAACGGTCTTCTGTTCGAAGCCTTCCATCAGGGCAGTGAGCCGATCGGCGACGAGTGGGAGGCATTCGGCCTGCCGATGCAGCAGTCGCAATGACTGCTCGCGTTGGAAGCTCGGTGAGAAAGTCCTGAGCGTCGAGGCGATCTTGTGGTCCAGCAGGTGCTGGACACGTGCTCTCTCACCGCGACTGAGCGCGGCCATCAGTCCGAGCATCGCTGAGGCCGCCACACCGGCCACCGATGTGCCAAATGCCAAGCCGAGTCCTTTCACAGGACCGGCGAGCGACCCACGGATAGCCTGTGGATCGGTGCCGATCTGCAGAGCAGTTCCGGTACCGTTGAGCGTGACGACCATGCCGAGGAACGTGCCGAGCATGCCAAGCAGCACCAGCAAGCCCACCAGATACGGAGTCAGACTGGCATGAGGCAGGGCTGCAGTGCCCGACTCGACCCGTTGACGAACAGCGGTCTGCAATCCTGCGGGCACGTTCAAGAGCCAGGTGGAGAGATCGGAAGGAGTTTCCGTTAAGGCGCGCAAGTTGTCGGCTAGGCCTGTCGTAGCGCGCCTTTCGCGCTGCAGTTCGACTGCCCCCACGAGGTAGAAGGCCAGGATCAGCAGCGTAACGAACAGCCCGAGGTGCTGCCCTACCGCATACTGAGCGCCGACCCAGGCGACGGCTGCGGCACCACTCCAAAAGGCGGCATGGTGCTGAAGAGAAGAGGAGTTCATTGTCAATTCGTGGTTCGTGCCCGGAGGGCGTCCGCGAGCCCCTCGAGTGGAAGTAGGCGGTACTCCAACTCGGCCTCCCAAGCTTTATGCAGGTCTTCGAGGAGGGCGGGAGGCGTCGCGGAATGGGCCTCGGTGGCTCTGGCACAGGCGCGTCTTTCGAGTGCGTGAAGCAATCGGACATACAAGGCCTCCTGTCTCGTCCCCAGGACTCGCTCCATGACCGCATCGATTGCCGCCAGGCGTTCTGCGCCCATCTCGACCAACAGCGCTCGCAGGCAGCTGCGCAGCGACCCGATCGCGCGGGCTGCCGCCTGGCGCCGAGCCAGGTAAAGGCGCCGACCGATGGCGAAAGAAGCGTCGATGTCATTCATCGAAGGTTCTGCCGGCCTGTCGCCGAGCGCTGGGACCTCAAGTGGCTGGGCGAGGCGAGTGCGAAGGTCCGATATCGAGGCAAGATCCCTCTCGACCGAGGGGAGGCTCAGTCCAATGCGGGAGGCGCGCACAGGGGTGGAGAGGGCTGCGGCCAGATCGACGGCGTCCCTCCAGCCTACCCATTGGCCCAATCGCGCTGCTAAGCCCGTGTCTCCCGATGTGTTGGGTGGCTCGTGACCAGCGCCCCACTCCTCCAGGAGATGGACGATCTTCCCCTCCATCAGAGCAGCGGCCTTTCTGCCTCCGTCCATGGACTGCCTGCCTGTTGCAAAAGCCCTCCAGTCTACGCGCGAGCAAAGCGACTCGAACGCGCCCACCCACCTCGCGACCCTCGGCGGTCGACACCGCCGCGAAAAAATGCGCCGCTCACGCTTGACCTTTGCTTCGGATGTGCCATAAACTAACTGGCTTCGCTGATCGAACTAGCCCTTCACAGCGAGTTCGGATGAGTTGGAAAGCGTCAAGCGCCGACGATCCCGAGCAAAACAAAAGGTTATTGACA
>OFDC01000919.1_pt1 | contig 17903 bp, 18 predicted proteins | sample 1520941 | NCBI WGS metagenome assembly OFDC01 (sample SAMEA94258168, study PRJEB24077) | hot springs metagenome | biome: Aquatic biome; feature: Water | place: India | collected 2012-12-06 | depth 5 m | reverse complement strand
ACCTGGCACAGCGTTCAGCCAGTGCTGCGAAAGAGATCAAAGAGCTGATTACTGACTCTGTGAACAAAACCACAGAAGGCACTAAGCTGGTTGAGAATGCCGGTAACACCATGGAAGAGGTCGTTTCCTCCGTCCAGCGTGTGGCCGACATTATCAGCGAGATCTCAGCAGCGTCTATCGAGCAGACCACGGGTATTGACCAGGTGAACCAGGCTGTGACCAGCATGGATGAAACCACACAACAGAATGCGGCGTTGGTGGAAGAGGCTGCGGCTGCAGCTGAGTCCTTGGTAGACCAGGCCAACCAGTTGGCTGATGCCATCAGCCAGTTCAAGCTCGAAGGGCGGATTGGAGGTGGGTCTGGCAATATCAATCATGGAGGCTTCAAGCCTGTTAGTGCCAGTACCAGCCTATCATCAACCCCAAGGCCGGTTGCTGATAACCACCGTACCGGTGGCAGGTCAGTCTCGGCGCCAACGGGTTATGTGGATAAACCACATACCTCGTCCGCCAGTCCCAAGATGACGGCCAAAACGGGTACCGATGACAGTGATTGGGAAGAATTTTAGAGCACTATCTGAAACAAAATAAAACCGACTGCCTAGGCAGTCGGTTTTGTTTTTTCAGTAGTCTCAACGAGTCATTTTCTAGCTTGATTCGATTCAGCCAGGATTGCGTTTCTGTGATTGTTTTTTTCACTTGGCTTTGAGCATCTATTTCGCCAATTCTGATTTCTTTAGGCTTGCAATTACAGCAACAGAGCGTATATTTCCCTTTTTACATGCGATTCAAATCCACCTTGAATGTTGAATAATCGCTGACATAAGCCGATAAATAAAAACGAATTGGCGATTAGTGGATTTGGAATCAAAAAGGAGTAGCACACATGTCCGGAGAGAACTGGAGTGCCTTGGTGGGGAAATTCTCCCATGTAAAACTATCATCTCAGCTTGGGATCCTGCTTGCCAGCGTTGGTATCTGCATGGTCTCGCCTTTGCTTATCAATAATCACTGGATTGCATATGGCATTTTTGCGCCTATCGCTGTGATGACCAGTTTGCTGTTCGTCTCGTCAGTCCAACGTACTACAAGCCAAGCACGTGCAGTAGCACAATCCATTGCGGATGGCGACTTTAGCCATACATCAACGCTGGAACAAGATGGCCTGATTGATACATTGAACCTATCAAAAGAGACGCTTGGTGCCTTGAAGCAGCAAATGGAGAGCGTTGAATCTGAGCATGCAAAAGGCAATATCCATGTAATCATTGATGTGGATGCATTTACTGGTGAATACCGCAACATGGCACAAGCCATGAATCGCTTGCTGAGCATGCATGTCGAGACACTGCATAAAACCGGCGTGTCCATACAGGCATTGGGCAAAGGCAATTTCAATGCACAACTCGAAGCATTGCCTGGTGATCTTGCAGTGCTTAACCAAGGGTTTGATGGATTAAAAAACAACGTCCAGATGCTGATTCAGGAAATGTCAGCCATGTCTGCCGATCATGTCAACGGCGAGACTGAAACACGCATGGATGACCAGCATTTTGATGGTGAGTTTAGAACGATCGCCAATGGTGTCAATACGATGGTCAATGCCTATGTGGCAGAAATTGAAAAATTCATTGCCGTGATGGACAGCATTGGCCGCGGTGACTTAACTGCTCAACTGGAAGCGATGCCAGGTAAAAAAGTAGCCATGAACAAGAGTGTGGACCGCATCCGTGGCAACCTGAAGGGCATCGTGGACTCCGTAAACTGGGTGAATGCCGAACATGAAAAAGGCAATATCGACATGACTTTGCGTGCCGATATGTTTAAAGGCCAGTTTTCTCTACTGGCAACCAGCATCAACAATATTGTGGCTGGCCACATTGAATTGAACCAGAAAGCCATGGCCTGCGTACAAGCGTTTGGCGATGGTAACTTTGATGCACCACTGGAACAGTTCCCTGGCCAGAAAGCAGAAATCAATAAAACGATTGAGAAAGTACGCAGCAACCTGAAAGCATTGAATGCCGATGCGCAGATGCTTGCGGAGGCTGCTCGTGAAGGCCGCGTGACTGTAAGGGCTAATGCTGAAAAACATCCTGGCGATTACCGCAAGATTGTTGAGGGCATGAATAACACCCTAGACATGATTATTGAACCAGTGCTGACAGTGAAAGCGGCTGCTGAATCGATCAACATTGCTGCCAAGGAGATTGCTCAAGGCAATGCGGATCTCAGTCGTCGTACCGAAGACCAGGCTGCTAACCTTGAAAAAACCGCTTCTAGTATGGATGAACTGGCATCAACTGTGAAACAGAATGCAGAAAATGCCAAGCAAGCCAATCATTTGGCATCACAAGCGTCAGTGGTGGCTGTAAAAGGTGGTGAGGTGGTGAATGCAGTCGTGAGCACCATGAGCGATATCAATGAAAGTGCTCACAAAATTGAAGACATTATTTCTGTCATCGACGGTATTGCTTTCCAGACCAATATCCTGGCCTTGAACGCCGCAGTAGAAGCGGCACGTGCAGGCGAGCAAGGCCGTGGCTTTGCGGTAGTGGCTGCCGAAGTTGGCAATCTTGCACAACGCTCATCAGTAGCCGCACGTGAAATTAAAGAATTGATTACTGACTCAGTCAATAAAACGGCAGAGGGTAGCCGCCAGGTAGAAGAGGCTGGCCAAACTATGCACGAGATTGTGGACTCCGTAAAACGGGTCAGCGTCATTATCGGCGAAATTGCCTCTGCTTCGAATGAGCAAAGTGCAGGGATTGCCCTGGTAAACGATGCCGTTATCCGCATGGATGATGTCACACAACAGAATACGGCCTTGGTAGAAGAAGCGGCTGCGGCTGCCGAATCTCTCATGGATCATGCCAACGAGCTGGCAACCGCCGTCGGTGTATTTATCGTGGAGGGACATGCAGCACCGTCCGGCCACAAAGCAGTAAATGCGGGCTTAGGCGAAAATTATCGCCTTGTCAGCAACGGTTAGGGCAAGTGAACTCTCGCCCTTTAATAGCGTAGTACTTTTTATCAGGAGTTAAAAATGGCAGTGATTGATCGAGTATTGATTGGTGAAGGTTTGGTCATCGAAGAACGTCCAGAAGGTGGCCTGGATTTGAAAAACGTGGCTCACATTGACTTAATTATGGGCCCACGCGGTAGCGCTGCAGAAGACGCATTTTGTCGTACGCTCACCGACCAAAAACAAGGGGTAAACGGTTTATTGGCGATTGCAGCGCCAAACATGATGGTAAAACCAAATACTGTGATGTTTAACAAAGTGACGATCAAAGATGGTCGCCAGGCAACACAAATGTTTGGTCCAGCACAACGTGGCGTAGCCATGGCTGTGATGGATTGCGTCGCTGATGGCACCATCCCGTTGGAAGAAGCAGATGACGTATTTATCTGTGTGGGCGTATTTATCGACAGCAAGGCTGATATGGATGACCGTATCCAGGACTGGAACTACCGTGCAACCAAAATAGCGATTAAAGCCGCAGTTGCCCGTGAGCCTAAAGCTGCTGATGTTGTGAAACAGTACAAAGAAGCATTGCACCCATTTGCAGCACAAACACCAGAAGCACAAAACCGCCGTGCGGATGACCAGGCAGCTGCTCTGGCGATTTCGCAAATGAAAGAGCGTAGCCATTATGTGCGCAAGAGTGCAGAAGCCAAGGCCAGAGAAGAAAAACAGCTTGAATTGGCAGTCGCACAAATGAAAGAACGTATCGATACCACTAAAGCTTAATTTCAAGCAACGTCAACGGATTTGCATAGGATAACGAAGTGAGTGCATTGAAAAAACAAGAACAGGAAGAGCGCGAGTTTTTGTTTACGCGCGATGATTTTGTCAGGATTAAAAGTCTGATTTATCGCCATGCAGGCATTTCTTTGTCCGATGCAAAGACCGATATGGTTTATAGCCGTATCGGCAGAAGATTACGTGCACTGGATATGCAAAGCTTTAAGCATTATCTGGATGCACTCGAACAGCATAATGATGCAGATGAATGGCAGGCCTTTACCAATGCCCTGACCACTAACCTGACGTCGTTTTTCAGGGAAGAACATCATTTCCCGATTCTGGCAGACCATCTGGCCAAACTCGCAACTGGCAGGCATGCCAAACCAATACGCATCTGGTGCTCTGCGGCATCGACTGGGGAAGAGCCCTATTCGATTGCGATGACGGCATGCGAAGCATTTAACTCGCTTAAGCCACCAGTTGAAATTATTGCGACCGACATTGACACCAATGTGCTGGCAACGGCTGCAGCTGGTGTTTACCCAGTGGATCGCATCAAAAAAATGGAAGACTCCAGGGTACGCAAATTTTTTGAGAAGGGCACCGGCAAACACGACGGTCTGGTGCGCGTGAAAAAAGCGGTACGCGAGTTGATCCATTTCCATCAGCTCAATTTGCTGGATGCACAATGGCCATTTCATGACGGCTTTGATGTGATTTTCTGCCGCAATGTCATGATTTACTTTGACAAGCCAACGCAAGGCAAAATCATTGATAAATTTGTCACCTTAATGCATGAAGACAGCTTGTTGTTGGCAGGGCACTCAGAAAACTTTTTGTATGTGTCTGATCACCTGCAGCTGTTGGGGAAAACCGTCTATAAATTAAAAACCAGTGGCGCGGCACGTTCCAGCCTGTTTACGAATCGGAAATCGTCATGAGTGTCATGCAAGAAGAAATTTCGAACACCCTGTATTTTGACAGAACGTTTAATTGTAACGCTGCCAAAATCTCGCCAGGGGAGTATTACTATACAGATAAAGACATGCTGATCGTCACCGTGCTTGGTTCGTGTGTGTCAGCCTGTATCCGCGACAGCCGTACCGGCATTGGTGGCATGAATCACTTCATGTTGCCGGAAGGAGGCAGTGCCGATAAAGACAGCCCGGTTTCCGAATCAATGCGCTATGGGACCTATGCCATGGAAGTATTGATAAACCAATTGTTACGTAATGGTGCCAAACGTGAAAACCTGGAAGCCAAGATTTTTGGTGGCGGCAACGTCTTGCGCAGCTTTACGACCAATAACGTTGGCGACCGCAATGCTGCTTTCGTCAAAAAATACCTTAAAGAAGAGGGCATCAAAGTGACTGGCGAGGACTTGCTGGATATCTATCCACGCAAAGTCTACTTCTTTCCGAAAACCGGTAAGGTGCTGGTCAAAAAACTGAAACAACTGAACAACTACACATTGGTCAAACGCGAGCAAGCTTACTCCAGCAAGCTGCAGACAAACGATGTGGGTGGGGATATCGATTTGTTCTAATAATAATTAAAAGAGGAATTGCCATGAAAACTAAAGTGCTTGTGATTGATGACTCTGCACTGATACGCAGTTTGCTGAGTGAAATTATCAATGACACCAAGGATCTGGAAGTGGTAGGAACCGCCCCGGATCCACTGGTGGCGCGTGAAATGATCAAGCAACTAAACCCGGATGTGCTCACGCTGGACGTGGAAATGCCGCGTATGGATGGCCTGGATTTCCTGGAAAAACTCATGCGTCTACGGCCTATGCCAGTGCTCATGGTGTCTACCCTGACCGAAAAAGGTTCAGAAATCACGCTACGCGCGTTGGAACTGGGGGCCACAGATTTTGTGACCAAACCCAAAATGGGGATTTCACAAGGCATGCAGCAGTATGCAGACGAAATTACCGACAAGATCCGTACCGCCTCACGTGCTAAAGTCAGTACCTTGCAGAGTATTGCCAAGGCGTCCAACAGCCAGGTACAGCAAAGCGCCATCCGCAACCCGCTCATCAGTAGTGAAAAACTGCTGATCATCGGTGCGTCTACCGGCGGCACCGAGGCGATTAAATCAGTCTTGATGCAAATGCCTTCAGATTGCCCGGGCATTCTGATTACCCAGCATATGCCGGCAGGTTTTACCAAATCCTTTGCCGAGCGCCTCAACAGCCTTTGCAAGATTTCTGTGAAAGAAGCTGTCGATGGCGAGCGTGTGCTTCCAGGCCATGCTTATATTGCTCCTGGCGATCAGCACTTGTTGCTGGCGAGAAGCGGGGCAAACTATATCACCAAGTTATCGGATGCTGAACCGGTGAATAGACACAAGCCTTCAGTCGATGTATTGTTTGATTCTGCAGCGACCAATGCAGGTAAAAATGCGATTGGGATTATCCTTACTGGCATGGGCAAAGATGGTGCTGCCGGCATGTTGCGTATGAAAAATGCCGGTGCGTACAATTTTGCACAGAACGAAGAAAGTTGTGTCGTCTATGGCATGCCACGTGAAGCAGTCGCACATGGTGGCGTCCATGAAGTCGGCCATCTGAAAGACCTACCGCGTATGGTGCTGCATTATTTAGCTACTAATAGTGAACGTGCCCTGCGTGTATAGCGTAGCGGCGAATAAACCGACAATTCCCAGTTTTATCGGCAATAACACTGCACATAAAACAGTAGATAATCAACGCTACGGGATAGGTAACTAATGATAGTGGAGTAACAAATGGGCAACCCTAATACTAAATTTCTGGTAGTGGACGACTTTTCCACCATGCGTAGAATCGTACGTAACCTGCTCAAGGAGTTGGGTTATAACAATGTGGAAGAGGCCGAAGATGGTGCAGACGCATTGAACAAACTGCGCAATGGTGACTTTGAGTTTGTTGTTTCAGACTGGAACATGCCTAACATGGACGGTTTAACCATGTTGCAGAACATCCGGGCCGATAACAAGCTTTCTAAACTACCAGTACTCATGGTGACTGCTGAAGCCAAAAAAGAGAATATTATCGCTGCAGCACAGGCCAAAGCCAGTGGCTATGTGGTGAAGCCTTTTACAGCGGCCACCCTAGAAGAAAAACTCTCCAAAATCTTTGAGAAAATGGAAAAAGGCGAGGTGTAACCATGACCGAAGCTGTCAATCCGAACCAGGAAAACCTCGTCGTAGATATTGCTTCTACCATGATGCACAGCCTGAATGAAACCCAGCAAGAGGACATGATCAGCCGGATTGGTCATATGACCCGCTCGTTGCATGACAACCTGAGCGCTCTTGGCTATGACAAGGTACTGGAACAGGTTGCACAGGAAATTCCTGATGCACGTGACCGGTTGAGTTATGTGGCCAGAATGACCGAGCAGGCTGCCGAGCGCGTATTGAATGCGACAGATATGGCAACACCTCTTCAATCAGAGTTGTCTGACCGTGCCGCATCACTCAAAAAGCGCTGGGAAGAGGTGATGCAGCGTGCGGCACTCAAGTCGGAATATGACGCTGTTGTACAAGAGACATTGACATATTTATCGTTAGCCAATGACCATACCGCGACAACCAAGTCGTTGTTGATGGATATCATGATGGCGCAAGATTTTCAGGACTTGACTGGTCAGGTGATCAAAAAAGTGACGACCCTGGCACAAGACCTGGAAAGACAGTTGGTTCAGGTGTTAGTGGACTTTGCACCTGCCGTGAAAAAAGATGAAGACTCTCTGCTCAATGGTCCACAAATTGATCCACATAATACTGTCGATGTGGTCGCTAACCAAGAGCAGGTAGATGATTTACTGGATAGCTTGGGCTTCTAAGCCGAGTCATCGCCATGCTTGTATACAAAAAGGCATCTTCGGATGCTTTTTTATTTATTGAAAGCCAATACGCTGCGCTGGCTGGAGATTCGCCAGCTCCTCATCCGAATACAGTCGTCCACGCGTAATAAATGCCATACCACTGCCACAATCCAGCGAAAAAGAGCCACTTGAACCGGGCATGGCATCCAATATGGTATGCGTGCTGTGCATAAAGCTAAAGTGACTATCACTCATGTAAAAAATCGCTCCACCTGGCAATTCGCCCAATTTGACATCAGCCGGACTGGGTTTGAACTCAGCTGCCGGCAAACACATCGGGCCACTGCCTTCACAACAGCCGCCAGACTGAAAAAAAACGATAGGACCATGTTGTGCGGTCAATTGTTCGATGAGCGCGATTGCGGCCGGTGTTGCTGAAACACGATCTGTCATGTTGCATTCCCCGTTGTAGTAATCATCATTATAGATAAAAAAAGGAGCGAAAAATTCGCTCCTTTTAATAGCCGTTTATTATTCCAAACACTTAACCTGAAATTAGAAGAATCCCAATTTTTTCGGGCTGTAGCTAACTAGCAGGTTTTTGGTTTGCTGGTAGTGATCCAACATCATTTTGTGGGTTTCACGGCCAATTCCTGACTCTTTGTAACCACCGAAGGCCGCATGGGCTGGATAAGCATGGTAGCAGTTGGTCCAAACACGGCCTGCCTTGATGCCACGGCCCATACGGTAAGCGCGGCTACCATCACGAGTCCATACGCCTGAACCCAGGCCGAATATAGTATCGTTGGCGATGCTCAATGCTTCAGCCTCGTCTTTAAAGGTTGTCACTGCCAATACCGGTCCAAAAATCTCTTCCTGGAAGATACGCATTTTGTTATGGCCTTTGAACAAAGTCGGTTTGATGTAATACCCTTCAGCCAGATCACCACCCAGAATATTACGCTCACCACCACATAGCTGTTGCGCACCTTCCTGGCGGCCGATGTCCATGTAAGACAGGATCTTGTTGACCTGGTCTTGCGATGCCTGGGCACCGATCATGGTGCTTGGATCCAACGGGTTACCTTGCTTGATGGCAGCCACGCGTGGGAGGACACGTTCCATAAACTTGTCATAAATAGACTCTTGAATCAACGCGCGGGAAGGGCAGGTACAGACTTCGCCCTGGTTAAATGCAAACAGCACCAACCCTTCTACAGCCTTATCCAGGAAGTCATCATCAGCAGCCATGATATCTTCAAAGAAAATGTTGGGGGATTTGCCACCCAGTTCCAAAGTAGCCGGGATCAAATTGCTCGCAGCTGCCTGTGCAATATAGCGACCAGTGGCTGTAGAGCCGGTAAACGCAATCTTGGCAATGCGCTTGCTGGTAGACAGTGGTGCACCCACTTCGCGGCCAAAACCGTTTACGACGTTGATCACACCTGGAGGGATCAGATCAGCAATCACTTCCAGCAGGATTAAGAGGCTGATAGGCGTAAATTCAGCCGGTTTCATGACTACCACGTTACCTGCCGCAACGGCCGGTGCCAGTTTCCAGGCTGCCATCAGGATAGGGAAGTTCCAGGGAATGATTTGACCTACAACACCCAATGGCTCATGGAAATGGTAAGCAACGGTATTTTCATCCAGTTCGCTCAGGCTGCCTTCCTGTGCGCGCAATGCGCCAGCAAAGTAACGGAAGTGATCAGCTGCCAATGGAATATCCGCATTCATGGTTTCACGGATCGGTTTACCGTTATCGACTGTTTCTGCGGTAGCAATCAGTTCCAGGTTTTGCTCAATGCGGTCAGCGATCTTCAACAACAAGTTGGAGCGCTCAGCAGGAGGCGTTTTGCCCCACTTATCTGCTGCAGCATGCGCAGCATCCAATGCCAGCTCGATATCCTCAGCGCTGGAGCGGGCAGCCTGGGTATATGGTTTCCCTGTAATGGGTGATATCACATCAAAATACTCACCTTTGACCGGCGCTACCCATTTGCCACCGATAAAGTTGTCATACTTGGCTTTGTAGGGCACTTTTACGCCCATGGCCTTAAGAAGATCCAAACTCATAGTTACTCCTGTGCTTTTTCTATTAATATCGTAGCAGAACTGCTCTCCAAACCGCTGACATACAATCGCAATTGAATATCGCGATAAACATACACTAAATCCTTATTTTATAAGGCTCAGGCGTCTGTTCGTGTGCTAAACATTAAACCTTCATAGTCACAAAAGCAAGCTTTTTTAGCTAAGTTCTTGATGATTTATAAGATATCAGAGTGGTATTTTAGAGTGGCTTTTGCTGTGAAAATCATGAATCCAATAACCAGAAAAATTCTGTCAAATGATTTGGCGGGATGACGTTTTATGGGTATAATCGCGCCTTCTTTCGGAGAGATGGATGAGCGGTTTAAGTCACCACCCTGGAAAGGTGGCATAGGGGCAACTCTATCGAGGGTTCGAATCCCTCTCTCTCCGCCAAATATAAAAGCACCCAGTAGGGTGCTTTTACTTTTTTGTTATCCTGCAAATACTCTATTTATTTCTTTTTCTCACCTAATTTTTCTGTTTTGACGATAGCTTCAGCGGGTTGTGGTTTTTTGCCGCCAATGCTGACATCCTTTTTAAGATTTGCCAATGTAGCCTGGCCAATACCAGGGACTTGGTCTAATTCTTCTACAGATTTGAAACCACCATTCTTTTTGCGGTAATCAATAATGGCCTGTGCTTTTGCCGGCCCAATGCCGTTTAAGCTTTCTAATTCCGCTTGACTGGCAACATTAATATCCACAACTGCATATGCAGCAGGCAACAACATGAAATACATCAAATAACCCAGTATGACTTTTTTCATAAATCCTCCGTTATAAAAATAAAAACAGGCTTAGGAGCCTGTTTTTATTCTACATAGAGGGGATCCTGATAAAGGATTCACACCCACCATTTTATTAAAACATGTTAAATATTTTTAATTATTGTGTTTATTGCAACAACTGGGTCGGCGGCCTGTGTAATGGGGCGACCTATAACAAGGTAATGGGCTCCAAGCGACAACGCCTGTTCAGGTGTAACTATTCTGGTTTGATCATCCTGACTGGCATCTTGGGGGCGGATACCTGGCGTGACCAGGCAAAAGTCATCGCCTAAAGATTGCTTAAGCATGCTAGCCTCTTGTGCAGAGCAAACAACCCCGTTCAGGCCGGCTTGTTTGGTAAGGGTCGCTAGTGCCAAGACATGATCGTTTAACGAACGCTGAATACCCAGACTATGTAATGTGGCTTCATCCATACTAGTCAACACTGTGACTGCGATCAAAAGGGGAGCACGGTCGCCAAACACTTTATCCAGGCCTTCACGGGCAGCCTGCATCATAGGTAAGCCCCCGCTGGCATGCACATTCAGCATCCATACTCCCAGATTGGCAGCCGCCTGACAGGCTTTGGCGACAGTGTTAGGGATATCGTGGAACTTGAGATCCAGAAACACATCGTAGTCGCGCTTGACCAAAGATTCGACAAAAGCAGGGCCTGCTGCAGTGAAGAGTTCCTTGCCGACCTTGAGTTTGCAGAGTGAAGGCTCCAGGCGATCTACAAGCGCCATGGCAACGCTCGCATCGGCATAATCGAGGGCGACAATTATTTTACTATCAGTCATATGAAAATTTAAAAGATGAATTGAATAGGGCGCATCACTTGCGTTTGAGCAATTTGATATCACGAATGGTGGCCTCTGTAGGCTCTGGCGGCAGAGACTCCCAGGCGTTACAGGCAGGGCATTGCCAGTGATATTGTTTGGCGCGGAAACCACATTGATCGCAATAATAAGCAGCACGGTCCCCAATCGCATTGCGGACGGTTTGCTGCATCAATTGAAGATCATGCTGCGCATCATCTTGCATGGCTCGCGCTTGTAATAACTGATCCAGTGATTTCAGGCTGGGTTTGCGGATGAGTTCGTTACGTGCAAGCTTTGCGGCTTTTTCAGCACCTTCTGTTTGCAGTGTGGCTTCATATAGTACCGACATGATGCTGCTGATCTGGTAGGTTTCCAGATATTCATGCAGCTGGTTTAAACCCTCGCTCAGTCCCTTGCCAATCTGATGACTGGTTTCAGTATCACTTTCACCATACAGCAGTGAATAGCTTTTGAGCATTTTCTGTGCGACCAAACCTAAATGTTCTGGAGATTGCATTTCAATGCGCTTCCAGAAAGCAATCGCGTCACTATGATGGCCTTGTTGCGCCGCAATATCACCAAGCAATACATTGGCGCGCACACAGTTTTTATTCGCATCTAGCGCTTGTTCCAGCTGGGTTTTAGCGTGTTTCCAATCCTGACTGATCATGGCATTGGCCGCTAACTCGCAATAATACTGTGCAACCTCTTTACGGAAAGAAATGCCGGATGAGCGCTCTAACTCGATGGCGATGGCAATGGCTTGTGACCACTCACGCTCCTTCACGTAGATTTCAAGCAGGTGGCGCAGGGCGGCCTGCTCATAACGCGTATGGCGCAAGGTCAGGAACAACTCTTCGGCTCTATCATATAACCCGGCCTTGAAGTAATCCTGGGCCAGCTCTACCTTGATAGACGTTGATTGCTGTTCAGTCAGTTCATAGTTTTCCAGTAGATTCATGTGCAGGTGAATCGCACGGTCTGTCTCACCTGTGCGGCGGAACAGGCTGCCGAGCACAAAATGCAGCTCCAGGGAGTCTTTATTCAGGTAAAGTGCTTCACTAAACGCATCCACGGCTTTGTGATATTGATCTGCAATCAATAGATTTAGGCCTTTGAAATAAGTGGCTGGCAGGGAAGTTGACTCGGCAATCAGTTGCTTGATATCCACGCGGGCTGCAATCCAGCCCAAAGTAAAAAAGAGTGGCAAAATCAATAGCCACCAGTATTCAAATTCAACCAGCATAGGAGGTCTCTTTTCAGAACAGGCCTTATTTTACCCAAGCCGCTAAGGATGCGCCATGTATATACAAATGGCAGGTAAAAAAAACGGTATCCGAAGATACCGTTTTTTTGACTGTTAATCACAAAAAATTAAGATTCGATAGCATCTACGCGGTCACGCAGCTCTTTACCAGCCTTAAAGTGAGGGACATATTTAGCCGGAACTTGCACCTTGGTGCCTGTTTTTGGGTTACGTCCCAAACGGGGCGGGCGGTAATTGAGGCTAAAGCTGCCAAAACCGCGTATTTCGATACGCTCGCCTGTGGCCAGGTTTTCCGTCATTGCATCCAGGATGGTTTTGACGGATAACTCGGCATCTTTCAGCACTAATTGCGGAAAGCGCTGGGCAAGCAGGTCTATCAGTTCAGATCGTGTCATGATCTAAAGCCTTCTTATTTTTTGCTGTCCAGTTTGGCTTTCAACAAAGCACCCAGGTTAGTTGTCCCTGCAGAAGCTTCGTCAATCATCACATCATCAGCTTTGGCTTTCTTGGCTTTTGGTTTGCCACCTTTGTCTTCGCCGATTGGTGCGCTGTTGCCACTTGGATCTTCAGTCAACTGCTTAACGCCCAGGGAGATACGCTCTTTCTCAACATCAATACCCAAGATAACAGCTTGCAGCTCGTCACCTTTCTTGAAGTTGCGGATCGCTTCTTCACCAGACTGCGTCCATGACAGGTCGGACAAATGTACCAAGCCATCAATGCCACCTGGCAAGCCAATGAACACGCCAAAGTCAGTGATAGACTTGATCTGGCCGGACACTTTGTCGCCTTTAGCGTGAGTAGCAGCGAAATCATCCCATGGATTTGGTTTGCACTGTTTCATGCCAAGTGACAGACGACGACGGTCTTCGTCGATTTCCAGAATCATCACTTCAACTTCGTCGCCCAGCTGAGCGATTTTGCCTGGGTGGATGTTCTTGTTGGTCCAGTCCATTTCAGATACGTGTACCAAACCTTCGATACCTGGCTCTACTTCAACAAACGCGCCGTAGTCAGTCAGGTTAGACACTTTACCGAACAGGCGTGTGCCTACTGGGTAACGGCGGCTCAATGCCACCCATGGGTCGTCGCCCAATTGTTTGATGCCCAGAGAAACACGGTTTTTCTCTTGGTCGAATTTCAGGATCTTGGCTTCAACTTCTTCACCAACGGTCAGCACTTCAGAAGGGTGCTTCACACGGCGCCATGCCAGGTCAGTGATGTGCAGCAGGCCATCGATACCACCCAGATCCACGAACGCGCCGTAATCAGTGATGTTTTTAACGATACCTTTGATCACAGCACCTTCAGTTAGGCTACCCAACAATGCTTCACGGTCAGCACCCAGGGTGTCTTCCATGACGGCGCGGCGGGAAACCACGATATTGTTACGCTTACGGTCCAGTTTGATGACTTTGAAATCCCACTCTTTATTTTCGTAAGGGGTGGTGTCTTTTACCGGACGAATGTCTACCAGTGAACCTGGCAAGAATGCCATGATGCCGCTGACAGAAACACGCAGACCGCCTTTAACACGACTGCTGACAAAACCTTTGACCACACGGCCTTCGTTCATGGCTTCTTCCAGATCCAGCCATGCTTGCATTTTCTTCGCTTTTTCGCGAGAGAGTTGTGTAGAACCAAAACCATCTTCCAGCTTTTCAATCGCTACTTTAACGAAGTCGCCAACTGCAACTTCCAGCTCGCCTTGAGCATTTTTAAATTCGCTAGCGTTGATCACGCTCTCGGATTTCAGGCCAGCGTTCACGATAACGAAATCATTGTCTACAGACACTACTTCGGCGGTGATCACTTCACCTGCACGCATTTCCTGGCGGGCCAGGCTTTCTTCGAAGAGGGCTGCAAAAGATTCCATGGAGGAGGATGTATTAGAAATAGAAGCCATTAAAAAATTGTCCAATTTTACTCGCATGAATGACAGGCATCTTTCAGCGAGCCATTGAAACGCAAACGCGCAAACAATGGAAAAGGTTTAAAAAATATTGCCCAAGCATGACTTGAGCAACCCGAATCCAAAACTATACACAAAAAAATTATTGAGTTCAATGACTTATGCAAATTTTTATGTGTTTTGGCCGGCTTTTTTAAAGGCTTCGATCACGATGTTGACTGCTTGCTCGATATTCTTGTCCGTCGTATCCAGCAAAATAGCATCAGGCAACTGCTTTAGCGGTGCGACTGCACGCTGACTGTCCCTGAGGTCGCGCTGTTGCAAATCTTGCAAAATGTGCTCATAGCTGGCTGCTTCACCACGTTGCAAAAGCTGGTCGTAGCGGCGTTTGGCACGCGTTTCTACCGCAGCTGTCAGAAATATTTTCAAACCGGCATCCGGGAAAATCACCGAGCCGATATCACGGCCGTCACCGACCACGCCGGGCGCTTTTCTGAAGTTACGCTGCGCCTGCAGCAGTGCTGTACGCACTTCGGGATGCACGGCGACTTCCGAGGCTCCTTTACCCATTTGCTCGGCGCGTATCTCAGCGCTGACTTGCTGGTCATCAAGATAAGTCTCGCCACCCTCAAACTTGATATTGAGCCTGGCTGCTATTTCAGCCAAGGCTTTAGCGTCAGACCAGGGCACCTGCTGCTGGTAAGCGGCGAATGCTAGTAACCGGTAGATAGCACCGGAATCAAGATAATGAAATCCAAAGTGTTTTGCAACACGTTCTGCCACGCTGCCTTTACCGGAGGCAGATGGCCCATCAATGGCAATCACAGGAGGAAGTAAGGATTCTGTCATAAATTTTATTTATCAATCACTTAAAAACAATGAATTGGATTTTGATTTTTGGGTTTTATATGATGTTGGCATCGTCACTTAAGGAGCAAATCATGATTAAAACCATCTCATTTGCCATGCTGCATTTCAGCGTTGCTTTTAGTATTGCCTACCTCTTTACCGGCAGCATTCTTGTTGGTGGCCTGATGGCACTGGTAGAGCCGGCTTGTAACACGGTGGTGTTTTACTTTCATGAACGCGCATGGCAACGTCATCAACATGGCACAGTGCCCACAGAGCCGGACGAACATGAATGGGCATATGCTGCGTGATCATGTCATCGTGCAATACGGGCAAATACTTTAAAGTATTCGGGAAAGGTCTTGCCCACACACTTGGGGTCATTAATCGTAATCGGCACGCCTGCCAGGCTGATCAGTGAAAAGCACATGGCCATGCGGTGATCATCATAGGTGTCGATCACTGCATTAGGCGTGAGCTCTGCTGGCGGTGTCACTTGGATAAAATCTGCGCCTTCAACCACGGTTGCCCCCACTTTGCGTAACTCTGTGGCCATGGCGGCAATGCGGTCGGTTTCTTTGACACGCCAACTGGCAATATTGCGCAAGGTGGTTGTGCCTTCAGCAAACATCGCCATGACGCCCAATGTCATCGCCGCATCCGGAATATGGTTACAGTCCAGGTCAATTGCTTTTAAAGCAGCAGTTTTCTCTGCACGTACATGGTTCTCACCATAGCTGATACGACCGCCCATCAAATTGGCCGCTTCCGCAAAACGAATATCCCCCTGGATGCTTTTTTCACCAACGCCCTTAACAGTGACATCCCCAGCCAGGATACCGGCGGCAATAAAGTAAGAAGCGCTTGAAGCATCACCCTCTACATAGATTTCGCCTGGTGATTGGTAGCGGACTGCGGCGGGAATATAAAAGCGCTGCCAGCCCTCTCGTTTAAAGGTGACGCCAAAGCGCTCCATCAGGTTAAGTGTGATTTCGATATAAGGCTTGGAGATTAATTCGCCCACGACTTCTATGATAGCGGCTTGCCCGGTAAGCGGTAACGCCATCAGTAATGCCGTCAGGAACTGGCTGGAAACATCTCCCCGGATTTGAATTGGCTGACTGACATCCAGTTTGGCTGGGGAGATTTGCAGGGGAGGGTAGCCCTGATTTCCCTGGTAAGCAATCTGCGCACCTACCTGCTTTAAAGCATCGACAAGATCGCCAATCGGGCGTTCGTGCATTCTGGCAATCCCATGTAAATGATATTCCCCCTTAGACAAGGCAAGAGCCGCGGTCAATGGCCTGAACGCAGTACCTGCATTGCCTAAAAACAGATCCGCCTGCTTATTGGGAAAATTGCCGCCACAACCTGTCACCCGCCAGGCATTTTCGCCAATATTCTCAAGCTGCACGCCTAATGAAGTCAGAGCATCCAACATCCTTGCCGTGTCATCAGAAGCAAGCAGGTCGCGAATAATTGTGACGCCATCGGCCAACGCTGCAAGTAATAAAGTGCGGTTTGAGATACTTTTAGATCCAGGCAGGGTGATGGTGCCTTGAGCTTGATGTGCAGCTGGTAAATGCAGTTGTTCCATAACGGTGTATTAATTATTGAATTTTAGTTTTGGCCCAATCGTTGCGGGCACGGCTGGCATGTTCAAATAAGGTTTGCAACCCATTGGCATCTGCCTTTTCAAGCAGGGCTGTCATTTCACTCAAGGCCTGCTGGTAAAGTTTGAGTTCGCCTAGCAGAGCCGTTTTGTTAGCGAGAGCAATGTCACGCCACATTTCAGGATGGCTGCCAGCTATGCGCGTAAAATCCCTGAAACCACTGGCGGCAAACTTAAACAGTAATTCGGCATTGTCTCGTTTAGCCAGGTCCTCTACCAGGGCAAATGCCAGTAAATGGGGCAAATGGCTGACCGCAGCAAACACGTTATCATGCTCCTGAGGGCTCATCCTGGACACCACAGCACCACATTGTTGCCAAAGTGCGGTGACTTTGTCTATCGCTGTTGATTGTGTATCTGCGTCCGGCGTCAGGATTACATTTTTGCCGATATATAAATCAGCCATGGCTGCAGCAGGACCGCTTTTTTCAGCACCGGCAATCGGGTGACCTCCGACGAACTGGTCAAACTTGTCACCTAACTCGGCTTTTGCATAAGCCATCACATCCGATTTTGTGCTGCCAGCATCAGTAATAATCGTCGCTGCATTTAAATGCGGGCGAATCGAACGTAAAATTGCAGGCGTTTGCGCCACGGGGGCGGCGATGAGTACCAGGTCGGCATCTTGCATTGCATGGGCAACGTCTGTTTCAGCGACATCAATCAAACCCAGTTTCAGCGCTTCTTGCAGGCTTTGACCAGATCGGCCAACACCTACCACTTGAGGGATATGTGCCTGTTTTTTTAGTGAGAGAGCAACTGATCCCCCGATTAAACCTACCCCAAAAATCACAATTTTTTTGAACATAGTCGAATTGTACCATGTCATAGAAATGCGCTCTTAAGTTTGGCTCCCCAAGCTTTAAGGCGTATAATCGCAAGATTGCATTGGGGCTGACCCGGTTTCGACGTGGGTTGCAAAGCAGTGCAGGGCATACCGAGGATTCAGGTTCCCT
>OFDC01000918.1_pt1 | contig 17953 bp, 17 predicted proteins | sample 1520941 | NCBI WGS metagenome assembly OFDC01 (sample SAMEA94258168, study PRJEB24077) | hot springs metagenome | biome: Aquatic biome; feature: Water | place: India | collected 2012-12-06 | depth 5 m | reverse complement strand
TCGACGGCCGCAAGACCAACGTCCGCTTCCGCAGCGCCGACACGGTCGAGCGCGTCCGTCTCGACACCAAGGACTTCCAGTTCCTCTACGCCGAGGGCGAGGACCTGGTGTTCATGGACGTCGAAACCTACGACCAGATCAACCTGCCCAAGGACCTGCTCGGCGATGCCGCCGCGTTCCTGCAGGATGGCATGACCGTGCTCCTCGAAATGTATGACGAGCGCCCGATTTCGGTGCAGCTGCCGGAACAGGTCGAAGCCACCATCGTCGAAGCCGACGCCGTGGTGAAGGGCCAGACCGCCTCTTCGTCGTACAAGCCCGCCATCCTCGACAATGGCGTGCGCGTGATGGTGCCGCCGCATATCGAAAGCGGCACGCGCATCGTCGTCGACGTGTACGAGCGCAGCTACGTCGGCAAGGCGAACTGATCGATGGCAGCCATTTCCGGCCTGATGCGCGTGATGGAGCGCGCGGCGCGCAAGGCGGGTGGCCGCCTCCGCCGCGACTTCGGCGAGATCGAGCATCTTCAGGTCAGCAAGAAGGGCCCGGCAGACTTCGTCTCCAAGGCAGACCAGCACTCCGAACGCACGTTGTGGGATGAACTCCGTGCAGCGCGTCCGGGCTGGGGCTTCCTGATGGAAGAAGGTGGCGAGATCGCCGGTGAGCCGGGCAAGCCGCGCTTCATCATCGATCCGCTCGACGGCACCAGCAATTTCCTCCACGGCATTCCGCACTTCGCGATCTCGATCGCCGTGCAGGAACCGACGCTGGACGGGAAGGGCTGGGGCGAAGTCACCGCTGCGCTGGTCTATCAGCCGATCACCGACGAGAGCTTCTGGGCCGAAAAGTCGCAAGGCACATGGTTGCAGGACCGCCGCCTGCGCGTTTCGGCACGCCGTCATCTCGACGAGGCGCTGATCGCCACCGGCATCCCGTTCTCCGGTCGGGGCGACATGGGCGAATGGATTCGCATCTACAGCGAGCTCGGCCCCCGCATTGCCGGCATCCGCCGCTTCGGCGTCGCCTCGCTCGATCTTGCCTGGGTCGCCGCAGGCCGTTTTGACGGGTTCTGGGAATCCGGTCTCTATCCCTGGGATACGGCAGCTGGCTGCTTGCTCGTGCGCGAAGCTGGCGGTTTCGTGTCCGATTACAAGGGCCGCTCGCAGCCGATCTGCGACGAGACGATTCTCGCCGGTAACGATGCGCTGCACTCGAAGCTCCACAAGCTTCTTGCCGGCGCGCTCCGTAACGCTTGACCTTTCGGGACGGCGCTGGCTAAGGCCGGTGCCGTCCAGTGCCCCTGTGGCGGAATGGTAGACGCGAACGACTCAAAATCGTTTGTAGAAATACGTGCCCGTTCGAGTCGGGCCAGGGGCACCATTCCCTAATCGACAGCATCCGAGCCGGATCGTAGCGCCGATTGCGCCGCAAGTGCGCTGATCTGCTCGGGCGTCGGCGTTATCTGCCCTTGTTCCAGGCGCTTCTTCCGTTCTTCCTCAAGCTTGCGCAGATAGGCCGCGCGTTGTGCTGGCGTCATTCGGGCGAGCGCCGCCTGGTCAACTTCTATGATGATTGCGCTCGGCCCGGTCGTCATTCCTTCGGGAATGATGCCGCTGTTGCCGCCTGATCCCCCGCTGCCATCCATGGGCGCGCCGAATTGACCGGTGTAGCCACCCTGTCCAGACGACGATCTTCGCTGGCTTGAGCGGTTATCGACCAGCTTGGCCTTGCCGTTCCGCGCCTTGGCGGCCTGGCGCTCGGCATGGTTGTCGGCCTGCGCCATGGCCTCCTGCGCATCGCCGTTCGCGAACACGGCGATGACGGTCGACAGGGCAACGGTGATGACCGCAAAGTGGCGGTACATCTTGGGCTGGATACCAAGAAAATGATCGGACGGCGCGGCCATGGCTAAGGGACATACCTGATCTGCCGTTAAGGATGCTGCCCTACAGCGTGGTTAGCAAAGTGCTACGGAAATGGCGGGGATGCGCTTGCGTTCCGCCTATGTTCTGGTAATCGCATGGCATGGCCAAACCCAAACGTCGCTTCGTCTGCCAGGCCTGTGGCAGCGTCACCACCCGCTGGCAGGGGCAATGTGTTGATTGCAGCGAATGGAATACGCTGACGGAAGAAGCGCCGGAAACGATCTTCTCGGCCAAGCATGATTTGTCGAGCGGGGGACGCCGCGTTGCGTTCGTTCCGCTTGATGCGCCCGTCGCGCTTCCCGTGCGGCGATCCACTGGCATTGCCGAGTTCGACCGGGCGCTGGGCGGCGGGCTCGTTCCCGGTTGTGCTGTACTGATGGGCGGTGATCCCGGCATCGGCAAGTCGACCTTGCTCCTCCAGGCGGCGGCGAAGATCGCGATGGCAGGCGGCGAGGCTGTCTACATCAGCGGCGAAGAAGCGTCGGATCAGGTTCGCCTGCGGGCCGACCGCCTCGGCCTCGGCAAAGCGCCAATCCAGTTGGCTTCGGCGACGTCAGTGCGAGATATCCTGACCACGCTTGGCTCGATGAACCCGCCATCGCTGCTGGTGATCGATTCGATCCAGACGATGCATTCCGACCAGATCGAAGGTGCGCCCGGGACGGTCAGCCAGGTCCGCGGCTGCGCGTTCGAACTTATCCGTTATGCCAAGGAAACCGGCGTCTCGCTGGTGTTGGTCGGCCACGTGACCAAGGATGGCTCGATCGCCGGCCCCCGCGTGCTCGAACATATGGTCGACGTGGTCATGAGCTTCGAAGGGGAGCGCAGCCACCAGTACCGCATCCTTCGCGCGATCAAGAACCGCTTCGGCGCCGTGGACGAGATCGGCGTCTTCGCCATGGCCGGGGCAGGGCTCGAAGAAGTCGGCAATCCCTCGATGCTGTTCCTTTCGGGGCGCGAGGAGCAGGTTGCTGGCAGCGCCGTGTTCCCGGCCCTCGAAGGCACCAGGCCCGTTCTGGTCGAAATTCAGGCGCTGACAGTCAGGCTGGCGAGCGGGGCCACTCCGCGGCGTGCCGTGGTCGGGTGGGACAGCGGCCGACTTGCCATGTTGCTGGCGGTGCTCGAGGCTCGATGCGGGCTCAGTTTCTCCACCGCGGAAGTCTATCTCAATGTCGCCGGCGGTTACCGCCTGACCGACCCTGCCGCCGATCTTGCCGTAGCCGCAGCCCTGATCTCGGCCTTGTCGGACCGTCCGCTGCCTGCCGCTTCGATCTGGTTCGGGGAAGTTTCGCTGGCTGGCGAAGTCCGACCGGTGGCTCACACGCCCGTCCGCCTGCGCGAAGCGGCCAAACTTGGCTTCAGCCTCGGCTGCGGACCCGAAGCTGGCGCCGAAAAGGTCGACGGCCTGCGCTACTCTCCGCTCAAGCTGCTGCCAAATCTCATTGACCGCATAATGGGCGCCTCATAGGTTCCCGGCACAATGACCGGTCTTGATTATGTCGTTCTGATCTTCCTCGGCATCGGTGCCGTCGGCGGATTCATGCGTGGCTTCATCGAGGAAGTGCTTTCACTGGCCGCTTGGTGCATTGCCTTGCTGGCAGTGCATTATTTCCACGCACCGCTGACGATTTGGCTGGCAGGACATCTACCGACCGAGACCGGGGCTGGGGTCCTCGCCTTCTTCCTGTTGCTGCTGTTCCCTTATCTTCTGACCCGCATGATTGCGCGTCGGATGGGCTCGGCCAGTCGGGATTCTGCGATCGGACCGATTGATCGCGTGCTCGGATTCGGGTTCGGAGCCGTCAAGGGCTTCATCATCGTCGTATTGGGCTATTCGATCATCGTCTTCGGCTATGATCTGGTCTGGGGCGAGGACGGGCGGCCGCAGTGGATCGTGCAATCGCGCGCCTATCCCTTCCTCAATGCTGCCAGTGAAGAATTGCTGACACTGATCTCCGAGCGTCGTGAACAGGCCGCCGATCAGGCACGCGAAGTTGCCAGGCGCAAGGCGCGCAAGCAATTGCTGGGCGAATAGGATGTCCGCGCGCGGGATCTACACGCCCGAAGTCCTCGGGCAGGCCATGGCCTTGGCCCGATATCCGTGGGTGTCGGATGCACCGTATCACGGCGCTGCGCGGTCACGCAGTTGTGGTAGCTCGATCGAGCTTTCGCTCGGCACCGACGCTGCGGGCGCAATTCAAACAATCGGCGTTCGCCCCCACACCTGCGCCGTGGGTCAGGCTGCGGCCGCAGTGTTTGCCGAGCATGCCTTTGGCTGCTCGCGATCTGACATTGCGATGGCACGCGCTTCTCTTGCGACATGGTTGGCGGGAGAGGGCAAGCTGCCCGCGTGGCCGGGCGTTGCTCTGCTGGAGCCGGCGCTCGCCTATCCCGCCCGGCATGCAGCGATCCTGCTGGCGTGGGATGCTGCGCTGGACGCTCTGCCAAAGCAAGTCTGCCCCTGATCGAATGCGGGGCTTGCCGCAGGCGATGCCGCTTGGCTACAGCACCGTTCGATAAGAGCGACGCGGGGGAAATCGAGTGCCAGATACCTTGAAACACGGGGCGACCGTGGAGCCGAGCGCTTCCGACATCCGGCTCGTCATCACCGCAAGTTCAGCGGGTACCGTGTTCGAATGGTATGATTTCTTCATCTACGGCACACTTGCCGCGATCATCGGCAAGACGTTCTTTCCGTCCGACAACGCAACGCTTCAGCTGCTGCTGGTGTGGGCAGGATTTGCTGTGGGTTTCGGCTTTCGTCCGCTGGGCGCTGTGCTCTTCGGTTTCCTCGGTGACAAGCTCGGCCGCAAGTACACGTTCCTCGTTACCGTAACGCTCATGGGCATCGCGACGGCAGGTGTCGGCCTTATTCCCTCGGCTGACAGCATCGGTCTTGTCGCGCCCGCCATCGTCATTCTTCTGCGGATTCTGCAGGGCCTTGCGCTCGGCGGCGAATACGGCGGCGCTGCGGTCTACGTGGCGGAACATGCGCCCGGCGGACGGCGGGGTTACTACACCAGCTATATCCAGGCGAGCGTGGTCGGCGGTTTCGTGCTGAGCCTCATCGTGGTCCTGACCAGCAAGAGCGTGATGAGCGAGGCGGTTTGGAATACGTGGGGCTGGCGCGTGCCATTCCTGGTCAGCCTCGCTCTTCTGGCGGTGTCGTTGTGGATGCGTCTGAAACTGTCGGAAAGCCCTGTTTTCAAGGCGATGAAGGAGCAGGGCGAACTCGCCAGCAATCCCTTTGTCGAGAGCTTTACCTATCCGGGCAACAAGCGCCGGATCTTCATCGCGCTGTTCGGCATCGCTGCTGGGCTGACCGTGATCTGGTACACCGCGATGTTCTCGAGCCTCGCGTTCCTCAAGTCTGCCATGCGGCTTGACGATACCTGGGCCGAGATCATCGTCGGCATCGGCGGCGCGATCGGCATGATGTTCTACCTGATGGCAGGCGCACTTTCGGACCGGATCGGGCGCAAGAAGCCCATCGTGATCGGATATGCGCTCACGCTCCTGTTGCTGTTCCCCACGTTCTGGCTTCTGGGTTCCGCAGCCAATCCCGAGCTTGCTGCGGCCGCGCAAAGAAATCCTGTCGTCGTGTCCGGAGCAGAGTGCGATTACAGTCCATTCAAGGGCGAGCAGGCGAGCAAGTGCGGCAAGCTCCTGTCCGATCTGTCGGCTTCCGGGATTTCCTACTCTCTGGAGCAGAAGGGCAACTTTGCCGTAACTGTCGGGGGCCAGGTGCTGACTCTGGCAAACTATCCATGGACAGAAAAGGCGTCCGTCCGGGCGCAGGCGCTCCAGACCGAACTGGCACTCTTCGGCTATGATTTTGCCAAGGTGAAGCCTTCGCAGCTGCGCCTTGCCCTGATCCTCGGCGCGCTGCTGCTGCTCATGGCCATGTCGGGCGCGACGTATGGCCCTGTCGCCGCGCTGCTTTCCGAGATGTTCCCGCCGCGGATACGTTATAGTTCGATGTCGATCCCCTATCATCTGGGCACCGGGTATTTCGGGGGTTTCCTGCCACTGATTTCAAGCTACATCGTCGCCCGGACCGGCGATCCCTACGCTGGTTTGTGGTACACCTGGGTGATCGTCCTCGTTGCGTTTCTTGTCTCGCTGTGGGGCTTGAAGCCAGGACTGCCCGCTGATTTCACGGACGACTGACATCACCTTTCCTGCCCCGCCAGCCCCGACGCTCCGCCTCGGCTTCGATGCCGAGGCGCTCGCCGCCAACTGGCGCGCGCTCGATGCCTTGTCCGGCCGGGCGCGCGCCGGGGCTGCGGTGAAAGCCGATGCTTATGGCGTGGGTGCGGCGCGGGTTGTTCCGGTGCTGGCTGCGGCGGGATGTGACACCTTCTTCGTGGCGCATTGGACAGAAGCGGCAGAGATTCTGCCTCTTGTGCCTGCCGCATCCATTGCAGTCCTGCATGGACCGTTGACCTGCGAGGAAAGCGAATTTGCCCGAGCAACAGGTGTCCGCCCTGTCATCAACAGCATGGAGCAGGCGCGGCGTTGGAGCAGTGGCGGAGGAGGTCTTTGCCACCTGATGGTCGATACCGGGATGAACCGTCTCGGCGTGCCGCCTGACTGCCTTGGCGATCCCGCAATCGGCGCGCTCCAGATCGACCTGTGCATGAGCCATCTGGCGAGTGCGGACGAAGACGTCCCGCAGAACGAATCGCAGCTGCGGCTGTTCGATGCGGTCCGCCGCAGCATTCCAGCCCGGCGTTACAGCCTCGCCAACAGCGCGGGCATTGCGCTTGGCGAGGCCTATCATGCCGATCTGACGCGGCCCGGCCTCGCGCTTTATGGCGGCATTGCCCGGTCCGAACTGGTGCCGCACATCCGCCCGGTGGTTCGGCCCGAAGCGGCGCTATTGCAGACTCGCACGCTGCAGGCGGGTGACCGGGTGGGATACAATGCACTGTTCACCGCCGATCGCGCGATGCGGATCGGGATCATTTCACTCGGTTATGCTGACGGATACCTGCGATGCTGGTCCGGCATCGGCACGTTTCTTTGGCAGGGACGAAAGGCGCAGGTCTTGGGACGGGTGTCGATGGACCTGACGATCGTCGATCTGGCGGAAATGCCCGATTGCCACGAGGGCGACTGGTTAACGGCGGACTACCGGCTTCCGGACGCAGCCGCACAAAGCGGGCTTTCGCAGTACGAATTGCTGACTCTGATGGGCAAGCGCTTCTCTCGCCAAAATGGATTCTGACGGGGGTTGTTAAGATTTGTTGCGCCGCACATGCTGCACATGCTAATACTAACGGCACGTCGCAGTGGGGGCCCAAACCATGGCCAGTGAATCCAAGTCCAGCGGCACGGTTATAATCAAGAAGTACGCAAACCGTCGCCTCTACAATACCAGTACCTCAAGCTACATCACGCTCGACCATCTTGCACAGATGGTTAAGGACAATGTCGACTTTCAGGTGATCGATGCCAAGACGGGTGCGGATCTGACGCACGCGATCCTGACGCAGATCATCATGGAGGAGGAATCCGCCGGCGAGCAGATGCTGCCGACCAATTTCCTGCGACAGCTGATCTCGATGTACGGCAATTCGATGCAGGCATTTCTGCCGGGCTATCTGGAAGCTTCGATGGAGCACTTCCGCGAGAACCAGGCCAAGATGCGCAAGGCGATCGAGGAAAGCATCGGCGCCAATCCGCTCGCCCAGATCGCGCAGCGCAACATGGAAATGTTCAAGGCTGCCGCCGCCGCCTTCGTTCCCGGCGCGACGGCCAAGGACGAGACTGCTCCAGCTGCCGAAGGCGATGACCTTGATGTCCTGCGCAAGCAGATGGCAGACATGCAGAAGAAGCTCGACGAGCTTTCCAAGTAAGCGGCTTTCCTTCCCGTGATGCCTATGACGGCATTGCGGGAAGCGCTTTTGCGCTTTAACGCGCCCTCATGAACAAGCCCGCAATCAAGCACGCGCTCAACGTCAAGCGCGCTGACGACTTCGCCCAATGGTATCAGGCCGTGATTTCGGAGGCCGAGCTTGCCGAGGAATCCGGCGTGCGCGGCTGCATGGTGATCAAGCCGTGGGGCTATGGCATCTGGGAGCGCATCCAGAAGCTGATGGACGCGGAGATCAAGGAAGCGGGCGTCGAGAACTGCTACTTCCCGCTGTTCATCCCGCTGTCCTACTTCGCCAAGGAAGCCGAGCACGTCGAAGGCTTTGCCAAGGAGATGGCGGTCGTCACCCACCACCGCCTGATCTCTGACGGCAAGGGCGGACTGACGCCCGATCCCGAGGCCAAGCTGGAAGAGCCGCTGGTCGTTCGCCCGACTTCGGAAACGGTGATCGGCGCGGCGATGGCGCGCTGGGTCCAGTCGTGGCGCGACCTGCCGCTGATGGTCAACCAGTGGGCCAACGTCGTGCGCTGGGAAATGCGCACCCGCATGTTCCTGCGCACCAGCGAGTTCCTCTGGCAGGAAGGCCACACCGCGCACGCCGACGAAGCCGATGCGATGAACGAGACGCTGCGCGCTCTCGAAATGTATCGTGCCTTTGCCGAAGGCCCGCTGGCGATGCCGGTGATCGCCGGGCCCAAGCCCGAGAACGAACGCTTCCCCGGCGCGGTCGAGACGTTCTCGATCGAGGCCATGATGCAGGACGGCAAGGCACTGCAGGCCGGCACTTCGCATTACCTTGGCACCACATTCGCCCAGGCGGCAGGCATCCGTTATCAGGACAAGGAAGGCCAGCAAGCGCTGGCGCACACCACATCGTGGGGCGTTTCGACGCGCCTGATCGGTGGCGTGATCATGACCCACGGCGACGACGACGGCCTGCGCGTGCCGCCTCAGGTGGCGCCCCAACAGATCGTGATCCTGCCGATGCTGCGCGACAACGACGGCGACGAGGCGCTGCTGGCGTACTGCGAAGACATCCGCAAGGCCTTGGCCAAGCAGAGCGCCTTCGGCGAGCGCGTGCGCGTCCTGCTCGACAAGCGTCCGGGCAAGGCCACGCAGAAGCGCTGGGCCTGGGTGAAGCGCGGCGTGCCGCTGATCCTCGAGATCGGCGGCCGCGATGCCGAAGGCGGGCAGGTTTCGGCGCTGCGTCGCGACAAGCTGTGGCGCGAGGATGCCAAGCCCAACTTCATCGGGCAGGCCAAGGACGACTTCATTGCCTCGGCTGCAGCGGAACTCGAGGCTATACAGAATTCGCTCTACGAAGAAGCGCGCCAACGCCGCGATGCGCAGATCGTGCGTGACGTGACCGACCTTGATGGCCTGAAGACCTACTTCGCCGAGGGCAACAAGTACCCCGGTTGGGTGGAAATGGGCTGGAGCAAGCCTACCGGCGCGGCGCTCGACAAGGTGGTCGAGCAGCTCAAGGCACTCAAGCTGACGATCCGCAACACGCCGCTGGATGCCGCAAAGCCGGACGGGATGTGCCCGTTCACGGGCGAGCCGGCGATCGAGAAGATCCTGATCGCACGGGCTTACTGATCGAAGGGGGTGGCAGGCAACTGCCACCCTTTTTGCAAGGGGCCTTGGCGTTGCCGGCCTTGGCGCTAGTCTCGGCAGGATGAGATACGCGCTTTACCTGGCTCCGTTGCTTTGTTCGACCGCCGCCTTGGCCGCGCCCGAGGACGCTATCTCCGAGGCACGGCTTCGCGCCGATGTCGAAAAGCTGGTCAGCTTCGGCACGCGCCACACGCTGTCTTCGCAGACCGACCCGAAGCGGGGGATCGGTGCGGCGCGCAAATGGGCCGAAGCGGAGTTTCGCAAGAGCTCGGCCGCCTGCGGCAACTGCCTGGAGATCGTGCTGCCGGAAACGGTGGTAAGCGGCGATCGGGTGCCGGTGCCGACCCGGCTTGTCGATGTGGTAGCGATCCAGCGCGGCGCGGAACGCCCCAACGAGGTCGTGATCGTGCAGGGCCACATCGACAGTCGCGTCTCGGACGTGCTCGATGCGACGAAGGATGCGCCGGGCGCGAACGATGACGGGTCGGGCACCGCCCTGGTGATCGAGGCCGCGCGGGTGCTGTCGCGGGAGAAGTTTCCGACCACCATCGTCTACGCTGTGCTTTCCGGTGAAGAGCAGGGATTGCTCGGCGGCAAGCTGCTTGCCGATTATGCGGCACAGCAGGGCTGGACGGTGAAGGCCGTGCTCAACAACGATATCGTCGGCGGCTCGACCGGATCAGACGGCTACAAGGACGACGCGCACGTTCGCGTCCTGTCCGAAGGCCCGCGCGCCGATGCCACCGATGCCCTGCGCGCCCAGATGCGCCGCTATGGTGGTGAGAATGACAGCCCGTCGCGCAACATCTCCCGCTGGGTTGCCAAGCTTGCCGAGAGGGACGCCGCCGGGCTTGCCGTGCGCCAGATCTGGCGCGCTGATCGGCTCGGCCGTGGCGGTGATCAGTTGCCGTTCTCGGACAAGGGCTACCCCGCGATCCGCTTCACCGTGGCGGTCGAGGACTACGAGCATCAGCATCAGGACCTGCGCACCGAGGGCGGCGTGAAGTTCGGAGATACTATCGACGAAATGGACTTTCCCTACCTCGCCAAGGTGACGCGACTGAACGTGCGCGCGCTGGCGAAGCTGGCACGGACACCAATGCCGCCAGTTCCCGTCGTCAAGGGCGCAGTGCAGGCGAGCACGGACATCGCGTGGCAGCCTGTGGCGGGGGCAGCGCGCTATGTGCTGTGGCAGCGCCGCACCGATGCGCCGATGTGGGAGACGCGGTTGCTCGAAACCTCGGACGTCAAAGCCAGCCTGCCGGGCGTGCGCGCGGACGACTGGTTGTTCGGCGTCAGTGCAGTGGCAGCAGATGGCAGTGAAGGCCCGATCGCTTCGGCGGTGCCAGGCGGGCAGTTCGCCCCGCTTCCGAGGCCTTAACTTCTTGCCATACGCGACCATAACGACCACATGCCGCCAATGGCCAAGAACAAGTTTCCGCAAGGGCTCCCGACGCGCCAGCAGGTGCTGGACTTCATCGCACAATCGGACGAGCCTGCGGGCAAGCGCGAGATTGCCAAGGCTTTTGGCCTGAAAGGCACCGAGAAGATCGCCCTGAAGACGCTGCTCAAGGACATGGCCGAGGAAGGCCTGATCGATGGCAACCGCAGCGCCTTCCACGCGATGGGCGGCGTGCCGCGCGTTACAGTGCTGCGCATTGTCGAAATCGACGAGGGCGAACCGGTCGCCATCCCTGACAGCTGGCAGCCTGAGGACGCAAGCCCGCCGCCGCGCCTGCGCGTGGTGGAGCCGCGGGGCAAGGCGCGGGAGCGCGGCCCGGCGCTGAGGGTGGGCGACCGCATTCTGGCGCGCACCGAGGAAGCAGGGAAGGGCTGGCTCGCCCATCCGATGAAGAAGCTCCAAGGCGGCGAAGAGCAGTTGATGGGCGTCGTCGAACTGGACGGCGCCGGCAAGGGCTGGCTCGCGCCGGTCGACAAGCGCGTGCGCAATGCCGTGCCGATCTCGGACCTTGGCGGAGCCGAGGCGGGGCAACTGGTGCTGGCCGAGCCTGCCGGGCGTTCGCCACGCTCGGGCATGAAGGTTGTGGCCGTGCTCGGCGATCCTCTGGCGCCGCGTGCGTTCAGCCTGATCGCGATCCACAAGCACGGCATTCCGTTCGTGTTCCCCGAAGCCGCGATCCGCGAGGCCGAGGACGCAGCGAAATTGCCGCTGAGCGAAGACAAGCGCGAGGACCTGCGGCACCTGCCGATCGTGGCGATCGATCCGGCCGATGCGCGAGACCATGACGACGCCATCTGGGCCGAGCCGGACGGGCAGGGCGGCTTCAACGCCCTCGTCGCGATTGCTGACGTCAGCTTTTATGTCCGCCCAGGCGGGCAGACCGACCTCGAGGCGCGCAAGCGCGGCAACTCGGTCTACTTCCCCGACCGCGTCGTGCCGATGCTGCCCGAAGTGCTGTCGGCAGACGTCTGCTCGCTGAAATCGGGCGCAGACCGCGCGGCGATGGCCTGCCACCTCTCGATCGACAGTGAAGGGCGGATCAAGGACTGGCGCTTTACCCGTGCGATCGTGCGGATCGCCGAAGTGATCGCCTATGAAGAAGCGCAGCGGCGCATCGATGCGGGTGAAGCTGAGGCGCATCTTGCCAACCTGTGGGACGCGTGGCGACTGCTGGAAAAGGCGCGGAATGCACGCGATCCGCTGAACCTCGAATTGCCCGAGCGCCGCGTGGTGCTCGACGAACAGGGCAAGATCGCAGAGATCGCGATTCGCGAACGGCTTGATGCGCATCGCGTGGTCGAGGAGTTCATGATCGCGGCCAACGTTGCGGCGGCCAAGGCGCTGGAAGCAAAGGTCGCGCCGGTGGTCTATCGCATTCACGAACCGCCGAGCCGCGAAAAGCTGGTGGCGCTGAAGGACTATCTGGCGACGTTCGATCGCAAGCTTTCGCTGGGGCAGGTCATCACGCCTTCGCTATTCAACCGCATGCTCAAGGACATCGCCGACGAGGCGGAGAAGGCGCTGATCATGGAGGCGGTGCTGCGCAGCCAGACGCAGGCTTATTATGGCCCGCGCAATGCCGGGCACTTCGGCCTCAGTCTCGGGTCTTACGCTCACTTCACCTCGCCGATCCGGCGGTATTCCGACCTGCTGGTGCATCGCGCGCTGGTTGATGCTTATGGGCTGGAGCAGCCGCGGCCCAAGGCCGACCTGCCGCCGACGTCGGGCTTGTCCGACCGCGACCGGGGCGACCTGGCGCGCGTGTCCGAAGCCATCAGCAATGCCGAGCGCCGCGCGATGGAGGCCGAGCGTGACACCATTGACCGCTACGTCGCGGCCTGGCTGTCGGGCAAGGTCGGTGAGGTGTTCGATACGCGAATCACTGGCGTCCAGAAGTTTGGCCTTTTCGCCACGATCATCGGCCTGGGTGGCGATGGCCTCGTGCCAGTCTCCACGCTGGGGGCGGAGCGCTTCAACTATGACGAGAAGGCGCAACGCCTGATCGGGGAGTTGAGCGGCGAGGAATTTGCCATGGGCCAGATCCTCAAGCTGCGCCTTGCCGAGGCCAACCCGCTGACCGGCGCTCTCAAGTTCGAGCCGGTGGACGTGGCCGAGGGCGTGCAGCGTATCGAACGTCGCGGGGGCAAGATGGAACACAAGCCCAAGCGGCAGGGAAACTACATCGCCGGCAAGCGCGGCCGCCCATCGAACATCCGGCACCAGGGCAAGCGCAAATGATCAGCTGAAGCGGTCGATTTCCTCGTCCGAGATCGCGCCGGGGACGATCATCAGCGGGCAGGGCAGCTGGCCGGCAATTCCGGCGAAGTGGCTGACCAGAGGCCCGGGATTGCCGCCTCCGGCTGCGCCCAGCACCAGCGCGGAGACTTCCGGGTGCTCGCCCAGGTATTCGCGCACCACTTTCGGGCCATCGCCCATGCGTACCGAGATTTGCGGAGAAAGGCCTGACTCGCTGGCAAGACTTCCGGCAGCGGTCATGGCGAGCACTTCGGCGCGATCGCGCGCTTCCTCCTCGATCGTGGCCTGGACCCCGCCGAACGCAACGAACTGCTGCTGCGGCACCAGGGCAAGAATGTGGACAGTGCCATCGGTGCGCACCGCGCGCCTTGCCGCGAAGCGCAAGGCGCCCTTCGCTTCGTCAGTCTCGTCCATGATGACCAGATATATGCGCTGCGACATGGCGAATTGTCCTCTCGACGCACACGTATCGGCAAATTCGTATGCGGCGCAAGCGGCAAGCCACTTGACCCGACGCGCCAGACTGGTGAAATGGGCCTGTCAAAAGATGCAGGGGTGGTTTCCGCTACGACCCCTTCGCTTTATTGCCATCAGGACACGGAAAAACACGCCCATGCCCATCGCCATCAAGATGCCCGCCCTCTCCCCCACCATGGAAGAGGGGACGCTTTCCAAGTGGCTGGTCAAGGTGGGTGACAAGGTTTCCTCTGGCGACATCATGGCCGAGATCGAGACCGACAAGGCCACGATGGAGTTCGAGGCTGTCGATGAAGGCACGATCGTTTCGATCGACGTTGCCGAAGGTGCCGAAGGCGTGAAGGTCGGCACCGTGATCGCGATGATCGCGGGCGAGGACGAAGACGCCAGCGCGCCCGCGCCGGTTGCAAAGCCTGCCGAACCTGCACCTGCTGCCAAGGCCGAAGCAGCATCTGCGCCCGCAGCCGCGCCTGCTCCGGTCGTTGCCGCAGCGCCCGCTCCGAAAGGTGACCGCGTGATCGCCAGCCCGCTGGCCAAGCGCATCGCCGCGGACAAGGGCATCGATCTTGCCGGTGTGGCCGGTTCGGGCCCCAACGGCCGCATTGTTCGCGCCGACGTCGAAGGTGCGAAGCCCGCCGCAGCCGCGCCTGCTACCGCTGCACCCGCCGCCGCTGCAGCACCGGCAGCAGCGCCTGCCGCGGCTCCGGCTCCTGCAGCCGTGCCCGATTTCGGCATTCCGTACGAGGCAACCAAGCTCAACAACGTGCGCAAGACGATCGCTCGCCGCCTGACCGAGGCGAAGCAGACGATCCCGCACATCTACCTCACCGTCGACATCCAGCTCGATGCCCTGCTCAAGCTGCGCGGCCAGCTCAACAAGGCGCTCGAGGCGCAGGGCGTCAAGCTCTCGGTCAACGACCTGATCATCAAGGCTCTGGCCAAGGCGCTGGTGCAGGTGCCCAAGTGCAACGTCAGCTTCGCGGGCGACGAACTGCGCACTTACAGCCGCGCCGATATCTCGGTTGCCGTCGCTGCGCCTTCGGGCCTGATCACGCCGATCATCGTCGATGCCGGCAACAAGTCGATCTCGGCCATCGCCACGGAAATGAAGACGCTGGCCGGAAAGGCGCGTGAAGGCAAGCTGCAGCCGCACGAGTATCAGGGCGGCACGGCTTCGCTGTCCAACCTCGGCATGTTCGGGATCAAGAGCTTCGACGCGGTGATCAACCCGCCGCAGGCGATGATCATGGCTGTCGGCGCGGGCGAACAGCGCCCTTACGTGATCGACGGCGCGCTGGGCATCGCCACGGTCATGTCGGCCACCGGCAGCTTCGATCACCGCGCCATCGATGGTGCCGACGGTGCCGAGCTGATGCAGGCGTTCAAGAACCTGATCGAGAACCCGCTGGGTCTGGTGGCCTGAGCCTGATCGCCTGAAACAAGTCGCAGGGGTGCAATGATGGCCGATCCGCTACCACAGGGCGAACCGGCCATCCGCATCACGGCGATGCCAGCTGATGCGAACCCCGCCGGCGATATCTTTGGCGGATGGCTCATGGCGCAGATGGACATGGCGGCAGGCATTGTCGCGGCACGAAGGGCCAAGGGCCGCGCTGCCACGATTGCCGTGGAGGGCATGACTTTCCATCACCCGGTCCATGTGGGTGACGAGGTCTCGGTCTATGCCTCTCTTGCCAAGGCGGGACGCACCTCGATGACCATCGATGTGGAAACCTGGCGCCGCGCGCGGACCGGCGAAGACCGCCAGAAGGTGACCCAAGCACGATTCTTCTTCGTCGCCATCGACGACGAACGCAAACCGCGGCCTTTGCCGCAGACAGACTGACAGGAGCATTTGCGTGGCTGACCAATACGACGTCATCGTCCTCGGATCGGGCCCCGGCGGCTATGTCGCGGCGATCCGCTGCGCGCAGCTCGGCCTGAAAACCGCCATTGTCGAACGCGAGAACCTCGGCGGCATCTGCCTTAACTGGGGGTGCATCCCGACCAAGGCGCTGCTGCGTTCGGCCGAAGTGCTCAATCACATGAAGCACGCCGCTGCCTATGGTCTCGCTGCCGACAATATTCGCGCCGATCTCGATGCGGTGGTCAAGCGCTCGCGCGGCGTGGCCAAGCAGCTCAATCAGGGCGTGACGCACCTGATGAAGAAGAACAAGATCACCGTGCACATGGGCAATGGTGTCCTGAAGTCGGCAACCTCGGTCGAGGTTACCGGTGAGAAGGGCACGGAAGTAATCTCGGCCAAGCATGTGATCGTCGCCACCGGCGCCCGCGCGCGCGATTTGCCGTTCGCCAAGGCCGATGGCGAGCGCGTATGGACCTATCGCCACGCGATGACGCCCAAGCAGATGCCGACCAAGCTGCTGGTCATCGGGTCGGGCGCCATTGGCATCGAATTTGCCAGCTTCTACAATGACATGGGTGCCGAAGTTACGGTCGTCGAGATGATGGACCGCGTGGTTCCCGTGGAAGATGCTGACGTTTCGGCCTTCCTCGAAAAGGCGCTGACCAAGCAGGGCATGAAGATCATGACCGGCGCGGGCGTCGAGAGCCTTGCCGTCTCAGGATCGGGCGTGAAGGCGAAGATCAAGGGCAAGGACGGCAAGGTTGCCGAGGCCGACTACAGCCATGTCATCGTAGCCGTCGGCATCGTGCCGAACACCGAGAACATCGGGCTTGAGACCGTGGGCGTGAAGGCCGAACGCGGCATCATCGCCATCGACGGCTATGGCCGCACCAATGTGAAGGGCCTCTGGGCCATCGGCGATGTCACGCCGGGGCCATGGCTGGCACACAAGGCGAGCCATGAAGGCGTGATCGCCGCCGAAGCCATTGCCGCCGAACTCGGCAACAAGGACGTCCATCCCCATCCGATGGACCGCGCCAACATTCCGGGCTGCACCTACTGCCACCCGCAGATCGCCAGCGTCGGCCTGACCGAGGCGAAGGCCAAGGAAGCCGGTTACGAGCTGAAGGTCGGGACTTTCCCGTTCATCGGCAACGGCAAGGCCATCGCGCTGGGTGAGCCGGAAGGCTTCGTGAAGACCGTGTTCGACGCCAAGACCGGCGAGCTGCTCGGTGCCCACATGATCGGCGCGGAAGTGACCGAGATGATCCAGGGCTACGTCGTCGGCAAGACGCTCGAGACGACCGAAGCCGAACTGATGCACACCGTCTTCCCGCACCCGACGATCAGCGAATCGATGCACGAAAGCGTCCTCGCTGCATACGGACGCGCTATCCACATCTGAGGGTCCGCAACGGGCAAGAAAAAGGGGGCGCGGACAGGTCATCTGCCCGCGCCCCCTTTTTGTGTTCGAGCGAAACTTCAGCTGGCAGGTGTGGCCACTGGCGCCGTTGCCGCCGGAGCAGCCACCGGCGTCGACACCAAAGTGCCCGCCACAACCCGCGCGGCGGAATCCGGAACCGTGAATGTCAAAGGCTCAGCGGTGCGCCCACGCAATTGCTGCCCGTTTACAATCGTTGCCGAGCGTCCTGTCACGAATGCGGAAAACACCCCGACGGCGACGGCCGTGCCAACGGTTGCACCGGTGTTTCCTTCGCCTTCCTGGCGATGATTGCCCGTCAGCGAAACGCGCTTGCCACCCAGGTCGAGCCAATCGAACGACACTTCCATCTTGCCCGATTTGCCGAATGCCCCCTTGTTGGTCATCCAGGTTACAGTGCCTTCGCCCATGGTACCCTTGGGAATCACCACATACCCGTCCTGCATCACATCGAACATGGTCGAGAGACGGAACTTGTACCCTTCCTTTAGCTGCTTGCCCTTGGTGGTCAGCGTATCGTTCGGAGTGATCACCACTTCAGAGTTCGGCGGAAGGATGATCTGCCGCATGACGGGTGCCGCCGGAGCCGCCGGCATTACGGCTGCTGCCGGCGCAGCTGTCGTTTCTTGAGCCAATACTGGGCTCTGCGCAGCCGCGAGTAGCGCGACCACGCCAAATACTTGACGATGCATCTGAACTTCCTTCCCTGTTGCCCAATCTCGGACGTTCCACATGAGCAACACAAAGACAAGATCAGAAATGGAGTAATCTACTAACCATCGGAACACTCTTCCCGCTGGAGATTTTCCATGCCGAGGAGAGAGAGTTCAATGGAATTCGAGATCGAAGAACCCCTGAATCCGCTGCCGTGGGAAGCAGAATTGCACCGTAAAACGGTGAAGCCCGGTCACTCGGTCGACCGCAACGACATGACCATGAAGGCGCTCGAAATACCGGAATCGGAGGAAGAGTAATTGGCGGACAGGGTGGGATTCGAACCCACGGTGAGCTTCCACCCACGGCGGTTTTC
>OFDC01000917.1_pt1 | contig 17968 bp, 14 predicted proteins | sample 1520941 | NCBI WGS metagenome assembly OFDC01 (sample SAMEA94258168, study PRJEB24077) | hot springs metagenome | biome: Aquatic biome; feature: Water | place: India | collected 2012-12-06 | depth 5 m | reverse complement strand
AGCGCGAGACTTCTAATCTTGAGGCAGCAGGTTCGAGTCCTGCCGGGCGCGCCAATCCACCACCCCGGCTGTTGGTTCAATCTTACCCTGCTCCAGGAGAAGGCTTAATTTGCCCCAATTTCAAAGGTCAGGAGGTCAGTGGAGACTTGCATTCCATTGATCATCAAATGCCACGCTCCCTGCCTACCGTAGTGTCTTAAGGCGTTGAATGCTAGTGCAGGGTCCGCTCGTCGTCCTGTGAGCTCCCCCGACCGCTACCAGATACAGATCGTTGGTTAAAATTCGGAATTACGTGAACTCTCCGCAATTGGCCTATAGACGCGAATAACGCTTCATCCTCTCAAGCAGATGCCATGCCTGAAAGGCAGCTGTAAGTTCGCGCACCTCCCTGCCCCGTGTAAAGTGACGGAGGTAGATCGACCATAATGCCATAGCTTCGAACGGTGCCCGGCGATGCCATTTCAACGGCGTTGAATCTCGTCTCGGCATATCGAGCCCAAGCGCCTCTCCGCTCGCGGTGATCTGGTCATCGTCGCAGCACAGTGGAAGCAGTGTTGTGCCGGGCAACGCCCGCGCAAGCCGGCCGTTATCGAGAAGTGGGTAATCACCGCTAGGGTTGTCGGTGCATTGCAGATATTCCGACCACGGCTGGCGGACGAGGAGCTCGGCGTTATCGGGAATCAGCCGGCATATACCGGCGATGATTGCTTCCCGGTTCTGGATCGGGTCAAAACGTTCATGGACCAACGCAAAACTGGCTTCGCTTTCTCCAATCCGGGTAACTGTGAACAGAGCTATGCTCGATATCAGTGATCCTCGCTGAAGTTCTGGGGCTGTGCGGACGAAGATGAGTGAGGATAGGATCTCCGGGTGGCTGGGGCCCAGCTGGCTCATCAGATCAGCTTCCGATTGGAATAGAGCGACAGGTTGATGAAGAAGGCGTGGGCGCGGATTGGCGGCCACTGCGTGCCATTAATCCTTTTCCGGTATCGTAGCCTTGGCGCTGACATCGCGATCACAGAAAGCCAGCTTCATGAAGTGCTCCGTCAGGGCTCTTGCGCCGTCGCGTGACACCATCTCGCTCCAGTGATCCCAGCGATCAATCCGCTCGACCAGCCAAAGATAGAACTGGTCACGGGCATAGGAATCGGCAGCGGGCCATGACATCGTCCAGAGGGTGCTGCGAACGGGGATCTCGTTGGTGATGTGAAGGCCAATCAGCTTCACACTTGGCAACCCATCGATGGTGTCCGTCGCAAAGCGGTGAAGCATGCATTCAGCAACTTGCTCCGCTCTTTTCGCCCTAGATGCCGCATCCACCCGCTGTTCCCGGCCACCATTCGACCGGTTGGCCAGTATCCAGTCCATGCCGACATTGTTCTCGGCATCTTTGAGATCTCTGGTTGCGATCAGCATCGCTAGAGCTGCCCGGCCCTCTGGAGTCAGCTGGTCGCGGCGATTAGTGATCAATCCAGCTGCAATCAGGAAAGCGTCGAAAAAATGCGCCAGATGGCCGTCGGCCTGGAAAATGTCCCTGACGCGCTCATCTTCGCCGACGAAGCGGCGATCCACTATGGCCAAATAGCTCGCTACGAAATCCAGCGTGGCATTGCTGCGAGACGGGCACAGGCCGAGGCGCCCTTCCCAGAACGCCTCACGGACTGAGCCCCAAGTGCGCCCGTCCTCATCCAAAAGCGGCGGCTCCCCGGGGACATCACCGCTGGAAACCAACCAGTATCCCCACGGCAAGGAGGCGTGCCTGCCATTGCCGTAGCGCGAGCTGGATTGCCTGCCGAATTCATTAGACTGCCCGATCATCACTCACCGCCACTCGTGCTGGCTGGAGGCGGAAGGAGGCGCTTGAAACGGTCAGCTTCCGGATGGATCGCTTGTGCGTCCATCATCGACTTCAGTTTACGCGCGAGCTTGATGCAGTTCTCGTAGACGAAGTGCTGATCGCGATAGACGTCGCCCTTGCGGCGATCATGTGTGTTTCCGGGAACGAGATCTCCCGGGTGGTTGGTGTCGAAACCCAGCCACCAGACATCTTCATGAAATTCATCTTCGGTAGTCTGGACCGTGCGATAATCCTGCACCATTCTGACCCTGGTTACGTGGCAGACGGTGTAGCGTTCCTTCCTTGGCTTCCCCCACGCAACTCTTGCGAACCGATTGACCTCACAGGCCTTGCTATATGTCACGCCTCCGTGAACGGTTCGGGCAACGCCGATTGGGATGGCATCGACATTGAAGCCGAATAAGGGGTGATCAGGGCCAACACCCGTATATCCCGAGATTGTCCCATCTTCCTGGCGAAGCATGATGCAGCCAAGACCGGTCTCTGCATCAATCCACGCGATCTTGTCGGCTTCATTGTTCCACGGACCGTCACCATCAGGCTTCCTGTCGGGGTTGTGGTAGATCTGAAGGGCAGTGATGGTGATGTCGGCTACGGGATACGCAACCGGTGTCTCGTTGACGAGGCCATCGGGCAATTTCGAAGCTTCGGCTTTAGCGATCACGCTCTTCCTTGATGGTCGTTTTGCCATAGTGTTCATCCTTGGATCTCTGGGGAAAATGCACCTCTGTGCAGCGGGCTAGGTCTGCTGTCGGTAGCGATCGTAAGCGGTGAGACGGGTGAGCCGGGGTCCCATCGCTTTGGCGAACTTTCCGGGGGCGTAGACTTCGCGTGCAAGCCAAGCCTGTTCTGCGATCAGGTCACGGTCGAAGACTTCTCGCCACCAGACCTTCGTCTTGGGATTCCAGTGATATCCACGCATGCGCAGAGCATCCTTGGTGGAGATCGCAGAGCCTGCCGCCTCGATCAGCCAGGAATCGGATGAGGAACTGGCATCGAGTTCCCACATGAACGTCCGGCCGTCCGTGCGCTCATGGCAGAGCAATGTGATGACGGCGTCCACATCGCCTTCCGCCCGATGAGCATCGAAGAACCAACCCGCTTGTGTGCACAGCCAGCCTAGCGTGCGTCCTTCAAAGCCTGCTGCTCGCCAGTCGATTTCCTTGCAGGAACAGGCCCATCTAGCTTGCGGAAGATTGGGCAAGCGTCGTTCCACAAGCGGACGATCAAAGGCTGCGTTGTGAGCGATGATCAATGAAGCCGACGTCAGAATGTCGGTGGCGAGGCGATCGTCAATCCGCCGACCGACCAGATCCTGATTGGTAATGCCTGTCAGCCTGATGACATCATCTGACAGGGGGACGCCGGGGTCCTCTCGCCATGACCACGATTTCCCGATCTCGACGATATGACCCGTGGGGCCATACTTGAACCTGCGAACCGCCAATTCGATGATCTGGTCGTTCTCGGTGTCCAGCCCAGTCGTTTCCACATCAACAACGGCGCCAGTGAAAAGCGGATCGTCGGGATCGCCGAGTCCTGTCTCGCCAACCTTCAGATCGATACGGCGAAGGTGGCGAACATCCGGATTGCGAGGGTCAATCACAAGGTTCCCCCTCAAAGTCGGCTTCGCTCTCGAGGATCAATTCCTCCAGCAGCGAGGGGTTCGCATCGAGATCAAGGCCAAGACCATGCAGCAGGAAAACGCGCGCACAGGCATCCTTGTCCATGACAGCCTCAATGGCGGGCCGGCCACTGAACATGGAAAGGGGCGTAATCATCCATTCGAGCGGATCGACCGCGAGACCGTCCCTCTGCATGCGGGCGCCTGTCTCCGCCGCTACACAGGCGATCCTGATGATTGAAACTTGATCAACCATCATAGCCTTGCCGGTCTCGTCGCCGAGCGGATCGAGTGCCCATCCCGGGGCCACCATTCTGGCCCTAGATTTTTCCCACCTATGACGTGTGCCGAGGTCACTCATGGCACCACCTCCTCCAGATGGACGCCAAGGGTTTCGGCGTCATCGAGGGGACGTCATACAACAATCACTTCAATTATTCAATAGGTATTGAGGTATTGAATTTTCCTTGCGTTATGAACGGGTAAGGGCTATCCTGCTTCACATGGAAAAAACAGATGTCGTCGCAAAGCTCAGCGCCCTTGCTCAACCCGTGCGGCTGGAGATTTATCTCGCCATTGCAGGGAGTCAGGACGGGCTGACATCCACCCGAGTGGCAGAGGTTGCGGGAGCGATGCCGACGAACACATCCGTCCATCTCTCGATCCTGCGGAATGCCGGCTTGGTAACGGCGACGAAAGTGGGGAGGACCGTTACATATAGAGCCGTGACTGAGGCTATGACGGGTCTGACCCAGTTCTTTCTGGAGGTCACCGCCAAAGCTTCCACATAATCAATGGCCTGAAGGTTGCCTTTAGAGGTAAGCTCGATAGCTTGCCTTTCATGTCCACCGCCATTGTCAGCCGTGAAATTCAACGATTCCTAGCCAGCGATAAGGCCGAGGTTCTTTGCGTGCGGGGCAAGTGGGGGGTCGGAAAGACCTTTGCTTGGCGGCACGATCTTAGTGAGGCTGCACGATTGGGGACGCTAGCCAAGCAGGAATACGCCTACGTTTCCCTTTTCGGGCTGAACTCACTCGACGAGCTCCGCTACGCAATCTTCGAGAACACAGTGCCGACGGCGAATGCGTTGACCGGTCCGACCCCTGAAACCTTTACCGATCGGGTCAAGGAAGGGCTAAAGCATCGACGGAAGGCCGCCTCATGGTTCGCTCCAGTTCTTAGCGCAGCAGGATTGGGCGAATTGGGGAATGCGGTTGCAAGGTCAGCGTTCTTACTGGTCCGCAACCAGCTCATCTGCATCGACGATATGGAACGCGTTGGTGACGGGCTTCGCCCTAAAGATGTGCTCGGTATGGTTTCATTCTTGCGGGAACAGCGGAACTGCCGTGTTGCGATCCTCCTGAACGACGAAGCCATGAGCGAACCCGACCGCGCGGACTTCAACCGATTGCTCGAGAAGGTAGTTGATGTGTCACTCGCCTACGATCCTTCTCCGGCCGAGGCGTTGAACATTGCGATTAACGGCGATGACGAAATCAGTGTCCAACTGCGCAAAAGTCTCGGCCTGCTCGGTGTCACCAACATAAGAGTCATTCAGAAAATCAGGGGCCTCGCAGCAAAGGTTGATGACCTCCTCAAGGCGTTTCGTCCGGAGATCAGAAACCAAGCTACGATCGCCTGCGCGATTGGCGGCTGGTCAGTTCTTGAGCCTGATACCGCCCCCCGGTTCTCGTTCATCTACCAATACAATTCCTTGCTCCACGATATCCGCGGGCGGAGGAACGGGGAGGAACCAGAGTTCGCAAAATGGCGAGATGTCCTCAATCGGCTCGGTTTTACCGGTGCGCACGATTTCGACAGGATCATCTTCGACGGCGTGAAGGTCGGCTATTTCGATGAGGTGCGGCTGAGCGCCGAAGCCAGTTCACTCGAAAAAGAGCTGAACCGGTCTACGAGCGTCAGCAGCTTCTCTGATGCCTGGCGCCGATATCGAAGCTCGCTGTCCCAGAGTGACGGTGAGATCCTGAATGGCATCCATGACGCCGCCCATGAATGCCTGAAAGATATCAGTCCATCCGACGTCAATGCCACCGCCACGTTGCTCAAACGCCATGGCATGGTCGAGCAAGCGGATGGTCTCATCCACGCTTACGTTACATCCAAGGGAGACGACCCGAAATTCTTCGACCTGAGTCGCTACATCTTCGCCGGCGCTGATGATGTTGATCCGGTCCTGCGCGACGCGTTTGAACAGAAGCGGAATTCCTATGTGGACCCCCGCGACCCCCAAAATGTGTTGCTCGAACTGGCAAAATGGAGCGGGTGGAACGACGAGGACGTGCGCTTGCTCGCAGGGGTATCGGCGGCACGTTACGAAGAGATATTCGAGAGCATCGAGAGCGATGACCTAGGGCAAATCGTTCAGACGGCACTGCGGATGGCCGGCCAGCAAGATGGGCAGTCATTGGCAATGAGAGCTGCGCTCCATGAAGCACTCTCACGCATTGCAGCCAAATCACCGCTCCGAGCGGAACGGCTGGAAGCATGGGGATTCGTAGCACGCGCCTAAGCCTTGAAAGTCGGAAGCTAGGAAAAGAGCGTCCCAAAAAAATAAAAGTGCCGCAACAATTTGCTTTGGCGGTTACGTTCCTCCGTCCTACAAGTAGGAACATGGAAAGTCAGGAACTCATACGCCGTGTCGGCGAGGCTCTTTATGGGGAGCAGTGGCAGCGACCGCTTGCCCGCGAACTTGGTGTTTCTGACCGCCTTGTTCGCTTCTGGGCGGCAGGTGACCGCGAGATTCCCACCCTTCTTCCGGCCCGACTACTCAACCTCATTCAATCCCGTGGCGAGGCTTTGGCGAACACCGCCAGCCTCGTCGAACAGTTCATCGACAGGGGACGCTAATGCTTCAAACCGTTCTGGATACCTGCGTGTTCAAGCAGGAGGCCATCGAATTTGCGCTAACCAAGCAAATCGAGGACCTGTCCGATCTCGTGGGGCATTCTGAAAGTGATGCTTCTGCCTTCTTCGACAAGACCTACATCACTGGAGGTATGGCCAGCTTGATCCGCCAGGGCCTGCAGCGATTGGCTGGGCTCAACGATCAGGCAGTGTTCGAACTTCGTCAAGCAATGGGCGGTGGTAAGACCCACTCCATGCTGGCTCTTGGATACCTTGCAGCCAATCCTTCGATCGCCAGCCAGATCAACGCCAAAATCACTGAAGGTTTCAAGCCTGTCGAGGCCAAGGTTGTTGTGGTGTCCGGTCGCAACATTCCCCACGATAAGTTCCTCTGGGGCTCGGTGGCTGAGCAGCTCGGCAAGCTTGATCAATTCTCTGAGTTCTTCGCCAACGGGGCCAAGTTTCCCAATGAGCAAGACTGGATCGATCTGATCGGTGGAGAGCCGGTCCTGATGCTCTTCGATGAGTTGCCGCCATATCTGGAAGCCGCAGTGACGAGACCTGTCGGAGGAGGGACGCTTGGCGATGTGACGTCACAAGCCCTCGCCAATCTGTTCTCGGCAGCGACGAAGGTGCCGCAGCTCTGCATCGTTCTCTCAACCCTTGTAGGTCAATACAAGGCAAGCTCCGACCTTGGGAAAATCATCCAGCAGATCACCAACGAAGCCCGTCGACAGGCGAAGCCAATTACGCCGGTTGAGCTCGGATCAGATGAAATCTACTCGATCCTGCGCAAGCGCCTTCTGGTTAGCAATCCCGATCCAGCGGTCGTCGATGCTGTGGCCGATGAGTATGGCAAGATCCTCTCTGATGCCGTGAAAAGCAAAACCCTGGAGCGATCGGCTGAGAAGATCGCTGAAGAGGTTCAGGCAACCTACCCGTTCCACCCAAGCCTCAAGACCATCGTTGCGACGTTCAAGGACAACGAGAACTTCCGGCAAACCCGCGGCCTGATGACCATCGCAGCCCTGATGATCAAATCGGCGCAAAGCCGAAAATACAAGGACGTCTATCTCCTTGGTCCGCAACATATGGACCTGGCGGATCGGGAGGCTCGGGACTTCGTCAATAACATCTACAACCTCGATGCCGCCATTACCCAAGACATCGTTGATACGGGCGCCAGTGATGCCCATGCAGAGCAAATCGACAACGCTGCCGGCAATGATGCTGCAAGTCAGGCTGGTAAGCTCATCCTGATGGCCTCACTTGCCGAGTCTTCCGATGCGGTGAAGGGGCTTCAAGACAAGGAAGTCCTTGCGTTCCTGCTGGCACCGCACAGGACAGAAGCGGAATTCATCGCCGGCTTCGAAGCCCTTCGTGCCAGCTCGTGGTATCTGCATAAGCGGGACAATGGTGCATGGTTCTTTTCGAAGAACGAGAACCTCACGAAAAAAATCGAGAACACGGCCAAGAACGCTCCTGCCCATAAGATTGATCAGGATCTCGCCAGGCGCCTCGAAGATGTCTTCAACCCGAAGCGTAAGGCAGCATACGGAAGAGTGCTTCCGCTGCCAAAAATCGAGGAAATCAACACCCGTGGCGATCGCTTGCTGATCGTCCTCTCGCCCGACAACAAGCTTCCGCCCGAGACGGCCCACAAGCTGTTCAATGACACCGTGGAGAAGAACAATTTCGCGATTGTGAGCGGAGATGGGCACTCCCTTGCATCTGTCGAGGAGAAGGTCCGGACTGCCTACGCAATCGCCAAGGTTCTCGATCAGGAGGGCATGAACAGCCCTAACAGGCCAGACCTTGAAGAGCGCCAGGCTGAGGCGGAAATCGACGTCTACGCGACGATCGCCTCAACCTTGAACAAGATCTGGTATCCAGCTCGCGACCCAGCAACAGGCGAAGGATTGCTCAGCACGCCGCTTAAACTGGACGGACATCGACGGGAAAACGGGGCTGGCTTTGATGGTGAGGGTGCAGTGGAAGCGGCCTTGACCGCCACCGGAACCGCAAAGCTCATCACCGACGTAGAGGCCAATTTCGAGAAGCTTCGCGGAAGAGCTGAAGACATGCTTTGGCCGGCAAGTGAAAGGGCCACCCGCCTAGCCGACATTACCGATCGCGCGGTTTCAAACGTCCGGTGGCTCTGGCTTCCTCGAGGTGGGCTGGACGACCTTGTCCGCATCGCAAAGTCAAAGGCTCTCTGGCGCGACACGGGCACTGGCTGGATCGAAAAGGGGCCATTCCCGAAGGAGCAAACCAGCGTTTCGGTGGTGGTCACCGATTACGATGAGCGCACCGGCACGGCGACCCTCTTCGTTTCAGCGAAGAACGCGGGCAAGCGCCCCGCAATCTACTGGTCGACGACACCAGACGTATCGACGGCATCCAATCTTCTTCAAGATACCACCGTCCGAACCACCGACGTGAAGCGCTACTTCCTCGCGGTGGACCCCGATGGTGGCCATGAGGTCGGCAAGGTTGAGGCATGGAGCAACAGACTTCATCTCACGCATGAACCTCGTGCGGTCGGAAGCGGCTACGAAGTAGAGCTGACCGTCAAGCCGTCAGGGCAAATTCGCTGGAACACTGATGGCACGAACGCGGCTGAGGGCACGGTCTATGACGCTCCGATCAAGCTCGACGGTCAGAGTGACACAACAATCTACGCGTATGCGGAGGCTGAAGGTGTCACCACCCGGCAGGAGTTCCGCGTCAACCGCCGAGATGGAGCGGGGCAGAAGATTGATGGTGAGCGGCCGGCTACGATCAGGCGGCAAATCCGTCTGAACACCACTGACCGGGTGTTCGCCGCGACAACGAAGGCAAAGGAAGCCAAAGTGCGCTTCAATACCGTCCTTGTGGTGGTTGGTGGGGGATCCAGCAACATCACCACGAGCTTCGGGGCCGATGTAGACGTGAGTGCGGGGGCGATCGAAGAGGCGGCAAAATTCGCGCGTAGTCAGCTCGGCGACGAACAGGCCGACGTGACTCTGCAATGGAAGACAGCGTCCTTCGAGCGAGCGGCGGAAATCGACGGCTTCATGTCCGCGATCGGTGAGAGCGTCGAACGGACGGAGATAGAGCAGCAGTGAACAATCTGCCGACCAAGGCGGGTTGAGAGGAAAAAGTTATGGCTACACGTGCAAAATCCAGCATCGGGTTCGGCATCCCGACCGATGAGGTTGATCCCCAGCGCTTTATCGTGCGGATCGGGGCAGCCACGCGTGAGCCGGTGCAGATCATCGAAGACTTCGGCATCTCAGGGCCGCAGTTCGATCCCACGACCAACCTCCAGTCCGACCAAGTTGTGCGGTGTCGCCTGGACCCTAAGCGGTGGAGAGCCATCGCCCCCACTTGCAAGCAGATCTTCAACGAACGCCTCAAGGGCAGAAATATCGCCACGGGTCGCTGGGAGGCCAACGACAACCTAGTTCATCGCCTGCTTGGGCGTGAGTTGTGTGTGCTAGCCTGGGCGGTCGAGGTCTGCGATCCTGCCCTAATTTCTGCAGCGATTGATGCCTGGACTGGATTGAGGCCGGAAGAACGCTGGTGGCTGTATTCCATGGCCGTTCACTCAAGCGGCAAGGCAGATGACACCGACAAGGGCTGGCGAAAGGCTATCCGAATTGGCCTGACTGAAGGTGCGGGCGCAGTTGCCCCTGCAAACCAACGCCAGATGAGCTTCGAGGACCTGTGAAAACTATGAATACCCCTGACATCACTCCATTCTCGCTCAAGGATGCGCCATCCCTCATCGAACGGTTGTGGCCGGCGCAGAAGATCTCGAAGGAGTCTGAGGCTGAACGGAAGTCCGTGTCGAGCCAGACACTCACAGGCCTTGGGGGCTACTGGAAAGGACGCAAGCCGCTTATCCTCAACCGCGCCTGCATCCTCGGTGCTCTTCTGCCCGCGACAAGTGATCCTGAAATGGACCTTGAGGTTTTCGAAGCCCTGATGATGATCGACGATCGTGGTTTCGTAGAACGCCACGGAGATAGCGTCAGACATTACGCCCGGCTGGCACTGGAGCATGGAGGCTTGGGCTCCGAAGAAGCTAGACGCGTGTTCACGGTCAAGAATAAGGACTCCGTGGAGCCGCTCGAGGAGCTGACCGAAGAAGCGCTAGAGGATGCGGGCAGTCGGCTGAGATGGTCGACGGATTCCCTCAGGGGTTTCAACAGACTTCACACCAAGCAACAGATTTTAGCGAGGGTGCCATACAATGAGAAGGTCGATCAAGGGCTACGCCCGGAATACCTTGAAGCTGACCTCGACAATCGCGAGCGCCACTATGCCCACGTCTGGGAAAAGGCCAACGCTCATCTCGGGACAAGCGCTACTTGCATACCCGAGTTGGTGGAACAGCTCGGCATCATGCGGTTCGGGCACCGACCAAAGGTTGGCGATGCGTTCTCCGGGTCGGGACAGATCCCCTTCGAAGCACTGCGGATGGGCTGCGATACCTACGCCTCTGATCCGAACCCGATTGCAGCCCTTCTGACCTGGAGCTCCTTCGAACTTGCAGGCTCCTCCCCTGATGATCTCGAGACGCTCATGGACGAACTCGAGAAGATCGAGCGTCAAGTCGAACGCGACATGGCGCCCTACGAGATCGATGCTGATGGTAACCGAGCAAAAGCTTATCTCTATTGCGTTGAGGTGACATGCCCTGAGACCGGCTATTCTGTTCCGCTGGTGCCCAGTCTGGTCATAAGCCCGAAGACGGGAACGATTGGAAGGCTTGCCGCAAATCATGACGCGAAGAGGGTCGAGATCGAGGTCATCTCAGGCGCAAGCGCAAAGGAACTTAAGGCTGCGGCTGCGGGCACCGTTGATGGTGATTACGTCTCCTACGAGCTCGATGGCCAAGCTTACCGTTTCTCCATCTCATCGGCACGAGGGGATTTCCGCAGCGGAGACAGCAGGGGAAACCAGCTGCGTCCATGGGAAGCCGACGACATTGTTGCGCGCGATGACGATATCCTCAGAGAGCGTCTCTATTGCATCCAATGGGCTACCGCAGAAACGCTCGAATCTGGCAGGCAGGTGACCTACTTCGCGGCTCCCACCGAGGATGATCTGCGCCGTGATCAGGAGGTTGTCCAAAAAGTTCGAGCGCAGCTTGGAGATTGGCGAGCGGCCGGCCTCGTTCCGGATATGGGCATCGAACAAGGGCTGAAGACGGACGATCCGATCCGCACGCGGGGCTGGACGAACTGGCTCCATCTCTTCCACCCGCGCCAAATCCTGACAATGGCACATCTGCATGATCGCATCCGCCAGCATCCCGACGCTGCCCGGATGTATTTCTTCATGCCTCGGGCCTTGGACAACAATTCGCGACTGAACCGGTGGGCAACTGGGCAGGGTGGCGGTCTTGGGGGCCCGAAGGGCACTTTCGACAATCAGGCGCTGAATACCCTGATCAACTTCTGCGTCCGAGGGTCAATCGGAATGCGAACTCTTGTTGGGGGGCCCGCTCGATCATGGCATCTCGATGCACCGCGACGGATCGATACGCTGCCGGGTGCCGACGCGTCGCAGGATCGCGATATCTGGATTACCGATCCTCCTTATGCCGACGCGGTGGTCTATCATGAGCTCACCGAATTCTTCATCTCCTGGCTCAGAAGGAACCCGCCCGCTCCCTTTGATAGCTGGACTTGGGACTCACGCCGTCCGCTGGCGATCCAGGGCGAAGGAGAGGAGTTCCGCCGGAAGATGGTGGCGACCTACTCCAATCTGGCTGCACGCATGCCCGATAACGGCATGCAAATCGTCATGTTCACCCATCAATCCGGGGCTGTCTGGGCAGACTTGGCGCAGATCTTTTGGGGTTCGGGCCTCGTGGTGAGCGCAGCTTGGTATATCGCCACAGAAACAGGCAGCAATGCACCCGGCAAGAAAGGGACTGGCCTTGTGCAGGGGACAGTCATTCTTGTCCTTAAGAAGCGGCTCGGGGATGAAGCCGGCTATGAGGATGAAATTGCGCAAGAGGTCCGGGCCCACGTGGCTCAGCAGATCGATACGCTCGTGGGTCTCAACCAATCGCTCAAGGGATCAGGGCGGATGGAAAACCTCTTCGAGGACTCCGACCTGCAAATGGCAGGATACGCTGCCGCTCTGCGTGTCCTGACGAAATACACTAGGATCGATGGGCGTGACATGACCGCAGAAGCGGTCAGGCCCAGGCAGAAGGGCGAGAAGGGCTTCGTCGAGCGCATCATCGATTTTGCTGTCCAGGTCGCCAATGAACATATGGTGCCTGACGGCCTGACGCCGCGTCTGTGGGGACAGCTATCAGGAACTGAGCGGTTCTATCTCAAAATGGTCGACCTTGAGGCTGAGGGACTGGAAAAGCTCGAGAACTACCAGAACTTCGCCCGCGCATTCCGCGTCCCCGACTATGGGGTGTTGATGGCCAATGTGGTGGCTAACGCTGCAGCGCTGAAACGTGCAGACGACTTCCGGGATCGATCCGGTTTTGACATCGCCGATTTCGGCCAAGGCGTCGTTCGCGCGGTTCTCTATGCCATCTACAAGCTCGGGCTTGAAGCCGAACCTGATGTCGTGATGGACCAGCTGCGTGGGATCGTTGAGAACTATTACCGCAAGCGTGAAGACCTGATCGAGATCGCCGAATACCTTGCCAGTCAGAGAGGCCGCGATGACGAGAGAGAAGGCAGGTATGCCGGGCTGCTGGCACAGTTGATCCGCAACGAGCGGATCGGCTGAGCGGATAATGGAGCCGGTCATCAACAAAACTGCCTTTACCGGTGGCGGTCACCTTGCCCGCTTCTCGTCACGTCAAGGGCGCCTTTCGCACGTCTACCTCGCAGATCGCCTTAAGGGCGCCAGAAGCTATGATCGCATCGCGGGCTACTTCCGTTCCTCGATCTTCGAGATTGTCGGTGAGGAAATCGCAGGGATTGAGACAGTTCGGATCGTCGCCAACTCCGATCTCGACTTCGCCGACATTCAGGCTGCACAGCGGGTAAGGGACGCCAAGCTGTTCCAGCGTTTCGTTGAGGATGAGGCTGTCCTTGATGCTGCCCTACATCGCGATCGATACGCTCGCTTACACGAGTTGATGATTTCGGGCCGCGTGGAAATCAAAGTTGTTCCGCGGTCAGTAGCCCCCTTTGTCCACGGCAAGGCTGGGGTCATCCGGCGCCAGGATGGCTCGGTGGTTTCGTTCATGGGCTCCATCAACGAAACTCGTGCAGCATGGGCGCACAACTACGAACTCGTATGGGAGGACAGCTCACCCGAGGGAGTGGACTGGGTTCAGGCTGAATTCGACGAGCTCTGGAAGGTCGGAATTCCGCTGCCAGAGGTGATCATCAAGGAAGTGGGGCGGCTTGCAAGCAGGCATGAAGTATCCGTTGAGGCCCTTGCACCCGATAAGCTTCCCGGGGCAGCCTTGGTCGAGTCCCCGCTTTACCGTGACGGGGAGTCCCTACAGCCTTGGCAACGAGCCTTCGTGGGCATCTTCCTTCAACATCGCGACGAGTATGGCAGGGTGCGGCTTCTGCTGGCAGATGAAGTCGGTGTCGGCAAAACGCTCTCCCTTGCGGCATCGGCGCTACTGTCAGCGCTCATCGACAAGGAACCCATCCTGATCCTGGTTCCGTCAACCTTGACAGAGCAATGGCAGATCGAGCTGAAGGATCGGCTGGGTATGCCATCGGCTCGTTGGCACTCCACCAAGAAGTGCTGGGTGGATCCGGATGGTCGGCTCATCAAGGGGCAGGGGGCGACTGACGTCGGGCGGTGCCCTTATGCGATCGGTATTGTGTCGACCGGCCTGATCTTCCACGGGATGCAGAAGAGCGGCACACCGAAAGAAGGTGGCGAAGCCGAGCATTTGATGAGCGGCCGCTACGGCATGGTGATTCTTGATGAAGCCCATAAGGCGAGAGGATCAAGCCCAATTGGGAAAACCGATCGTGAGGCGAACAACCTTCTCGCCTTCATGCTCCGGATTGCAGAACGCACCAAACACTTGCTCCTGTCCACGGCTACCCCGGTTCAGACGTCCGTCGATGATCTTTGGGATTTGCTTGGCATCTTGAATCGCGGTGCCGACTTTGTGACAGGCAATGCGTTCTCAAAGTGGTGGCGATCCGAGACAGCTCTGCCAGTTCTTACGGGCGAGCAGCAGATCACTCATATCCGTGAAGGATGGGACTACCTCGTCAACCCGATGCCACCTGTAGGCAATGATGACCTCATCGCTGACCTGCGTGAAGAATTCGGCATGAAGGCCGATGACTGGGTGCTGATGAGGCTACCGGCCGACATCACCAATCCCGCCCTCGAGATGAAGGTGGAATTGGCACTGACAGGCCTTGAGAACGGATTAGGATATTTCCAACGTGGAGCCCATAATCCCCTCCTGCGGCATATCGTGCTCAGAAAGCGCCGCGATCTCGAGGATATGGGGCTGATTCCCAAGCTTCCAGTTGACATTCACCCGAACCGTGATGTGCCACTGCCGGAGCACATTTTCAAAGGCCTTAGCGTTTCCACCTCCGCTCAATTTGAAGATGCGTATGCAGCCGCAGACCGCTTCACTGCGGCATACCGTCGGCGCACCCGCGCTGCTGGCTTCATGAAAACCCTCCTCCTTCAGCGGATATGTTCATCTCACGCCGCAGGGATCGCCACGGCAGAGGGCTTGCTCGGCAAGCGCGAACTCGATGAGGAAGCCTTAGAGGATCTCGAGGGAGAAGAGTTTGAGGCGGTTGAAGACGAGCGGAGCGCGCTTCAGGATCTCATAGACGCACTGACCGGCGCCGAAGATCCGAAACTCCGCGCAGTCCGTTACTTCCTTGATGAGCATCCCTCAGGTGCAAGAACCTGGCGCGAGATGGGCGTAATCATTTTCAGCCAGTATTACGACACGGCTGCATGGATTGCCGATAACTTAGCGTCCGCTTACCCAGAGCAAGCCATTGCCATCTACGCAGGGGCAGGGAAGTCTAAAATCCTGAAAGGTGGCGAGGCGACCACGGTCCTGCGGCCTACTATCAAGAAGTTGGTTGCTGACCGACAGATATCACTGGTGGTAGCAACTGACGCAGCTTGTGAAGGTCTCAACCTTCAAACATTGGGCACACTGATCAACGTTGATCTGCCTTGGAACCCTTCAAAGCTCGAGCAGCGCATCGGGCGCATCAAACGATTCGGGCAGACGCGTGATCGAGTCGATATGGCGAACCTCACCTACGCAGGAACAGTAGACGAGAAGGTCTACAACGTCCTCTCTGAGCGGCTCCGCACAACCCATGACCTGCTTGGCACGATGCCGGAGACGATCGAAGCTGATTGGATCGAGGACATCGAAAACCTCGAAGACCACCTGAGAAGCTACACCAATAGGCGGGAAAGAGCCGACCCTTTCAAGGCGAAATATGCCAACGCGCTGGTTGAGAATGACGAGCGTTGGGAAGAGGCTTCTCAGGTTATCGCCAGGAATGACCTTGATGATGTGCTTTCGAGGGGTTGGGCAACGCGCAAGATATAGGATAGCCGTTGACGACTGGCGCCAACACCTTGCCAGCGAAGGTTTTGAGGGCGATAAGACTGCAACCATCTGAAAGGGTTGCACTTGGCCGCGATTGACGCCGTTCGTAGTTTGCGTGCGAGAATGCCGTGGGCTGTCGCTAGCAGGCTGTTCCGCTCTGAAAGACTGTCTCGGTCACAGGGTTGGGATCGCACACTGCAGCGTGTGTCGAATGGCGATGATCAGTATGAGGCAAAAGAAGGCCAGCTGGCTGAGGCGCTCGGTGAGCATATCGTTTGCGGCGAGAAGATCGTGCAGATGTTCCGGCTTGCCCCTGATGCTGTAGCGCAGCTTCGGCAGACTGCCTTGGCGCTGCAAATCCCCGTGAACGCTTATTCGGCTTCATACCCTATCATTCTGACTGAGGATCAGCTGACAGCACAAGGAGGGCACCCGCCAGTGCTGACGGCGGTGACCGAGTATGAGGATGGCGTTGCGGTTGTAATCTCATCGGTCCGCTATCTGACCACGCGGGAAACGGTGGTGGTTGCTGAACTGGCAGAAGAGATCGCCGCCGGATTGGCCGGGTTCAATGAGCTGATCGGCGTGCGGCATATTCGTCATCAGGCGTGCGATGTCCTTTGGATTCCAGCCGATGGAGCGCACATTGAGATACGAGCCGATTATCCGTTCGGCACACAGCAGAGCAAGGCGCAGCTCGCCCTTCTTCAGGCCAGAGCCTGCTTCGAGGGCCTTCTCGGAGCTGGCCCCTTTGCAAACCAAGTGAACATCTTCCCCGCAATACGTTCTCTGTATGATGCACAGGGCGACGGGTCGATGGTTGAACTCGGCTTTATGGTGACGGGGTCTGCACAGAAGCTGGAGCGGACCCGCCGCGGAGAGCAATGCTGCCGTGAAGAGGCCTATCACCTTGGCGGAATCGGCGTTCTTGAGGCCCCAATCCAACCATACCGGACGAGTGTCCTATGGCGCGTCGATCTTGGCGAGGACGCGATGTCCGCCCCCGAGGTTTCAATCCGCGGCACATCGTCACACACAGCCGAGCAAGACCCTTTCCTTGGCGAGATGGTCATCAGAAACTGTGCTGGCATTCTTGATTACAGCCACGTTCTGGGCCGCATGCTACATCACCTCCAGCTGCCTGCTGAAGCGTGATACATTGACCCATGGCCTTGCGGGAAATCCAAGAAACGATTGATCGGGATACCCGCGATCCTGTTAAGCAGGTGTGCTTGAGGATCGTAGACAGGCTTGCGGCCATGCGCGCGGATCAGCTCCAGAGGCTTACCTTCGCGATCCTCGCCGATTTCGCCGGGACAAGTCCTGACGCCGACGAATTGCATGCCGCCCTCACCGCATTGACGACAATGCAGCACAGCCCCTTGATGCTGTATTTCGTGTTCTACGATGCGGGAGACGACCGTGAAATCGCGGTCCCTGCCTCGGATGTGATGCAATCAGTCGATGAGGGGATATTTGTTCACCCCCGCACCGGCGAAGAGGTTCCAGATTTTGCTCACCAACTAAAGCCAGTCTACAAGGCAACCCGCGAGTTCGCTGATACCATCGCGAGGGGCGATGTCGGCTGATCTCACCCTCCACGACATGTTGCATCGCGCGTATGACAACCCCGCTCATGACATCCAGCTTCGGATCCAGAGCGCCGACACGCACGCCCAGATACTTGAGCAGCTGGAACGGGCTCTACGGATGGCCATCAACCATCTCATCCAGAACCGAAAATACAAGCAAGCTTCATGCGAGGACGCTCTCAACACCGATCTGGTTGCGATGCTGCGCATGAATGGGATTCCTGCTCAGCATGACGTGAAAATCGGGGGGCACACGGATATCTCAGTAGCAATGCGCGATGATTTCCTGTGGATCGCTGAGGCGAAACATTGGAAGGGTCAAGCTTGGATATTCAAGGGTTTCCGTCAACTTCTGACGAGATATGCCACCGGAATGCCCGGACAAGACCACGGGGCCATTATCATATATTTTCTCCAAGAGGGGCCAGCCAGCCTCATGGAGAAATGGAAAAAGGCCTTGTCACGTAGGGCCACCCTCACTGGAT
>OFDC01000916.1_pt1 | contig 17972 bp, 13 predicted proteins | sample 1520941 | NCBI WGS metagenome assembly OFDC01 (sample SAMEA94258168, study PRJEB24077) | hot springs metagenome | biome: Aquatic biome; feature: Water | place: India | collected 2012-12-06 | depth 5 m | reverse complement strand
GCGCTGGGCATGGCCATCAGGGTGGCGATCTTGGCCCCGCCGCCCGACTGGCCAAACAGCATGACGCAGTCGGGGTCGCCGCCGAACCTGGCGATGTTGTCGCGCACCCACTGCAGGGCCAGCACCAGATCCAGCTGTCCGACATTGCCGCTGTCGGCGACCGACGGGTCGTTGAACAGGCGGGCCAGATAGAGATAGCCGAAGGCGTTCAGGCGGTGGTTCACGGTCACCACCACGACGTCGCCGCGCTTGGCCAGCTTGGTTCCCTCGTACCAGGGGCTGGCGCCTGAACCGCCGTTATAGGCGCCGCCGTGGATGTAAAACATCACCGGCCGTTTGCCGCCGTCCGCCAGACCGGTCTTCCGCGAGGCCTTGGCGGGGGTCCAGACATTGAGGAACAGGCAGTCTTCCGAGAGGGTCTCGCCCTCCTCGCCCTTGCCGGTCTGCATCGAGGCCGGGCCATAGGCCAGGGCGTCCTCCACGTCGGTCCAAGGCTCGGGTCTGACCGGCGGCATGAACCGCCGCGCCGCGCCGGTGTCGGCGCCATAGCGCAGGCCCTTGAAGACGCTGACCTCGCCGTCGACATAGCCGCGCACCTTGCCGTTGGTGGTCGCCACCACGGGCGAGCGCGCCTCGCCCGCGAAGCCCGTGCGGGGCAGGGCGGCGTAGGTGGCCAAGGCGGCGGCGCCGGTGATCAGGGTGCGGCGGGTGGCGGTCATCGGGTTTCCTCCGGCGCTTTCTGACGAGCGGTCCGAAGCGGTATCACGGGTGACACCGGTGACAATCCCTTTATCGCTGGGCGGCTAGGCCAGCGCCTTCACCGCCGCCGCATGCTCGGCGATCACTGCCAGGGTCGAGGCGTCGGCGTCGAACACGCCGAACAGGCCCTGTTCCTCCTGCGGCGGATCGCCGACATAGCTCTTGTCGCCCTTCTTGAACCAGGCGTCCGGCTGCTGGGCGCGGCCCTCGCCGTTCCAGGCCCAGAAGTTGACGCCGGCGGTCGGCCCTCCGGCCTTCATGTCCGCCAGGGCGAGATCCAGCATCGTCTTGTAGAAGCGGTCGCGATAGGTGGTCGGCGAGCCCGGCGCGAACTGGCGGTCGTCGCGGATCAGGCCGAACTCCTCGATGGTCAGCGGCTTGTTCAGCCGCTTGGCCAGGACGATGTGCTGGGCGACATAGTCTCGGCACTTCTGCTCGCCGGCCTCATAGGTCGAGGGCTGGTCGGTCATGCTGATCCAGCCCCAGTTGTTGGGCCAGATGTGGATCGTCATGTAGTCGATCACCGGCGGAGCGTGGGCGTCGACGACGCAGGACTCAAGGCCCATGCAGCCCATGGTCCCCTCGCTGCCGGTGGTGACCAGGTGCTGGTTGTCCAGCCGCTTGATCAGGGTAGCGGTGTCGCGGATCCAGGCTTGGTAGGCGGACATGTTGCTCTTGCCGAAGGCGTCTGAGCCTCCGGGGCGCGGCTCATTGGCCAGCTGCCAGGCCATGATCGTCGGGTCGTCGCGGTAGGGCTTGCCGGTCACGGTGCTGACCCGGCTGACCAGGCTCGTGACATAGTGGCGGAAGAGGACGTTGGCCTTCTGGTTGGCGTAGAACCGCGCGGAATAGTCCGCATACTGAGGCCACGGATGGGCGGGATCGCCCTGCTGGAACCAGGGCCCGTCGCCGACCCAGTTCAGATAGGCCGGCATACCGCCCGACCAGTCCCAGAAATTGTTGACGTAGATGACCGCCTTCATGTCGCGCTTGCCCATCTCGGCCAGGGTGACGTCGAGGCCCTTCAGCAGGTCGGCGTTATAGTCCTCGCCCGGCCCCCGGAAGGTGGGATCCATGGCCACCTTGGCCGGCGATTGCTCGCCCGCGCCCAGGATGCGCAGGTTGGTCACGCCCATCGCCTTCAGCCGATCAAGCTCCCGGCGCAGGCGGTCGAGGTCGCCATAGCCGGCCGGCGCGCCCAGCCACGCGGCGTACCAGACATTGGTCCCGGCGAAGCGGTAGGGCTTGCCGTCCAGATGCAGGCGGCCGTCCTTGACGGTGACGAAGCCCTTCGGCGGCGTCGACGCCTTGGCCGAGCCGATCGCAGGCAGGGCCGCTGCGGCGGCGATCAGGTGGCGGCGGGAAAGGGTCATGGCGTCCTCCGGCGAACCTCTACGGGGTCTCGGTTCGCACCATGCCGCGTGCTGATAGCGCTAACAACTCACTTCTACCGCTCCTCAAGGCTATGCCAGATCCGGGTGACATAGACGTTGGAGCGGCTGAGACGGTAACGGATCACATAGGCGTTCTGGCCGAAGGGAATGCTGATCTCGCGGGTGGTAGGACCAACCGGGCGGCCTCGTGACGGCGCTTCCGCCAAACTGTCGATGGCGGCTTCCAGAAGCGGGCCCAGTCTCGCCGCCGCCCGGGCGTCGCGCTCGAAAAGCCAGACGATGAGACGGTTGAAGTCTCTTTTGGCCCTAACGGATACCGAAACCGTATAGGTCAACCCAGGCCCGCGGTTACGCGACGTATGTGAGCGCGGAAATCATCGCGCGAGATGGCCGGTTCTTCGCCGCGTTCGACGGCGTCGGCGATGGCCTCGTCAATGGCGGGGTCCGGATCGATCGCTTTGGGAGCGGGGCCTGTCAGGCCTGCGTCGATCAGCGCAACGGCGTACTCGGACACCGTCATGCCCAGGCGGTCCGCTACGACCTTCAGCCGCGCCGCCTGCTCGGGATCAATATGAATGTCGAAGCCATCGGCCATGGGCGGAGAGTCCCGCCGATGGCCGATGGCGTCAAGGGTTACAGGTTCAGCAGCGCCGGGTCGCCGCCCTGGGCGGTGATGTTGACGCTGAGCGCGCGCTCGACCGCAAAGCGCAGCAGGGCGTGGGGGCCGCCAGCCTTGGGGCCGGTGCCCGACAGGCCCTCGCCGCCGAACGGCTGGACGCCGACGACTGCGCCGGTCATCGAGCGGTTCACATAGGCGTTGCCGGCCGGGACCAGCCGTTGGACGTCGGCGGCGAAGCTCTCGATCCGCGAGTGGATGCCCAGCGTCAGGCCATAGCGGCGGGCCGCCAAAGCGCCGGCGACCTGCTCGAGGTTCTCGGGCTTGTAGCGCACCACGTGCAGCACGGGACCGAACACCTCCCGCTCCAGGAAGTCGCCGGTCGGGATCTCGGCCAGGACCGGGGCGAAGAACGTGCCGTCCGTCGGGGCCTTGAGGGCGTGCAGCACCTTGGCCTCGCGCTTCAGGCGCTCCAGGTGCTTGTCGAGCGCGGCCTTGGCCTCGGCGTCGATGACAGGTCCGACGTCGGTGACGGCCAGGGCCGGATCACCGAGCACCAGCGCGTCCATGGCGCCCTTGAGGCCGTCGATGATGTGGTCGGCGGTGTCCTGCGGCAGGAACAGCAGGCGCAGGGCCGAGCAGCGCTGACCGGCCGAGCCGAAGGCCGACACGATCACGTCGTCGATGACCTGTTCACGCTGGGCGGTGGTGTCGACGAACATGCCGTTGAGACCGCCCGTCTCGGCGATGAACGGGACGATCGGACCCTGGCGCGCGGCGAGCGTCTGGTTGATGCGCCAGGCCGTGTCGGTGCCGCCGGTGAAGGCGACGCCGTCGACGCCCGGATGGGCGACCAGGGCCGCGCCGACCGTCTCGCCGCGTCCGGGAACCAGGGCCAGAAGATCGGGGTTCAGGCCGGCCTTGTGATACAGGCGCACCGCCTCCGCCGCGATCAGGGGCGTCTGTTCGGCCGGCTTGGCTAGGACGGCGTTGCCGGCGGCCAGGGCGGCGGCGATCTGGCCGGTGAAGATGGCCAGCGGGAAGTTCCACGGGCTGATGCAGACAAAGACGCCGCGACCGGCCAGGCGCAGGCTGTTGGTCTCGCCGACGGGCCCCTTGAGGATCTCGGCCTCGCCGAACTGGTCCTCGGCCAGCATCGCGTAATAGCGGCAGAAGTCGACGGCCTCGCGGACCTCGGCGATCCCGTCCGACAGCGTCTTGCCGGCTTCGCGCGACAGGATCGCGATCAGGCGCTCGATATTGGCCTCCAGAGCGTCGCCCATGGCGCGCAGCACCTGGGCGCGGGCGACGCCGCCGGCGCGATCCCAGGAGGCTTGCGCGGCGCGGGCCAGCTTAAAGGCCTCGTCGATCTGCGGCGCTTGGGCTTCCGAGACCACGCCGACCGTCTTCTGCGCGTCGGCGGGCGCGATCACCGGCAGCGGCGCGCCGCCGGCGACAACCTTGCCGCCGACCAGCGGGCCGGCCGACAGGGTCACGCCGTCCAGAGCGGCGACGGCGGCTGTCAGGCGATCACGGTCAGCCTTCACCGAGAGATCCAAGCCCGCGCTGTTCCGGCGACGCTCGCCATAGACGTGGATCGGCGTCGGGATCTTGGCGTGACGGTCGGGGTGGGCCTCGACCGTATCGATCGGGTCGGTGACGACCTTCTCGACCGGCACGCGCTCGTCCAGCAGGGCATGGACGAAGCTGGTGTTGGCGCCGTTCTCAAGCAGGCGACGGACGAGGTAGGGCAGGAGGTCCTCGTGACCGCCCACCGGGGCGTAGGCCCGCAGGGTGATGCCGTCATAGAGATCGTCGGCGGCCTTATAAAGAGCCTCGCCCATGCCGTGCAGGCGCTGGTGCTCGATCTTGACGCCGGCGTTCTTGGCCATGCGCACCACAGCCGCCAGGGTGTGGGCGTTGTGGGTGGCGAACTGGGCGTAGAGGTGCGGGGCGGCGTCGATCAGGGCCTTGGCGTTGACCAGGTACGACAGATCCGTCGCCGGCTTGGTCGTGTAGACCGGATAGTCCGGACGGCCGGCGACCTGGGCGCGCTTGATCTCGCTGTCCCAGTAGGCGCCCTTGACCAGGCGGACCATCAGGCGGCGGCCGGTCTCTTCCGACAGGGCCTTCAGGCGGGCGATCACCTCGCCGCAGCGCTTCTGATAGGCCTGGACGGCGAGGCCAAGGCCGGTCCAGTCGCCCAGCTCCGGCTCGCGGCACAGCTTGTCCAGCAGCTTCAGCGACAGGGCCAGGCGGTCGGCCTCTTCGGCGTCGATGGTGAAGTTCAGGTTGTGGCGCGCGGCGATCTTCGCCAGGCGCAGGGTGCGGGGATAGAGCTCTTCCCAGACGCGGTCTTCGTGCGTGGCTTCATAGCGCGGGCACAGGGCCGAGAGCTTGACCGAGACGCCGTGGCCGTTCTCGGGACCGGCGCCGTTCGACAGCTTGCCGACCGTCTCGATCGCGTCGGCGTACGACTTTTCATAGCGCTCGGCGTCAGCGGCGGTGCGGGCGCCTTCGCCCAGCATGTCGAAGCTGCACATGTCGCCTTCGGCGGCGGCGCGCTTGATGGCGGCCTCGATCGTGCGGCCCAGGACGAACTGCTCGCCCATGATGCGGATGGCCTGACCCACGGCGGCGCGGATCACCGGCTCGCCCAGGCGTCCGGCCAGCTTCTTGATGAAGCCCGGGAGGTCCTTCTGGGCCTCGGCGTCCGGCTCGACGATCTTGCCGGTCAGCATCAGGCCCCAGGTCGAGGCGTTGACGAACAGGCTGTCGCTGCCGCCCAGATGGCTGGCCCAGTCAGCCGAACCGATCTTCTCGGCGATCAGCTTGTCGCGGGTGTCGTCGTCGGGCGTGCGGAGAAGCGCCTCGGCCAGACACATCAACGCCAGGCCCTCGCGGGTGCCCAGGCTGAACTCCTGCAGGAAGCTTTCGACCACGCCCTGTTTCCGAACGCTGCGGCGGGCGCCGCGCACCAGCGCCTCGGCCTCGGCGCGGACGGCCGCACGGTCTTCGCTGGAGAGCGGCTTGGCGGCGAGCAGGTCGGCGATCACCGCGGCTTCGTCGCGATACTTGCCGGCGTCGAGGCTGTCCCAATCGGTCATGGTCGTTTCCGCTTGTTGGTATATCGTCGGTCTAACTCGGCTCTGACGGAAGGTGCTTCGTTTGTTGGTCTGCAGGGGCGAAACTTGTTCGGCCGAAATGCGAAAAATGTTCGTCTGCTCCAGCGAGCGGCGGGGCGCAGGCCGGATGCGCGCGCAAGTCCGCGCGAAAGACGAAGATAAGGGGAAATGGGGAGGGAGGAAGGGACGCGTTCAGGGGGGGAGACGCTCGCGTCCCTTCCTCTCTAGCGCGACGCCCGGTTAGGGGGAGAAGGGCGAGCGTCGCGTCGGTTCCAGGCTACGGCGGCTGGCCGTTTCCGCAGGCGCCTTGAGGAGGAGGGCGGCGCCAGGCGGCGCTGGAACGATGCGGGGTATACCCCTGCATTCTCCGAATGTGCTACGTTTGTATTGTTTAATTTTCGAAGCTTCTTCGGTGAAAATGCAATATGGCCATTTCTGCTCTAGATGACACCGATCGCCGGCTGTTGAAGGTTCTGCAGGCTGACGGCCGCATCACCAACGCCGAGCTCGCCAAGCGCTGCAATCTGTCGCCGGCGGCCACCTTCGACCGCGTCCGGCGACTGCGCGAGCGCGGTTTCATCACCGGCTACGCCGCCTTGCTGGACCCGGCCAAGGTCGACCGGGCTCTGCTGATCTTCGTGGAGGTGGTGCTGGAGCGCACGACCGGGGACGTGTTCGAGGAGTTTGGCGCCGCCGTCCGCCGCGCGCCCGAGATCCTGGAGTGCCACATGGTGGCCGGCGGCTTCGACTACCTGATCAAGGCCCGCGTGCGGGACATGGAAGCCTATCGCGGTTTCCTGGGGGACATCCTGGTCAAGATGCCGGGCGTTCGTGAAACGCGGACCTACGCCGTGCTGGAAGAGGTCAAGAGCACCGTGCAGCTGCCGCTTTAAAGCGCGCCGTGGCTCGAGGCCGCAAACAGCCGGGCGCGCTCGGGCGTGAGGTCCTTCGGCGGACAGGCGGCCGCCAGCACGATGGCGGTGATGGCCAGCACCGTCGCCACGACGATGCCCATCAGATGGAACGCTTGCTCTCTTTCTTTCGAGGGCGACATGGGTCGACTCCGAGTCAATGCCTGCGTGGAGATTAACTCAATCGATTGCGTAAATGTGATCACAGTAGAGTAAACCTCCCCGTTTCGAGGAGGCCGGGCGCGTCTGCGAAGGTGGAACGGGCGGCTCAGGGGGGGGAGGAGCACGCCCGTTCCGTTCGCGACCATCGGGGGGATGATGGACAGCGAACTCCCCCGGCCAGGCCGGGGAAGCGGTTTAGCCTCAGGCTGCGGGCGCGCCGCCGCCGAGGGTCTTGTAGAGGGTCACAAGGTTGGTCGCCTGCGCCAGGCGCGCGCTGATCAGGCCCTGTTGCGCCGTATAGAGGCTGCGTTGGGCGTCGAGCAAGGTCAGCGCGCTGTCGAGGCCAGCGTCGCGACGCTGCTGCGACAGGCGGGTGCTGTCGGCGGCGGCGGCGGTCAGGCGCTCCTGGGCGGCCAGGCGATCGGCGACCGTGGCGCGCACCGACAGGGCGTCGGAGACCTCGCGGAACGCGGTCTGCACCGTCTTCTCATAGGTCGCCACGGCGATGTCGCGGTCGGCCTTGGAGATGTTCAGGTTCGCGACATTGGCGCCGCCAGCGAAGATCGGCAGGCTGATCTGGGGCGCGAAGCTCCAGACGCCCGTCCCGCTCTTGAAGAGATCGCCAAGCTCGGTGCTGGCCGACCCCGTCGAGCCCGTCAGGCTGATGCGGGGGAAGAACGCCGCCCGCGCCGCGCCGATGGTGGCGTTGGCCGCTTGCAGTTGGCGCTCGGCGGCAAGCACGTCGGGACGACGGGCCAGGACGTCGGAGGGCAGGCCCGCCGGCAGATCGGCCAACACGCTGTCGGCGTCCAGGCTCCCCGAAGGCAGTAGGTCGGCGGGCAACTCGCCGCCGGCCAGCAGGGTCAGGGCGTTGCGGTCCTGGGCGACCTGGGCGGTGTAGACCGCAACGTCGGCGCGGGCCGTTTCGGCCAGGGTCTCGGCATTGCGCAGGTCCAGCAGCGAACCGGCCCCGCCGTCGACCCGCTGGCGCACCAGGCGCAGTGAGTCCTCGCGGGTGGACAGGGTGCTCTGCGCCAGCGCCAGGCGCTCCTGGTCGGCGGCGAGGGTCAGCCAGGCGTTGGCGGTCTCGGCGATCAGGCTGACCTGGACCGAGCGGCTGGTCTGCTCGGTGGCCAGATAGCTCTGCAGCGCCGCGTCCTTCAGGCTGCGGACCCGGCCGAACAAGTCCAGCTCATAGGCGGTGAAGCCGATGGTGGCGGTGTAGACCTCGGTGTCGAAGGCCTGGCCGGTCTGCGAGGTCGAGGCCGGCGTGCGGCCGCGCTGCTCGGAGACGGCGCCGTTGATCCCCGGGAACAGGGCGGCGCGCTGGACGCCGTACTGGGCGCGGGCCCGCTCGATGTTCAGCACCGCTACGCGCAGGTCGCGGTTCTGCTTGAGGGCCAGATCGACCACGCCTTGCAGGCGCGGATCGACCAGCACCTGGCGCCAGTCGAGGTCGGCGGCCGAGACGGTGGTCGCCGCTTCCGGCGTCGGCGTCGACCAGGTCTGGGCGACCGGGAGGACCGGGCGCTCGTACTTGGGGGCCAGGGTGCAGGCCCCGACCGCCGTCGAGGCGACCAGGATCAGGGTGAGGTTACGCAGCATCTCAGTGAGCCTCCGCCGACGGGGTGTCGCCTTGAGGGGCGTCATGACCGGCGTGCTTGGGTTTGAAGATCTTCTCGACGACCACGAAGAACAGCGGGACGAAGAAGATCGCGAGCAGGGTGGCCGAGATCATGCCGCCGATGACGCCGGTGCCGATGGCGTGCTGGGCCCCCGACCCGGCCCCGTTGGAGATCGCCAGCGGCAGCACGCCGAAGACGAAGGCCAGCGAGGTCATGATGATCGGGCGCAGGCGCAGGCGGACGGCCTCCAGCGTGGCCTCGATCAGGCCCATGCCCTTCTCATAGAGGTCCTTGGCGAACTCGACGATCAGGATGGCGTTCTTGGCTGCCAGGCCCATGGTCGTCAGCAGGCCCACCTGGAAGTAGATGTCGTTGCTGAGGCCGCGCAGGAAGGTCGCGGCCAGAGCCCCGACGACGCCCAAGGGCACCACCATGATCACCGCCAGCGGAATCGACCAGCTCTCGTAGAGCGCGGCCAGCAGCAGGAACACGACCAGGATCGAGATCGCGTACAGGGCCGGCGCCTGGTTGCCCGACTCCCGTTCCTGGGCCGACAGGCCGGTCCACTCGAAGCCGACGCCCTTGGGCAGCTGGGCGGCGAGCTTCTCCATGGCGTCCATGGCCTGGCCCGAGCTCTTGCCCGGGGCGGGCGCGCCCTGGATGTTCATCGACGACAGGCCGTTATAGCGCTCCAGACGTGGCGATCCGTAGGTCCAAGAGGCCGTCGCGAAGGCCGGGAAGGCGACCATCTGGCCCTGGTTGTTGCGCACGTACCAGCGGTTCAGGTCCTCCGGCGTCATGCGGAACGGCGCGTCGGCCTGCATGTAGACCTTCTTCACGCGGCCCCGGTCGATGAAGTCGTTGACGTAAGCGCCGCCCCAGGCCGCGCTGAGCGCGCTGTTGATGTCGGCGGTGGTCAGGCCCATCGCCCCGGCCTTGGCCTGGTCGACGGTGATCTTCAGTTGCGGGGTGTCGTCCTGGCCGTTAGGGCGCACGCCGACCAGGTTCGGATCCTGGGCGGCCATGCCCAGCATCATGTTCCGGGCCTGCATCAGGGTCTCGTGGCCCACGCCGCCGACGTCCTGGAGCTGGAAGTCGAAGCCCGACGAGGTGCCCAGTTCCGGCACGGCCGGCGGGACCACGGCGAACACCATGGCGTCGCGGATCTGGCTGAACGCGCCCATCGCGCGGCCGGCCACGGCGGGCGCCTTGAGGTTGGCGGCCTTGCGGTGCTCGAAGTCCTTCAGGCGAACAAAGGCAAGGCCCGCGTTCTGCCCAGCGCCGCCGAAGCTGAAGCCCGAGACGGTGAACACCGACTGCACGGCCTCCTTCTCGCCGACCAGGAAGTGGTCGCGGACCTTGTCGAGCACGGCCAGGGTCTTTTCCTCGGTCGCGCCGGCGGGCAGCTGGACGAGCGTCAGCATGGTGCCCTGGTCTTCCTCGGGCAGGAACGCGCTGGGCAGGCGGACGAACAGCAGGCCCATGGCCACGATGATGGCGGCGTAGATCGCCATCCAGCGGCCGCTCTTGCCCAGGATCTTGCGCACGCCGCCTTGGTAGCGCGACGACACATCGTTGAAGCTGCGGTTGAACCAGCCGAAGAAGCCGGTCTGGTGGTCCTTGTGGCCCGCCGCGACGGGCTTGAGCAGGGTGGCGCACAGCGCCGGCGTCAGGATCAGGGCGACGACCACCGACAGGGCCATGGCCGAGACGATGGTGATCGAGAACTGGCGATAGATCACGCCTTGCGATCCGCCGAAGAACGCCATCGGCACGAACACGGCCGCCAAGACGAGGGCGATGCCGATCAGGGCGCCGGTGATCTCGCTCATCGACTTGCGCGTGGCTTCCAGCGGCGAGAGGCCCTCTTCGGACATCACCCGCTCTACGTTCTCGACCACGACGATGGCGTCGTCGACCAAGAGGCCGATGGCCAGCACCAGGCCGAACATGGTCAGGGTGTTGATCGAGTAGCCGAAGACCGCCAGCACGCCGAACGTGCCCAGCAGCACCACCGGCACCGCGATGGTCGGGATCAGCGTCGCGCGCCAGTTCTGCAGGAACAGGAACATGACGATGAAGACGAGCACGATGGCTTCGATCAGCGTCTTGACCACTTCCTCGATCGAGAGCTTCACGAACGGCGTCGAGTCGTAGGGGACCACGTACTTGTAGTTGGCCGGGAACGACTGTTCGAGCTGGGCCATCCGGGCCTTGACGGCGGCGGCGGTGTCGAGCGCGTTGGCGCCGGGGGCCAGGCGGATGGCCAGACCTGCGGCCGGCTTGCCGTTGAACTTGGCGACCGAACCGTAGTTCTCGGCCCCGAGCTCGACGCGGGCCACGTCCGACAGGCGCACGGTGGCGCCGCCGGCGGTGTTCTTGACGATGATGTCGCGGAACTGCTCGGGCGTCTGCAGGCGCGACTGGGCGGTGATGGTGGCGTTCAGGCCCGTGCCCGGCAGGTTCGGCGCGCCGCCGATCTGGCCGGCCGAGACCTGGGCGTTCTGGGCCCGGATCGCGGTGGCCACGTCGGCAGGCGTCAGGCTGAAGCTGGCCAGCTTCTGCGGGTCCAGCCAGATGCGCATCGCGTACTGGGCGCCGAACAGCTGGATATCGCCCACGCCGTCGACGCGGCTCAGCGGGTCCAGGATGTTGGAGGCCAGATAGTCGGCGAGGTCGGTGTTGGTGGTCTTCGGGTCCTCGGAGAAGAGGCCGACCACCATCATGAAGTTGCGCGCCGACTTGGCCACCGTCAGGCCTTGCTGCTGCACTTCCTGCGGCAGCAGCGCCGTGGCGGTCTGCAACTTGTTCTGGACCTGGACCTGGGCGATGTCGATGTCGGTCCCGGCCTTGAAGGTCAGGGTGATGGACGCCGCGCCGGAGCTGTCGCTGGTCGACGACATGTACTCCAGGCCGTCCAGGCCCTTCATCTTCTGCTCGATGACCTGGGTGACGCTGTCTTCGACGGTCTTGGCCGAGGCGCCGGGATAGACGCCCGAGATGGTGACCTGGGGCAGGGCGATGTCGGGATACTGCGCGACGGGCAGGGTCCGGATGGCGAGCGCCCCGGCCAGCATGATCACGATGGCGATGACCCACGCGAAGATGGGCCGGTCAATGAAGAAACGCGAGAGCATGGGGAGCCGGCCTTAGCGCTGGGCTTGAGCGGGAGGGGCGGCGGTCGAGCCAGCCGGGACGGGCTTGATCGGCGCGCCGGGGCGCATCTTCTGCAGGCCCTCGACGATGACCTTGTCGCCGGCGTTCAGGCCGCCGGTGATCAGCCACTTGTCGCCGACGGTCTGGCCCAGGGTGACCGGGCGCGGCTCGGCCTGGCCCTTGGCGTTGACCACGGTGACCAGGGCGCCGCCCTTGGGGTCGCGCTGGATCGCCGTCTGCGGCGCCAGGATGCCGCCGGAGGCGACGCCCTGGCTGAGCACGGCGCGGACGTACATGCCCGGCAGCAGCACGCCGTTCGGGTTGGCGAACACCGCGCGCAGGCCCACCGCGCCCGTACCCGGATCGACGGTGATGTCGGAGAACTCCAGGCGGCCAGGGATAGGATAGGTCGAGCCGTCCTCCAGCTTCAGCGTCACCTGGGCCGAGCCGCTGCGGCCGACCTTGCCCGAGGCGAACTGCGCCTGGAGCTTCAGGAGTTCAGCCGAGGTCTGGGTCAGATCGACATAGACCTTCGACAGGTCCTGCACGGTGGCCAGGGCGATCGCCTGGTTGGCGGTGACCAGGGCGCCGGCGGTGACGCTGCTCTTGCCGATGCGGCCCGAGATCGGGGCGGTCACACGGGCGTAGTTGAGGTTGATGCGGGCGGTGTCCAGCGCGGCCTTCTGCACGCCGACGGCGGCGGCGGTCTGCAGAGCGGCGGCCTGGGCGTCGTCATTGTCCTGCTTGGAGACTGCGCCGGTCTCGACCAGGGCCTTGTAGCGGTCGGCCTTCAGCCTGGCGGCGGTCGCCTGGGCCTGGGCTTGGGCGAGGGCGGCGGCGGCGCTGTTGTAGGCGGCCTGATAGGTGGCGGGGTCGATCTGGTACAGCGGCTGGCCGGCCCGGACGATCGAGCCTTCCTCGAAGAGCCGCGCCTTGATCACGCCGCTGACCTGGGGGCGCACCTCCGAAACCAGATAGGCCGAGGTGCGGCCGGCCAGTTCCGTGGTCAAGCCGACAGGCTGCGACTGGACCACGATGTAGCCAACCTCGGTGGGGCCGCCCATGCCCATGCCGCCGGCTCCGCCGGGCTTCTGGCCGCAGGCGGCGAGGGTGAGCGCAATGGCGGCGAGTCCCACGGTCGTCGCCGCGACCGAGCGTTGGAAGTGCATGATTGACCCCGGGGAGGAGAGGGTCGCGTGGGCTATTACCCTTGACGCGGCCGGTATGATGAACAATGTGAGAATGAACGTTCATTCTCAAGCGGGCTGGACATAGGAGCGCGAGTGTCGCAAGTCAACACCCAGCCCCGACGGTTTGGCTGACCTAACGGAAATGTAATGGCGACCAGGATTTTCAATGGCTGACGAAACACACGCGGGGCGTCCGTCGCCTGAAACGCGCCGCCAGCAGATCCTGGATGCGGCCTGCGAGCGCGTGCGGCAGTCGGGCTTCCACGGGGCCAGCATGGCCGACATCGCCAAGGCCGCCGGCCTCAGCGTCGGGCAGATCTACCGCTACTTCGAGAACAAGGAGGCGATCATCGCCGCCATCGTCGCCCAGGACCTGGCCGAGATGCGCGACAAGTTCGCCGAGATGGAGAAACAGCCGGGCACGCTGCGCGACTCCATCGACGACCACCTGCCCGAAGCCATCGACAAGTGCTTTGACCCGCACCGGGCGGCGCTGGCGCTCGAGGTCGTGGCCGAGGCGGCCCGCAACCCCAAGGTCGCCGCCATCGTCCGCTCGGCCGACGAGCAGGAACGCGCCCTGGCGCGCGCCATGATGGAGCGCGACCGCAAGCCCGAATGGACCGAAGCCGAGTTTCAGGCGCGCTGCGAGGTGGTCGGCCTGTTGTTCGACGGTCTGCTGCTGCGGGGCGTAAACCACCCCGACCTCGACCGCGACGCGCTGACGAACGTGCTGCGGTCCACCGTACGGCACCTGCTGAGCTAGGGCGTCTCAGGCAGCTTCAGCCCGCAGTCCACCAGCTTGTTCCAGACGCCTTCCGCGTCGTTGGCGAAATGCAGCAGGGCAAGGTCCGACGCGGCGATCATGCCGTGCTCGACCAGGGCGTCGAAATTGATGATCGACCGCCAATAGGCCTCGTCGAACAAGACCACCGGGATCGGCGGCGCCTTGTCGGTCTGGCGCAGGGTCAGGATCTCGAACAGCTCGTCGAACGTGCCAAAGCCGCCCGGGAACACCACCAGCGCATTGGCGCGCATGGCCAGGTGCATCTTCCGCATCGCGAAATAGTGGAAACGGAACGTCAGCTCCGGTGTGCTGTACGGGTTGGGGACCTGCTCGTGCGGCAGGGTGATGTTGAAGCCGATCGACGGCGCGCCGGCTTCAAAGGCGCCCCGGTTGGCGGCCTCCATCAGGCCCGGTCCGCCGCCCGTGGCGATCACGTTGTCACGGACGTTGTCGCCGTTCTGATGCTTGGCGCCGCCGCGTTCGGACACAATCTGGCCCAGGCGCCGCGCCTCGGCGTACCAGCGCGCGCGCTCCGGCGGTCCGTCCTCACGCACCCGGGCGCTGCCGAACACCACGATGGTCGAGCGTACGCCCCAGCGGCGCAGGGCCTCGTCGGCCTTGGCGAACTCCAACAGGAACCGCACGCCCCGCATCGACTCGCCGAGCAGAAAGTCCTGGTCCAGCGCCGCCAGCCGATACGAGGGCGAGGCCAGCTGCGCCAGGTTGTCGGGGCCGGAAGGGGGCAGGAGAACTTCAGTCACGATCGCGTCTCACGGTGGCGTCAAGGCGCAGACTATGCGGTGATGGCCGCGCGGACTTGACCTAGATCAGGGCGGCGGGGGTCCGCGCAAGCCTTGGTGCGGGTCCGCAATGCGCAGGAAGACGCTCGAATGACCATGACCTTGACCTTCCACGGCGCGGCCGGTTGCGTCACCGGCTTCTGCGCCCGGCTGGTCACGGACCACGCCACCGTGCTGATCGATTGCGGCATGTTCCAGGGCTCCAAGACCCTGAAGGCCTTGAACTACCAGTCCTTCCCGTTCGATGCGGGACGCGTCGACGCGGTGCTGCTGACCCACGCCCACATCGACCATTCGGGCCTCCTGCCCAAGCTGATGCTGGCCGGGTTCCAAGGGCCGATCCACGCCACGGCCGCGACGCGGGACCTGGGCGCGGTGATGCTGGTCGACGCCGGCGGCATCCAGGAAAACGAGGTCGAGAGCCTCAACCGCCGCAATCTGCGTCGGGGCCTGCCCCCGGTCGAGCCGATCTACACCGAGCGCGACGGCGAGCGGGTGGCCAAGCAGTTTCGCAAGGTCAAGCTGGGCGAGCCGGTCCGCATCGCCGAAGACATCGTCGCCACCTGGTGGCCGGCCGGACACATGCTGGGCTCGGCGTCGATCGCCGTTGATGTCGGTCCGGAGGGCAAGACCAAGCGCATCCTGTTCTCGGGCGATCTGGGCCCGGGCGATAGTCCGTTCCTGGATGATCCCGCCGCCCCGGTCGGCGTGGATCACCTGATCCTCGAGTCGACCTATGGCGACCGCGACCGCGTCGGGATCGACAGCGCCGCGCGCAGGCAGCAGTTGGCCGAAGAGGTCCGCGCTGCGCACGCCGCCGGCGGTCCCCTTCTGATTCCCGCCTTCGCGGTCGAGCGCAGCCAGGAGTTGCTGGTCGACCTGCTGGACCTGATGGACCAAGGCGAGGTTCCCCGGGGCGACATCTTCCTGGACTCGCCGCTGGCCATCGAGGCCACCAAGGTCTTCCAGGAACGCGGTTGGAATCCGCGCACCCAGACCAATCCCTTCGAGGCGCTGCGGCCCTCGCAGCATCTGCGGTTCCTCGACTCGCCCGCCGAGAGCGATGGGCTGGACCGGCTGAAGGGCTGGCACGTCATCCTGGCCGCCAGCGGCATGTGCGACGCCGGGCGGGTGCGCAAGCATCTGCAACGCCTGCTCTGGCGGCGCGAGGCGACGGTGCTGCTGTGCGGCTATCAGGCGACCGGCACGTTGGGGCGGCTACTGGCCGATGGGCGCAACCGCGTGACCATCCGGGGCGACGAGATCAGCGTTCGCGCCCGCATCCGGCAACTCGACGCCTATTCGGGTCACGCCGACGCGGCGGGGCTGGTGCGCTGGGCCAAGGACCGGCTGCCGGTAGAGGGCTCGGTCTTCCTGGCTCACGGCGAGCCTGACGCGACCGCGGGCTTGCGGCGGCGACTGACCGAGGCGGGCTTTGCGCCTGAGCGGCTGGTGATTCCGGCGCTGGATGAGAGCTTTGCGCTGGACGGCGTCGGCGCGGCGCAGCCGGTCGGCGAGGCGCGGCCGCGTCTGCCGGCCGAGGCTCCGGGCAAGCTGGACTGGCACAATCAGCGTGTGGCGTTCCAGGTGGCGCTGGGCCAGGCCCTTGCCGCCGCGCCGGACGATCGCGCGCGCGAAGCGCTGCTCAAGGCGCTTACGGCGACCTTGGACGGCCGAGACTAGGGCAGAAGATTACGCCGCAGTTCTGGCGCGACGTCGGCCAGCGCCTTGGCGACCATGGCCGAGAACAGGGCCGCGCCCTCAGGCCCAAGGTGCGTGTAGTCGAACACCGGCTTGAAGCTTCCCATCGCGCCGGGGGCAGGCGGCGGGGCGGCCGGCGGACGGGGCGGGGCTGCTGCGCCGGGAAGGACCGGCTCGTAGAACATCGCGCCCGTGGTGGTTCCCGACGCGGCCGAGGCGAGAACCTCGGGCGGCGGCGGGATCTCGGCCAGCCGCATCGCCGCCGCCGGCCCCATCGCCTGGACGGCGTCGCGGCTGAGCGCATGCAGGTCCACCAGCGGCGTGTTGGTCTCGGCGGCCAGCTTGCGGATCGCCTGCGCCCAGGGGGCGAGGTCGTCGAACACCTTCCCGTCCTTGAACTGTCGGCGGATCAGCGGCGTCACCAGCACCGGCTTTGCGCCCGCCTCACGGGCCTCCTCGACGAAGCGCCGCATGTTGGCGGGGAACTCGGTGGCCAGGTCCGTCGAGCGTTCGGGGCGGCCGGGCTGGTCGTTGTGACCTAGCTGGATCAGCACGAAGGTCTCTTCGAACCCGCCCGCGCTGATTTCCTTGAGCGCGAGGGCCCACGAGCCTTCCTCGCGATAGGTGCGGCTGGACCGGCCGCCGCGTCCCAGGTTCACGCAGGCGATGTTCGAGGTCACGTGCGTGGCGCAGAACGCCCCGCCCCAGCCGCTGTTCACCGCCACGGTGGAGTCGCCGACGAGCACGATCTTGGACGCCTTGAAGATCGGTTCCTGGGCGTGGACGGCGATAGGCGCGACCAGCAGGGCGGCGGCGATGAGGAGGGGTTTCAGCATCACAACTCCGCAGCTCCAACAACTCTTGTCATCCCGGAAGCGCGCAGCGCTATCCGGGACCCAGGGGGTGACAAAACGCCATGCGCGCCGCCCCTGGGGCCCGGCGCGGCGCGCTGCGCGCTTGACCGGGATGACAGCGATTACGGAAGCGCCCGGTACTGGAAATTCCGGAACCGCGCCGAGCCCTTGCCGGCGGCGTAGAGCCCCGGCTTCAGCATCAGGAAGCCCCCGCGCACATTGTGGTGGTAGCCGCTGACCTCCATGCCGCGATCAAAGCGCTTCCAGGTCTTGCCGCCGTCGCCGCTGGTGTGGAAGCTGACGATGTGGCGGTTATTGCGCAGCCGCATCAGCATCTTGGCGCCATGGGGATTGGCCGGACGGCCGCGCTCGATGCCGTACTGGTGGGTGACGAAGTTCTTCGCGTCGAAGCCCAGGCCGCAATAGAGCTGGCGATCATAGAACAGGATCAGGCCCGCGCGGGTCTCCGGCTCGATCTCGATCTCGCACTCGATCTCGTAGGCCTGGTCGCCGTTGACGAAGATCAGCGGCGAGCCCGTGGACGGCGCCTCGCCCGCGCCCTTCAGGACCAAGGCGCCGCCTTCGCGCTTGATGCGGTCCTGCTCGCCGGGCTTCGGATCGAAGAAGTTCCACTGCACGCCGTACTTGTCGGTCGAGAAGTCGTCTGACAGCGCCATGCCGTGCGGGCCGGACTTGCCGCCCTTGGGCTTCTTGATGGGCTGCGAGAGATCGCCGCCGCCGATGTCGAACCAGCCGTCGGCGGTCCAGGTGACCGGGGCCAGCAGGGTCTGGCGGCCCAGGGTGTAATAGCCGTTTTCATAGCCGTGATAGACGGCCCACCAGTCGCCGGGCGTGGGGCCCTCGACCAGGGTGGCGTGGCCGCGCGACCACCACT
>OFDC01000915.1_pt1 | contig 17992 bp, 16 predicted proteins | sample 1520941 | NCBI WGS metagenome assembly OFDC01 (sample SAMEA94258168, study PRJEB24077) | hot springs metagenome | biome: Aquatic biome; feature: Water | place: India | collected 2012-12-06 | depth 5 m | reverse complement strand
ACCGCCGAGCAAGGCGCGGGCGAGACCGCTACGGCCGTCGAAGTGAACGCCGAAACCGACTTTGTGTCGCGCAACGACCTGTTCCAGGGCGCCGCCCGTCAGATCGCCGGCGCTGCGCTCGGCACCGACGGTTCGGTCGACGCGATCACCGCCGCCAAGCTGGCCGGCGGTGAGACCGTGCAGGACCACCTGACCAACCTGATCGCCACGATCGGCGAGAACATGATGGTGCGTCGCGCCGCCAAGTGGTCGGTCGAGAACGGCGTCGTCGCCTCGTACATCCACAACGCCACCGCGCCGGACCTCGGCCGTATCGGCGTGCTGGTGGCCGTCGAGTCGACCGGCGACAAGACCGCCTTGCGCGAGCTGGGCCGCAAGATCGCTATGCATGTCGCCGCGACCTCGCCGCTGTCGCTGTCGCCGGACGATCTGGACCCGGCCGCCATCGAGCGTGAAAAGGCCGTCTTCACCGAGCAGGCGCTGGAGTCGGGCAAGCCCGCCGCCGTCGTCGAGAAGATGATCGAAGGCCGTATCCGCAAGTTCCTGGAAGAGGTCGTGCTGCTGAAGCAAGCCTTCGTCATGAACCCGGACCAGACCGTCGAGCAACTGGTCGCCGAAGCCGCCAAGACCCTTGGCGTTCCCGTGACGGTGAAGGGCTTCACGCGTCTGGCGCTGGGCGAAGGCGTCGAGAAGAAGCAAGACGACTTCGCGGCTGAAGTCGCCTCGATGACCGGTCAGGCCTAAGGCCTGATCCCGGCGCCGGATGGCGTCGGATCGAGAAATTGGGCGCGGCGCGTTTGACGCGCGCCGCGCCCTTTTCACGCCTGCCATCCGGCGTACGCACCTTGGTTGGCAAAACCCATCCCACTTCTATAGAACGCACGTAATGTGCGTGCCGACGACTCAGGAATAGCGGTCCCATGTCCGATACCAGCGCGCCCCAGAAATATCGTCGCATCCTGCTGAAAGTGTCCGGCGAGGTCCTGATGGGCGACACGCCCTACGGCATCGACACCAACACGGTGCAATCTGTCGCTGAGGACGTCGCCGAGATCGTAAAGTCGGGCGTCGAGCTTTGCCTGGTCATTGGCGGTGGCAATATCTTCCGCGGCATGGCCGGGGCCGCCAAGGGCATGGAGCGCTCAAGCGCTGACTATATGGGCATGCTGGCCACGGTGATGAACGCGCTGGCCATGCAGGATGCGCTTGAGCGCATTGGCGTACAGACCCGCGTGCAGTCGGCGATCCCGATGGCTACGGTCTGCGAGCCCTATATTCGTCGCCGGGCCCAACGACACCTTGAGAAGGGGCGCGTGGTGATCTTCGCCGCCGGGACCGGCAACCCGTTCTTCACGACCGACACGGCCGCCGCCCTCCGCGCCGCAGAGATGCAGTGCGACGCTCTGTTCAAGGGCACCAGCGTCGATGGCGTCTATACCGCCGATCCCAAGAAGGATCCGACGGCTCAGCGCTATGACCGTTTGAGCTATATGGATGTCCTGGCCAAGGATCTCCGCGTCATGGACGCTTCGGCTGTGGCGCTGATGCGCGACAGCAGCATTCCGATCGTGGTTTTCTCGATCAAAGGGCGCGGCAACTTGCTGACGGTCCTGCGAGGCGAGGGGACCCACACCGTGGTCGCCGAAGACCGCGCCGCCTGAAATCAAGTCTAGCGAGGAGAGCCACATGGCCGCCGCCGAAAAACCCGTCCTGTCGCGCTATCGCGACCGTATGGACAAGGCCGTTTCCGCCCTGAAGGAAGAGTTCGGCAGCCTGCGCACCGGCCGCGCCTCGGCGAGCCTGCTCGATCAGGTCATGGTTGAGGCCTATGGCTCCACGACTCCGCTGAACGCGGTAGCTTCGGTCAGTGTGCCAGAGCCGCGCCAGATCAATGTCAGCGTCTGGGATCGCGGGGTCGTGGTCTCGGTCGAGAAGGCCATCCGCGCCTCGGGCCTGGGGCTGAACCCTGTGGTCGAAGGCCAGAACCTGCGCATCCCGATTCCGCCGCTGACCGAAGAGCGCCGCCGGGACCTGCAGAAGATCGCCGGCAAGTACGCCGAGCAGCAGAAGATCGCCGTGCGTAACGTCCGTCGCGATGCGAACGACGACCTCAAGAAGGCCGAGAAGGACGGAGCCATCGCTGAGGACGAGCGCAAGAAGATGGAAACCGAGGTCCAGAAGATGACCGACGAGGCCATCAAGCGGATCGACGAGGCCTTGAAAACCAAGGAACATGAGATCATGCAGGTTTAATCGCCCGCCTCGCGAGTTTTGATGGGGAGCGAAGAGGGAAGGTTGAAGCGAATGCCGGCGACCACCGGTCCGCAGGATGTTTCGGGGCGCGCCGGGGGGCAGCCGTCCACGGACCGCCTGCACGTGGCCATTATCATGGATGGCAACGGCCGCTGGGCGAAGCAGCGAGGCATGCCGCGCGTGCTGGGGCATCGCGCGGGTGTCAACGCTCTCAAGCGCACCGTCGAGGGCGCTCAGAACCAGAACGTCGGCGTTCTGACGGTTTTCGGGTTCTCGACTGAGAACTGGAGGCGTCCCGCTCAGGAGGTTTCCGAGCTCATGGGTCTGCTGAAGGCCTATGTCGAATCGGACCTGGAACGGCTGGCCAAGGCCGGGGTGCGCGTTCGGATCATCGGACGACGCACGGGCCTATCTGCTGACATCGCCGAGGTGATCGAACGCGCTGAACGGCGCACGGCGCAGAACTCCGAGTTCGTGCTTCAGGTCGCCTTCAACTACGGCGGGCAGGCCGATATCACTGATGCGGCGCGGGCGTTTGCCGAGCAGGTGGAGCGCGGCGAGGCCAAGGCCTCCGACCTCACTGAAAAGGCTTTCGAACAACTCCTGTCGACAGCCTCGGCGCCGCCGCCCGACTTGATCGTCCGGACGAGCGGCGAGCGTCGGATCTCAAACTTCTTGTTGTGGGACTGCGCCTACGCCGAGCTCGTTTTCCAGGATGTTCTCTGGCCGGACTATGGGCCCGAGGCGCTTGCGGCGGCCATCGCCGAGTATCGCGGCCGTGACCGCCGTTATGGAGGGGTCGCTGCCGATGACGTCGCCGTCGCCGGCTAAGCGCTTCAACTGGAGCAATCTTAGAACGCGCGTGGTCTCGGCGACCGTGCTCGTTCCCACCGTCGTGGCCGCAGTCTGGCTTGGCGGCTATTGGTTCATGGCTCTGGCCCTGGTCTGCGTTGGGCTGCTGGCCCGCGAGTGGGGCAAGATCAGCGCGCCGAAGGCCCCGAACGCGGTCGGCGCCGTCGTGGGCGTCTTCTGCGGCATCGCGGTGATCGCGGCGTTCCTTCAGCAGTTTCTCATCGCCTGGGCGGTTGTTCTGGCGGGCTCGTTCCTGGCGGGACTCATTGCGCGCGGTGCGGTCGAGCGGCGCGCCGACGCCGCCTATGGCGTCGTCTATATCGCGCCCGCAGTAATCGCCCTGGTCTGGGTGCGTTCGCTGGAGGACGGGCTCTGGTGGACCTTGCTGCTCTTCGTGGTGACCTGGTTCGCTGACATTTTCGCCTATGTTGCGGGCAGCATCTTCAAAGGTCCGAAGCTGTGGCCACAGATCTCACCAAACAAGACCTGGGCGGGGTTTGTTGGTGGCCTTGCAGCCTCCACGATCGGCGCCGTCGTTGTTGCGTCATTGGCCAAGCTCAATCTGATATGGCCTGTCGCGGCGCTGATAGGCCTGTTGGGCGGTCTGGCGACAATGGCCGGCGATCTATGGGAGTCGATGCTCAAGCGTCGGTTTGGCGTCAAGGACAGCGGAGACCTGATCCCGGGGCACGGGGGACTATTGGATCGCGTGGACGGGCTGATGTTCGCCGCCATCGTGATCGCCGCTGTGCGCCTGGTTGACTATATCGGATGGCCGCATTGATCTCGCCCCGCAAGGTGGTGGTGCTGGGCTCGACCGGATCGATCGGCCTTTCGACCCTGAGCCTCTTCGAAGAGTCCGGGGCGCCGGTGCAGATCCTGGCGCTGGTCGCCGGTCGAAACGTGCAGCGCTTGATCGAACAGGCGAGGCGCTGGAAGCCCACCCTGGCGGTGATCGAAGACGAGAGCCTTCTTGACCAGCTGAGGTCCGGGCTGGCTGGAACAGGCGTCAGGGCGGCCGCCGGCGCTGCGGCGGTGAGCGAAGCCGCCGCCATGGGTGCAGATTGGGTCATGTCGGCGATCGTCGGCGCGGCGGGTCTTGCGCCCACAGTCGCCGCAGCACGCACCGGAGCCGTTGTCGCACTGGCCAACAAGGAAAGCCTTGTTTGCGTCGGGCCGGCGCTGCTCGCGATCGCCAAGGCGGCGGGCGGCGCGGTCATCCCCGTCGACTCTGAGCACTCCGCGATCTTCCAGGTGCTGCAGCCTGACTGCGCTCACCGCGTGTCACGGCTAATCCTGACGGCCTCCGGCGGGCCGTTCCGGACGTGGGATCGCGCGGCGATGGCGCGCGCCACGCCTGAACAGGCGATCGCTCACCCCAACTGGTCGATGGGCGCCAAGATTTCGGTCGATTCCGCGACCATGATGAACAAGGGCCTCGAGATGATCGAGGCCTCGTATTTGTTTTCAACGCCGGAAGACCGGGTCGACGTCGTGATTCATCCACAGTCGGTGATCCATAGCCTGGTGGAGTACGTCGACGGCTCCACATTGGCCCAACTCGGCCCGCCGGATATGCGCGCGCCGATCGCTTGCGCTTTCTCGTGGCCCGATCGGCTGCCATGGCCCGCGCCGCGCCTTGATCTCGCCGCCTATGGCCAACTGACCTTCGAATCGCCCGACTTGGACCGGTTTCCCTCGATTGGTATCGCGCGTGAGGCGCTACGTCTGGGCGGAGCCGCCCCGGCGGCGATGAACGCCGCCAATGAAGTCGCTGTGGCTGCTTTCCTTGACCGCCGTATCGGGTTTCTCGATATTGCCGGCGCGGTGGCGGGGACCCTCGAGCGCATGAACAGCTTGGGTGATCTCTCCGTCTCCGAGGGCGACGCTGTCGAGAGCGCTATGTTGATCGATGGCAGCGCTCGCCGCATTGCGGCCGAGGTTGTCGCGCAGAAGCGTCTGCGGGCCTGACCGGGGAGAGTATTTTCGCGCGATGATCGGCTTTCTGATCATGCTTGTGTCGCTGGTGTTCGTGTTGTCCGTCGTCGTGACGGTGCACGAGCTCGGACACTATTGGGCTGCGCGCGCTTGCGGCGTGGCTATCGAGCGCTTTTCTATCGGCTTCGGCGCGCCTCTGATCTCGTGGCGCGACAAGCAGGGCGTTGAATGGTGCGTGGCGTCGATACCGCTGGGTGGGTACGTCCGCTTCGCGGGCGACGAGAACGCCGCCAGCGTGCCGGATCAGAACGACCTCGATGCGATGCGGAACGAAATCCGCCGTCGCGAGGGCGACGAGGCGGTCAATCGCTACTTCCATTTCAAACCGGTCTGGCAACGCGCCTTCATCGCCGTGGCTGGCCCCATGGCGAACTTCATCCTGGCGATCCTGGTCTTCGCCGTGATCCTGGTGTCGTTCGGGGCCCAGAAGACCTCGACAACCGTGGGAGAAGTCGTTGCCGGCACGCCGGCCGCTGTCGCGGGTTTCAAGCCGGGCGATGTGATCTTGCAGGCGGATAACCGCAAGATCCGATCGTTCCAGGACATTCAGGGCTATGTGGCTTTGCGGGCCAACTTGCCGATCGACTTCGCGGTCGAGCGCGAGGGGCGGACTGTTCATCTCACCGCCACGCCGCGCCTCGTTGAGCGCCAGAACGAAATCAGCGGCCGCGTGAAGGTCGGCGAGCTGGGCCTGCGAAGCGCGCCCGGCGGTCGATTTGAGCGCTCCTCGCTGCTCAGCGCCATCCCGGACGCGACGGTCGAGGTCTGGGACATGATCAAGACCATCGCCTTCTATCTCGGTCGGCTCCTGATGGGACAGCTCCCCGCAGACCAGATCAGCGGGATCATCGGCATTGGCCACACGGCGGGCGCGGTCACCAACGGGGTGGTCGAGCAGGCTCCGAACGGGAGGGCCCTCGCAATTGGGCTGCTGTATTCGCAGTTCTGGCTGATCGCGAGCCTGTCGGTCAGCATCGGCTTCATGAACCTGTTGCCGATACCTGTTCTCGATGGCGGCCACCTTGTGATGTACGCCTACGAAGCCGTTGCGAAGCGGCCGCTGCGGGCCGAGTTCCAGGCCGCCGGCTTCCGTGCGGGGCTTGCCTTGATCCTGGGTTTCATGCTGTTCGCGGCATGGAACGACCTCAACCGCTACGACGTGTTCAAATTCATCGGCGGGCTTTTCACGTGAACGCCCGTCCTCCGTCCATGATTGGTCAAATGAACAAACTTCGCGCCCAAAGCGCCGCGTTCGCCACGGGTATGGCGCTGCTCCTCGGCTCGACGGCCCTGGTGGCGCCGCAGCAGGCTTTCGCCCAAGCGGCCCAGACGGGCGTGGTCCAGCGCATCCTGGTGCAGGGCAACGAGCGGATCGAGCAAGGCACGGTGCTGTCCTATCTGCCCATCCAACCGGGCGATACGGTCGATTCCCAGCGGCTCGATCTGGCGCTGAAGACACTGGCCCGAACCGACCTCTTCGCGGACGTGAAGATCGATATGGTGGGCGGCGATCTTGTCGTGAAGGTCGTCGAAAACCCGATCATCAATCAGGTGGTCTTCGAGGGGAATTCGTCCCTGAAGGAAGACAAGCTGAAGGACGAGGTGCAGATCCGTCCGCGCGGCATCTTCACGCGCGCCAAGGTCCAGGCCGACGTCCAGCGTATCATTGAGCTCTATCGCCGCTCCGGCCGCATTTCGGCGACGGTGACGCCCAAGGTGGTCGAGCTGCCGCAAAAGCGCGTCGACCTCGTGTTCGAGATCAGCGAAGGCGCCAAGAGCGGCGTGCTCGGCATCAACTTCCTGGGTAACGCCGAGTTCTCCGACAACGACCTCCGGGACGTGATCGTCACCAAGGAGAGCCGCTGGTACAAGATCCTGACCAGCAACGATAACTACGATCCCGACCGGATCGAGTACGACCGCGAGCAACTGCGCAAGCACTATCGCAATCGCGGCTATTTTGACTTCCGTGTGATCTCTTCCGTCGCCGAGCTTGCGCCGGACAAGAACGGCTTTGCGGTCACTTACACGCTCGAGGAAGGGCCTAAGTACAAGTTCGGCAAGATCACCGTCGAAACCGAGCTGAAGAAGCTGGACGGCAATCTGCTGGCCCAGATCCTGCCCGTTCGCGCCGGTCAGCTTTATGAAGATGAGCGGATCGAGCAGGCCACCGACGCCTTGACGTTCGCCGCCGGTGCGGCCGGTTTCGCCTTCGTGGACGTGCGCCCGCGTTATGTGCCCAACCGCGAGACCAAGACGGTCGACGTCGTGTTCCAGGTTCGTGAAGGGCCGCGCGTCTATGTCGATCGCATCGACATCGTCGGAAACACCCGTACGCTCGACTATGTTCTTCGCCGCGAGTTGGAGGTCGCCGAGGGCGACGCTTACAATCGTGTCCTGGTCGACCGATCCAAGAACAACATGCGTCGCCTCGGCTTCTTCAAGGAAGTCGAGATTGAGGACGCGCCCGGTTCCGCGCCCGATCGCACCAGCCTCCGCGTCAAGGTCGAGGAGCAGCCAACCGGCGAACTGTCGTTCAGCGCGGGCTACAGCTCGATCGACAAGCTGGTGCTCGACGTGGGCATCACTGAGCGCAACTTCCGTGGCCGCGGCCAGAATCTGCGCGCCCGGGCGTCCGTGGGTTCGCTGCGCCAGCAGATCGACTTCGGTTTCAGCGAACCGCGCTTCCTCGGCCGCAATCTGGTCGCCGGCGTGAACCTCTACACCTTCCGCTATGATCTTTCGGAGTACGCGGCCTACGACACCAAGTCGATCGGCGGCGACGTTCGATTTGGCTTCCCGCTGACCAACGACGCCTCGATGAGCCTGCGCTACACGGTGCGTCAGGACGAGGTGAGCGTCGCCGACAGCCTCTGCACCAGCGGCTCGGTCTCGCAGATCCTCTGTTTGCAGCGGGGCGCCTACATCACCTCGCTGATCGGCTATGGTCTGCGCATCGACAAGCGGAACGATCCGATCAACCCGACCCGCGGCTGGTTCGCCGATCTGAACCAGGATCTCGCCGGCGTCGGCGGCGACGTGAAATACCTCAAAACCGAAGCCGACGCGGGCTGGTACTGGGGCTTCACCAAGGATCTGGTGTTCAGCGCGACCGGCTCGGTCGGTTACATCGAGGGCTGGGGCGGCGACAATGTTCGCATCAACGACCGCTTCTATCGCGGCGGCACCTCGTTCCGCGGCTTCGAGATCGCCGGTATCGGTCCGCGCGACATCTCAAGTTCCTACAATTCGATGGGCGCGAAGCTCTACGCCATCAGCACCTTCGAGTTGACCGTGCCGACGTTCCTTCCTGAGCAGTATGGCATCAAGGCCGCCCTGTTCAGCGATGTGGGTACGGCTGGTCTGTTGGATGACGTGGATCGTCAGAAGTCGCCTGGCGTCTTCGATCCGAACATCCGGGATAACCTTGGCCTGCGTGCCTCGGCGGGTATCTCGATCGACTGGAAATCCCCCATGGGCCCCATTCGCTTCGACTTCAGCCGAATTCTGTCCAAGGAAAGCTACGACCGAACCGAAACGTTCCGGTTCTCCACCTCCACAAGGTTCCAATAATCATGTCCAAGTTCCTGTCCGCGGCCGCCTCCAGCGTTGTCGCGCTCGCCATCGCGACCAGCGCCTCGGCCCAGACGGCTCCGGCCGCCCCGCCGGCGGCCCCCGCCGTGACGCATGGCCCTGCGCTCCCGGGCGTCTGCATCTTCTCAAGCCCCCGCGCTGTGGGCAGCTCGCAGGTCGGCAAGGCCGTCGATGCGCGCCTGAAGACCATCATCCAACAGGTGAACGCCGAACTGACCGGCGAGCGCACCGCGCTGGACAATGAAGCCAAGGCCCTGGACGCCAAGAAGGCGACCATCGCGCAAGACGCGCTCGAGCAGCAGGCCGCCACCCTGCAAGCCAAGGCGAACGCCTGGCAGCGCAAGGGCCAGCTTCGTCAGAAGGAAGTCGAAGCCACCGAACAGAAGGCCCTGTCGCGCGTCTATTCTGAGCTGAACACGCCGATCCAGCAGGTCTACCAGGCCCAGAAGTGCAGCATCCTGCTGGACCGCGAGTCCGTGATGCTGGCTAATCCGGCCATGGACATCACCGATGCGGTCGTGGCTGCCCTGGATGCGCGTATCAAGACGCTGACCTTCGATCGTGAGCGTCTGGACCAGCAAGTTCCGGGCGCTGCGGCTCTGCAACCGACGAACAGGTAAGCGAATCGTCCCCCGCGTGGTTACGTTGGGGGACCTTTTCGTCGTGAGGAACCATGCCGGACCCGCGTTTCTTCGATAGCCTGGGTCCGGCTTTGCTTTCCGAGTTGACCCAGGCGAGCGCCGCCGAACTGGCGGATGTTTCCTTGGCCGACAGACGGATCGCCTACGTCGCCCCGCTCGATACTGCGGACGAGCAGGCGGTCACCTTCTTCTCCGACATCAAGCGGAAAGATGCCGCTTCGGCGACGCGGGCTGGCGCGTGCTTCGTGCGAGCCGAGCATAAGGATCTCCTGCCCGCGACATGCGCCGCCTTGGTTACCGTGCGGCCACAGGCCGCCTGGGCCGCCGCCGCCAACCGCCTGCACGCGCCGCGCCGCCACGAGGCCGGGGCGGCGGCTGTTCATCCCGATGCAACGCTTGAGACCGGCGTAGAGCTCTCGCCGAATGTGACGATCGGGCAGGGCGTCCGGATCGGCCGAGGCACGCGGATCGGCCCTGGCGCGGTGATCGGGCCCGGCGTTCTGATTGGCCGCGATTGCCGCATCGGCGCCAACGCGGTTGTTGGGTTCGCGCTGCTAGGCGACGGCGTATCGATCTCTGCTGGCGCTGTCGTTGGCGAAGCGGGCTTTGGCGCTGCGCTTGGCCCACGTGGCATGGTGGATCTTCCGCAACTCGGACGCGTCGTTATTCAGGACAACGTGACGCTGGGGGCTAATAGCTGCGTTGATCGCGGCGCCTTTGAAGATACGACCATCGGCGAGAACACCAAGATCGACAATCTGGTCCATGTCGCGCACAACGTCCGTATCGGGCGCAATTGCGTACTGGCGGCTTACACCGGCATTTCGGGCAGCACCGTCGTCGGCGACGGCGTCGCCTTCGGCGGCAAGGCCGGGGTGGCCGATCATTTGAACATTGGCTCGGGCGCGAGCATCGGGGCCGCTGCCTCGGTGTTCAAGGACGTGCCGGACGGTGAAACTTGGACGGGATTCCCCGCGCGGCCGCTGAAGCGGTGGCTCAGGGAGACCGCATGGCTGTCGCGCATGGCGGGCGGTCGAGGTACGAGGGGCAGACCATGAGCGAGAACGCCGAGCAAGCGGTGCAGACCGATATCGACATCGCGGAGATCTTGGCGCGAATCCCGCACCGCTATCCTTTCCTGCTCGTCGACCGGGCCGAAGCCTACACGCCCCACCAGTCGATCGTCGGCATCAAGTGCGTGACGATCAACGAGCCGTTCTTCCAGGGCCACTTCCCGGGCAACCCGGTCATGCCGGGCGTGCTGATCATTGAGGCCCTCGCTCAAACCGGCGCGGTGCTGATGAGCAAGTCGCTTGAGGTCGACACCGAGGGCAAGACGATCTTCTTCATGTCGGTCGACAACGCCCGCTTCCGCAATCCCGTGCGCCCCGGCGACGTGATCCGCATGGAAGTTGAGGTGGTGCGCGCGCGGTCCTCGATCTTCAAGTTCAAGGGCGTGGCCAAGGTTGGCGACAAGGTCGCCGCCGAGGCGGAGTTCGCCGCCATGGTCGTCGAGACGGGGGCCAAGGCATGACCCTTCACCCCACCGCCATCATCGCACCCGAAGCCAAGCTCGCGCCGGACGTCGAGGTCGGGCCCTACTGCATCGTGGGTCCGGATGTGACGCTGGCGGCCGGCGTGCGTCTGCTGTCCCACGTGGTGGTGGAGGGCGCGACGACGATCGGCGAAGGATGCGTCGTGCATCCGTTCGCCAACCTCGGCGGTCCCCCGCAGCACCTGGGCCACAAGGGCGAGCGCACCGAACTGATCATCGGTCCGCGCAATATCATCCGCGAACACGTGACCATGCACACCGGCACCGCCTCCGGTAAGGGCATGACCACGATCGGATCCGATGGCCTCTATATGGTCGGCTCGCACGTCGCGCACGACTGCGCGGTCGGTGATTTCGTCGTGCTCGCGAAAGGGGCGACGCTGGGTGGTCACGTCACCATCGGCGACTACGTGTTCATGGGCGGCTTGGCCGCCGCGCACCAGTTCTCCCGCATCGGGCGCTACAGCTTCATTGGCGGCCTCGCCGCCGTGACCAAGGACGTCATCCCCTATGGTTCGGTCTGGGGCAATCACGCGCACCTCGAGGGCCTGAACCTCGTGGGCCTCAAGCGTCGTGGTTTCCCGCGCGAGACCATCAATGCGCTACGGGCGGCCTACCGCCTCATGTTCGCGGACGAGGGCACTTTCCAGGAGCGCCTCGACGATGTTGTCGAGATCCACGCCGGCAACGCCGAGGTGATGGAGATCGTCGATTTCATCCGCGCCGACGCCAATCGCCCGCTCTGTTTGCCGGAGCGGGAAGTCTAGGGCTTCGCGATGCGAAAGTTGGGCCTGATCGCTGGCGGTGGCTCGCTCCCCGTCGAGTTGGCGTCCCACTGTGAGGCCGCTGGGCGCGCCTTCGCCGTTATGCGCTTGCGCACGTTCGCGGACGCCGCGTTGACGCGCCATCCGGGCGTCGAGGTGGGGCTGGGCGAGTTTGGCAAGATCTTCAAGGCGCTGCGAGACGAGGGCTGTCAGGTCGTCTGCTTCGCAGGTAACGTCAGCCGTCCTGATTTCTCGGCGCTGATGCCGGATGCACGGGGGCTGAAGGTTCTGCCAGGACTGATCGTCGCTGCGCGAAAGGGCGACGACGCGCTGCTCCGTCGCGTGCTCGACGAGTTCGAGAAGGAAGGCTTCGAGATCGAGGGCGCCCATGAGGTGATGGGGGAGATGACCCTGCCGCGCGGCCGCCTCGGCACGGTCTCGCCGGCTCCTGAGCATATGGCCGATATCGACAAGGCGCTGCACGTCGCGCGCGAGATCGGGCGACTGGATATCGGGCAGGGCGCAGTCGTCTGCGACGGTCTTGTCCTTGCTGTAGAGGCGCAGGAAGGAACGGACGCCATGCTCCGCCGCGTGGCCGACCTGCCCGAGGCGATCCGCGGCCGGGCCGAGCGCCGGCTTGGTGTTCTGGCCAAAGCGCCCAAGCCGATCCAGGAGACTCGCGTGGATTTGCCCACCATCGGCGTCGCAACGATTCACCGCGCCGCGCGCGCGGGGTTGGCGGGTATCGTCGGCGAGACTGGGCGGTTGCTCGTGGTTGATCGAGAGGCCGTCATCGCGGCCGCTGACGATGTGGGCCTGTTCATCCTGGGAGTCGACCCGCAGGAGCGGCCGTGACGACGAACGGTGAGAAGCCTCTCAAGGTCATGCTTGTCGCCGCGGAGGCCTCCGGCGACGCGCTTGGGGCGGGCCTGGCCAAGGCGCTGCGCGCCCGCCTTGGGGATGCTGTGACCTTTGTCGGTATCGGCGGAGCCAAGATGGCCGAGCAGGGCGTGGAGAGCCCCTTCGACATCGCCCAACTCTCGATCCTGGGCATCTTTGAGAGCCTCAAGGCCTATCCAAGGGCGATGGCGCGGTTGAAAGACACCGTCGCTCTGGCTGCGCGGGAAAAGCCGGATGTGGCCGTTCTGATCGACAGCTGGGGGTTCAACATCCGCTTGGCGCACGCGCTGCGGAAACTCGATCCAAACCTCCCGCTCGTGAAGTATGTCGCGCCCCAGGTCTGGGCATACCGCGAAGGCCGGGCCCATACGCTCGCCAAGGCTGTCGATCTGTTGCTGTCCATCCAGCCGATGGATAGGCCGTACTTCGACGCTGCTGGCTTGCGGAGCGTCTTCGTCGGGAACTCCGCCCTTGCCAAGCGTTTCGATCACGCCGATCCCGCTCGCCTGCGTGCGTCTATCGGCGCATCAGCCTCCGAGCCGATTCTTCTGGTCCTGCCGGGTAGTCGCCCCTCTGAGATCGAGCGCGTGATGCCGGCCTTTGAGGACGCGGTTCGACGTCTGAAGGCGCAACGGCCCACGCTCCAGGTTGTGGTTCCGACCGCCTACACTGTCGCCGAGGCGGTGAAAGCCCGGGTCGCCGGTTGGCCTTTCCGCGCGCATCTGATCGAGGACGAGGGCCTCAAGGACGATGCTTTCCTTGCGGGAGATGTCGCGTTGGCCTGCAGCGGCACCGTGACCACCGAATTGGCCCTTGCTGGGTGTCCAATGGTGGTCGGTTACAAGACCGGCGCGATCACCTACGCCATCGTCAAGCGACTGATGAAGCCGCGATGGGTCACGCTGTTCAACATCGCAGCCGGTAGGGCGGTGGCGCCGGAGTTCATTCAACAAGAGTGCGAAGGCGAGCGCCTTGCGCGTGAGATCGCCTTGAGGCTGGATGATCCCGCTCTCCGCGAGAAGCAGCAGGCTGAGCAGTACCTGGCGCTCGACAAGATGGGACGGGGCATGCCCGACCCATCTGAAGCCGCCGCCGAGGCCTTGTTGAGCTTCTTGCGCCCACCCACAAAAGTTCCTGCATAGCCCAGCGCCAATCGAAATATCGAAAGTTAACCGCCGATTTACGCTCGCGGCTCTAGCTTCGGAAAAGCGCCCGCTGTGGAGTCGTTGTCGTGGCTGTAGACCCGACCGCGCCCGTCTCTCCGATCATTCCAACCGTTCCGGCTGGAACCGCTGTAGAATCCAGCGTGATCGCTCAGGCGCTGGCCCGTCAGGCCGTGGCAGCCTCCACCATGCAACTCGCCGAGATTGCAGGCCAAGCCGCCGACAAAGCGGCATCGGTTCCCAAACCGGCGATGTCGGCTTCACAGCCGGCGGCTAAGGATGCTGGTCACTCCGCATCAGCGGTGGACGCCCGATCCAACACTGCGCAGGGCTCCGCAGGAGCAATCCACTCCAGGCCAACAACCTTGGACGAACGGGCAACACGGGCCGTCCGATTGGCGACAGCGGAAGCTGTCCCGCGGCAAGCCGGCCTAGCGCCACTTATGGCGGATGTCCGAACGATCGTTGAAGAGCCAGACGCGCCGCCAGCGGTTCGAGACGCCGGGCGGGCTTTGCTGTCCGCCACCCCGACGATCCAAGATATCACGACGGGCCGGGGCCTTCGTCAGGCGGTCGAACGGTCCGGGGTTCTGCTTGAAGCACATTTGGCCAGAGCATCCGCCGCGCCGCAGAGCGCCAGTGCCCCACGCCCGCTAGTCCTCGAAGGCGACATCAAGGCGGCGCTATGGGTGTTTCGCAGCGCTTTGTCCGCCTGGCTGGCCAAGGTCGTGCCACCCAGCGACGCTGGCGCGCCTCCCGCCTCCTGGGTGAGCGAGGACGCGGCCGCCGAATCGCCGGGATCGACAAGGCCCTTGGCGCGGGAAAGCTCGACGGGCGATCCGAAGATTACCTTGGGACCGTCGACTGCCGCGCCGGCCAGACACAGCCGCCCGACCGCCGCCGCCGCCGACGCGCACTTGCCGGCTACGACGCAGACTCAGGCGCCTCAGGTATCCGACGATGTGGACAGCTTAGCGCCGGCCCGTCCGGCGGTGACGACAGCCGTTCTTGCTGACGGCCAGGACGCCGACCCGGAGCTCGCCGCACGGTTTGGGGCGTTTGTCGCCATCCCGGGAAGCGCCTCTGAGCGCGCTATCAGCAAGGTCGCTACCAGTGGGTCGAGACTGCCGACGCTTCTGCAGGTCGCGCCGGAGGACGTCGACGGAGTCAGCGACGGTGCCTCGCAGCGCACGTCATTGGCGGAACCTCGATCGCTCGTCACACGTGGCTATGTTGGGGTGACCGAAGAGCGCCCCCGGACGCCGGGCCCACCTTATGCCAGCGGCCCCACGACAGGGCAGAGGCCCCTCGATCCAGGGGCGCCGCTGACGGGCGCGCCAGAAGCGGTGGCGCGGCGCCTTTTGAAAGGGACGCAATCGGCCCTGGCCCGGCAGGACCTGATGCAGATCGCTTCGTTGCCCGAGAGCTTGATCCACGAGCAAGAGGCGACAGAAGCTAGGCCGGTCGCGACAAAGCTGAACTTCGACCTGCCCTTCGTCACCCCGCAAGGCGTCGCTGTCGCACAGTTCGAGATCAGCCGCGACGGCGGCGGCGCAGGGGGCGGTGGCGTAGCGACTTTGGAACAGACCTACCGCGCACGCTTCTCGATCGATGTTGAGCCGCTCGGGCCGGTGCATGCGCAGGTCGTGCTCGCCGGCGCGCGTGCCCGTGTTTCGCTGTGGGCTGAGCGGTCAGAGACGATTGCGAGACTCCGAGCGGGTGAGGAGGCTTTAGGCGCGGCCCTGCGCCAAGCCGAACTGACGCCGGACGTTGTGGTGCACTCAGGCGCGCCGCCGACGCCCGGAAGCGGGGCGTTGGGGCACTTTGTGGATCAAGCCTCATGAGCGGGATCTCCGGGCCGTCATCCAGACCGCGCATCGCCGTGGCGCTTCTCTATGAAGAGCCAAACGCGCCCAAAGTCGTCGCCTCTGGCCAGGGCTGGATCGGCGAGAAGATCATCGAGACCGCCAAGGAGCACGGGGTTCCGATCGAGGAGGACCCGGCGCTGGCTCAGGCCTTGTCCACGATCGAGATCGACGAAGAGATTCCCGAAGCGCTCTATCGCGCCGTCGCCGAGGTGCTGAGCTTCCTGCTCAAGCGCTGAAACGAAAAAGGCCCCGCCTAAGCGGGGCCTGATCCGTGAATACGCGTCGCCGGCGCTTAGCGCTTGTCGAGCGTGACGTAATCGCGCTGCGTGGCGCCCGTGTAGAGCTGACGCGGACGGCCGATCTTGCGGGTGGGGTCCTCGAACATTTCCTTCCACTGGCTGATCCAGCCGACGGTGCGGGCCAGGGCGAACAGCACGGTGAACATGTTGGTCGGGAAGCCCATCGCGCGCAGGGTGATGCCCGAATAGAAATCGATGTTCGGGTACAGCTTGCGGTCGACGAAGTACGGGTCGTTCAGGGCGACCTTTTCCAGCTCCTGGGCGACCTGCAGCAGCGGGTCGTTGTTGTGGCCCAGTTCGGCCAGAACCTCGTGCGCGGTCTTTTGCATGACCTTCGCACGCGGGTCGAAGTTCTTGTACACGCGGTGGCCGAAGCCCATCAGCTTGTACTTCCGGTCCTTCACGCCCTGGACATAGTCCTTGATGTTGTCGACCGAACCGATGGTCTCCAGCATCTCCAGCGCTTCCTGGTTGGCGCCGCCGTGCGACGGGCCCCACAGGCAGGCGATGCCGGCGGCGATACAGGCGAACGGGTTGGCGCCCGACGAGCCGGCCAGGCGGACGGTCGAGGTCGAGGCGTTCTGCTCGTGGTCGGCGTGCAGGATGAAGATGCGGTCCATGGCGCGCACCAGGGCCGGATCGACGTGATAGTCCTCGGCCGGGACGGCGAAGCACATCCGCAGGAAGTTTTCGGCGTAGGACAGGTCGTTGCGCGGCGAGATGAAGGGCTGGCCGACATGATATTTGTAGGCGCGGGCCGCGATCGTCGGCATCTTGGCGATCAAACGGATGGCCGAGATGTCGCGCTGGACCGGATCATGGATGTCCAGGCTGTCGTGATAGAAGGCCGACAGGGCGCCGACCGTGCCGACCATGATCGCCATCGGGTGGGCGTCGCGGCGGAAGCCTTCGAAGAAGCGGTCGAACTGGGCGTGCAGCATCGTGTGCATGGTGATGCTGTCTTCGAACTTCTCGTACTGCGCGGCCGTCGGCAGTTCGCCGTGCAGCAGAAGGTGGCAGACCTCGATGAAGTTCGACTGGGCCGCGAGCTGGTCGATCGGATAGCCCCGGTGCAGCAGGACGCCGGCGTCGCCGTCGATATAGGTCAGGCCTGACTCGCAGGAGGCGGTCGAGGTGAAGCCCGGATCGAAGGTGAAAGCGCCCGTTCCGCCGTAGAGCTTGCGGATGTCGATAACGTCCGGACCGGTCGAACCCGACAGAACGGGCAGATCGACGCTCTTGCCCTCGAAGGAGAGCGTGGCGGTTTTGGCTTGGTCAGTCATCAATGCCCCTTTGCATTTGGACGTCCGATCGCGGGGAGGCGCCGGGCGCTCTTAGGTTTGTGGTTGATCACTTAGTCTGTTGCAGCGCATCATCCAAGCGTCCGAGACTTTCGTCGCGCCCAAGAGCGGACAAAGTTCGTGCAATATCAGGTGATGTTGACCCTGCGGTAAGCGCTGCGCGCATCGGCGGGCCGATCTTGCCGAAGCCGACCTGTTCGGCTTCGGCGAAGCTCTTCAGCTCGGCTTCCAGGGCGAAGACGTCCCAGGACTGGAACAAAGCCAGCCGGTCGCGCAGGCGCGCCAGGCGGTCCAGGGTTTCGCCGGACAGCAGGGTGCGGCCCTTGTCGTCAATGTCCAGGGGACGTGTCTTGAGCACGAATTCGGTCTGGTCGGCCAACTCCAGCACGGTCTTGGCGCGGTCCTTCACGAAGGGCATGGCGCGCTGGAGCCGGGCCTCGTCGGCCTCGGCCAGGCTGCGACCCCGGGCGAGGTGGACGTCCAGCGTCAGCTTGGCCAGGCGTTCATCGTCGGCGAGCCGCAGCCAGTGGGCGTTGACGTGGGCCAGCTTGTCGAAGTCCAGCCGCGCCGGCGCCTTGCCGATGCCGGCCAGATCAAACCATTCGATCGCCTGGGCGTCGCTGAACAGTTCGTCGTCGCCGTGACCCCAGCCGAGGCGCGCCAGATAGTTGCGCATGGCCTCGGGCAGATAGCCCATTTCGGCGTATTCGTGGACGGCCTGGGCGCCGTGGCGCTTCGACAGCTTGGCGCCGTCCGGCCCGTGGATCAGCGGGATATGGGCGAAGGTCGGTCGGGTCCAGCCGA
>OFDC01000914.1_pt1 | contig 18002 bp, 17 predicted proteins | sample 1520941 | NCBI WGS metagenome assembly OFDC01 (sample SAMEA94258168, study PRJEB24077) | hot springs metagenome | biome: Aquatic biome; feature: Water | place: India | collected 2012-12-06 | depth 5 m | reverse complement strand
AATTTTCATAAATACGCATATATCAGATTGAAATAGGCGTTGGTGATACTCGCAATAATTGAGAAAACTCGTATCGAGTTTTCCTATCCCGTAAGTGATAAGTGCTAAAATTATTACAATCTGTATTCAAATTTCAGATTCTAGAATTCTAAGTAACAGACAATAAAAAACCTCGCCACCGCAAAGATGACGAGGTTCTTTATATATTATCACCTATCTAACTAAGAAGATTTTGGATCAACTTGGAAGCTTAGAGCGCAAACTTTTGTAGTTGCAGAGCTGATAACATAATCAGCAGCAGAACCAGTTGATGGAGTGTAGCAAGTTGTAGATGAAGCACCTGGATTAACCCCTCTAACTTTACCAGTATTAGCTTTAGCATCATCGATTTTAGTATCGATTGTTAAAGCATCTGAACCAGTTAAAGACGCAGCAGCTAAGTTAGTAGCGCCGTTAACAAGAGTAGCAGTAGCATCAGTAGCGCCAGTAGTTGTGCCAGTTAATACTACAACGTTTTGAGGAGAGTAAGATCCACCTTCTTGAACCATACCAAGAGAAGCAGTATCTTTAGTGTAATCACCTGAAGAACCTACCATGTTACGGTAGTCAAAATGCCATCCAGCAAATTTAATTTTTGATGCTGGCATGTTAGTTCCAGGAACTTGAGCAGTTTCGATTTTAACAGTAGTCAAAGCCAAGGTAGAATCGATAGTACCAGTAGAAATCAATTGTTTCCATGCAGCAATACTTTCTGAATCACAAACTACTAAAGTAGAGTTGCTGTTAGTAGTATAACAAACTGTACCTACAACGTCAGAAGCGAAATATTGGATTTTACCATTTTCACCTTGGCCAGTAGCTGGTCCAGAGTAGATGGTAGATCCAGCAATTGCTTTATTATAATCACCTGGCAATTGGCTATAAAGAGAGTAGAAACCATTAACAGCAACCTGATATCCTCTAGCCTCAGAAATAGCTGAACGAAGTTCTGAATTTTTGATCAAGCTCGCACCGCCAGTGATACCAGCGATCAAAAGACCGATGATAATCAGCACGATCGACAACTCAATCAGGGAGAAAGCTGATTTCTTTGAAGAGAAAGTTTTTTTCATATTTGGATAAATTTAATTATTAGATACTTAGCTAAAGTGTTTATTAAGAGTTAACATCAACCTGGAAAGTAAGAGCACAAACTTTATTGGTTGAAGAACTTACAGAGTAGGTAACGTTTGAAGAAGCGCTCGCGCTATAGCAACCAGTATCAGTACCGGCGCTTAAGCCTCTAACTTTACCAGCATTAGCGTAAGAATCGTCAATTTTAGTATCAATCGACATAGCGTCAGGACCAGTTAAAATGGCAGTGGCTAAATTAGATCCATTAACCAAAGTATTTTTGATTGCTGTGCTATCAGTGCTGCTTGCAGCAGTCGTTTTTCCAGTAAGAACTACAACGTTTTGGTAAGCAGGAGCAGCAGCAACACCTTCATAAACCGCTGTAACAGCAGCAGAATAATCAGTATTTGAAGTTGTACCAACGTTGATACGATAGTCGAAATGCCATCCACCATTTTTGATTTTTGATGAAGGCATGTGAGTTCCTGGAGTTTGCTGAGTTGTTGGAGCAACAGAAGTTAGAACTAGGTTATCCATAGTTCCACTTTTAATCAATTGATCCCAAGCAGCTACACTTTCAGAAAGATAAGTTGCTACACTTGCTGTGTTATATTCGATTCTACCATTTTGAGCAGAAGAAGCAGAAGTTCCGTAAGCAGCTGTAGCAGTGTTTGGAGCAAGGGCGCCAGCAACTGCAGTAGCATAATCGCCAGGTAAGTAGTTGTACTGAGAATAGAATCCGTTCACAGCAACTGCGTAACCTCTAGCTTCACCCATAGCAGAACGTAATTCTGAACTTTTAATCAAACTCGCTCCTCCTGTGATACCGGCAATTAATAAACCAATAATGATCAGCACGATTGATAACTCGATCAACGAAAATGCTGACTTCTTTGAAGAGAAAGTTTTTTTCATAATATTTTAGAACTAAAGATTATTTTTTTAAATGGAGGGCAGTAAAGAGAAAAATAAAAGCTCCTTGCTGCCGGTAATTAAAGTTAGGACTTCTTGATGTCAAATAATTATTTTTTACTGTGTAAATTTGACTTCCAGAACCTCATAACTGATCACGCCACCAGGAGTTTGTATTTCAACTTCATCACCAATTTCCTTGCCGATTAAAGCACGCGCAACCGGTGATACAGCTGAGATTAAACCCTCGTCAATATTGGCTTCAAATTCGCTAACAATTTTGTAAGAAACAATGTTTGCATTGTCCAAATTTTCTAACTTAATAGTTGCACCGAAACGAATTTTTGCACCAGAAAGTTGAGAAACATCAACAACTTCTGCGCGTGAGAATTTATCTTCCAAATCAGCGATTTGTGCTTCAATAAAACCCTGTTTATCTTTTGCTGAATGATATTCAGCATTTTCACGAAGATCTCCAAGTTCACGCGCAGTGGCAATCGCAGTGATAATTTTTGGGCGCTCAATATTTTTTAGGTTTTCGAGTTCAGATTTTAGTCTCTCGAAACCTTGTTTTGTAATCTGAAACTTTTCCATCTTTTTACTAATATTTGTAATTATCATTTTTGAACGGACCAGCCTCATCCACATTGATGTAATCAGCTTGTTTCTTATTCAATTTAGTAAGCTTAGCACCCAATTTTTCTAGATGAAGTCTAGCAACTTTTTCATCTAATTCCTTTGGTAAAATATAAACTTTGTTCTGATATTTTTTGTAGTTATTCCACAATTCAATCTGTGCCATAACTTGGTTGGTGAAACTCGCTGACATCACGAAAGCGCTGTGTCCAGTCGCACATCCCAAATTCAATAATCTACCTTCGGCAAGCAAAATAATTCTTTTGCCGTCAGGAAAAGTGATTTGATCAACTTGCGGTTTAATGTTTGTCCATTTCAGATTTCTCAAAGATTCAACTTGGATCTCATTGTCGAAGTGACCAATGTTACCAACGATCGCGCAATCTTTCATCGCACGCATATGCTCGATCGTGATGATGTCAACGTTACCAGTTGTGGTAATAAAAATATCAGCTTGAGAAACTACATCTTCGATTGGAAGAATTTGGAATCCAGCCATCGCAGCTTGCAGAGCGCAGATTGGATCGATCTCAGTCACAACAACGCGAGCACCTTGAGATTTAAAGGCATCAGCACATCCTTTGCCAACGTTGCCGTAGCCACAAATTACCACCATTTTTCCGGCGATCATAACGTCAGTCGCGCGTTTCACACCATCAATTACACTTTCTTTACAGCCGTAGAGATTGTCGAATTTTGATTTTGTTACCGCATCATTTACGTTGATTGCTGGTACTTTTAAACGACCTTCTTTTTCCATTTGATAAAGTCGCGCCACACCAGTGGTAGTCTCTTCTGAAAGACCTTTGATTTCTTTTAGAACTTCTGGATATTCTTCGTGAATCATTTTGGTCAAATCACCACCATCATCCAAAATCATGTTTGGCACCCAGCCTTTTTTACCAATAATGGTTTGACGAATACACCAATCATATTCTTCTTCAGTTTCACCTTTCCAAGCAAAAACTGGAATACCAGCAGCGGCTATAGCTGCTGCTGCTTGATCTGATGTCGAAAAAATGTTGCATGAAGACCAACGAACTTCAGCACCAAGGTGGACTAATGTTTCAATCAAAACAGCTGTTTCGATTGTCATGTGCAAACAACCAACAATTCTTGCGCCTTTTAACGGTTGAGAATCACCATATTCAGCACGTAAAGACATCAATCCCGGCATTTCATTTTCTGCCAACGTAATTTCTTTTCTGCCCCAAGCAGCAAGTTCGATATCTTTAACTTTATAGTCAGTAAACGTCATTTTTTTATAAATTAAATTTGGTGCGGGCTCGCAAAATAAAACTGTCAGAATCTAGATAGACAGCGGTGGGAAAAGCATCAACCATAAAAATGGCACAATTAGAGAATATCCAAAATTGCTGCGATTTTTCTTGGTTGGAATATCAAAAATTAACAACAAAGCGAAGATAAACATCACTGCGAAAAAGTAGAATAAAAATAGCTGAGGCTTCAAACAAACTGATACGATCAAAATAAATTTTGTGTAATCAAAAGATTGGGTCTGATTAGCAAATAATCCTTCGGTTTTTTTGTAAAAAATCTGATAAAAAACTATCGCAAAACCAATTCCGATTGCCGCAGAAAATGTTGCATCGATGACATTCTGATCTTCCAAAACGCGGTTCGCCAAACCAATCATCAAAACAAAATTTAAAATTTCTTGTGGGAACATTTTGTGAGTGAAGTCAGTAGTTAGGAGTATAACACAACCGACAGAAATCATCGAATAAATCAAAAACTCCTGAGAGAAAGAAAACTTCAGGTAACAAAGAACAAAAAGTGTTGTAGTGGCTACTTCAACAAAAAGGTGAGTACGCGGAATTTTAGTTTTGCAGCTGTGACATTTTCCAAAAGTGAAGAGCCAGTTCAGCAAAGGAATCAAAGCGCGAGTTGGAATAATAGTTTCGCATTTCGGACAACGTGATTTCGGACCAAAATATCTGCCGAAACATGATTCTTTAAGAGGTAATCGATATGCGAAAAGAGTAGCGTAAGATCCAAAAACCGCTCCCATAGCCGCCGCAAAAATTACGCCCAAAATATTTTCCATGACAAAGATTTAATTAATTTACACTACACTCTGCTAAATAAAGCTAACGGAAACCATACGGGCAGTTTCCAATTCAGATTTTTATTTCTGTTTGCCCAAATACAAAATCACATCTGCACGATCTTGTGGTTTTTTCAAACCAGCAAAACCCATTTTAGTTCCCGGAACGTACTCTTTTGGTTTAGTGATGAAAGAGTTAATAGACTCTGTATCCCAGGCGCCACCTTTTGCTTTCATCGCTTCAGAGTAAGAAAAAGATGTTGAAGCTTTTTTTCTACCAATAACGCCATAAAGGTTAGGACCAACTTTTGCTGCTTCTCCTTTACCAATTGAGTGACAAGTCGCGCATTTTTTGAATATTTTAGCACCGCGCTCAGCATCTGCAGTTTTCATCATAGCTGCTAAATCAACTGGTTTTTCTTCTTTTTTCTCTACCGGTTTACCATCGGTTGAAACTGCAACTTCAAAACCTCTCTTAACCATGTGTTTTTCGCGATAAAAAACATCGGCAAACAAGACTGCAAAAATCGCCAAGGCAATGGCAATTCCGCCAGCAACTGCTTGGTTTTTTACCATCTCTTTTGTTGTTGGGCTTTTTAAGAACTCTTTAATTTTTTGAATACACATGACTTAAATTTATTCGAACAAAGTTGAAACTGATTTTTCTTGCGAAATGTTACGAATCGCTTCTCCGATAAGATCAGCGATGTTGATTATTTTAATATTTTTAGTCGCCAAAGTAATTTCTGACGGCTCAATTGAATTAGTAATTACCAAATTTTTTAGCTTGGAATTGGCGATTTTTTCACCAGCTTTTCCTGATAAAATTCCGTGGGTAATATAAGCAGAAACTGATAAAGCGCCTTTGTTAATCAAAGCTTCTGCAGCATTGCACAAAGTTCCGCCTGAATCGACCATATCGTCAACAATAATACAATGTTTGCCATCAACATCACCAATAATATTCATCACTTCGCTTACTCCAGCTTTTGGACGACGTTTATCAACAATTGCTAATTCTGTGTTAATTTTACTAGCGATGGCACGAGCACGAGCAACACCACCAACGTCAGGAGACACTACCACCAAATTGTCTAGATCAAAAGTTTTTTTAATATCTCGAACAAAAACTGGTGCGGCGTAAAGATTATCAACCGGAATATCGAAGAAACCTTGAATTTGACCAGCGTGTAAATCGATCGTCAAAACACGATCAGCACCAGCAGAAGTGATTAAATTAGCAACCAACTTTGCCGAAATTGGCGTGCGAGGAGCGGCTTTACGATCTTGTCTTGCATAACCAAAATAAGGAATCACCGCTGTAATTCTTTTCGCAGAAGCGCGACGTAAAGCATCAATAACGATCAACAACTCCATGATGTTGTCGTTAGCTGGATAAGAGGTTGACTGCACTACAAAAATATCTTCACCACGAACGTTTTCTTTGATCTCGACAAAAATTTCCTTATCAGCAAATTTTTTTACTTCCGCATCAATCAACTTCAAACCGAGATGATTTGCAATTTCTTGCGACAAAATTCTATTGCTGTTACAGGCGAGAAGTTTCATGTTTTTCGTTTGAAAAATTGTAAAAGATGGGGAAATTCAGCACCACACAAACTATTTTTCATCAGCCCAAATATCAACTTTTTTTTCTGAACAAAATGGAAGAGATAGAACTTTATGATGTGATAAAAATTCTTCACATCGCAGCAGTAATTTCATGGCTTGCCGGACTTTTATATTTGCCAAGAATTTTTGTTTATCACGCGCAAGTCGCAGTCGGATCTGAAACTGACAAGATTTTCCAAACCATGGAACGCAAATTAATGCATTTCATTATGTTGCCTTCGATGCTTGCCGTATTTGGTTTTGGACTTTATCTGGCATCCGAAATCGGTTTCGAATTTGTTTGGCTCCACATTAAACTAACTTTGGTGCTTTGCCTTGCTGGTTATCACGGATTTCTATCTAGATGTCGTAAAAATTTTGCGCTTGGACAAAACAAACGCAGTCAAAAATTTTATCGTTTAATCAATGAAATTCCGGCAGTTTTAATGTTGGTAATCATAGCCTTAGTAATCTTAAAACCTTTCTAAATGTCTAAGTTAGTTGAAATCACAGAAGAAAAATTCGACGTAATTTTAGATTTACGTTACGCCACAAAAAATAATGTTTGTGGTATTGAACTTTACTCAAAACCTCTTTGTTACTTGCATGAGGCGATGATTGCTCCGCTGGAACATGTTGTAAAATCGGCTAAATTATTGGATCTCAAAGTAAAAATTTTTGACGGATTTAGACCAATCGAAGTACAACAATTCATGTTCGATCAATTCCCATCAGATGATCCGCAAGGTGGTTTTGTTTCTAATCCAAATGGTGGGCGAATTCCACACTGTCGCGGCGTGGCGATTGATTTAACTTTAACCGATTTGAATGGAAAGGAACTGGATATGGGTTCAGATTTTGATGAATTTTCTGACATCGCTTATCATAGCTGCGAAAAAATTTCCGCAGCAGCACAACGTAATCGCTTGATTTTACTGGGATTGATGACTCTTGCTGGTTTTGATTTTCTAGCAAAAGAATGGTGGCATTATCAACTTCCCAACCCACGCGAATACCCAGTAGTTCAAGCTCCACAACATATGGTTGCGGTTTAGAAATGAAATTCTCTCAGCTTAATTTCGATAATCATTTCGCTAAGCTGGGAGAAAAATTTTCCAAACTAACCTCGCCTATTCCTTTGGAAAATCAACGTCTTGTAGCTTTTAGTTCTGATGCTTCAAAACTAATTAATCTCGATTTCTCCGAAATAAAAAATCCGGAATTTCTCAAAATAATTTCCGGTGAGAATCCTCATCCTAAATTTTGTAACTTAGCTCAAGTTTACGCTGGACATCAATTTGGGCATTTTGTTCCAACGCTTGGTGATGGTCGTGCCGTTTTACTAACCCAAATTCGCAATCAAAAAAATGAAAGTTGGGATTTAGTTCTAAAAGGTTGCGGCATTACTCCTTTTTCACGTCCTTACGTTCAAAATGCTGACGGTCGTGCTGTTTTGCGCTCTTCGATTCGTGAATTTTTAGTTTCAGAATTTATGGCAGCGCTTGGAATTCCAACTTCTCGCGCTCTTTGTTTAATTGCTTCTGATGAAATTGTGATGCGAGAAATGCCCGAAAAAGCTGCTCAGATTATTCGTTTAGCACCAAGCCATTTGCGCTTCGGAACTTTTGAATATTTCTTTTATCGCAAAGAAAATGATCAGGTTAAAGTTCTCACCGACTACGCAATCAAACAATATTTTCCTCAAGCAAAAAGCTACGCTGATTTTCTACAAAATGTTGTAAGCTCAACCGCCAAAATGATTGCAAAATGGCAAGCTTTCGGTTTCTGCCACGGCGTTTTAAATACCGATAACATGTCAATTCACGGCATTACTTTGGATTACGGCCCTTTTGGATTTTTAGATGAATATAATCCACATCAAATTTGCAATCACTCCGATACTCAAGGACGCTACTCTTTCGCCAACCAACCGATGATTGGCATGTGGAATTTGCACGCCTTTGCCATCACACTTTCAAGCTTAATTACGATGGAAGAACAGAAAAAAATTCTCGAAAGTTATGAGAAAATTTTTCTCAATGAATATAATCAATTAATGGCTGCGAAACTTGGATTTGACAGTGTTGACTCTGATGTAAAAAAAGAGATTTATGATTGTCTAAATTACTTAGAAACACATCATTTAGATTACACAAATTACTTCGCAGAATTAACCAAAAAAACTTCAGATCTAAAGAAGAAAAATCTGATGGCAGCAGCAAATCCGCAATTCGTTCTGCGCAATCACTTATTACAAATTGCGATAGAAAAAGCAGAAAAAAATGATTTTTCTGAAGTGGAGAAATTACAAAAAATCTTTCAAACACCTTTCACACTTCAGGATCAATACAGTGAATACTATCAAATTGCGCCAGATTGGGCGAAGGAATTATGCATTTCCTGCTCAAGTTAGTCTGACTTATAAATCAATCTAGGCATCTCCAGCTCTGCCGCCACCGCCTTTGTCATCTCCTGCTATGTGAGCAGAACCTTCTTTATTTTCAGTTCTTTCAGCTCCTTGTTTCGAGGATATACCTCGATCACCCATCGATGATATAGCACCACGAGCCATGCCTCCAGCCTTCTTGGCCATGGCCCCGCCATGTTTCCTGAGCGCCCCCATACCGCGTTTTTGTATCGCGCTTGCAGCACCTTGAGCTTTGCTCATCATATCTGAAGCTTTCATGGTATTGCTGGTCAAAGCGGCATCGCCTCCGACCAATGCTTTTGCCAAATCACTAATTTTATCAAGGAAACTCATCAAGATGAATAACAGAACGCCAGCTTTAATAAGAGAGGAGATTTTTGTTTGATTCATATTAGCCAAAACTGGCAAGCCAATTCCCAATATTTTTAATTGGTCATTAGTTTTCACTGATCCGCCTTCCCCAGAAATTGGTAAATTGAATATACAATAAACGCTGGTGTTTGCAGCTGCACCAGCGCAAGAAACTGTTTTAGGGACATTCTTACCATCGCCAATAAAGGTCACATCTCCCATAATTACGTTGTCGAATAAGGTCAGGAAAATTCCCATGTAAGCGAAAAGAACCATCGGCTGCAAAGCAAAACTGAGAACGTTTTTCCACCATTTGTCAAATATACCTTTGGTTTTGGCGAACATCGAACATGTGATCGTGATTGGCGAAACGTAGAATAGAATAATAATGGCAATGGTTGACAGAATAAAAATATGCAAGGCGCGAATCGTCAGAGCAATTAAACAGAAGGCGAAGGCAAAAGTAGCAACCACAAAAATAACTCCCACACCTCCAGTTAGGAATCCTCCCAAAATCATCATTACCAGATTTGGCACCGAAACCTCTACTCCATAACCAAGAGCTCGAGCAATCTTACAATCCAAGGTATCCCATATTCTCAGATATTCTTTGCCCGAAGGGTAAGCAGCATAATTATATTTTGTGCTTTCATTAGTATCGGCATAGTTATAGCGCGGGAATTGACAACCATCTAGCTTGGTTTGATCGACGCTGGCATCAGTAACATATTTAGTTACGACTTGCCCGCTTCCATCGTTTACATTCGACGAAGTAGTTCCGGTGAGTGAGTCGGTTCTGAACATCATGTCTGATAACTGAGCTGAACCATCAAGAACACCGTTTAACACCCAGCTTTGCCATTCATTGCCCGTAGCGAAATACATCACAAAAGCAATTTTAACGATAAACGGAATGATTTGTTTTTTAGTGATACCGCCACCACCAATTAATATCGAAATTCCGAAGAACATAATCGCCATCGATAGTGCCATTCTAATGGTGTTTTGCAGCGCACTTTGAATTCTTACGAAGAAAGAATTTCCTGATTGGCCAATACTTTTTTGATAAGTTGAGAGGTCATCACCTTTTTTATATCGATAACCAGTCGAGCAAACTCCGTTGCCGTTTGGCACTTCTTTAGGATCAAGACAAGCAGTACTGCCTGCTCTATTGAAGAAAATATTTTGAATCGTCTCTTTAAAACATTGTGCCATTGGAGCTGAAAAACCACGGACATCAACTGGCGTTAAATTTGAACTGTAACCATAACCATTTTGCGAATCACCTTTCATATCACGACAAGATGAATCAAAGAATGCGCCGGTTAAACTACTTTGCACAACATAAGGTCTGATAGGCAAAATCTGACAATGATTCATATATTGACAGTAATTTTGCATAGTGGATTGATCGTCTGGATCACTGTAATCAGCTTTCTCAGTTCCGCCTCCAAGTGGGTGGTTGTAAGGACATCCTGAATAAGTTTTTGCACAAGCGTAATTGGATTTGGTCTGAGCAATATAAGCATCATACCATACACCGTTGACGTTACATCTTTGACCAATCTCACAGAACACGTGCTTGTAATTATTGCCTTCTGGCCCAACTACATTTGGCGCATTTTCAATACAAACTACATTCTGACTTCTTTTGTTGCAGCAATCGTAAGCAGCTCGACCAGCCGCTATTTCAGCATCACTGCCTTTCGAAAGTAAAAAGCGATAACAAGCAAAAACCGGAGCTTCGTTTGATCCGGTCATGTAATAAACCAGATTTTTCTTATCGTGATAACCTAATACTGTATCTTTTGTAGTATTACTCCAATTCGGCATCGCGCAAGAATTGTCGCCATTATCTTCATACTCGATACCACCAAAAATATATTCGCGATATTTTCTGTCTTTTAGGTTGGGAGTAGCGCCATTTATAATATTATCTTGAACAATTTTTTTGTAAGAACCGCTATACGCACCTTTTCTCCATGTGCCTCCTGTAGAAACTGAGTTACCATTACTATCAACTGTATCCCAACTTTTCCACGGATGATTATCGTCGTCATAGCCACAAATTCGGGCTTTTTGATAGGCACCATTAGCAACACCGTAAATTATCGCCAGAGCAGTCACTGCAGCAGCCGTCGCCGCAGCCGTCGCGGCAACACCTGCACAACAAGTTGAAGCTAACGGACAAGAAACAGCGGCAGTAGCAGGGTTAGCACATAGACCAGCTTGAGTACTACAATAAGCTGTTTCTTGCGCTTGATCTGCAATCATTTTTGGAGATAGAGCAACGCCAGCAGCTACTGATGCAGTGTAAAGAGCGCCAGCAGTGGCATTGTTACAAACATATCCTGAAATATATTTTGTTGTCATTATTGCAGTAATCGCCGTAGCAATAAAAGCAGCACAAACACCATTCGTGATTTCCCAAGTAACGTCTGGATTGTTCATGAATGGATTAAAATCTAATACATTCGAACTATGATCCTTTGAATTTTCGTTGTAACCACCGCCAATACATCGATTAAGACTGCTGCTCCAATGCATGTCGCGTACACCTTCATAGACCTGAGCATAAGCTTCATTTGGCAACAAAGTCGGAGCAAGCAAAAGAGCAATCAGCGCAAATTTAGTGATCTGTTTTAAGCAGTTACGCCACATCAAAGTCTTTTATTAGCTGATTAATTTCTTCGTTGCCGGTTTTGAACGAAGTACGATTTACAATTAAATGAGAACTTACGTCGAGAATCTTTTTTAATTCAACCATTTGATTTTGCTCAAGAGTTTTTCCAGTACTAACCAAATCCATAATAAAATCGCACAAATTTAATTGCGATGCGATCTCAATTGAACCGTTGAGTTTTATCGCCTCAACCTGAATTCCCAGATGAGAAAAATAATTCTGCGCAACTGAGACATATTTTGTTGCAACGCGAATGTGACTTTTACTTTCCAAATCAAATTTAACAGACTTTTTTGCCGCAATCGACAAACGACATTTACCAATTCCCAAATCAAGAACTGGAAAAATTTCACTAGATGAAAACTCTTCCAGCACATCTGATCCGCAAATGCCGATATCTGCCGCACCAAATTTAACAAAAGTTGCCACGTCAAAACTGCGCACCTGAACTAAATCAAGATTTTTACGATTAGTTGAAAAAACTAACTTGCGACTTGAACTGTCAAAAAAAGCCTTTTCCGGAACTAAATTTATTTTATCAAATAAAGGCTTGAGATCTTCTAAAATTCTGCCTTTTGGCACTGCCATTAAAATTTTTTTCATCACTAAAAAGATTTAATATAACGCAAAAGTACGCCGTAACTGTTATTAGTTTCGACACTTGTTTTATAGTTTATGCGCATGTTTTTGTAACCGATTTGCAACAACAATCTATCGAAGAAAACTGTTTTGTCGAATGTGTAACCAGCAGAAATTTCTGCTAAATTTTGGTCATAACCATTTTGACCATATTCTTTGTGCACCAAGTTTGTCGAAGCCAAGGTTAAGTTCCAATTTTTGTAAATTTCGCCAACAAAACTTGCGGTAGAATATTGCTCTCCAACATCAGAATTACCATTGATATTTTTCATCCGCATGTACTCAAGCAAAGTGTCGAGAAGGAAATTTTCCGAAACTGGGTAACGATAATTCAAACCAGCAACGTAACCTTTTTGGCTATCTAGTTTGGTTTGAGAAACCGAAGTAGCGCGACTGTTAATCGCCTGATCGATGTAGGCAAAATGGTAAGATAATTTTTCTTTTTCACCAAAATCGAACAACACATCAAGTGATGCGACATAAGATTTTAGAGATTTAGTATCTCCGGGTTTCGCATCAGATTTGCTATCCGAATCGCGATTGGTAATCACAGAATTGTCTAAATTATTACGATCATTGGTAAAAGCAGCAAAACCAAAATTATACTGTCCCGTTCTCTTTAAATCACCGGCTTTGTAAATTCCACCAACACCAAGCTTTTCAACTTCTTTATAATTTTTTGCAATTTCGTTAGCCCAAATTCCACGACCCCAACGCCAAGCAGTTCCGAAATTTGGCGTGAATTTTCCCGCAACTAATCCGAGATTTTTTTGATCGTAATTTACCGTAAGCTCCTGAATGTAGAGTGCTTCATTATCGAAGTAACGATTACCTCCACCATCAGGTAAACTAGCACGACGATTTGATTCTGATTCGTTTGTGACTTGCTTCAAACGCAATAATCCACCAACTGAGAAGTTTTTATTAAGCTGTAATTTTCCAGCAAGGCGACCTCTGAGATAGGCATCTTTATATTCATTTTGACGTTTGGTCGCTTGATAATTATCGTCAAAGTCAAGATCTCCGACAAATTGACCACGAAATTGCGGATAAGGTTTCGTTGCGTCATCTTCTTGATAATTCTCGCGCACCATTCTGCGAAATACACCTTGAGCCAAATCTTCTGCGAAAGCTTGCGTGGGTAACAAAAATAAAAAACACAGAAGGACTTTTTTCATTTGATTTGAGTTTATCAGCAAGGCAAAGTTGGTATTCTTGAAACATCCTTAAAGGCCTTTAAGATATTGATTTACAAGGCTCTCCAGAACAAATATAACTTTAGAATTTATGTCAGTTGCAATATTAATCGCAACAAGTTTTTCCCTCGGATTTTTTGTTGAAAGTATTATCGGAACTGGTGGCGGATTAGTCGCTTACGCCATCTTAGGTTTCTTTATGAATATCAAAGAAATGATTCTGTCGGGACTTTATATTGGAACTTGCTCAAGCTCTTACATAGCTTACACCGATCACAAAGCATTTAATAAGAAACTTTTTCTTTCGATTTTTCCAATCTGTCTAACTGGCACAATTTTAGGCGTGATAATTTTCAGTAAAGTTGATCCGAAAATTCTCTCGCTAATTCTAGGATTGTTGCTGATTCTGATCGCTACTAAATCAATATTTTTTGATAGTTTTGTGCTGCCAAAATTCCTACGAAACAAATTACTTTTCATCGGTGGAATTTCGCACGGAGCCTTCGGAATCGGCGGACCATTTGTAATCAATGCAATCCAACGTGACTTTGCAAATAAGTCAGAATTACGCACCACAATGGCGATTTATTTCGCAACTTTTAACATCATTCGAATAATTCAGTTGATTATACAAAATCAAATTAGCCTTGAATTCGTTAAAGAAATTTGGTGGGTAATTATTCCAGTTTTTGTCGCGATAAAATTAGGACACAAAGTACATTTAAAAATCAGTGAGAATTTTTTACGTAAATCAATCTTAGTCGTAACATTTTGCGCCGGAGTTAAATTTCTGATTAACTCTATCTAAAACATTATTAGAAAACGCACAAAATGCCTTTGTTAATTTGCCCACAAAACTAACAACTTAAAAAATGATCCGATTCAGAAGAATAATATTAATGCTAGTTGCATGTGGCTTGTTGTGGAGTCTTAACTTTGCTACATCTTCTAACTTCACCGTTAATTTTTCGGGCAAATTTACTCCTTCACAAAATATGTCTGAAGAAGAGGAAGACCCCGAATCTCATAACTTTAAGTTTTTTAGCAATAATGCATCTGTGATTGCATTACCAAGATTCTATTTCAAATATCGCATCCAAGATTCTAAAACCATGTTATCAAATTTAGCGCCAATCCCAGCAACTCCACCCGATTATTACATCTCGTAAATCTAAGCGGCCAAAATTTCTTTAATCTAATTCAAATAATATGAACAAACTTTTACTAAACCTGCGCTATAATTTACCATCAAGTCTGGTGGTATTTTTAGTTGCCCTTCCTCTATGTCTTGGCATTGCTCTTGCTTCTGGAGCACCTCTTTTCGCCGGCATTATTTCTGGAATAGTTGGTGGCGTTGTTGTGGGATCACTAAGCGGCTCAGCTCTTGGTGTTTCTGGGCCAGCTGCCGGACTTTCTGTCGTAGTCTTGGGATATATCGCTTCACTTAACGATTCTTGGGAAACATTCTTACTTACTGTCGTAATTATGGGAGTTATTCAGGTAATCGCTGGATTTCTGCGCCTTGGTCAAATCGCCAACTATTTTCCAACTTCCGTTGTCAAAGGTATGTTAACCGGTATCGGTCTAATCATTATCTTAAAACAAATCCCTCACGCGATTGGTTATAACTCAGAATTTCACGATGACTTTGATTTCGAAACTCTCGACAGAGCGAATACTTTTTCTGAGTTATCACACATGCTTAATTTTGTTACTCCTAACGCTATCATTATCGCAGCCGTTTCAATGGCGATATTAATCAGCTGGGATTTATTTTTTTCTAAAAAAAGCAATATTTTTAAAGCAATTCCAGGTCCTTTAGTCGCTGTAGTTAGTGGTATAATTCTGAGTAATTTTCTTGAACTAAAAGAAACTCAAATAGTTCAGCTTCCAGTTGCGACAAGCATTGGTGACTTTTTTACTAAATTTACCACTCCTGATTTTTCTCAAATCTGGAACGTAAAAATTTATGTTATTGCCTTAACTATGGCAATCATCGCCAGCCTTGAAACTTTGTTGTGCTGCGATGCTACCGACAAACTTGATCCAAAAAAACGCAACACTCCAACCAATCGCGAATTAAAAGCGCAAGGTGTTGGCAACATTGTTGCTGGATTAATTGGCGGTCTTCCGATTACACAAGTTGTGGTTAGATCAAGCGCCAATATTGATTTCGGCGCACGCAATAAAACTTCTACAATTCTCCACGGTATATTTTTGTTAATTTCAGCAATCGCAATTCCGAATCTTTTAAACATGATTCCATTAGCTACTCTGGCCTGCATCTTGGTTGTTGTTGGCTATAAATTAGCTAAGCCAGAAATTTTCCAAAAAATGTACAAGCTTGGTAACGAAAATTTCTTACCTTTCATGGCAACTGTAGCTGGAATGCTGGCTTTCGACCTTCTAAAAGGTGTTGGACTAGGCATGGCTGTAGCGACTTTCTTCATTTTAAGAAATAATCAACGCAATAAATCTTCAAAACATTCTGCGAGCGATTCTGATTTTATTTCAGCAATGACTCGCGAAGTGCGCGATTCTCTAACCCCACAAGAAGCTGTTCAAATGTTGAAAGATGGTAACCAACGTTTCGTCAACAATCTGAATTTGAACCGCAACCTTTTAAAGCAGATTAACGAAACTTCTGATCAACAACATCCATTCGCTTTCGTCTTGAGCTGTATTGACTCACGCACTTCTGCTGAATTAATTTTTGATCAAGGATTGGGCGACATTTTCAGCTGCCGTATTGCTGGAAACATACTTAACGACGACATCGTCGGTAGTATGGAATTTGCCTGCGAAGTTGCTGGAGCAAAATTGATTATGGTTTTGGGACACACTGGTTGTGGCGCGATTAAAGGTGCTTGTGCCAATGTCGAAATGGGCAAACTAACCGGACTTTTGAAAAAAATTCGTCCTGCTGTCAAAGCTGCCAAAACTGAAATCGGTCAATTTGATTCTAAAGAACATCATCTGACTGAACATGTTGCTGCAATTAACGTCAGAGAAGTAACCAAACAAATCACCCGCGAAAGTAAAATTATTCGCGACCTTCACGCCAAAGGCAAAATCGCAATCATTTGCGGAATGTATGACGTTGGAACTGGTAAAGTAGATTTTTATTAAAAATGAGTGGGTTGCAGTAAAATTAGATTACTTCAACCCACTTTCAAAACATCCTGCATTGACAAGTTTGATCGCACCAATATTTTTCGCGTCCCCTCATTCAGGTTTTTTCAACAACAATCAAAAACAAATGAAAGTTTATTACGATCGCGATGCCGATTTAAGCATCATTGCGAATAAAAAAGTTGCCATCATCGGTTATGGTTCACAAGCTCACGCTCACGCTCAAAACCTCAGAGATTCCGGTGTCAAAGAAGTAAAAATTGCTCTTCGTCAAGGTTCAGCTTCAATTGCCAAAGCACAAAATGCTGGCTTTGAAGTTCTTTCAAATATTGATGCTGCTAAATGGGCTGACCTTGTCATGATTCTTACTCCAGACGAATTACAAGCTGAAATCTACGCCAACGACCTTCACGCAAATTTAAAGCAAGGCGCTACTCTAGCATTCGCTCACGGTCTTAACGTTCACTTTAAATTGATCAAACCACGTGAAGATTTAGACGTAGTTATGATCGCGCCAAAAGGCCCAGGACACACAGTTCGCGGCGAATACGCTAAAGGCGGCGGCGTTCCTTGTTTAGTTGCAGTTGCACAAGACAAATCTGGCAAAGCCTTACAAACCGCACTTTCATACGCTTCTGGTGTTGGCGGCGGCCGTTCAGGAATCATCGAAACTAACTTCAAAGAAGAATGTGAAACTGATTTATTCGGTGAACAAGCAGTTCTTTGCGGCGGCGTTACAGCCTTGATCCAAGCTGGTTTCGAAACTTTAACCGAAGCTGGATATGCTCCTGAAATGGCTTATTTCGAATGTCTTCACGAAATGAAATTGATCGTTGATTTGTTGTATGAAGGTGGAATCGCCAACATGCGCTACTCAATTTCAAACACTGCGGAATACGGCGATTTAACTCGCGGACCACGTGTTGTTACAGCTGAAACTAAAGACGAAATGAAAAAGATTCTTCAAGAAATCCAAAGCGGAAAATTCGTTGAAGAGTTCATGGCCGAAAACAAATCCGGCAAGAAAAACTTTGACGCTTTACGCGAAAAAGGCCGCAAACATCCAATCGAAGCAACTGGCGAAAAACTCCGCGCCATGATGCCTTGGATCGCAAAAAACAAATTGGTTAACAAAGCCGCTAACTAATTTTTAGTTTTACAAATTTACGAAACGGGGCTCGTTTAGAAATAGACGAGCCCTTTTTCTTGACTTAGTTTTGGCGAAAAATTTAC
>OFDC01000910.1_pt1 | contig 18046 bp, 15 predicted proteins | sample 1520941 | NCBI WGS metagenome assembly OFDC01 (sample SAMEA94258168, study PRJEB24077) | hot springs metagenome | biome: Aquatic biome; feature: Water | place: India | collected 2012-12-06 | depth 5 m | reverse complement strand
TTCACGAGATTCGCGCCAACTCCATCCTGGTTGTCGTGATCGATGCCGGGCGGCGGGAACTGGAAAGCGTCCCGGTCGAAGAGGGCGCGGATCTGCTCGCGAGCCCGGCGGATCGTCGCCGTCGATCCGATCACCTTCGGCCTGGGCCCCCCGCCGGCAGCCACTTCGCCGGCGACTCCTGCGTCTGCCGGGGGCGCATTGCCGACACCGGCTGCTGCTGGCGCTGCGGCTGCGGGTGGCACGGCGACCCCCGGTGCCGTGGCAGCGGCACCTGCGCAGACGGTGGTGGTCACCACCGACATGGTGCGCGCCACGCTCGACACCCGCGGGGGTGACCTGGTCAAGCTGGAACTGTTGCAGGCCTTCGAGTCGCAGGACAGCAAGCAGCCGGTGGTGCTGATGGACCGCAGCGCCCAGCGCTTCTACGTGGCGCAGAGCGGCCTGGTGCCGACGGCGGGCGCATCGGCGTTGCCCAACCACCAGACGGTGTTCACGCTGAGGCCGGGTGATCGCACCCTCGCTGCGGGTGCCCAGGCGCTGCCGGTGGTGTTCGAGTCGCCCGAGGTCAACGGGGTCAAGCTGGTCAAGACCTATACCTTCAAGCGCGGCAGCTACGCGGTCGACGTGACGCATGAAGTGGTCAATGCGGGCACGGCGCCGGTGGATGCGCAGCTGTACCTGCGCCTGGTGCGCGACGGCATCCTGCCGCCCGGCCAGTCGTCGTTCTTCGGCACCTCCACGTTCACCGGGCCCGCGGTCTACAACGAGAACAGCAAGTTCACGAAGATCTCTTACGAGGACGTCGACAAGGGCAAGGTCGCGATCGACAAGCGCGCCGACGACGGCTGGGTGGCGATGGTGCAGCACTACTTCGCCTCGGCCTGGATCGTGAACCAGCAGCAGCCCCGCGAGTTCGCGGTCGACCGCATCGGCACCAGCCCCACGCAGCCCAACACCGCGCTGTACGCCACCACCATGGTGCTGCCGCTGGGCACGGTGGCCCCGGGGACCACGAAGACGCAGACGGCGCTTTTGTATGCGGGACCCCAGGAAGAGACCAAGCTGGCCGCCCTCGCCCCGGGTCTCGAACTGGTGAAGGACTACGGCTTCCTGCGCGTGCTGGCCAAGCCGCTGTTCTGGCTGCTGGAGCAGCTGCACGGGATCATCGGCAACTGGGGCTGGGCCATCGTCGCGCTGGTCGTGCTGCTGAAGATCGCCTTCTACTGGCTCAACGCCAGCGCCTATCGGTCCATGGCGAAGATGAAGGCGGTGAATCCCAAGATCATGGAGATCCGCGAGCGCTACAAGGACAAGCCGCAGCAGCTGCAGCAGGAGATGATGCGCATCTACCGCGAGGAGAAGATCAACCCGTTGGGCGGCTGCCTGCCGATCTTCATCCAGATGCCGTTCTTCATCGCGCTGTACTGGGTGCTGCTGTCCTCGGCCGAGATGCGCCACGCCCCCTGGATCGGCTGGATCACCGACCTGTCGGCGCGCGACCCTTACTTCATTCTGCCGCTGCTGATGACGGCCTCCACGCTGGTGCAGACCTGGCTGAACCCGACCCCGCCGGATCCGGTGCAGGCCAAGATGATGTGGATCATGCCGCTGGTGTTCTCGGTCTTCTTCTTCTTCTTCCCGGCAGGCCTGGTGCTGTACTGGCTGACGAACAACCTGCTGTCGATCGTCCAGCAGTACCTCATCAACAAGCAGCTGGGCGTCAACAAGTAGCCCTCCACGATGCTGCCGCGCCACCACCAGCCCATCGTGGCGGTCGCCACCGCCCCGGGCCGGGGCGCGGTGGGCATCGTGCGCGCCTCCGGCCGTGAGCTGCGACCGCTGATCGAGGCGGTGTGCGCGCGATCGCTGACCCCGCGCCACGCCACCTACCTGCCCTTCATTGAAAGGGACGGCAGCGTGATCGACCAGGGGCTGGCCATCCACTTTCCCGCACCGCACTCCTACACCGGCGAGGACGTGTTGGAGCTGCAGGCCCATGGCGGGCCGGTGGTGCTGCAGCTGCTGCTGGCGCGCTGCCTGGAGGCCGGCCGTGCGATCGGCCTGCGCCTGGCCGAGCCCGGCGAATTCACTGAGCGCGCCTTCCTCAACGACAAGCTCGACCTCGCCCAGGCCGAAGCCGTGGGCGACCTCATCGACGCCACCACCGAGGCGGCCGCGCGCTCGGCGAGCCGATCGCTCAGCGGCGCGTTCTCGCAGCAGATCGACGGGCTGCGCCAGCAGATCGTCGACCTGCGCATGCTGGTGGAGGCGACGCTCGATTTCCCCGAGGAGGAGATCGACTTCCTGGAAAAGGCCGACGCCCGTGGCCGGCTCGAGCGGCTGCAGGCCGCCTTGCAGGCCGTGCTCGACCGGGCCCAGCAGGGTGCTTTGCTGCGCGAGGGGATCCGCGTGGTGCTGGCGGGCCAGCCCAACGTCGGCAAGAGCTCTCTGCTGAATGCCCTGGCCGGTGCCGAGCTGGCCATCGTCACGCCGGTGGCCGGGACCACCCGGGACAAGATCAGCGAGACCATCCAGATCGAAGGTGTGCCTCTGCACGTGATCGACACCGCCGGCCTGCGGGAGGACCTGCAGGCGAGCGACGAGGTCGAGCGCATTGGCATCGCGCGCAGCTGGCAGGCCATCGAGGACGCCGATGCGGTGATCTTCCTGCACGACCTCACACGATGGCATGACGCCGACTACCAGGCGAGCGAGGCGCAAATCGCCCAGCGTCTCGGCTTGGCCCATGCCGAGGACGTCTCGCCGAAGGTCCTGCATGTGTTCAACAAGGCGGATGCATCCCGCCAAGCCCCTCCCGGCCTGTGTGTGTCGGCCCGCACCGGCGAGGGCCTGAACGCCTTGCGCCGTGCCCTGCTCGAGCGCGCCGGCTGGCATGCCTCGCCCGAGGGTGTGTTCATCGCCCGACGTCGCCACCTCGACAGCCTGCGCCGCGCGGGGGAGCACCTGGCCTTGGCCCAGGCGCAGGCCGCATGGCAGGATGCGGCGCTGGACCTGATGGCCGAAGAGCTGAGGCTGGCGCACAACGCGCTGGGCGAGATCACCGGCGCGTTCTCGGCCGACGACCTGCTGGGCGAAATCTTCAGCCGCTTCTGCATCGGAAAGTAGACCTGCGTTCCATTGCAACGCAGGGCCTTGCGGAACTCCCGCCAATGCTTGTCAGGGCAAGGCAAGGCAAGGCAAGGCAAGGCTAGATGCCGTCACGTCTCGAGGGCGATCGAGATGTCTCCCTCCGCTGTGCCCACGGGCTGGGTCCGTGAGAGCTGATTCCGGCGCCCGAGGGATGCAGGGCTTGCAGTGACAGCAGTCCCTCTGAAGAGGACACACCTTGCGTTCCGGCTCCGAACCCATCGGTCCCGCATTCGAGCGGTATAGGCGCCGATACCGCCGTCCAGGACTTTTCTTCATGCACGTGCATGACTAAAGTCCCCGAACAATCCAGTGGGGGGAGGTCTGGTGGCAGTTCCCAGCGGAGTTCGTCTGAAGCGGCGCCGTTTCTTCCTGCTCCAGGTGACGGACGAACCGGTGCTGGAAGTGGCATCCCTGCTCAGGGGGGACCTTTCCTTCAGCGGCCGCATGCGCTGCTCAATGCTGTGTCCGGTGACCGGCCAGGAGCTGACTGTCACCCCCTCCGAAATCGCCATGTTGCTGCGCCTGCCCGCAGACCGATGGATGGGCGAGGCCGAGTTTCCGGACGCCTGGCAGACCTGCCTGGATCTGGGCCGGCGAGGCTTGCTGCTGTCAGACCCGGGAATCGAGCCGTGGCAAGGACTCGAAGCCGCCGAGCGGGCCCTGGAGGCGGCCGGGTGGGACGACGTGGCAGCCACCTACCACGCCTATTCCCGCTGGCAGGGCGTGCAGACCCAGCTGGCGGAAGATCGCAGTGCCGCGGCGCATGAGGCCCGACTGGAGCGCATGCGTCACCGGCGCGGCGATCCACCGCCGCATTTCGTCAGAAGGGCCGACGCGGTCTCTCGCACGTCGCTGACAGCGCCGGTGATGCAGGGGGAATTCTTCGATGCACTGCTCAGACGCCGTACAACGAGGGCGTTCGATGCACACAAGCCGCTGACCCTCGACGTGCTGGAGACCGTGCTCTTCAGCGTGTTCGCGGCACACGGTCTGCAGCAATTCACTGGCGGGATCTCGGCGATCCGCAGAACGAGCCCCTCGGGCGGGGCACTGCATCCCATCGAGCCGTACCTGCTGGTCCGCCACGTGGAGGGCGTGGTCCCCGGCCTCTACCACTATGAATCGGGGTCGCACGCGATCGCACTGCTGGAAAGCCTGACGCCGGCAGCGGTCTGCGAGCTCGTCGCCAGCCTCACGGCGGGACAGGATTATTTCGCGCTTGCGCACGTCGTGATCATCCATGTCGCCCGCTTCGATCGGAACATGTGGAAGTACCGCCGGCATCGCAAGTCCTACAAGGCGGTCCTGATGGATTCAGCCCACCTGAGCCAGACGCTGTACCTCACTGCCGCCCACCTCGGCCTGGGAGCGTTCTACACGGCAGCGATCAACGACGCTGATGCCGGCGTCCGGTTGAGGCTGGATCCCCAACGCGAAGCCGCGGTGGCGATCAGCGGTATCGGCATCCCGCTCCCGGGACGCGATGACCTGCATTTCATGCCGGATCCCTACCTTCCGACGCTCTCCACCTGAAAGGGAAACCATGGCCACACTGACACCCGACCAGATCAAGCAGGTCCTCAGCCTCGTGAAGGATCAACCCGGTTTCAGGAACGCCCTGATCAGCGATCCGGGCACTACCCTCTCGAGCATTGGGGTGGCCTACGATCAGAGCGATCTGCCGACGCCCCCGCAACAGGTCGTTCTGCCCAGTGACACTGCGATCCAGGACAAACTGGATGAGCTAACGGAAAGGGTCCTCTTGGGGATGGGCGTCGTCCGCCACCTGCTGCAGCTCGATGCCGACTGAGGGGCCCACCGGGACCTCGACCTCTCAGCCCGCCCCTCGGCGCGCCAGTTCGCGCCTGGCCTCGTTGAGCGCGAGCACGCGTGCCTGTTGTCCGAGCAACTGGTCGAGCCATTGCGTCAGTGCGCGGCCAGGATGCGCAGCAAGCCAGCGCAGCTCGTTGCGTTCTCCCGGGAGATCCCCTCGGAGCCGGAGGGCCCGCGCCCGAACGTCGTGGACTTCCCAGAGCGCCGTGCCATCGACATTCGCGGTGCGGTCCAGCGCCGCCGACGGATTCCCGCCGTGCAGCTCGATTTCCGCCTGGGCGACCTCGGCCAGGCGCTGGCGCACGGGAAAGTGCTCCAAGGCAGTCATGCGTCGCGACAGGGCGAGTGCATCCGCTGCCTCGCGGACCAGGCCCAGCCGAGCCGCCCATCCCGCTCCATAGAGCAGGTGCTCAACCACCATCGGGAAGTCGTCGGTCGCACCGATCCTCGACAGGTCGTGCAAGAGGCGCCGGGATTGGTCCCGAGCCGAGGCGAGGTCGTGCTGCGCCCAGTGGATCGACAGCAGCGCCGCACGCGTCCTCCAGCTGGCATTGGGCGCCCCGGCTCGACCCGCTATCGCGAGTGCGCCGTGGAGCCGGGACAGCGCCTGTGACAGATCCCCCTGCATGACCAGCAGGGTGGCGAGCCGCAACAAGCGCTCCACCTCGTCGTCCTCGGGCCTCGAGGTCCTCGACTCCTCCAAGTAGCGCATGGCCTCGTCGAATCGGCCCTGCACCGCGAGCAGCATCGCCTGTCCGTACAGCAACGGCGCATTCGAGAACTTGAGCGCCGCCCTCATCTGCTGCTCGGCCTCCGCCGGGCGCTCGAGGCCCAGGAGCACGAGGGAGCGCATGTGCAGCGTGTAATTGAGCAGGGGATTGCGAGCCACCGTCGCGCCCTGCAGCGCCTTCTCGGCGGCCGGCAGGTCATTCAGCGCCATGTAGCTGATGCGCCCCACGTTGTGCTGGCCCGCTCCATTGTCCGGATAGAGCGCCGCGAAGGCACTCCATTCCTTGAGTGCAGGCACGGGCGCCGTGAACTCCGCAAGGAATGCCTTGGTGAAGAGGCGCTCCCTGTCGGTCAGCCGTCCCTCGATGGAGAGGGCCTTGCGCAGCGCCTCCTGGCAGTCCCGGTAGCGCTCCTGCTCGTACAGCACCGCTGCCAAGCCCCGATAAGCGGTGGCGAAGCCGGGATCGAGCTCGATGGCATGCCGCAGCATCCTTTCGGCCTGATCCAGCCGCCCGTCTCGCTCCATGTCGTAAGCCTTCGACAGCGTCCTGAGTGCTTCGAGGTTGGGCGTCGTCACTTGCTCCAAGGGGTGCGACGACGCACGGATCTGCTGCAGGGATTCCCCGAGGTCGTGCCGGACCCGCCTGAGCAGGCGATCAATCGCCGGCAGCAGGTCATTGGGCTGTTCGGCATCCACGCTCTGGGTCCACACCGCGCGACCGTCCCCGGGATCCACGACCTCCAGCGCGAGCCGCAGTCGGGATCCGCTTTGCACCAACGACGGCAGGATCACGGCACGTGCTTGTTCTCGCAGAGCGATCTCGATGCCGACGTCGCGGTCGATGGGCGTGTTCACGTCACGCTTCATCCTGGCCAGCGCCTGCCGTACCGCGTTGTCGGGGAGGACGTTCACGAACCTCGACTCGGAAATGCCGATCCTCAGTGCCGCGCCGAGTCCCGCGTTCAGAGTGGCGTCCGCGTTGACGTTGAGGATGTCGCCGACGACGACCCAGTCGCGGTCTTTCAGCAAGGGCGGTGTCGAGTCCCTCGATCTGATGGACAGGGACAGGCCGCCGAGGGCGCTAGCCAGTGCAAGACCACCTCCGGTCAGGAGGGTCCATCGGCGCCCCAGGGCCGACGGCCAGGCCTTGTCCGAGCGGGGTGGGGCGCGCAGCGGCGACGCTTCGACTTCACCGACCTCGAAGATCGCAATGGCATCGGGCAATCCCTTGAGGGCATAGCGGCCATGGAGCAGCCATCGGACGTCCGGCTCGAACTCCTTGCGTGCGCGCCGGGCCACCGCCTCCGCAACATCGGTCACCAGAATCTGGTCCGGCAGGGCCAGCGCGGTCACTCGGGCCACGACGGAGATGGCCAGGCCGTCCACTTCCGACGGGCGCGCACCGCGCTGCACGTCCTCGGGAGCGTTCTCCCAGACGACGATGTCCCCGAAATGGATGCCCGCCCGTGCCTGCAGCGGCTGCCCGAGGCCTTCGGCAAGGGTGCGCAGCCGGCGCTTGTACTCGAGTGCGAAACGCACCGCCTGCGCCGGACGCTCGAACATGGTGAGGAAGCCGTCCGTGCGGTCGAGCTCAGTTCCCTCGTGATCGCGCATCACGTCCCGCGCCATCCGGTCATGCTGCCGCATCAACTGAGCGGCACGCGAGTCGCCGAGTCGCTCGACGAGTCGCGTGGAATCCACCAGATCGAACAAGACCAACGCGCGCACGAGGCTTCGCGCTTCGGTCCGTTCCACGGCTGACAGCGACTCGGCCATTCTCGGCCTCTCAAGCAGAACCCAAGCAGGGTTGTTCCTGCGCGCGAACCTGTCAATCCCTAATCGAAGCCCTTCGCAAGGGCGACGTGGTGAGTCGTTGAGCCCGCCGTCTGATGACCGCCCCCACCGCCCTCGGCACACCTTGATGTCGAGCTGATGACATCCCCAGTCCGGACGTCTTCACGGACCCACGCCGGCGCATGGGGTGCTGGGCATGCGACCCGGCCGACGACAATCCGACGATGCCCCTGCCACGTTCCTCTCCGGCGGCGATGCCCCTGGCCGCCATCGACATCGGCTCCAACAGCTTCCGCCTCGAGATCGCGCAGCTGGACCACGGCCGCTACCGCCGCGTCGACTACTTGAAGGAAACCGTCCGCCTGGGGGGCGGGCTGGATGGGCAGGGGCGGCTCGGCGAAGAGGCGGCCACTCGCGGGCTGGCCTGCTTAGCGCACTTCGCCGAGCGCTTGAAGGGCTTCGGGTCGGGACAGGTGCGCGCGGTCGCGACGCAGACCTTGCGCGAGGCCAGCAACCGCGACGAGTTCCTCGCCCGTGCCCGGGAGGTGCTGGGCCATCCCATCGAGGTCATCTCGGGCCGTGAGGAAGCTCGGCTCATCTACGCCGGCGTGTCGCACCTGCAGCCCTCTTCACGTCGGCGGCTGGTGATCGACATCGGCGGCCGGTCCACCGAGCTCGTGCTGGGCCAGGGCGCCGAGCCCCTGGAGGCTGAATCGTTTCCGATGGGGAGCGTCGGCCTCTCGATGCGCTACTTCCCCGAGGGACGCCTGACGGCGCAGGCCTTTCGGGAGGCTCAGGTCGCTGTCGGCGCAGCGATCGAGGAGGCGCTTGCCACTTTCGACGCCACACGATGGGACGAGGCGCTCGGCTCGTCGGGCACGGTCGGCGCGGTGGCACAAGTGCTGGTGGCAGAAGGCCTGGGCGACGGCACGATCACCCTTCCCGCCCTCGCGCGCTGCATCGAGCGCTGCATCGAAGCGGGTCACGTCGACTGCCTGGACTTCGCCGGCCTGAAGCCGGACCGACGTCCCGTCATCGCAGGCGGCCTGTGCATCCTCTACACCCTGTGCGCGTTGCTCAACATCACTGCGCTGCAACCGGCGAAGGGCGCCTTGCGGCAGGGCGTGATCGTGGAACTGGACGCACGACGCCAGGGCGGCCGACGGGCGAACCGACGAGACCCGCGCGATCGCAGCGTCTCATCCATGCAGCAGCGCTTCCATGCCGACGCGCAACAGGCGCGCCGCGTCGAATCGACGGCCCAGGCCCTGTTCGACGCCGTACCTGACGCCGGATCACCCGAGGCGCGGGCCGAACTCGGCTGGGCGGCCTCGCTCCACGAGGTCGGGCTGAGCGTGTCGCACCACGATCATCACCGCCACAGCGCCTACCTCGTGGGGCATGCGGACCTGGCGGGCTTCTCCCAGAGCCAGCAACGGCGGCTGGCCGCCCTGGTCCTGGCACAGCGCGGCGGCCTGCGCAAGGTGGAGGAGGAACTGGCCGACCCGGTGTTCGCCTGGCAGGTGCTCTGCCTGCGCCTGGCGGTCATTGCCTGCCACGCGCACGGCGAGCCACGGCGCCGCGCGTGGCGGCTCGTGCGGCAGGACCGCCAGGTGAGCCTGACGCTGACGGGCCGGCGCGGCCCCGCCGAGCTGGCCACGCTGCACCTGCTGCGCGAAGAGGTGCAGGCCTGGGAGCGGGTGAAGGCCTGGACGCTGGTGCTCGACGCCTGAGCCGGCCTCAGCCGTGGCGGGCGAGCAGTGCCGGCTGCGCACCGGGCCCGCCGACCCCCGCGCGCTCGTAGACGCCGTCGGCTCGCAGCTGCCAGGCGTCAAGCGCATCCTGCAGGTAGGGCACCAGGCATTCGTCGATCACGCGTTGGCGCAGGTCCGCTTCGCGCACCGGCCAGGCCAGCTCGATGCGCCGCATCATGTTGCGGCTCATCCAGTCCGCGCTCGACAGGTACAGGACCTCGTCGCGCTCCTCGCTGCCCCAGCGGAAATAGAAGATGCGGGTGTGCTCCAGGAAGCGGCCCACCACCGAGCGCACGCGCACGGTCTCGGTGAGGCCGGGCACGCCAGGGGCGAGCATGCAGGCGCCGCGGATGACCAGGTCGATGGATGCGCCGGCCTGGGAGGCCCGCACCAGCCCCTGCATCAGGACCGGGTCGGTCAGTGCGTTGCACTTGACCACCACCCGCGCGGTCCTGCCCTGGCGGGCGGCCCGCTCCACCTGTTCAAGGTGGTCGAGCATGCGTCGCTGCAGGCCGAACGGCGCGACCAGCAGGTGGCGGGCCGGGCGCGGGGTGGTGAGGCTGGCGAGCTGGTGGAACACGCCATCGGCCTCGCTCGTCAGGCCGGGATCGGCGGTGAGGGTGGCGAGATCGGTGTACAGGCGGGCGGTGCGAGCGTTGTAGTTGCCGGTCGACAGGTGCAGGTAGCGGCGCAGCCCGGGCCTGCCTCGGCCATCGGGCTCGCGACGGGTGACCAGCAGCATCTTCGCGTGGGTCTTGAGCCCGACGATGCCGTACACCACCTGAGCCCCGACGGCTTCCAGCCGCTCGGCCCAGTTGATGTTGGCCTCCTCGTCGAAGCGGGCCTTGAGCTCCACCACCACCATCACTTCCTTGCCGCGCCGCACCGCCTCCAGCAGCAGCTCCATCAGCTCCGAGCGCGCCCCGGTGCGGTAGATCGTCTGCTTGATCGCGAGCACCTCCGGGTCGTTCACCGCCTCGCGCAGGAACTGCACCACCGGCTCGAAGCTCTCGAAGGGGTGGTGCAGCAGCAAGTCGCGCTCGCGCAGCCGCTCGAAGATCGACCGATGCGACGACAGCCTCGGTGGCGGCCACCGGGGTTCGAAGGCCGGGAAGCGCAGCGCGGGCGCCTGCGCCTGGTCGATGAGTTCGTTGAGCCGGACCAGGTTGACCGGGCCGTTCACCCGGTACAGCGCCGCCTCGGGCAGCGCGAACTGCGCAAGCAGGAAATCGGACAGCGCAGGCGGACAGGTGTTGACCACTTCCAGGCGGATCGCCTGGCCGTAGTGCCGCGTCGTGAGACCGCTGCGCAGCGCCTGGCGCAGGTTGGTGACATCGCCGTCGTCGACCTCGAGGTCAGAGTCGCGGGTGACCCGGAACTGCGAGAACGCGGTGACCGTGCGGCCGCCGAACAACTCCTGCAGGCGCCCGGATGACGCTGGACAGCAGCACGAAGCCCTGGCGTCCGGGCGTGAGCTGCAGGGGCAGGCGGATCACGCGTGGCAGCACGCGGGGCACCTTGACGATGGCGATGCTGTTCTCGCGTCCGAACGCATCCCGGCCGTCGAGCTGGACGATGAAGTTCAGCGACTTGTTGGCCACCTGCGGGAACGGATGCGAGGGGTCCAGCCCCACGGGCACCAGCAGCGGCTGCACCTGGCGCGCGAAGAACTGGGCCACCCATCGGCGCTGCGCTTCGTCGCGCTGCGAGTGGTTCAGGATCACGATGCCGTGCCCTGCCAGTGCGGGCATGACCTCATCGTTGAAGACGCCGTACTGCTCGTCGATCAACCGGTGCGCGGCATCGCCCACCGCCTGCAGGTCGCCGGCCGACACGCCGCTGCCGGGCTGCCGAGAGGCCTCGAGGAAGTCGGCGAAGCGGACCTCGAAGAACTCGTCCATGTTGGACGACACGATGGTCACGTAGCGCAGCCGCTCCAGCAGAGGCACATCGTCGCGCCGGGCCTGGGCGAGCACCCGTCGGTTGAACTCGAGCATCGACCGCTCGCGTCCGATGAGCGGCAGGTCGACGGGGGGTGCGGATTCGCTGGCGGAAAACCTCATCGCGACAGCGTATGACGCTGTCGTGACAGCAGCATGAAGGTCAGGAGGTCGCGGATCCGGCCGGGATCCCGGCCTTGTCCTTGGCCTTCGCCTTGCTCTTGGCCTTGGCCTTGCCTTTCGGCTTGTCGGCCTTGCCGCCCTCCTGGTCCGCCTTTGCGGGCCGCCCTGTCTTCAGCGGCGGCACCGCCTGCAGCACGGCCCGCAGCGCGAAATCGTCCATCGCGGCGAGCGCCTTCAGCCCCGCGCGCAGCACTTCGCTCTTCTTGGCGGGATGGCCGAGCTTGAGGGCGCGCGCCTTGATCAGGCCGATCAGCGCATGGTCCTCGGGCGGCATGGTGAAGCTGTCTCGCACCGGCTTGCGCTTGCCGGGCTTGGGCGGCGCCGGCAGCGTCATCGGCAGCGAGGCGGCGACCGGCGCGGCAGACTGGACTGCGAGGGGGGCCGACACCTGCGCAGCCGGTGCCATGGCGGCAGGGGCCTTTTGCGGCAAGGCGGTCCCGTTGCGTGTGGAACGGGACACGGTCGCGGACAACGGGGATTGGCGGCGCGGCTTGGCGGACATGGTGTGTTCCGAGGGAAAACGATATAAACAGTTTATATCGTTCACTTGCTGTGCGCTTCCCGTCTTACCTGGCTTGGCCGCGGTCCAACGGCGAGTCCAGCGGCGGCGCCATTGCGCACCGTCGTGGTCCGCACGTCCGAGGAGCTCGCCCGTGCGTTCGCCGAGTCGTTGCCCGGCACGGTCTACCGGCTGGCGTCCTGGACCTCGTCTGTGCCCGCGACGCCCCGGACCGCGCGCTCGGTCTCGCGCCGCCACTGTGTGGGCGAGCAGCCGACCTGCCGCTCGAAGAAGCGGGTGAAGTAGCCGGCATCGGCGAAGCCGAGGTCGAAGGCCACCTGCTTGACGGTGAGCTGGGTGTAGGTGAGTTCGCGCTGCGCTTCCAGCACCAGGCGGGCGTGCACCACGTCCAACGCGCTGTGGCCGAGCACCTCGCGGCACACCCGGTTGAGCTGTGTCGGTGTGATGGCCAGGGCCTGCGCCAGCGAGACCACGCTCGGATGGCTGCGGAAGCGTTCCTCCACCAGGGCCCGCAGTCGCTTGACATGCGCCAGGGCCCGGCTGCCGGCGCGCTCGCTCGGGGGCTCGGCCGCCGGCAGCGCCCGACTCACCGCGACCCACAGCCGCGTCAGTGCGGCGTCGATGGCGGTGGCGCGCCAGGGGGCGGCATGGCCGTACTCCTCGCGCAGCACCGTCACGGCCTGCGCCACGTCGCGCCGCGCCGTCGCGTCGAGCTCGCCGCAGCGGGTGCGCAGCACCGCCTCGCACAGCGCCGGCTCGCGCTGCAGCAGCTGCTGCACGTGCAGGGCCTGCAGGGTCAGCACGCTGCCCACCACGTCGTGCGAGAAGCGGAAGCCGTGCGCGGCCAGCGGCATCACGGTGATGAGCGCCGGCCCGCGCAGCTCACGGTGCTGTCCGTCCAGCAGCACCTGCGCGCGGCCGCGCTCGACCAGCAGCACCTGCATCAGCGACTCGTGCCGGTGCGGCTGGATCTCCCAGTCGTGCAGCCGGCTGCGCGAGGCGATGGACTCCCAGTGCACCACGTCGCGGGCCGGCAGGCCGGCGGGGTCGGCGTAGAGCAGGTAGGTGGGCAGCCGGTCGGCCGACCATGTTCCTTTTTTTCCGCCGCGCAGGGCTGCCATGGGGGTCATGGAGGACGAGGATGTTCGGATTTTGAAGTTCCACGTGCGCTGCGTCCATTGAATCCCGGTGCCCTGCGACCTAGCCTTGTCGACCTGACGAAGATCAAGACAGGAGACAGGCATGGGCACTTCACGCACCCAGGTGGCGATCATCGGCGCCGGCCCCTCGGGCCTGCTGCTGGGGCAGCTGCTGCACCGCGCGGGCATCGACAACGTGGTGCTGGAGCAGCGCACGCCCGAATACGTGCTGGGCCGCATCCGCGCCGGCGTGCTGGAGCAGACGGCCGTGGCGCTGCTGGAGGAGGCGGGGGTCGCGCAGCGGCTGCATGCCGAGGGCCTGGTGCACCAGGGCACCGAGCTGGCCTTCGACGGCCGCCTGCACCGCATCGACTTCCAGGCCCTGGTGGGGCGCAGCGTCACCGTCTACGGCCAGACCGAAGTCACGCGCGATCTCATGGCCGCGCGCGCGGCCAGCGGCCAGGTGACGGTGTACGAGGCGCAGGACGTGGCGCTGCACGGCTTCGACGGCGACCGCCCGAGCGTCACCTATCGGCACCAGGGGCAGACGCACACCCTGCAGTGCGACTTCATCGCAGGCTGCGACGGCTTCCATGGCGCCTCGCGCGCCAGCGTGCCGGCCGGCGCGATCAGCACCTACGAGAAGGTCTACCCCTTCGGCTGGCTGGGGGTGCTGGCGCCGGTGCCACCGTGCCGCCACGAACTGGTCTACGCCAACCACGAGCGCGGCTTCGCGCTGTGCAGCCAGCGCAACCCGCAGCTCAGCCGCTACTACATCCAGGTGCCGCTGGAGCACCAGGTGGACCAGTGGTCCGACGACGCCTTCTGGGACGAGCTGCGCCGCCGGTTGCCCCAGGAGGTGGCCGACACGGTGGTGACCGGGCCGTCGGTGGAGAAGAGCATCGCGCCGCTGCGCAGCTTCGTGGCCGAGCCGATGCGCTTCGGCCGGCTGTTCCTCGCCGGCGACGCGGCCCACATCGTGCCGCCCACCGGGGCCAAGGGCCTCAACCTGGCGGCCTCGGACGTCGGCTACCTCGCCGCCGGGCTGCGCGAGCACTACCGCGAACGCAGCGCCGCCGGGCTGGACGCCTACTCCGAGCGCTGCCTGCGCCGCATCTGGAAGGCCGAGCGCTTCTCCTGGTGGTTCACCTCGCTGATGCACCGCTTCCCGGAAGGCGGCGCGTTCGCGCAGAAGATGCAGCACGCCGAGCTGGACTACCTCGTCGGCTCGCACGCGGCCTCGGTGTCGCTGGCCGAGAACTACGTCGGCCTGCCGATGGAGATCACGCCGTCGACCTTGAGCGCGACCGTCCCCATGGCCGCTTGAACGCCGGGCTCAGGCCTCCCCGCGCACCAGGCGCATCAGCAGCGCCGCGGTGCGCTGCATCAGCGGCGTCGAGCGCTTCTGCGCCGGCGTGACCAGGCACAGCGTCGACTTCAGCTCGCGCATGGCCAGGGGCGTCACGCGCAGCCGCTTCGGGCGTTCCGCGGCGTCCAGCGCGTCCTCGCCCAGCACGGCATGGCCGATGCCCGCGGCCACCGCGTCGAGGATGGCCGGCACGCTGGAGACCTCCCACTGCACGTCCAGCTGCACGCCCGCCAGCGCGGCGCCCGACTCCACCAGCTTGCGGAAGATGTGGCCGCGCTGCGGCATCACCAGCGGCAGATGCGACAGCGCGGTCCAGTCGACCTTCGCCGGCAGCGTCGCCGAGGCCGGGCTGATGAGCGTGAGCCGGGCCTGCGTCAGCGGCAGCACCTCCAGGCTGGGCAGCGGCTCGGGGTTGTAGACCAGCGCCAGGTCGGCGCGTCCCGAGACCAGCCATTCGGTGATGTGCACCGAGAAGCCCTCCATCACCGCCAGGCGGGCGCGCGGCAGGTCGGCCCGGAAGGCCTGGATGAGCGACAGCGTGTGGCGCCGCGCCAGGGTGGGCGGCATGGCGACCACGATGGAGCCCACCGGCTCGTGGCGCTGAGCGCTCAGGTCCTCGCGCGCCTGCGCCACCAGGTGCAGGATGCCCTGCCCATGCTCCAGCAGCCGCTGGCCGGCCTCGGTGAGCGTCACCCCCCGTCCGTTGCGCCGAAGCAGGGTCTCGCGCAGCTCCGTCTCCAGCGCGCGCACCTGTCGGCTCAGCGCAGGCTGCGCGATGCCCATCACCAACGCGGCCTTGCTGAAGCTGCCGTGCTCGGCCACGCGCACGAAGGTCTCGATCTGCTGCAGGTTCATGGCTCGGCAGGCCCGTTGGAGATATGCCGAAATGGTATAGCAGCTAGTGATCGCTAGAACTTGGACGAACGGCGCGGGCTTTCCAGAATCGGACCCATGAGCCCTCCTGCCCTGCGCGGCATCTCCTCCATGGCCACCCGGGCCTTGCTGGCCGATCTCGTGCGTGCCTGGCACGCGGCCGGGGGCACCCCCGTCGAGATGACCGCGGTCGGCGGCGTGGACGCGGCGCACCGCGTGGCCGCGGGCGAGGCGCTGGACCTGGTGGTGCTGGCCGCCGACGCGCTCGACGACCTGATCGCCCGCGGCCACGTGCGGACCGCCGGACGGCGCGACCTCGTGCGCTCGGAGGTGGTGGTCGCGGTGCGCGAAGGAGCCCCGCGGCCCGACATCGGCAGCGCCGAGGCCCTGCGTCGTGCGTTGCAGTCGGCCCGCAGCATCGGCTACTCCACCGGGCCCAGCGGCACCGCCTTGGTCGCCCTGTTCGAGCGATGGGGCCTGCGCGAGGCCCTGCAGGGCCGCCTGGTGCAGGCGCGTCCGGGCGTGCCGGTGGGCACGCTGGTGGCGCAGGGCGAGGCCGAGATCGGCTTCCAGCAGCGCAGCGAGCTGGTGGGCCTGCCCGGCATCACCGTGCTCGGGCCCCTGCCGCCGGGGTTGGAGATCGTCACCACCTTCAGCGCCGCCTGCTGCAGCGTCAGCACGCGGCCCGAGGCGGTGCAGCCCCTGCTGGACTTCCTGCACTCGCCGGCGGCGGACGACACCAAGCGCCGCCACGGCATGACCCCCGCCCCTTGAACCCGACCCCGCCGAACCGACCATGATCATCGACGTCCACGGCCACTACACCACCGCGCCGGCCGCCCTCGGCGCCTGGCGCGAACTGCAGATCGCCGGCCTGAAGGATCCCTCGCGCGCACCGCGTCCCTCGGAGCTGAAGATCTCCGACGACGACATCCGCGAGACCATCGAGACCAACCAGCTGGCGAAGATGAGGGAGCGCGGCAGCGACCTCACCCTCTTCAGCCCGCGCGCCAGCTTCATGGCCCACCACATCGGCGACTTCCGGACCTCGTCGGACTGGGCGGCCCTCTGCAACGAGCTGTGCTTCCGCGTGTCGCAGCTGTTCCCCGAGCACTTCGTGCCGGTGGCCATGCTGCCGCAGAGCCCGGGCGTGGACCCGGCCACCTGCATCCCCGAGCTGGTCAAGTGCGTGGAGGACTACGGCTGCGTGGGCATCAACCTCAACCCGGACCCGTCGGGCGGCCACTGGACCAGCCCGCCGCTGACCGACCGCCACTGGTACCCGGTCTACGAGAAGATGGTCGAGTACGACATCCCCGCGATGATCCATGTCTCGACCAGCTGCAACGCCTGCTTCCACACCACCGGGGCGCACTACCTGAACGCGGACACCACCGCCTTCATGCAGTGCCTGAGCGGCGACCTGTTCAAGGACTTCCCGACGCTGAAGTTCCTCATCCCGCACGGCGGCGGCGCGGTGCCCTACCACTGGGGGCGCTTCCGCGGGCTGGCGCAGGAGCTGAAGAAGCCGCTGCTGGACGAGCACCTGCTGAACAACATCTTCTTCGACACCTGCGTGTACCACCAGCCGGGCATCGACCTGCTGACCAAGGTGATCCCGGTGAAGAACATCCTCTTCGCCAGCGAGATGATCGGCGCGGTGCGCGGCATCGACCCGCAGACCGGGCACCACTACGACGACACCCTGCGCTACATCGAGGCCACCGCCAACCTCAGCGACGAGGAGCGCCACCTGGTGTACGAAGGCAACGCGCGCCGCGTGTTCCCGCGCCTGGATGCGCGACTGAAGTCCCGAGGCCTGTGATGAGCGAGCACCCCCAGCAGATGCCCCTGATGAACCAGCTCGGCGTGGTCAAGCGCCGCATCGAGCGCGCCCATCCCGAGGCGATGCAGCGGCTGGCGCGCTTCGGCAGCGCCACCGTGCACGAGGCCATGGGTCGGGTGGGACTGATGAGGCCGTACATGCGGCCCATCTACACCGGCGCGCACGCCTGCGGCACGGCGGTCACCGTGCTGATGCACCCCGGCGACAACTGGATGATGCATGTCGTGGCCGAGCAGATCCAGCCGGGCGACCTCGTCATCGCGGCCGTCACCGCCGAGTGCAGCGACGGCTATTTCGGCGACCTGCTGGCCACCAGCTTCCAGGCCCGCGGCGCGCGCGGGCTGGTGATCGACGCCGGCGTGCGCGACGTCAAGGACCTCACCGCCATGGGCTTCCCGGTGTGGAGCAAGGCCATCAGTGCCAAGGGCACCATCAAGGCCACCCTGGGCTCGGTGAACGTGCCGGTGATCTGCGCCGGCGCGCTGGTGAACCCCGGCGACGTGGTGCTGGCCGACGACGACGGCGTGGTGGTGGTGCCGGCGGCCCTGGCCGGCCAGGTGGCGGACGCGGCACGGAAGCGCGAGGACCTGGAGGCCGACAAGCGGGCCAAGCTGGCCGCGGGCGTGCTGGGGCTGGACATGTACAAGATGCGCGAGCCGCTGGAGAAGGCGGGCCTGCGCTACATCGACTGACGTCATGACCCCCCTGCAGCGCATCGGCCTCATCGGCTACGGCGAAGTCGGACGCATCCTCGCCGAGGACCTGCGCGCCACCGGCCTCGCCGTGCAGGCCTTCGACCTGAAGCTGCGCCACCCGTCGACGGCCGGCACGCTGCAGGCGCATGCGCAGGCGCACGGCGTGGTGCTGGTCGAGGGCCATGCCGAGGCAGCGGCGGGGGCGGACCTCGTCATCAGC
>OFDC01000905.1_pt1 | contig 18111 bp, 17 predicted proteins | sample 1520941 | NCBI WGS metagenome assembly OFDC01 (sample SAMEA94258168, study PRJEB24077) | hot springs metagenome | biome: Aquatic biome; feature: Water | place: India | collected 2012-12-06 | depth 5 m | reverse complement strand
TGAATCAGGCTCCAGATTAAAGCGAGAGCATGATTCACGCTTCTGTCGGAACCGCAAAGCGGTTCCGTCCGAAACGATCATGCTCTAGGGTCCGGCCATGCGGATTCTGAACGCCGACCAGGCCGTCCTGGACCATGTCGCCGGGCGACGTGACGCCATCATCGGCCGCACCATCGACTGGGCTGACATCAACTCCGGCAGCCGCAACGCCGCCGGGTTGAACGCCGTGCTGGACGCGCTGGAGACCGAGGCCCGGACCCTGCCTGCCACGGTCGAACGCATCCCGACCCAGGACTCCGCCACCGTCGCCGACGACGGCTCGGTGCGGACCGAGGCCCACGCCGACGCCCTGAAGATCACCGCCCGGCCGGAAGCGCCGATCCAGGTCGTCCTGACCGGCCACTACGACACCGTCTTCCCCGCGGACAGCCGCTTCCAGACCGTGACGACGCGCCCGGACGGCGCTCTGAACGGTCCCGGCGTCGCTGACATGAAGGGCGGCGTCAGCGTGCTTCTGGCCGCGCTCGAAGCCTTCGAGACCCACCCCGACCGTCACGGCGTGGGCTGGACCGTTCTGCTGAGCCCGGACGAAGAGATCGGCTCGCCCGCCTCCGCCCCCTTGCTGGCCGAATTGGGCGCGCGCGGCCATGTCGGCCTGACCTATGAGCCGGCCCTGGCGGACGGCACCCTGGCGGGGGCGCGCAAGGGCAGCGGCAACTATCACCTGATCGTCACGGGCAAGGCCGCCCACGCCGGCCGGGCCTTCGACGAAGGCCGCAATGCGGTGGCGGGCGCGGCCATGATCGCCGCCGCCCTTCACGGGCTGAACGGCCGGCACGAGGGCGTCACCGTAAACGTCGCCAAGATCTCCGGCGGCGGCGCCCTGAACGTCGTCGCCGACAACGCCGTGGTCCGCTTCAACGTGCGGGTGCCGGACAAGGCCGCCGCCGACTGGATCGACGCCTCGGTCCGCGCCATCGCGTCCGCGCCGCCGTTCGAGGGCCTGACTCTGGATTTGCACGGCGGCTTCACCCGCGCGCCCAAGCCGATGGACGCCGCCCAGACCGCCCTGTTCGAAGCAGTGAAGGAAGCCGGCGCCCTCTTGGGCCAGTCCATCGCCTGGAAATCCTCTGGCGGCGTCTGCGAGGGCAACAATCTCCACGCCGCCGGCCTGCCCAATATCGACACCCTGGGCGTCCGCGGCGGCGACATCCATTCGGACCAGGAGTTCGCCTGGCCCGACAGCTTCGTCGAACGCGCCCAGCTCAGCGCCCTGATCCTGTGCAAGATCGCCTCCGGCGAAATCGACGCAGCCAAACTCAAAGCCCTTCGGATGGAAACTCTCTGAATGCTCGTCGTCCGTCCCGCCGGCCCCGCCGATCTCGACCATCTGCTCGAACTGGCCATCCTGTCCGGCCCCGGCTTCACCAGCCTGCCCGAGGATCCCGACGCCCTGGCCGAACGGCTGGACCTCAGCCAGGCCAGTTTCGAGGGTCGGGTTCCCTGGCAGGAGGCCTGGTACACATTGATGCTGGAGGACGGCGACACGGGCGACATCGACGGCGTCGGCTCGGTCAAGGCGACCGTTGGGCTGAAGCGGCCCTTCTTCTCGTTCCGCGTGGTCAACAACACCGTCCAGTCGCCGTCGCTGGGGGTGAAGCTGGACCATCAGACCCTGGTGCTGGTCAATGAATGCACCGGCTGGACCGAGGTCGGGTCGCTGTTCCTGAAGGCGGATCGGCGAAAGGGCGGCGCCGGCCGTCTGCTCAGCCAGTCGCGATACATGCTGATCGGCGCCCAGCCCGACCTGTTCGCCGACATGGTTCTGGCCGAGTTGCGCGGCGTCTTCACCCCCGACGGCGCCTGCCCCTTCTGGGACCATGTGGCCCACAAATTCTTCCCGATGGAGTTCGACGACGCCGACCGGATGACCGGCTCGACCGACAAGCAGTTCATCCTCGACCTGGCGCCGCGCCACCCGATCTATGTCGAACTGCTGCCCGAACCGGCCCGCGCGGTGATCGGCAAGGTCCATCCCCAGGGCGTGCCCGCCATGGCCCTGCTGGAAAGCGAAGGGTTCCGGCCCAACGGCTTGGTGGACATCTTCGACGCCGGTCCGACGGTGGCCTGCGGCCGCGACAATATCCGCACCGTGCGCGACGCCCGCCGACTGAAGGTCGAGTTGGTCGATACGGTCCAGGCTGAACTGCCGGCCCTGATCTCGACCGACAGCGTCGCCGCCTTCCGCGCCGTCCGCGCCAAGGCCGACATCGAGGGCGAAACCGTGAGACTGACCGCCGAAACCGCTGCGGCGTTGAAGGTGGATGCAGGCGCCAGCGTGCGAGTAAAATCGTGATCCACTCTCATCCGCTCATCCCGGCGAAAGCCGGGACCCAGTACTTTGGGCGAAGGATATGTGAGATCAGAGGCCGGTGGTCATCCGATGCACTGGCGATGCGAAAGAACTGGGTCCCGGCTTTCGCCGGGATGAGCGGAGTCTCTGTGCCATGACCGTGTTCAAATCCACCGATCCCGCCACCGAAGCCGTCAACTGGGAGGGCGAGGCCGCCTCTCCCGCCCAGGTCCAGACCGCCGTCGACGCCGCCCGCGTCGCCTTCCCTGACTGGGCCGACCGCCCGCGCCAGGAGCGGATCGACGCCGTCAAACGCTATCAGGCCGTGCTGAAGGACCGCGCGCCCCAGATCGCCGAGGCCATCGCCCGCGAAACCGGCAAGCCCCTGTGGGAGACCAAGACCGAGGCCGCCGCCATGATCGGCAAGGTGGACATCTCGATCCGCGCCTATGACGAGCGCACAGGCGAACGGACCAGCGACACGGCGTTCGGCCGGGCGACCCTGCGCCACCGTCCGCACGGCGTGGCGGCGGTGTTGGGCCCGTTCAACTTCCCCGGCCATCTGCCCAACGGCCATATCGTCCCCGCCCTGCTGGCCGGCGACACGGTCGTCTTCAAGCCGTCGGAAGAAACGCCCCTGGTCGGTCAGGTCATGGCCGAAGCCTTCGCCGCCGCCGACCTGCCGACCGGCGTGGTCAATGTGGTCCAGGGCGGCCGCGAGACCGGCGCGGCCCTGCTGGACGCCGGGATCGACGCCCTGATGTTCACCGGCTCGGGCGCGGCGGGCGCCCACTTCCGGCGCAAGTTCGCCGACGATCCCCACGTCATCCTGGCGCTGGAGCTGGGCGGCAACAATCCGCTGGTCGTCTGGGATGCGGCGGATGCCGAAGCCGTGGCGGGCATCGCAGTCCAATCCGCCTTCATCACCACCGGCCAGCGCTGTTCCTGCGCCCGCCGCCTGATCGTGCCGGAAGGGGCTCAAGGCGATGCGATCGTCAAAGCCATCGCCGCCCTGTCCGACCGCCTGGTCTTCGGTCCCTGGGACAGCGATCCCGAACCCTACGCCGGACCTCTGATCTCGGCCCGCGCCGCCGAGGCCGCATTGAAGGCGCTGCAACAGCGGATCGACGCCGGCGCCAAGGTGATCCGCGCCTCGGGCCCCGTCGCCAACCTGCCCGGCGCCTTCGTCAAGCCGGCCATCATCGACGTGACCGGGATCGACGTTCCCGACGAGGAGATGTTCGCCCCCTTCCTATCGGTGATCCGCGTCCCGACCTTCGACGCCGCGATCCAGGCGGCCAACGCCACCCGCTACGGCCTGTCCGCCGGCCTGGTCAGCGACGATCCGGCCAACTGGGACCATTTCATCCGCCGCATCCGCGCGGGCGTGGTCAACTTCAACCGTCCGACCACCGGCGCCGCCGGCGACATGCCCTTCGGCGGCCTGGGCGCCAGCGGCAATCACCGCCCCAGCGCCTATTACGCCGCCGACTACTGCGCCTATCCGGTCGCCAGCTTCGAGGCCGATGCGGTCGCCAACATCGAAGGCGAGATCAAGGGGTTACGGTCGTGACGGCCCACCATTCACCTCTCCATAATTCTTCGTACCCGCGGAAATAGGGAATGAGCTTTAACCTGCCCCCGGCGCGTCGCATCGGTCCGCCGACCATTTGGAACCGGCTAGAAGGACCATTGACTTCCGCCGCAGTCTCGACGCCTCTCCTCGCTTTAGCGGCCGCCTTCGTGACATGGGTAGAGACTTGGGGCGATAGGCTCAGCATCGGAGGCTATATTCAGCTTTGGTGCCTAACCTTTGGCATCCTTCTGGTGGTCACTGTCGTCGCGGTAACATTGGGCCCAGGCAGATCAAGGGCGTGGGCTTTGGGTCTGGTAGGTAGCGCTCTTCTGGCCGTCGTTTGGTTCTGGGGTCTTCCGATCCTCGTTACGCTGGGCCTAATACACGTCTATTCTATCACCCCGGTGAATCCATGACTTCCGCCGTCGAAGCCAACGCCGACGGCCTGATCGGGCCGACCCACTCCTACGCCGGTCTGTCGCCGGGCAATCTGGCCTCCAGCCTGAACAAGGGCGAGGCGTCGAACCCGCGCGCGGCGGTGTTGCAGGGGCTCGACAAGATGAAGACCCTGGCGGACCTGGGCCTGCCCCAGTTCGTCCTGCCGCCGCATGAGCGGCCCAACATCCCCTTCCTGCGCACCCTGGGCTTCACCGGATCGGACGCCCAGGTGCTGGAACAGGCCTGGGAGGATGCGCCGTCGTTCGCCGCCGCCGCCTGCTCGGCCTCGCCCATGTGGGCCGCCAACGCCGCGACCGTGACCCCCAGCGCCGACGCCGCCGACGGGCGGGTGCACTTCACACCCGCCAATCTGGTCACCAATCTGCATCGGTCGCTGGAACATCAGCAGACGAAGCGGGCGCTGGACGCCCTCTTCCCCGATCCTGAGCGGTTCGCCGTCCATGACGCCCTGCCCTCCGTCGCCCATCTGGCCGACGAAGGCGCTGCCAACCATGTCCGTCTGTGCACGGAGCATGGCGCGCCGGGCGTCAATCTGCTGGTCTGGGGCCGAGAGGCGTTCGAGCCCTGGGACGGCCCCTACCCCGCCCGCCAGACGCGCGAAGCCTCTCAGGCGATCGCCCGTCGGCACGCAGCAGGGCGCCCGGTGCTGGCTCAGCAGTCGAAGGCCGCCATCGCCGGCGGAACCTTCCACAATGACGTAGTCTGCGTCGGCGCGCTGGAGACCCTCTTCTTCCACGACCTCGCCTTCGAGGATACGGCCGCGACCCAGGACGCCATCCGCCGCGCCGCCGACGGCCTGTTCGACCCGATCTTCGTCGAGGTCTCCTCCGCCGACCTTCCCCTGGCCGACGCCATCAGCTCCTATCTGTTCAACTCCATGCTGATCCAGGTTCCGGGCGATGACCGCCTGACCCTGATCTGCCCGACCGAGACGCGCGACAACCCCCGCAGCCATGCGGTGGCGCAATCCCTGGCCGCCTCCAACGGCCCCATCGGGCAGGTCCGCTATGTCGATGTGCGCCAGTCGATGCGGAACGGCGGCGGCCCCGCCTGTCTGCGCCTGCGGGTCGTCCTGAACGAACCGGAGCTGGCCGCGACCAACCCGGCCATGCGCCTGACCGACGCCCTGTACGCCCGACTGTCAGACTGGGCGCGCCGCTGGTACCGCGACGAGCTGCGTCCCGCCGATCTGGCCGATCCCGCCCTGCTGGACGAGAGCTGGGGGGCGCTGGATGAACTGACGGGGATCTTGCAGTTGGGCGGAGACTTCTATCCGTTCCAGCGGCCCTAGGCCGCGAACCGGCCGCCCTTGGCCGCATAGGCCTGGGTGCCGCGCGTGAACACCTGATCGTTGGGCAGGACGGAATCGATCGGCAGATCGGCCTGCCCCTTCAGCGCCGCATAGACCGGGCCGAAGTCCTTCAGCGTCTCGTCCTTCAGGGCTTCCAGACTGTCGATGACGAAATAGACCTGCTGGAAGTCGTCGATTCGATAGAGGGTCCGCATGACCCGCTCCAGGTCGAAGCCCAGGCGGTTCGGCGACGGATCATCCAGCGCAAAGACGCTCTCGGTCGCCGAGGAGACGATGCCGGCGCCGTAGATGCGCAAGGCCCCCGCCTCCTTCATCAGGCCGAACTCGACCGTGTACCAATAAAGCCGCGCCAGATTGGGCAACATGCCCAGGCCCGCCGCCCGCTGTCCGCCCTTGCCATAGGCCTCCATATAGGCGGCGAAGTCCGGGTCGGTCAGCATGGGCACATGGCCGAAGACGTCGTGGAAGATGTCGGGTTCTTGCAGATAGTCGAGCTGGTCCGGCTTCCTGATGAACTGGCCCGAGACGAAGCGGCGGTTGGCCAGATGGTCGAAGAAGACCTCGTCCGGCACCAGCCCCGGCACGCAGACCACGGTCCAGCCGGTCAGGGCCTGAAGCTTGGGATTGATGACCTCGAAGTCGGGAATGCCGCCCGCGTTCAGGTCGAGAGCGTCCAGACCGCGCAGGAAGGCGTCGCAGGCGCGTCCCGGCAGGATCTTCATCTGACGAGCGTACAGGGTGTCCCAGGTGCGGTGTTCGACCTCGGTATAGGCGTCCCAGTTCTGCGGAATGGTCCAGTCGGCCGCCGCCCCTTCCGGGGGCTTTTCAAAGACATGTTCGAAGTCGGACATGGAGCGCTCCTCTTTGCCCCATCCTAACCCTCCGCCCGCGCCCGTTCCATCGCTTCCTCAGTGGATGCCGGCATGGAGCGGCGCATGATGGCCCTGTTCATCAACGGTGAACCAGCGTCGAACGTCGTCCGTCAGCAGCGCCGACCGACCGTCTTCCAGAACCGATTCCGCCGCATAGGCGACGAAACCGCCGTCCTCGCCCAAGGCGAAGATGCGATAGAAGGGTTGATCCGGCGAGACCGCGCCGGTGTCGGACGCCAGTCCCTGATAGGCCGGATCGACATCCATCACCACGCCGCGAAAGACGTCGTCGCGGTGGCGCACCATATGGCCGATGGCGAACCGGGCTGTGTGAATCTGGATCATGCCCTCTGTTACGCCGGGCCGGATGACCTTAACGCCACAGACCTGTTCATCTTGCTGACAGAATGGCTTGGCGCGGACGATCTTGCCGGGCTAGGTTGACGGGGACGGGCGCCGCTTTGGACCGCCCACATCGGAATGACGGCCCATGCCGGAGACCCACGGCGCGCCCCGACGGCGCGACGAGCGGTCCCAGCCTTCCCGCGAGCGGGATGCGTCGGGTCGGGACGCGCCCCTGTATGGCGCGCTCGATCTGGGGACCAATAATTGCCGGCTGCTGATCGCCAGACCGTCCCGCGACGGTTTTCGGGTGGTCGACAGCTTCAGCCGTATCGTGCGGCTGGGCGAGGGCCTGTCCAAAACGGGCCGACTGGACGCGCGCGCCATGGACCGGGCCTATGACGCCCTGGCCCTGTGCGCCGAACGACTGGCCCGCAAGGGCGTGGATCCACAGCGCCTGACCGCCGTCGCCACCCAGGCCTGCCGCATGGCCGAGAACGGCCCCGCCTTCATCGAGCGGGTGCGTCGCGGCACGGGCCTGCGGTTGCGGATCATCGACCCGTCCGAGGAAGCGGCCCTGTCGGTTTCCGGCTGTCTCAACCTGTTCGACCCGCGCGCCGAGGCCGTGCTGGTGATCGATGTGGGCGGCGGTTCGACCGAACTGTCCTGGCTGAGGCGCGACGGGCCGAACTGGAAGACCACCGGCTGGATGTCGGCCGCCCTGGGGGTCGTCACCCTGGCGGAGCGGCATCCCGAACCCGAAGGGACCAGTCCTGCGGACCACGCCCAATGGTATGAGACCATGGTCGCCGACATGGGCGCGGCCCTGGCCGGAGGCGGCGTCGAGGATCCCGAGATGCTGGAGCTGCTGCGGCGAAACCGCGCCCATCTGATCGGGACATCGGGCGCCATCACCAGTCTGGCGGGCATCCATCTGAAGCTGCCCCGCTACAACCGCGATCGGGTCGACGGCCTGTGGATGACCCGGGCCGAATGCGAGGCTGCGGCGGAGCGGCTGAAGGCCCTGGGGCCGGACGGCCGGGCCAAGGAGGCCTGCATCGGGCCGGACAGGGCCGATCTGGTCCTGGCCGGGGCGGCGATCCTGGAAGCCATCCAGCGGGCCTGGCCGTCGGAACGGGTGCGGGTCGCCGATCGCGGCCTGCGCGAAGGCCTGCTGCTGCAGCAGATGCGCGAAGCCAAGAAGCCGCCCCGGCGGCGCAGGCGGAGGCGCGGCCGCGGCCGGGGGCCTGGCGGCGCCTGACGTACCGTCTCCTGCCCACGACGTGGGCAGGTGGCGCGACGCCTCTTCGCGTCGTGACGGAGGGGTTCTTCCCGCATCGCAGACGCCTGTGCGGCGTCCAGAACCCCTCCACCACGCTTCGCGCGCCCCCCCTCCCCATTGCATGGGGAGGAGACAGTGCGGGCTCAGCCCGCCGTGGCCACCCGCACCGGCAGGTCGATGTCGCAGACTGAGAAGTCCGCGCCCTTGGCCTGGCGCGCCTCATCGACCAGGGCGCGGAAGGCGGGCGAGGCGGGATTCAGCATCTGAACCGCCGGGCGTTCGGCGGCGGGCAGGTCGGAGGCCAGGCGGACGCGGGTCATCCGGTCGGGATCGGTGACGATGCCGCTCGGCTCAGGACTGGCCTTCAGGGCGCGGACCACCTCAAGCCCCACGACCACCCGCCCCCAGACGGTGTAACGCTTGTCCAGGGCGGGATAGGGCTGGCGCATCAGGAAGAACTGGCTGTTGGCGGTGTCATTGCCCTCGTCGCGCGCCATGCCGGCCACGCCGGGGCAATAGAGACCCCAGCCGTGGACCTTGCGATCCGAGGTGCCGGCCATCAGGGCGTCGGGCTGGGTCTGGACCGGAATGGAATGATAGAAGCCGACCAAGGCCCCGGCCGGCGCCGCCACGGGGGTGAAGGCCATGTCCGGCCCACGCCGGAAGGTGAACTCGGCCTTCAGATCCGGATACCAGCTCTGGCCGTCGCCGGTGCCCAGGGGATCGCCGGTCTGGGCCATGAACCAGTCGATGACCCGGTGCCAGGCCAGATTGTCGTAGAAGCCGCGCGAGGCCAGCAGCTTGATCCGCTCGACATGGGCCGGGGCGATCTCGGGCGCCAGCTCGACCAGAATCCGCCCCTTGGTCGTGTCGATGACCAGCAGATTGTCGGGGGCGACGGCGCGCCATTCGGTCGGGCCGGGCGGGGGCGGCGGCGCGGCCGCCTCCTGCGCCTGGGCGGCCCCGGTCAGCAGGGCGGCCAGCCCCGCGGCGATCAACGTCTTGCGAAAGATCATCACCCCTCCCCTGTCGCGTCTCAGCTCCCGACGACCTGGGCCACCGGCTGGACGTCGCAGATGGTGAAGCCGCCGCCGCGCGCGGTGCGGGCCGCGGCGATCCGTTCGGCGAAGGCGGCGCTGGCGGGGTTCAGCACCCGCACGGTCGGGCGTTCGCCCTCCGGCAGGGCCGAGGCCATGCGGACCTTGGTCATCACATCAGGATTGGCCACCTTGCCGTCTTCCGCGTCGGAGCCCTTGTTCAGCTTGTTGACGACGTCCAGGCCCGAGACCACGCGGCCGAAGGCGGTGTAGGCGCCGTTCAGCTGGTCCCTTTCGCCCATCATCAGGAAGAACTGGCTGTTGGCGCTGTCGGGCGAACCCGCCCGCGCCATGCCCAGAACGCCGGGGCAGAACAGGCCGTGGGCGTCGACCTTGAAGTCGGCGGTCACCATCATCTGGGCGTCCGGCTGGGTCTCGACCGGCAGGACGCCGACCAGGCCGCGCACGCCCTGACCGGCGTTCGGCACGGCGACGAAGCCGGCGTCGCGGCCGCGTCGGAAGCTGAACTCGGCCTTCAGATCGGGCAGGTCGCTACCGCCCTCGCCCGTGCCCTGGGGGTCGCCGGTCTGGGCCATGAAGTCGGGGATGACGCGGTGGAATTTCAGCCCGTCATAGAAGCCCTGGTCAGCCAGGGTGCGGATGCGTTCAGCGTGACTGGGCGCCGCCACCGGCGTCAGTTCGACCAGGATCCGCCCCTTCGACGTGTCGATGACCAGCAGATTCTCGGGCGCGACGGTGCGCCAGTCAGAGGCGGGCGCCTGAACCTGAGCCTGGGCTTGGGCCAAGGCCGGAGCCTGGGCCGAAGCCGTCGCCAGAAGAGCGGCCGCCGCCGCCGCGATCGCACCAAGACGCATTGCCGAACTCATCCCTTGTTCTTGACCTTGTCCCGCACGCGCGCGGCGATGGCGGGGCTGACGAAACTGTCGATCGCGCCGTCCAGACGGGCGATCTCCTTGACCAGGCGCGAGGCGATGGCCTGATGCCGAGGATCGGCCATCAGAAAGACCGTCTCGATGTCCTGATTGAGGCGCTGGTTCATGGCCGTCATCTGGAACTCGTATTCGAAATCGGCGACCGCGCGCAAACCTCGGATGATGACATTGGCGTTCAGCTCTTCCGCAAAATGCATCAGCAGGGTCGAAAAGGGCTGGACCACGATGTCCCCGCCCAGGCTCGCGACCTCGGCCCGAAGCATCTCGACCCGCTCGGCCGTGCTGAACAACGGTCCCTTCTCGTCATTTTGGGCCACGCCGATGACGACCCGATCGACCAGCTTCAGGGCCCGTTTGATGATGTCGGTGTGGCCGTTCGTGACCGGATCGAAGGTGCCCGGATAAAGTCCGATGCGCATGGCGTTTCTCCCCGGCCTGTCGCCTGCTGTCGGGGGTGACTTAGCAGGTGCGAAATCAACGGCCTAGACGGCTGACGCGATCGTCATGCGTCATCGGCGACGGATTGAGGCGGCTGCGAGGTCCAGGCCCGGTTGAGCCGCTCAAGGACGGCGGGATCATTGCCGAACGTCGCGTCGTCAACATGAGTGATTGGACACACGGGTGTGGCGCTGTTGCACAGGAAGGCGCCGTCGAAGCCTGCCAGTTCGGACACATGCACCGGGCGGGTCTGAGACGACAGCCCCTGCCCGGCCAGCCCCCGATCGATCAGGACCTGTGTCACCCCCGCCAGCATCGGCGCCTGGGGCCAGACAATGCGATTCCCCTGAATGAAGCCGATGTTCCAGGTCACCCCTTCGGACACATGACCCTGATCATCGACGAACAGGGCGTCGTCGAAGCCTGCCGCCCGCGCACTGCGGCGCGCGCGCGTGGCGCCGAAGGTGGCGACATGTTTCAGGTGCGCCGGCTCGCGCTCGTACTTGACGGTCGTCACCCGCATTTGGGCGGCCAAGGGCGGCGGGGGCGGCGAGACGACGGTCATCACCTTGGGCCGCCCGACGAAGGACGGATTTCGGTGGCCGATCTCCGGCGAGAACAGGCTGACGCGCAGCCAGCAGGCGTCGCTGCCTTCGACGGCGAGCGCCGTCAGACGCCGGACCTCGGCCTCGCCGGGGCTTTCGCCGAACAGTTCGACAGCGGCCTGATCCAGACGGGCGAGATGCAGATCCAGCCCCCGGACCGCGCCGTGCTCGACGCGGAAGGAGGTGTAGGCGCCGTAGTTGACCAGGGCCTGGTGCGCCAGGTCGTCAGGGGCGGCGGGAAGGCCGTCGATCAGGATCGACATTATCGGTATGTACCTATATATAAAGTTATATAACTTTGGAGTTGCCGAAATGTCGGTCTACGCCCCGCTGGAATACCGCCTCGCCCAAACGAAGCAAAACGCCCTCACTCTGTCGTTCGAAGAGATCGAAGCCCTGCTGGGCCGAAAGCTTCCCCAATCCGCCTATGACGAGCGGATAAGGCGTCAATGGTGGGCCAATACCGACACCCATGTTCAGGCCAAGGCCTGGCTGAAAGCGGGCCGCAAGGCCAAGCTCAATCCCGCTCGGAACGAGGTCACCTTCGTAAAGGAACAGACCGAAACGGGGGTAGAGGGCGCCCTTCTATCCTTGGCCGCCCTGACGCCCGCTGCGCGCAGTTTAGTGGAGCGCACCTGTCAGGAGCGCGGCGTCGATCTTGGAACGGCCGTCGCCCTCCTGTTGAACGAAACCGCACGAAGCCGGAACGAGGCGTTTCTGGATCGGATGGACCGCTCCCGCAGCCGCTCGACCTATTCCAGCGTTTCCAGCGTCGATCTGATCCGGGAAGATCGTGATGGCCGATGAGGTGGTGATCGACGCCTCGGTCTTTGCGGCAGCCCTGTTCGACGAGGAACATTCCGCCGCCGCCAGACGGTTTCTGGGCGACTGCGTAAGCTCGGAGCGGATCATGATCGCGTCCGACCTGATGCCGCTCGAAATCGCCAGCATAGCGGCGAAGAAGGTCTGGCGAGGCGAATGCTCCGAGCATCTCGGGGCGGAAGCCGTCGATACGGCGCGTGGCATGATGGCCATGCCGGTATCACTGCCGGACCTGTTGGCGCGCGCCTATGACCTGGCCGCGCGTCACCGGTTTTCCGTCTATGACGCGACCTATATCGCCTTGGCGGAAGTGCGAGACAGCCAGGTCGCGACGCTGGACGCCCGACTGGCTCGACGCGCCGAGGCGGAAGGCTTCGCCGACCGCCTCGTCCTCGTCGCCTGATCAGGCCTCGCCGCCCTCTTCACCGGCGACGTCCGCCTCATCCTCGCCGCCGCTTTCCGGCAGGCGTTCGACCGAGACGACCCTTTCGTCCTTGCCGGTGCGGAAGATGGTGACGCCCTGGCTGGAGCGGCCGACGATGCGGACCTGATCCACGCGGGTGCGGATCATCTGGCCGCCCGAGGTGACCAGCAGCAGGTCGTCGGTCTCCTCGACCGGGAAGGCCGCGGCCAGGCGCGCGCCCGCGCGGCCGCCCAGGCCATGGGCCGTCAGCCCCTGGCCGCCGCGACCTGTGCGGCGATACTCATAGGCGGAGGACCGCTTGCCGAAGCCGGTTTCCGTGACCGTCAGGATGAACTGTTCGGCCGCGCCCAGTTCGGCGATGCGCTCGGGCGAGATCGGGGCCTCGGCGACGTCGTCCTCGGCCTCGGTGGTCGTCGGCTCGTCTTCGCCCTCGGCGCCGGCCAGGGCCTTGCGCATGGCGTTGGCGTGTTTGACGTAGGCGGCGCGTTCTTCCGGCGTGGCGTCGACCCGGCCCAGGATGGCCATGGAGATGACCTCGTCCCCGTCCTGCAGGCGCACGCCCCGGACGCCGGTCGAATCCCGGCCCTTGAAGACGCGCACGTCGTCGGCCTTGAAGCGGATGGCGCGGCCCAGGGCCGTGGTCAGCAGCACGTCGTCGTCCGCCGTGCACAGGCCGACGCCGACCATGCGGTCGTCGCCTTCCAGCTTCATGGCGATCTTGCCGGCGCGGTTGACCGTGGCGAAGTCCGACAGCTTGTTGCGGCGCACGTCGCCCGAGCGGGTGGCGAACATGATGTCGTAATCGCCCCAGGTCGCCTCGTCCTCGGGCAGGGGCAGGACGTTCATGATGCTGTCGCCCGGCTCGATGGGCAGCAGGTTGACGAAGGCCTTGCCGCGCGACTGCGGATTGCCCAGCGGCAGGCGCCAGGTCTTCAGCTTATAGGCCTTGCCGTTGGTGGCGAAGAACAGGACCGGGGTGTGGGTCGAGGCGCTGAACACGCCGGTGATGGCGTCCTCGTCCTTCATGGCCATGCCCGAACGGCCCTTGCCGCCGCGATGCTGGGTCCGATAGGCGTTCAGGGCCACGCGCTTGACATAGCCGCCGTGGGTGACGGTGACGACCATGTCCTCGCGCGGGATCAGGTCCTCGTCCTCCATCTCGCCGTCGCCTTCCCCGATCAGGGTGCGGCGCGGCACGGCGAACTTGTCCTTCACGTCGATCAGGTCGTCGCGAATGATGGCCAGGACGTTCTTGCGGTCCGACAGGATGGTCAGGTGGCCCTGGATAGTGTCGGCCAGGCCGTGCGCCTCGCCGAAGATGTCGTCGCGGCCCAGGCCGGTCAGACGCGACAGCGTCAGGGCCAGGATGGCGCGGGCCTGTTCGTCGGTCAGCCGGATCTTGTCGCCCTCGACGATCACGGTGCGCGGGTCGGCGATCAGCTCGACCAGGGCCATCATGTCGCCGACGGGCCAGGCCTTGCCCTGCAGCCGCTCGCGCGCCTCGGTCGGATCGGCCGAGGAGCGGATGATGTGGATGACCTCGTCGATATTGGCGACGGCGACGGCCAGACCGACCAGGACGTGCCCCCGGTCGCGGGCCTTGTTCAGCTCGAACTTGACGCGGCGGACCACCACCTCCTCGCGGAAGTCGAGGAAGATCTGCAGCAGGTCGCGCAGCCCCATCTGCTCGGGCCGGCCGTGGTTCAACGCCAGCATGTTGACGCCGAACGAGCTCTGCATGGCGGTGTAGCGCCACAGCTGGTTCAGGATGACGTCGCCCGAGGCGTCCCGCTTCAGCTCGATGACGATCCGCATGCCCTGGCGGTCGGATTCGTCGCGGACGTCGGAGACGCCCTCCAGACGCTTCTCGCGCACCATTTCGGCGATACGCTCGATCAGGGTCTGTTTGTTGACCTGATAGGGCAGTTCGGTGACGACGATGGCCTCGCGATCCTTGCGGATCTCCTCGATCGAGGCGCGGCCGCGCACGATGACCGAGCCGCGACCGTCGCGCAGCGCATTGCGCGGCGCGGTGCGGCCCATGATCTCGCCGCCGGTCGGGAAGTCCGGGCCGGGCACGATGTCCAAGAGGGCGTCGTCCGAAATGTTCGGATCGTCCAGCAGGGCCAGGGCCGCATCGACCACCTCGCCCAGATTATGGGGCGGGATGTTGGTCGCCATGCCGACGGCGATCCCGCCCGCGCCGTTGACCAGCAGATTCGGGATTCGGCTGGGCAGGACGACCGGCTCCAGCTCCTTCTCGTCATAGTTCGGCTGGAAATCGACCGTGTCCTTGTCGATGTCGGCCATCAGGGCCGTGGCGGCCGGCGCCATCCGGCACTCGGTGTAACGCATCGAGGCCGGCATATCGCCGTCAACCGAGCCGAAGTTCCCCTGCCCGTCGACCAGCATCAGCCCCATGGAGAAGGGCTGGGCCATCCGCACCAGGGCCATATAGACCGAGGCGTCGCCGTGCGGGTGGAACCGGCCCAGCACGTCGCCGACCACGCGCGCGCATTTCGAATAGCTGCGCTCGGGCGTCATGTTCAGGTCGTGCATCGAATAGAGGATGCGACGGTGAACCGGCTTCAGCCCGTCACGGGCGTCAGGCAGGGCGCGGCTGACGATCACGCTCATGGCGTAGTCGAGGTACGAACGCTTCAGTTCGTCCTCGATGGTGATCGTGGAAATGTCTGAGCCGCCGCCTCCCGGAACAATCGGAGTTGCGGCGTTTTCGTAGCTGTCGTCGGTCAAGGAAGCGTGGCTTTATGCGGCCGGAATCGGAACGTGATCCGCTGTCGCGTTTTCTAGCATTCTAGGACTGCGGTGGCAAAGCGACGCCGCCGTGAAAGCCCGTCTCTGAAAGGACTTTCCACATGCACGCCAAGACCCTCGCCTTCGCCGTCGCCCTGGCGTCTCCCCTGGCCTTCACCGCAGCCTGCGCCGCGACCGGCAACGCCCCCCAGACCCAGGCCGAGCGCTCCCCGGTCGGTGCGGCGGGACAGGCAGTCTTGGTCAACGCCTCGGGCGCCAACATCGGTCGCGTCGATTTGCGTCAGGGGCCGACCGGCCTGGTGATCAGGGTCGAGGCTTCCGGCCTGACGCCGGGCTGGCACGGCATCCACATCCATGCGACGGGCGCCTGCGCCGCCCCCTTCACCTCGTCCGGCGGCCATATCAACCACAGCGAGCCCAAGGCGCCGCACGGCCTGCTGAACGCCCAGGGGCCCGACGACGGCGATCTGCCGAACGTCTATGCGGGGGCGGACGGCAAGGTGAACGCCGAACTGTTCACCACCCGCGCGCGCATTTCGTCCGAAGGCCCCGGCCAGTGGCTGTGGGACGAAGACGGCTCGGCCATCATCATCCACGCCAATCCCGACGACCATTCGACCCAGCCGATCGGCGGCGCCGGCGATCGGGTGGCCTGTGCGGCCCTGAGCGCGAGCTGAGTTCTCTCGCCCTCCTGCGTCATCCCCGGGCCTCACCCCGAGGATGACGGGGGTGTGGCGTCATCGCCCCTTCTGGATCAGCAACCGCTCGATCATGCGGGTCTGTTCCTCCTGGCGCGTCGCCAGCTGCTCAACCTTGTCCAGCAAGGCCATGATCTCGATCTCCGCCTTCAGATTGACCTGATAGTCGTTGCTGGCGTCCAGCCGGTCCTTCGCCGCCTGGCGGTTCTGGCTCATCATGATCACGGGCGCCTGCACCGCCGCCAGCATGGACAGGACCAGGTTCAGGAAGATGAAGGGATAGGGATCGAAGGCGGCCTTGCGCAACAGCAGGTTCCCGGCGGTCCAGAGCGCCAGAAACACGCCGAAGGCGATGATGAAGGGCCAGGACCCGCCGAAGGCGGCGACCCGATCCGCCAGTCGGTCGCCGAAGGTCTGACGCCCCTGAAAGGCGGTGTTGACGTCCTCGGAAATGGGACGTCGGTCGGCGGTGCTCTGCATCACGCTGGCGGCGTTTGCGGGCAGATCGTGCTTCGCCTTGCCCAGCCAGCGGCGGGACAGGTGGTCGGCGTCTATCGAGGCGTGGGACAAGGGCGGGCTCCTAAAGGCTGGCGCCCTAGATCAAGCCTTGGCGGCCCCCGCGCGCAAGCCCCGCTCGGCCAGGGCCACCAGGGCCACCCCGCCCATGGCGATGGCCGAGCCCGTCAGGATCTGGGGCGTCAGCACGTCGCCCATGAAGCCCCAGCCGATCAGCATCGACACGACCGGCGTCACCAGCAGATAGGGCGTGACCCGGCCGGCCTCGCGCCTCTGCACCAGCCAGAACAGCAGGGTGGTCGCCAGCACGGACGAAGTGATCCCGGCCCACAGCAGCGAGGCCCAGACCAGGGGGGTGGCGGCCTTCACCGCCTCCCACTGGCCGTGTTCGAACACCGCCGAGCCGAAGGCCATGACCGGAAAGGCGCCGAGCGCCAAAAGGCCCTGCATCTTCAGCGGCGGGATCGAGGTGGTGCGCCGCGCGACCACCGTGGTCACGCCCCAGGCGGCGCCGGCCGCAATGGCGACCAGAATGGCCTTCCAGTCCTGAAGCGCATGGGCGTCCAGGGTCATCCAGGCCACGCCGACAAAGGCCACTCCCATGCCGACCAGGGCCGCCTTGTTCAGCCGCTCGCCCAGGATCAGGAAGGCGAACAGGGCCGTAAAGGGAATCCACAGCTGGTTGGCCACGGTGACCGGACTGACGTCGGTCGCCAACCAGTAGGCGGTATAGGCCAGACCATATTGGATCGGCCCGCCCAGCAGGACGATCAGGGTCAGGCTGCGCCAATCCGGGAAGGGCGGACGGACGAAGACGATCAGGCAGGCGGTGGCGATGCCGAACCGGATCGCCCCGACCAGAAGCGGCGGCAGGGTCTCGGTCGCCAGCTTGGCGCCCGCATTGTTCACGCCCCAGACGATGATGATCGCCACGATGGCGGCGATCTCCAGCCCGGTCAGGGCATGGGGCTTTGCAGGCGGCGGGGCGGCGGCGGCGTCGGACATGCCCCGCCTATGGCACGGTGCGCGCCAGAACGCCCTTCACATGCCGTGTCCGGGCGTTGCATTGACATGTACAGGCCTGACGCCCAACATGTACATATGACCGAAGTCACCCTGACCGCCTTGCGCAAGGACCTGTTCCGGCTGGTCGACAGCGTGCTGGAAACCGGCGAGCCGCTGGTGATCCGGCGCGGCGGGCGGCGGCTGACCTTGATCGCCGAGGCGGTCGAACGCGAGTTGACGCCCGAAGAACGCTGGGACGCCTATATGGCCCAGGGCGTTCGGGAAGGCGCCGACGACTGCCCCGACGACATCGACACCAACAAGAGCCATTGGACCTGGGATCCGGACACCAAGTTCGACTTCGAGGACAAGTGATCCACCTCGACACCCAGGTCGCCCTCTGGCTCTATTACCGACTGGATCGGCAGATCAGCCGCGCGGCGAAGGCGCAGTTGGCGCGGGCTCGCGACCTGCGTCTGTCCCCCTTGGTCGTGGTGGAGATCGAAATCCTGATCGAGATCGGTCGGGTCAAGCTGAAGACGGCCGACCTTCTGCTGCATGACCTTCAGGAGCGTCTGGACCTGGAGTTGTCGGACGCCTCGGCCGCCGCCGTCGCCGAGGCCGCCTGCCGCTTCGCCTGGA
>OFDC01000902.1_pt1 | contig 18137 bp, 17 predicted proteins | sample 1520941 | NCBI WGS metagenome assembly OFDC01 (sample SAMEA94258168, study PRJEB24077) | hot springs metagenome | biome: Aquatic biome; feature: Water | place: India | collected 2012-12-06 | depth 5 m | reverse complement strand
AGTGTATGAGTTGCCTTATATCCACCGCCTAAAGTCGGTGGTTTTACGGCAACGGATGATAGTGTATGAGTTGCCTTATATCCACCGCCTAAAGTCGGTGGTTTTACGGCAACGGATGATAAAAAAATGTGTTTACCATACAAGGTTTTAGGCAAAACTAACAATACGTATTTAAAGTAATCCTTGTTAAAAAATGTACTTTTAAAAATTCATCGTTTTGTATACTAATAATCGTATGCCTGCCACGCCATACGCGTTTGACAGCCAAGCCATTGCCAGATTACTTTGTCCCACCCCGCCTAGCGCAAATACCGGCACATCACTAAGCTTTGCCAATTCGCTGAACGCTTGCCAGCCCATGCCCCCACTTTGAAAGGTTTCGGGGTGTGTGGGGGTGGCTAAAACAGGCGATAAAAAACAGCCCATCACAGTATGCGATGTTGCCAAGGTATTTAATCTACTTAGGCTATGTTGGTCATGGCAACTGGCAAAATAGCGATAATTTTTTGATAAGCTTGAGAAATCAAGCGTCATGAGTTGATGGTGGTTTAGATGAACGATTACATTTTGTAAATCTAAATCCAAATGTATGAAAGTACGGCATTGAATTATAGGCGTGATATGATTTCGCTGTTTTAGCAATGTAGTAATTAACTCAACTGACTTATCATCTTCACTTTGTGGGCGGATATAAAAGTGGGCGTTTTGTGGTAACTTTTTAGCATAATAATCTATCCAATCTTTTTGACTTGCAAACTCATCTAAAGTTTGCGAAATAAAAATGGTACTTGGTAACGTTAGCCAATCCAAAATCCGTACATTGGCATCGGGTAATGGATATTTTTTCGCAAGCAAATCCGCTTTACTGACCCATGTAATCGCTTGACCTTCAATACCTTGGCTATGCTGTAAATTATCAAACTGAGTCTGAGTGACTTTACTATTAAAAATATGTAATGCCACGGACTTATCACCATAGTCATGACGAATCACGCCCATTTTAACAATGAAATTATTGGTTAAATCACAGCCAATTTCTTCAACTACTTCACGGATTAACCCTTGTGTTGGGGTTTCATTTGGCTCAATTTTTCCCCCGACGAATTCATAACGATTGCCTTGGTGTTGATTGGCATGGCGAAATCCGAGTAAATATTGATTGTTAAAATGTATCACCGCGACTGCCACATTAACGACTTTTGACATATTTTTCTCAAACTGTTGATTGTTACCCATTATAAAGCATTAAATTTGATGAAAAAGTGAAAAAAGTCACTTGACGACCCATTAAATATAAATGATAATCATTATCAATTAAAACCACTATTCGCCCATCTTACAGAGAAAAGGAGTATCCCATGCTACACTTATTAAATCGTGCTAATCTTATCCAAAAAAGTTCCTTGCCAACGCTACATTCTAATCATTTATTTGCGCTGACCAAAGAGATTCGCATTCAGCATGACGGCGAAGAATACCGTCTTCGATTGACCCGTAATAACCGCTTGATACTGACCAAATAAATTAAATTCTATAAAAAAAGCCAATCTAAATTTAGATTGGCTTTTTATTTTAAGCGGCTTTTAACCCATGCGAATAGCCCCGTCCAAACGAATGACGTCGCCATTAAGATAGCTATTTTCGATGATGTGTGCCACCAATTTAGCAAATTCTTCTGGGTTGCCCAAACGTTTGGGAAAAGGCACGGCTTGTTCAAGACTGGTACGGGCAGCTTCTGGCAGGCTTGCCATCATCGGTGTGCCGAACACCCCTGGAGCGATGGTCATGATACGTATTTGATGGCGCTGCAGCTCACGCGCGAGTGGTAAGGTTAAGCCCACCACACCTGCTTTGGATGACGAGTAACTGCCCTGCCCGACCTGACCATCGAATGCGGCAATTGAAGCGGTGTTGATAATCACCCCTTTATCTTCATTACTGTCTGCAGTATTTTTTGCCATCGCAGCCGCTGCCAGTCGCGCCACATTGAAAGTGCCGATGAGGTTAATTTCGATACCACGGGCAAAGGTGGTTAAATCGGCTGGATTGCCTTCTTTGTCCAGTAATTTTTGTACCACCACGATACCGGCACAGTTGATTGACCCTGATAATTTACCAAATTTGGCAACACCCGCCTCAATCGCATTTTTGACATCCGCTTCGCTGGTGATGTCACATTTTGCAAAAATCACGTTGTCGCCCAATTTCGCCACTAATTTCTCACCGGCGTCTTGGTTCAAATCGGCGATGATAACATTTGAGCCATGCGCCACCAAATAACGGGTTGTTGCTTCACCTAGACCTGACGCGCCGCCTGTGACCAAAAATGTATTATTTTGTACTTGCATTGTTTTTCCGTTAACCTGTTATTTTTTGTTGATGTTAAAAGTAGTGGGTTTATGTCATTGAATTTTTCACGGTTATGGCTGTCGGTGAAAACCACTTTGGTAGCGGCTTTTTGAAGGCGGTATTCAATCGCTTGGATAATTTCAAGTATTATGATATGAATTGTATCGTTTTAAACATTCTACTGTTAACCAATAAACTTAAAAAAATGCGCTTTATAATGGCGCAGTTCACGAATCGAATCACGGATATCATCCAGTGCCAAATGATTTCCTTTTTTCTCAAAGCTTGACAAAATATCGGGGCGCCAGCGATAAGCCAGCTCTTTGACCGTTGACACATCTAAATTGCGATAATGAAAAAACCGCTCAAGCGTTGGCATTTGACGTGCCAAAAACCGTCTGTCTTGGCAAATCGAATTGCCACACATCGGTGAGCGTCCTGATTCGACATATTTACTTAAAAATGCAATGGTTTCGCTTTCTGCTTGAGCTATGGTCACGTTACTACGGCGAATACGGTCAATCAGTCCTGATTGCCCATGTTGGCGCGTGTTCCAATCATCCATGCTGTTGAGCACAATGTCAGGGGTATGAATGGCAAACACAGGACCTTCGGCTAGGATATTGAGTTCACTGTCAGTCACTATCGTCGCTATCTCGATGATGGTGTCATTGAGGGTATCTAGACCTGTCATCTCAAGGTCAATCCAAATCAGATGTTTTTTATCAACCGCCATACTGCTGCCTTTTCATACGCTTTAACAAATAATCCGCCATCTTAGCAGATTTTACAGGTAAAATATCGGTTTTGTTGGCGATTGCTCATGCGTGCTCATGTAGCGAGTCCAAAAGTATTGCAAAATTTTATAAGGTGTTCGTATGGTAAAAAATCCCCTAGTGACTGAGGTAGTAAATAGCGTATGGCGTTAATCCGTAAACGTAAACTCACTGACCAGCAAACCCGCCGCATCGAAAAACAACAAAAATCCCAGCAAGTGCTGGACGATGCCCAGCTGATGGATGGCATTGTTGTCGCAAACTTCGGCAAGCAGCTTGAAGTCCAGGCCACTAGCCTACCGCAAACCCTGCCTGAAAAAACGATTGTTGCCGCTGACGAGCCAGAACCGTTTTGGCAACCCATCACCCTGCACAGTGTTTGGCGTTGTCACACCCGTACCAACTTGCCACTGATTGCCACTGGGGATAAAGTCCGCTTTGTCGCTGACCCAAATACAGGGCTTGGGCGCATTGAAGCGATTTATGATAGACAAAGCATCATCAGCCGCCCCGACCGTTATCACAAGCTCAAACCCATCGCCGCCAATGTCGATATTTTAGCAGTCGTATTTGCGCCGCTGCCGCTACCGTCTGCCCAGCTGATTGATCGGTATTTGGTGGCTTGCCATCACTCAGACATCACGCCATTGCTGATTTTAAATAAAGCCGATTTGTTGGCAGATGACAGTCATAGCGAGGTGACAGAGCTATTGTCAGCCTATCAACAGCTTGGCTATGCCACTTTGTTGACCCAATCTAATGGTGATTTAACTGAGCTAAAAAACACCGTTGCCGGCAAGAACGTGATTTTTGCGGGTCAATCAGGGGTTGGCAAAAGCAGCTTGGTCAATCAGTTATTGCCTGCTGCAGGACAATCAGTCAATGAAATTTCAACCATTTCACAGTTGGGTCAGCATACCACTACCACCAGCCGATTTTTAGCGTTTGACCCGATGGCGCTCAGCAAAGGCGCCATTATTGATACGCCTGGTATTCGCGAATATGGGCTTTGGCATTTGACCCCTGATGATATTTTGCAAGGCTTTATCGAGCTTGCACCGCTTGCACCCTACTGCCGTTTTCGCGATTGCAAACATACTAAGTCCACGCCCAATTGTGCGATGTGGCAGGCGGTGACAGAAGGGCAAGTGCTAGCAAGGCGGGTGGATAATTTGGTGCTACTGCAACAAGAAGCGGCCTCGCAGGATTTTTAAGCTTGCGATTTTAGACTAAATAGTAGACTAATATAGTAGACTAAATAAAAGTTTCTTAAAATTGACAACTACCGTTATAATACAGTCAATTTTTTATGGGCAATCAAACGATAATTTTGACGAAATGCCCCTGTGGAGGATATCTTGGAACGTTGGTTTGAGTTTATGGGTCATCACCCATTTTTATTTGGCACCCTGTTTGTGCTAATTGTGCTATTTTTTATGCTTGAGAACAAACGCGGCGGCAAAAAAATCAATCCAAATGCAGTGGGCTTGATGGTTAACAACCAAAACGCTCAGCTGATTGATATCCGCCCACGAAAAGATTTTGAAAAAGGCTATATCAAAGGCAGCCGCAATATCCCGTTTACTGAGCTTAAAAATCACGTTGACGCACTTCGCAGTGCTGACTATCCTATCATCATCGTTTGCCAAATGGGTATGACGGCGGGTACCGCAGTGGCAATGATTGGTAACGACAACGTTTATCGTCTCGATGGTGGTATTGCCAATTGGCAAGCCGCAGGTTTACCTTTAGTGGTAGAAAAAACCGTGTCCGGCAAAACCAAATAAAATTGGTTGGCTTATCACAATTTGAAATTTAAATCGCCAAGCCCCATAACCATCATTAACGCTTTACTATCTCATCGGTATTTTATAATAAGCTTTTAACCCATGTTAAAAAATCCAACCATAAGGAGATTGTTATGGCTATGGTGAAAATTTATACCACACCGACTTGCCCCTACTGTATGCAAGCTAAAATGTTATTAAAAAATAAAGGGCAAGCGTTTGAAGAAGTTAACATGTATGATGTGACCACAGAGGAACGTCAGGCATTGGCGCAAAAAACCAATAATTACCGCACAGTACCGCAAATTTTTATTGGCGATAATTTTATTGGTGGTTATGACCAACTTGCCAGCCTTGAGCGTCAAGGCAAACTTGATGGTCTATTAGCGGATTAACCCGTTAACTTATTAAAACTTTACTCAATAAAATACACCCTTTATAAATACAGTTGATAGTTTTTAAACAAAGTTAAAGCTGTCATATTGTTATAATCCACGTAAAAACAGTTAACTGAGGACACTACCATGGCAGACGAACAAAACTTACCACAATTGGCGCTAGAGCGTATCTATGTTAAAGATATGTCATTAGAAGTACCGGGTGCAGAGGTATTTACCCGTGAATGGCAACCAGAGCTTGATATCAACCTATCAAGTGCCGCTGAAAAATTGGACGATGACCATTACCAAGTGATATTGACCGTTAATGTGACTGCCAACAACGGTGGTGAAACCGCGTTTATCGCAGAAGTACACCAAGCAGGCATCTTTATGTTGCAAAATATCCCTGAAGAACAATTGGGCGCAATTTTAGGTGCCTATTGTCCAAACGTATTGTTCCCTTATGCCCGTGAAGTGGTCAGTGACATTGTGACCCGTGGTAGTTTCCCACAATTGTTACTTGCGCCTGTCAATTTTGACCAAGCCTATCAACAAACGCTTGAACAAGGTAACTAATTTTTTTAAAGTTAACTATTTAAAGCTAACTAATTTTTAAGTGGCAAAAATTAAGAGCAGGATAACCCCTGCTCTTTTTTTATATGAACTTTTTTATGTGAAATTAAGCTAAATCGTTAGGACTTGGTGCATGATTCGGTGAGGCTTTGGCTAAAGGCATGGGGGCTTTGCTGATAATCCTGCGGCGCTTGATAAAGTTGTGTCACTCGTTTAAGGTGTGTGATAATCATGGGGTTTTCCAATCCCAACTAATTGGGCTCATATGGATTAAAGCATGAATGATTAAAACGATAAACCGCTTAATCAAATTAACGCTTAATCAAATAGACATAGGTAGCAAATGATGTTGAATCCAGCCGCGATAAGCGAAGTATCCCATCCGTGCCGTGTGGCGTGTGTCACAGGTGGCGCCAAACGAATTGGTCGGGCGCTTGTGCTGGCACTGCACCAAGCCAATTATAATATCATCATCCATTACCATACCAGTGAATCAGAAGCCATGGAACTTGTTGATTACTGTAATGCCATTCGCCCACAGTCAGCAAAAAGCGTACAAGGGGATTTAGAGGATTTTGAAATGTTGCCACAATTGACTTGGCGCATAATCAACAGTTTTGGTCGATTGGATTGTCTGGTTCATAATGCCTCACGGTTTTACCCGACGCCCTTTGGTCAAATATCCCAGCAAGACTGGCAAAATTTATTTTTGACCAATGCGCAAACCCCGTTATTTATCAGCCAATATTTACACCCTTATCTAAAAAAATCGCAAGGCTGCATTATCAGCATTTTGGATATTCACGCCAATGGCAAGCCATTTGGGGGTTATACAGTCTATAACATGGCAAAAGCCGCGCACCAAATGATGGTGCAGTCACTAGCAATCGAACTAGCGCCCGATATCCGCGTCAATGGCATTGCACCGGGTATTAACATTTTACCCATAGAGGGCTCAGAGCAAGCCCTCACCGCTGAGACGATTGAAAAAATCTGCCATGCCGTACCGTTAAAAAGAATTGGCACACCGCAAGATATCGCGCAAGTAGCGGTATTTTTGGCAGCTGCCCCGTATATCACAGGGCAGATTATTGCAGTGGATGGCGGTCGTAGTTTGACCTTAGCGGGTAATGATAGCAGGTAGCCAAAGCAAGTAAAGCACCCGACTAACCGCAGCGCAGCAAACTTTTGAAGTTTTGAATAACGTTTAATGCTGTTTTCTGAGTAATTCCATTAATTCTGCTGGAATGTCATCCTCATTGCTGGCGCCATTTTGATTAGCACTGTCATTGTTTTGGTCAAAGTTTTGTGACATAGGTAGCTCGGTCAAAGCCTCTTGGGGTTGTCTTTCGCCTAGGGTCACATTCACGCTGCTTTGTGCTTTATTACGCATCACTTGTAGATTAACCACACTGTTGGGTGCTTTACGCGCCACCATTTGAATCAGTGTATTGGCATCATTGACAGGTTTATTATCCATTGCGGTGATGATATCGCCTCTTTGCAAGCCCGCTTTGGCGGCAGGACCACCGGGTATCACGTTCATCACTTCAACGCCTTGGGTGTCATCACTGAGTTTGGTTGGGTCTTTCATCGAACTTTGTAATTCAATCCCAAGCCAGCCGCGGCGCACTTTACCATCTTTAATAATGCCATTCATCACAAGCTTAACAATCTCGGTGGGAATGGCAAATCCAATCCCCATCGAGCCGCCCGAGCGTGAAAAAATCGCGGTGTTGATACCAACCAGCTGACCATAAGCATCGACCAGCGCACCCCCTGAGTTACCGGGGTTGATAGCGGCATCGGTTTGGATAAAATCTTCCACCGTGTTGATACCCAGTCCCGTGCGCCCTGTTGCCGAGATAATGCCTTGGGTGACGGTTTGACCGACCCCAAACGGGTTGCCAATTGCCAACACCACATCGCCCACTTGGGTCGACTGTTCACGAAATCCTAAGGGTTTTAGCCCTGTCAAATCAACCTTAATCACCGCCACATCACTTTCCACATCGCTGCCGATGACTTTTGCCCTTGCCTTGCGACCATCATTGAGCATTACGATAATATTATCGGCTTTGGAAATCACATGCGAGTTGGTGACGATATAGCCATCTTGCGAAATAATGACACCCGAGCCTAAATTGGTATTATCGCTCTCGCCATTGGGGATACCATGATATTCAAAATAGCGGCGCATCATCGGGTCATTCATATAGGGATGCTCCTCGATTTTTTGCGTGGTATAGATATTGACAACTGACTGGGCAGCGGCAGCGACAGCATTGTGATAAGATGCCACCGCAGCATTTGGATTGTCACCGAGTTTTTTGGTATCGACAGGCTCAGATTTCGGCGGCTGCCAACTGGGCTGACTGGCTACCATCGCTTGATTTTTTTGCCAAGGCAGCTGTGGCTTGGTCATCATCCACAAGCCCGCCAGCAGGACTAGTAGTAACAAAATCCATGGTAGTATTAGAGTAAATTTGTTAGGTTTACGATACGTAGGCGGCAAAACGGGTGGGGTTTGCAAAGGCTTGTCTGAACGGGGGTCTGTCATAGTCAACGTTTCTCAACGATAGGTCAGAAAATAGACGGGTTTGAGCGAAAAATACAGTTTAGTCTAACACTGATTATTTGGTGAGTTGAGCCGATTTTTTATTAGTTTTGTTTCAAAAGATATCTTTGATATTACTGGCTTCAACACGGGTTGCATTATCACAAAAAACCGCCTTCACCATAATGACGGCGGTTTTGAAAGCTAATGCTATATTAATGCTGTATTGGCATTTTTTAGATATCTTTACGGCGCATATGCGGAAACAAAATCACATCACGAATACTCGGTGCATTGGTAAATAACATCACTAAACGGTCAATACCGATGCCCTCGCCTGCAGTGGGTGGCAAGCCATAGGACAATGCTTCGATAAACTCTGCATCATAATGCATCGCTTCATCATCGCCTGCGTCTTTCTCAGCCACTTGTTGTTTAAACCGCTCGGCTTGGTCGATTGGGTCATTGAGCTCGCTAAAGCCGTTGGCAATCTCACGCCCGCCGATAAACAGCTCAAAACGGTCAGTAATTTCGCTATTGTCATCGTTACGACGTGCAAGCGGTGAGGTTTCGGCAGGATATTCTGTGACGAAGGTCGGCTGACGCAGTTTGGTTTCTGCGGTTTCTTCAAAGATGATGGTTTGCAGTTTGCCAATCCCAAAGATGTCTTTAACGTCTTGTTTGAGTACGTTTTTGGCATAATCCGCTAGATAATCACGGTCTGCGATTTTGCTCATGTCAAAATTATCCGCGTATTTTTCAATCGCTTTGGTCATTGGCAAGCGTTCAAATGGGGCTTTAAAACTAATTGCTTCACCTTGATAGTCAATCTCCGTGGTGCCTAAAATATCGTTTGCCAGTTTTTCAAACATATTTTCGGTCAGTTTCATCAAATCTTCATAATCGGCATAGGCTTGATAAAACTCAATCATGGTAAATTCTGGGTTGTGACGCGCCGATACCCCTTCGTTACGAAAATTACGGTTAATCTCAAACACACGCTCAAAACCACCCACGACTAGACGTTTTAAGTATAACTCTGGCGCAATGCGTAAGAAAAGCGGCATATCAAGCGCATTGTGATGGGTGACAAATGGACGAGCCACCGCACCGCCTGGAATGACGTGCATCATCGGGGTTTCGACTTCCATGTAACGCTCGTTAAGCATATACTCACGAATACCAGCAATGACTTTACTACGGATAATAAAGGCGTTACGGCTGTCTTCATTGGTCATCAGGTCAAGATGACGGCTACGATAGCGAGCCTCAGTATCGCTTAACCCATGGAATTTGTCTGGCAGCGGGCGTAGTGATTTGGTCAATAACTGTACTTCGGTGGCATGCACAGATAATTCACCGGTGTTGGTACGAAATACATAACCTGTCACACCAATAATGTCACCGATATCCCATGTTTTAAAGTCATTATAAATCTCTTCGCCCAAGTCGTTTTTGCTGACATAGGCTTGGATACGACCTGTCATGTCGGCAATGGTCACAAAGCTGGCTTTACCCATCACCCGTTTGAGCATGATACGACCGGCGACAGTCACCATGACTTTATCGCTGTTTGCCAATGTTTCTTTGTCTTTATCGGCAAATTGCTGCTGCAAGTCTTGGGCGTAATCTTTGCGTTTGAATTGGTTTGGGTAAGGGTTTTTGCCTGCTTGTTTGATTAAATCTAATTTGCTGTGACGTTGTTTGATAAGTTCATTGACGTCTTCGGCTGGATGTTCGTTTTCGGAAGTTTGCGATTGGTTTGACATGATATTACCTTTTATTTAAAAACTAAACAATTTTAATAATTTGTCAGCTAAGGATGTGCCTTTATCGTCTTGAATGGACACGTCTAAATCCACTGACCAAACGGTGAAATAGCCATACTGCCCTTTTTTGGTTTCACCGCCTGCTTGTTTACCTTTTTCCGTTAAGAAAATATTTTTACCTTTGGTTTCGATATACCCTAATTGCTCTAATTTTTCGCTTAACTCATTCGACTTTATACCGAGCTTATCGGCAAGTTTACTGATAGTTAATTTGTCAAAATTGCGTGGTTTTTTTGGCTCACTTGCCGGCTCGTTTTTCGGCGATTCGCTTGGCTGAATTTCGACTTTTTTGGGTTCTACTTTATCGGCAGATACTTTGATTTCTTCGCTAATGCGGATAATGCGTTGCACTTCTTCGTAAGTGTCGGCATATAGCTGGCTATCGCTATCACGACTAATCAATACGCCCATTTCATTATTATTGACTTGGCTAAATTCGTAAAGATTTAAGCTAGTGATAATACATTCATTTTCATTCAGATAACATTTAGCGTGTAAATTTTTGCAAAAACTGGTACGCACGAAATCCAAGCCTTTTAGCCAATTAATCTCTTCGGGCTGTAAATCACTTTTACCATATACAATGCGAATATCAATTTTTAGGCGATTTTTGTCTTCGAGTAATTCTTTAACTCGTTCATTGAGCTTTAGATAAGGGCTAATTAAAATAAGGCGGTCAGAAGCCTTCTTTATCATTTCTTCAAGATGATATGTCGTGCCACTGGTATTTAAAAATTTTGCCATCTTATTCTTCCCCGCTCACCGATGCCATCAAGTCAGCTTGGTGCTCACGCAGTAGGCTGTCGAGAAGCTCATCTAAGTCACCCTGCATAATGGCATCGAGTTTGTACAAGGTTAAATTAATACGGTGGTCGGTCATCCGCCCTTGGGGAAAATTATAAGTGCGAATGCGCTCCGAGCGGTCACCACTACCGACCAAATTTCGACGCATATCACTTGACGCATCGATTTGTTTTTGTACTTTTTCTTGCTGAATTTTGGATACCAGCATTTTCATGGCTTTATCGCGGTTGGCGTGTTGGCTACGCTCTTGCTGACACTCTACCACCGTGCCTGTTGGAATATGGGTAATCCGCACCGCAGAGTCGGTTTTATTGATATGCTGACCACCTGCCCCACTGGCACGATAAGTATCGATACGCAAGTCGGCAGGGTTGATATCTACGGTATCATCAATTTCAACCTCTGGCATCACCGCAACCGTGCAAGCCGAAGTATGCACCCGTCCTTGGCTTTCAGTCTCTGGCACCCGTTGCACCCGGTGTGCGCCCGACTCAAATTTTAAGCGGCCATACACACCCGTGCCTGATACACGGCTAATGATTTCTTTGTAGCCGCCATGCTCGCCCTCATTCATTGACAGTACTTCGACTTGCCAGCCTTGGGCTTGGGCATAACGCTCATACATACGGAATAAGTCACCGGCAAAAATCGCCGCTTCATCGCCGCCCGTCCCTGCTCGAATCTCTAAGAAGGCAGGCACTTTATCATTTGGGTCTTTAGGCAGCATCATCACATTGAGCACGTCTTCAAGCGCGTTGATGGTGTCTTTGGCGGTTTGGATTTCTTCTTGCGCCATTTCTTTCATGTCGCCATCGCCAGCTGAATCTGACAGCATTTCTTCAGCGGTTGCCAAATCTTCTTCCGCTTGGCGGTATTTGCCCCAGACATCGACCAATGCGGATAAATCACTGTGCTCAACCGATAATTCACGGAATTTTTTGTTGTCATTCATGGTTTCTGGCTCAGACAGCATGGCGGTGACTTCTTCGAAACGGTCAGACATTTGGTCAAGGCGAAAACGTAAAGATTCTTTCATAATGATGGCTTAAAAGTTTTGGCTTAATTTAGGGCTTAAAAGTTTTGGCGCAATGTGCGCTTAAAAATAAAAATGGCAAAATAATCGGATATTTTGCCACACTTTGGGGGGATTTGCATGGGTTTCGTGAGAGGCAATAAAAAGCTTAGACTTTTTTGACCAACACACCCCCAATTGAGTAACCTGCGCCAAACGAGCAAATCACACCCAAATCACCTGACTGCATATTTTCTTGGTGCTTGTGAAACACAATCATAGGGCTGGCTGAACTGGTATTGGCATATTCTGCTAACACCATAGGCGCGATCGATTTATCCGCATCTTTGCCCAACACAGTGCGTAAAATCAAATCAATCATGTTGGCATTGGCTTGGTGCAGCCACATTTTTTTGAGCTGTTGTGGCTCAACGTGGTTTTTATCGAGCAGTTCAAGGATTAAATTGGACACGGCAGGACACACTTCACGAAATACCTTGCGACCTTCTTGCAAGAACAATTTGTCAGTCACAGGCGCGTCGATATCAGGATACATCGGCGTGCCAGCGGCTAAGAATTCACTGCGATCCAAAAAGCCGTATTCATTTTTAATATTGGTTGAAAACTGGGTAAACAGATGACTATCTAAAATTTCATAGCCTTTGGGTGTGGCTGTTTTTTCGTCAATCTCTTCAATGATGGTCGCTGTCGCCACATCGCCAAAGATAAAGTGGCTGTCACGGTTGCGCCAGTTGAGGTGCGCTGAGGTAATTTCGATATTGACCATGGCGACACGTTTGGCGGTGCCAGATTTGATCAGACCCACCGCTTGGGCGATACCAAAGGTTGCTGCGCTACAGGCGACGTTCATATCAAAGCCAAAACCGCCTTGCATACCAATATATTGCTGAATTTCGATGGCGATGGCAGGATACACGCGCTGGAAGTTTGAACAAGCAACAATAATACCGTCTAAATCTTTACCTTGTAGACCAGCATTGTCCAGCGCTTGTTTGAGTGCATCTACACCCATTTCTGCCATGATGGACATCTCTTCGCCAAGCTTGCGATAAGGAATCACAGGCGCCATGATATCTGGGTTTAAAATTCCGTCTTTTTCCATCACATAACGCGATTTGATACCTGAGGCTTTTTCGATAAATTCAGCCGTCGAATGCACCAGTGCCGTCTTCTCACCACGGGCGATGGCATCGGCATTTTCGGCATTATAGTTGTCAACGTATTGGTTAAAAGTCGCGACCAACTCTTCGTTACTGATGCTGTAAGGCGGGGTATATAATCCTGTGGCAGTGATACAAATACTCATATTAGGATTCCTTTTCTAAAGGTAAAACGGCAAGGTAATCATCTAGCTGTTGTCATCAATAACGATGCTGCGCTGCATGCCATCGGGGATAGTATTGAACAAACAGATGATTAAAAATAGGGGTGTGGCTTATTATGCCTTGAAAATAGCGATAATGCGATAACTATGTTACAAATTATTTCATAGCCTTAAAAGTACAGAAAACAAAGTCGAGGGTTTTTTGTGAGCATATACTACCCATATTACTGTGCCCCTACTATTTCTGAGTCAATCGGTACTGCGATAAAGCACTACTTGGTTAAACTGCTTGGCTTCATCCATATCGGGCAAGGTGGTTGTGTTATCCAACGTCGTTACCTTTTGGTAGCGCGGGTGAGCAAAGTTTTTGACGCGGCTATCAGCCACCCAAACCTCATGCGCGTATTGTAAGAACACATCTAGTAACGGCAAGTTAGCTTTGTCATACAGCACATCCGCGACCAATAGCACATCGACCTTATCCATGCCCAATTGCTGTTTTAACTCAAATAAATTATCTAACAGCTCAATCGTTATCCCATTTAATTGCGCATTGGCTTGGCAGCTAGTTAGACTTACGCTATCGATATCACAGCAAATGACTCGTTTGGCACCCGCCATTTTTGCGGCAATACCGACAATCCCCGACCCTGCGCCAAAATCCATCACCACTTTATTGCGCACCATCTGTGGCTGCTGCAAAATATACTGCGCCAATACTTGCCCTGACGCCCATGCAAACACCCAATATGGACAATTCTTCCACAGATTTTCTATCACCGCTGGCGTCAAATCTTCATGACAAAAATCTGCATCAATGAGCCATAAATAAAAAGGTTGATTCGGCTTAGATAATAGCGGCACGTATGTCTTGGCAAGATTAGCGTTAGGCAACACTTGCTGCAATGCGGTAATCAGTTGATGAAAAACGGCTGCTGCGTCAGAAGCATTGGATGGCATTGAAGTTTTATAGGGGGAAGTTTTATAAGCGGAAGTTTTAGCATCAGTCACGTAAAGATTTCCAGTCATGAGTCATGGTAAAAAAATGAATACAAAAAAAGGAAGCTTTAAGCACTTCCTTTTTTAATTCAAACCCATTATTTTGCTGCTGCTTTTTCTGCCGCTTCTACCGTTTGACGGATGAGTGTATTGATGGTCATTGGACCTACGCCACCGGGCACTGGGGTATAGCTTGAGGCAATCGCTTCGATACCTGTCAGCTCAATATCACCCACGCCACCGCTCGTGCCATCCGCATGGGTACGCGGGTGAAACCCTGCATCCACCACCACGGCGCCCGATTTAATCCAATCTTTTTTGATAAGTTCTGGTTTGCCCACCGCACCCACCACGATATCCGCTTGTTTGACCAGTTCTGGCAAGTTCTGGGTATGTGAGTGGCAAATGGTCACGGTACAGTTGGCGTTTAATAGCATCATCGCCATCGGTTTACCCAAAATCGCGCTACGACCCACGACCACCGCATGCTTACCGGCAAGCTCAACGCCGTTTTTTTCTAATAAATACATAATGCCTTGCGGGGTGCAAGAACCATACGCAGGCTCGCCCATCGCCATATTGCCAAACCCTAGACAAGTCACGCCATCCACATCTTTTGCCAGTGCAATGGCATCAAAACAGGCACGCTCATCAATTTGGCTGGGCACAGGGTGTTGTAGCAAAATCCCATGCACGTCTGGATTGTTGTTAAGCTCGGCAATTTTTGCCAATAGTTGCTCGGTGGTGGTGGCTTGTGGCATGGCAACTTTTAAAGAATCCATACCCACACGTTGACAGGCATTGCCTTTCATTTTGACATAAGTTGCCGAGGCAGGGTCATCGCCCACCAAAATCGTTGCCAAAATCGGCGTGCGTCCAGAGTGTTGTTTTAACTTGGCAACCCGCTCGGCAAGTTCAGCTTCCATTTGTTTGGCATACGCTTTGCCATCTAACACTGTCGCAGTCATGGTGGTTCCTCAATCAATAACGAATCGGTCAACAAAAAGTCGGTTAGCAAAAAATTTGCGTTATTTTAACCGATTTTGCGGTGTGATAACATCCATTGAAAATGTTTAACCATTAAATTAGCGCTCAAATACCCTTCACCATCCTTCATTACATCGCTTAAATGGCTAAAAAAATCCTTGCACTTTTAAAAATTTTTGCTATCATAGCAAACCTAAATGAAATGGCTGGGTAGCACAGTGGCCATGCATCGGATTGCAAATCCGTGGACGCCGGTTCGATTCCGGCCCCAGCCTCCATTTTCATTTTGTGGTACTATTTTGTGGTACTATTGTTTTGTTATTATGGGTGTTTTGTTATTATTGGTGAGCGATAAACGCGAAAAATATCGTAAAAAAATTGCTTGCAAAGTTAACAAAACTGATTATAATAGCACCCACTTCTGACACAGACACCACACGACGCCAAGCGTCAGTGCTGTGACTACCCTGCCCGGGTGGTGAAATTGGTAGACACAAGGGATTTAAAATCCCTCGCTCTTACGAGCGTGCCGGTTCAAGTCCGGCCCCGGGCACCATTGATTAAGCCTAAACTGTTACGTTTAGGCTTTTTTGTTGCCGGTTATTTTTTAACTTTGACTTTTTGTCTTTCAAATAATGGGTAGCCGCCTAAGTTAACGGCACCACTCTCATTACTTCTTCAAACGTGGTAATACCTTCGGCAATCTTTTTAGCACCTGCCAGTCTTAACGGCTGCAATCCATCTTGATAGGCTTTTTGCGCGATTTGCGACAAGTCAGCGCCTTCGCTAATCAATTTTTTAAGCGCATTACTAAGCACCATGATTTCATACAACCCCACTCGCCCAAGATAACCCGTATTACGGCAATGTTCACAGCCGACAGCATGATTGATGGTATCTGGGGCTACCGCTTTCCAAGGACTGACTAACGCCTGCCAGGTCTGCTGCTCAATGTCATTCATGGGCTTACTTGATTTGCAATGGGGGCAAAGGGTACGCACCAAACGCTGTGCCATGATGCCCAAGATGGTCGCTGAGGTTAAAAACGGCGCAACGCCCAAATCATGCAGCCTTGTTAACGAACTGGGTGCATCATTGGTATGTAAAGTCGATAACACCAAGTGCCCAGTCAGCGAGGCTTGTACCGCCATTTCTGCAGTTTCGGTATCGCGAATCTCGCCAATCATGATGATATCGGGGTCTTGACGCATCAACGAGCGAATACCGTCAGCAAAGGTCAAATCAATATTGTTTTGAATTTGCATTTGGTTAAACGATGGCTCCACCATCTCAATGGGGTCTTCGATGGTACAGACATTGACTTCTTCTGTCGCCAGTTTTTTGAGGGTACTGTACAGCGTCGTGGTTTTACCCGACCCTGTCGGACCTGTAACCAAAATAATGCCATTGGCTTTACCGGTCATCTCATCCCATTTTTGCAAATCTCGCCCTGTCAGCCCCAATTGCTCAAAAGAGCGCACCAGTACCTCGGGGTCAAATACCCGCATCACCAATTTTTCGCCAAACGCAGTGGGGAGTGTCGATAACCGCAGCTCGGTTTCTTGACCTTTGGGGGTACGGGTTTTGAGCCGTCCGTCTTGCGGTTTACGTTTTTCAGCGACATTGAGTCTGGCTAAAATTTTTATCCGAGCCACCACCGCGGTCATAATCCCAGTCGGCATTTGATAAACCGTATGCAAAATACCATCGATACGAAAACGCACGTTGCTTTTATCTCGGCGCGGCTCTAAGTGAATATCACTGGCACGCTGGTCAAAGGCGTACTGTAATAGCCAATCAACAATTTTGACGATGTGTTGGTCATTGGCATCGGGATTTTCAATATTGGCGGCATTGCCCAGTTGTAATAACGCTTCGACATTGGTGATATCGGCATCCGCGCGTTTTTGCTGATGGTTTGCCCCGGCAATGGCTTTGGTGACTTGATAAAATTCTTGGCGATAGCGGTTGATTTGCTCAGGACTGATTAATACGGTTTTGATTTTTTTGGGCGACACGATATGGGCAATATTGAGCTGCCAATCTTGATAAAATGGCTGGTCAGTGCCGATTTCCACCGTATCTTGGGTGACGGCGACTGGCAAAATGTGCTGCGAGCGCGCATATTCAAATGACATAATCGATGTCACTGAGGGCACATCGGTTTTCAGCGGGTCAATACGTACATAATCAACGCCTGCTTTTTGTGCCAACCAGCGATTGAGCTGGTCAAGAGTGAGCGCCATGTGCGTGGTTTTATCGACCAGATGAAAGCCTGCAATCACTTGCAAGGGATGCAAGGTTTTGCGGTTATGGGTCATCACCAAATTATAATCACGTTGGTCAATGATGCCATCTTTTAGCAGTTCATCAAGACACCAACGAGTATCAATTATCATTGAAAAAGCATCGGAGAGCATAGAGTTTCCAAAACGATTGCGCCAATAGAATAGCAATTAGGGACAATTAGGACAATCGGGTTAAAGAATTAAAATTATCATAAAATTTAGTGAAATAAATCACCACGCTACCCATCGGTATGGCTTGGCAACCTATATCGACAAATTGGTCATGCTGTGGCTTTTTGTCTTCGGTAATGATGGAATTTGGCATGGTTAACTTTTAACAATGGCTAAGGGGGCTGTAATTAACTGCCTGTAATCAAGTGGTTATATAAGTGCTTGTATTGACTTCCTCCCCTTGCTAAAGCAAGGGGATTCCTTCTACAAGACGGTCAAG
>OFDC01000900.1_pt1 | contig 18138 bp, 21 predicted proteins | sample 1520941 | NCBI WGS metagenome assembly OFDC01 (sample SAMEA94258168, study PRJEB24077) | hot springs metagenome | biome: Aquatic biome; feature: Water | place: India | collected 2012-12-06 | depth 5 m | reverse complement strand
GTACATCTTCCTCGTCACGCGCCTGTCGCCCGAGCGCGCTCCTTCCACATTGGGCGGGGATGTCGCGCCACAGTCGCAGTTAGTCCTTGAGGTTATACGCGCGGCCGGCCCGCCTTTGGGTATCGTTTCTGCCGTGCTGGCAGCGATCTATTTTGGCATAGCAACGCCGACCGAGGGCGGCGCCATTGGCGTCGTCGCTATCTTGCTGCTGGGACTGGCAGGGCGAAAGCTGACCGGGCGCAATCTTCGCCAAGCAATGGATGTCACCGGCATACTTTGTTCCGGCATCATTTTTCTATTGCTCGGGGCGTCCTTCTTCATGCTGGTGTTCCGTGGCCTTGAAGGTCACCTCTGGATCGAATCGCTCTTTAAGTTTCTGCCGGCAGGCCAAGTAGGCTTCATCGTTTTCGTCAACGTGGCGATATTCTTCCTGGCGTTCTTCTTGGATTTCTTCGAGATCGCTTTCATCGTGCTGCCGCTGATCGCGCCAATCGCGCGCCAGCTCGGCATCGACATGGTCTGGTTTACGGTGCTGCTTGCCGTCAATCTGCAGACCTCGTTCATGCATCCGCCATTTGGGATCGCGCTCTACAACCTCCGCAGCGTAACGCCGTCTTCTGTCCCTACATCGCAGATCTACTGGGGTGCCGTGCCGTTTCTCGTTCTACAGATTTTGATGGTTGGGCTTCTCATCGCGGTGCCGCAAATTGTGACGCGGGCGCCGGCATCGACGGCTGACCCGGGAGCGATCAACATCGAGCTGCCACCGCCATCTGCTGATAATTGAGCAACCGGCCGAAGATCAGTGCATATTGGTGAGAGCTTCGATCACGCGGCAATCACCGACGCGGCCATTCTTGCAAGCGCGCACCATGCGCCTTAGTTCGTCGCGCAGCACGATCAGGCGGTTCAGGCGACTTTCGACGGCTGCGAGCTGTGCAGAAGCTAGTTGCGACGCTGCCTTGCAGGACAGTTCAGGCCTCTCCTGCAAGGCAAGCAGCGCCCTTACGGAAATGAGCTCAAATCCCAACTCGCGCGCCTGGCGGATGAAGGCCAGCCGCCCGGTATCCTCGTGGCCATAAACCCTGCGGCCATTGGGGGCGCGGCGTGCCTTCGGCAATACGCCGGCGCGCTCGTAATAGCGAATGGTCTCAATGTGGACGCCGCTTTTCTTTGAAAGCGTACCAATGGACATCATGGCAACAGGCCCCTTGTTTCTATAGCCACTACAGGATTCATAATTGCGCTAACGCAGATCAAGGACAACCTCCATGAATAAGAATCCTCGACGCTTCCGTGCGGTAATCAGGGTACCAGCAAGGATTGCTCCTCATGCTTCCAAGATTGAAGGCACAGCGCCCAAAGTGCCGAGTGTAAACGATGTAGTGCTGTCGATTGCCTGGCAAGAGATGACGCCGCGGCTTGCCAACGGCAGCGTCGATACTTTGAAGGTGATTTCCAGATCGACACTCGACCATCGAGGTTCTCAGGGGAAAGGCTACTTAAGGGTCCACGCGGCCGAAACACACGAAATTTTAGCCGGTCGGAGTCGCTTCTGAATCTCTCGCAAAGCGGCCAGCTTCCTAATGCCTCGCGCGGCGTGAACAAAAAATCTATAAGAGCCAAAGTATCGACATCAACTTGTACATGTCGACGAATTGCCGCATCGCCCGCTCATAATTCTTCGGCGCAGCAAGCAGCTTCACGCCTTAGCACCGGTACCGCCGGATGCAGTATGCTGGCCCACTCTGCATCGTGCCCCAACCACCTGAATTTATTGAGCGCTCCAGGTTATTCTCTGGTTTGTGAGTGCGCTATGACGACCGCATTCACAAGCATAGCGTCAAGCAAGTGCAGTCCGAATGGATATTGTCCAACTGCCAATTCGGCCATTTCCACGCCAACTAACAGAACTGGAACACCTACATCATCAAGAAAAGATGCCCTTCCGGACAGTGACCGTGGCCAGCGAGGCGACCGTCAACAAGCCCGGTGGAGAGGATGCGGCGGCTGCGGTTCGCGGATGAACTCGGTGAAATCTGGTCGCTCGGAGCGAAAGGACCGGTGGCGCAGCATGGCCACTTCCGGCCGCCGAGGCCAGTCTCGCCCGTGCGTTGGTTGGGCCTCTCGCCACCCAGGTCGGGTTGCGTGCGGTCTAAGTGCCTCATGCTACAAGTCCTCGGCTGGCGATTGCGCTGACTTCTTTAACCCGAGAACTAGCCCGACCCCGATCATCCGAACTGCATCTTCCGCCGCACATATCAGGAGCTTCTGTGCGTCTCGGATCGCCTCATCGAGACTGCAGGGCTGCTTTATGATCCCGGCGAAGGCATCGATGCCATGGTCGAAGTTCGCCATGCAGCCTGGTCCGATAGTGCCGGCAAGAGCCACCACGGGTAGGCCCCGCGCCTTCGCTCGTCGAGCGACCTCTGTCGGAATCTTGCCGACGGGCGTCAGCCCGTCCAGCGAGCCTTCCGCCGTCACAACGAGATCGGCCTCGGCGAGCAAGTCATCGAACTTTAGGAAAGGCATGATGACCTGAAACCGCGGGTGCAGCCGTCCGCCAAGGAGTGCACGAATCCCCGCTCCTAGCCCGCCCGACGCACCGGACCCGGGAGCGGTCGAGATATCGCAACCGGTCGCCTCCCGAACACGATCTGCGTAGATTTCAAGCGCGTGCTCAAGGACCGCGACCTGCTCGGGGGTGGCGCCCTTCTGTGGACCGAACAGACGGGCTACACCCCGGTCTCCAAGAAGGACATTCTGCCAATTCACGGCGGCGTCGATTACAACATGATTGAGTCGGGGGTCCCGCCGAGACAAGTCGATACGGCTGATTCGGCTTAGCTCGGCGCCGCCGAAACCAATATGGTTGCCATCGCGATCCAGAAGGCCCACCCCGAGCGCCTGTGCCATTCCAGTGCCGCCGTCATTGGTGCCGCTGTCGCCGCAACCGATCAGGATCCGCTCGACGCCGTGGTCGAGAGCGTCAAGGATCAGCTCACCGACACCAAAGCTTGTTGTGCGGGTCGGATCCCGATGATCTCCCGGTACAAGAGAGAGGCCAGCCGCAGCGGCGATTTCAACAATCGCCGTCTTCGGCCCCGACCCGCCCATGAAGCCGTAGAAGCTCTCGACGGGCAGGCCGATTGGGCCGGTTACAACCATTCGCCGGATGGTGCCACCCGTCACGCCTACCAGCGCTCTGACGAACCCTTCACCGCCGTCCACCATCGGGCATTTCAGCACCCGGGCTTCCGGCATGGCTCGCTGGATGCCGGTCGCGATCGCTTCAGTCACAGCCCATACATCGAGGCTTTCCTTGAAGCCGGACGGTGCGACAAGAATGCTTAAAGACACGGTATATCCTCGATTAACGACGGAAATCCAAATTGCGGCCAGATGTGAACCAGAAACAAACGACAAGCCCCTGTGAACCGACCTAAACGGGCACCCAGTTTGGCACTCGACTTGACGGGTTGGCAGAAACAAGTTTCGACCGCGCGTGGGGAGATCAATCGCGCAGGATTGGTCCCGGCGCTCACTCATGCGACACTCCAAATGTTTGGACTCAAGTGAATCGACCCAATGCAACGGCGGAGATGAGAAAGACACCGAGCACGCCACGATAGATCACGAAGGGCCACGCCGAGAAACGCTCGAGCACGCGCATCAGTCCCCAAATCGCGAAGAAGGCCGAGACAGAGCCTACCACTAGACCGACAAGAAGGATGGACCAGCCGTCGAGAGACAGCTGGACTTTGTGAAGCTCCCACAGTTCCTTGAGACCCGCCAAAGTGATTGCCGGCAAGCCAAGGAGGAACGAGAATCGAGCCGCCTCTTCTCGTTTGAAACCGAGCGCCAGCGCGGCGGTCAAAGTCGAGCCGGAGCGCGACACTCCCGGGATCAGGGCCCCGACCTGAGCGATGCCCACGATCATTGCATCGATGACCGATACATTCTCTAGCGTCCGTCTATGCCGGGCATAAAGCTCCGCGAGCGCGAGGAGAATGGCCATGACGATGCACGCCCAGCCGATCACTGTGAGGGTCCGCAACGGGGAACCGCAGGCGTTCAGCACCGCCGACAGAGACAGACCTGCCACGCCGATCGGGATCGTCGCAAGGATAATCCAAACGGAGAAGCGGAAATGTCGGTCCCGGAAATCCCGACGCGCCACGGCGTGGAAAGAATTCGTGGCCAACTGCCTCACGTCGCTCCAAAAATAGCTGACGACGGCAGCTAGTGCTGCGAGCTGCATGGCGGCTGAGAACGCGGAGCCGGGATCTTGCCAACCGAGCAGTGCCGGCACGATCCGCATGTGCGCTGTCGAGGAGATTGGCAGGAGCTCGGTGATTCCTTGCACGACGCCCAATACGGCGACCTTTGCATAGCCCAACGCCACGAATCCGGTGTCGACGCCCTGGGTACACGCTTCAGTCATGCTGGCTCCTCTGATTGGCGAAAGGCGGCCCGAATGTGTGAAGGACGAGCGCCAGGCTGCGCGGCCAATGTGCCGACCGATCAGCGGCAGCTGACGCGACCGCGCGATTTTCGTTGAAAGAAACCGTAGACACCTTCACCCCACGCTTCGCGTGATAGCGTGCCAGCGGCAAAATTCGCTGGTCCAGTGGAGCCTGTCGGAGGGACATGCTTGCCCATATCGTTCCTCAACAGCCCATCACCGCGACCGAGATGCCAACAGATCCAAACCTGTTGGGAAGAACTGGATGAGGAACAGGCTTGGCAGGGCGAACGCCTTCCAGAGATCGAACCGCAGTGTCAGGAAGAGCATGGTGCCAAAGAACGACTGCGCGGCCGTCAGGAAGATTCTCCTCACGCGCCACCGTCCCGAGCGGTATACGAGAAACCGACCGGCCCCGGTCAAGACATCGGATCGTCATCGTCTCATTCAGCGGGTCTCTGTTCGATCAAAGCCCTCCTGAATCGACCTCGTTGGCCAAAGCGAGCCAGTGATCAACAGGACGACACCGACAACTATCATCACGTCCGCCATATTGAAGGCCGGCCAGTGCCAATCGCCGACGTGGAAATCGAGGAAATCGGTTACGGCACCCCGACGCACCCGGTCCACCACGTTGCCTACAGCACCGCCGGCAATGAGGCCGAAGGCGAACGTATCGATGCGTTTTGTGGTTCGCACGGCCAAGATGAAGAGGCCTGCCGCGATCGAGCCTGTCATCCCGGCGAGGAACAAAGGTCGCTTCACAAAGAAATCGCCGAACATTCCGAAGCTGACGCCCGGATTAAAACCGAGCGTGAGATTGAAAAATGGCGCGATCTCGATCGTGCGCGGCGGCACCATTATAACGTTTAGAATCAGATATTTCGTGATGAAATCAACCGCAAAGGCGGCAGCTAGGGCACTGCCGGCCAATGCAGCGCGTCGAATCAATCTTGGGTTCGCCACGATACTGAAGCCTCATTCTTCATGCGGTTCTCCGAGACCGGCGCATCGCTGGGAGCGGCCGCTACGCCGGGGACGCCTTCGGGGCGATTGCCAGGGGCGGGCGCCGGTGCGCCGGAACGCCAAGTCCGCCGGAAGGCCCGCCCTGTTGAGTGCCCGTCTGACCACGGTTCAGTAGGCGCAGGCCGTTGAGAACGACCAGCAGTGATGCACCGACATCGGCCGCGATGGCACCCCATAGCGAAGCGAGGCCAATCACCGTCAGTGCTGTGAACACGAGCTTCACGGCAATGGAAAACGCAACGTTCTGCCTGATCACGGCCAGAGTCGCGTGCGAATGGCGCACCAGCCAAGGAAGCTTCGAGAGATCGTCAGACATGAGCGCCACGTCGGCCGTTTCAATGGCGGCGTCGCTGCCCATGGCGCCCATAGCGATGCCGAGATTGGCACGCCCCATCGCGGGAGCATCGTTGACGCCGTCGCCGACCATGGCAACGGAGCCGTAGCGCTTCACCAAATCCTCGACCGCCGCCACTTTGTCGGCCGGTAGAAGCTCCGCCCGGACCTCGTCGATACCTGTCTGCTTGGCAATCGCTTCTGCCGTCGCCCGGTTGTCACCCGTGAGCATCACGACGTGCTTGATGCCGGCGCTGTGAAGCGCCGTAACGATGCCCTTCGCTTCCGGCCTGACGGAATCGGCAACGGCCACGAGGCCCCAGACTTCCTGACCATCGCCAACCCCTACGATGGTGCGACCGGCACTTGAAAGTCCATCGGCCTGCTGCAGGACTGCGTCTGAGCTGATGCCTCGCTCCGCAAGGTAGCGGCGTGAGCCGAGCCATGTCTCGCGACCGGCCACTCGCCCGGTGACGCCTCGGCCCGCGATGGCTTGGACGGCCTCGGCGGGTTCGGCAGCGATCCTCAACTCGATGGCCTTCGCCATGATGGCGCGCGCGATTGGATGCCCGCTGCGCGCCTCCAGGGCCGCGGCCAAGCCGAGTACGTCGGCTTCGTTGCGGCCGCCGAGCGGTACGATCTCGACGACCTGGGGCCGCCCTTCAGTGAGCGTGCCGGTCTTGTCCATGGCAATGGCCTTTAGGTGCGCGGGCGTCTCGAGGTGGGTGCCGCCCTTCACAAGGACACCCTGTTTCGCTGCGCCGGCAAGGGCCGCCACGATGGTTACTGGCGTCGAAATCACGAGGGCGCAGGGGCAGGCGATCACGAGGAGCACTAGCGCGCGGTAGAACCAGACGTCCCAGGCACCGCCCAGGAGCAGGGGCGGAGCCAGAAAGATTGCGATGGCAAGCGCCATCACGACGGGCGTGTAGATGCGAGCGAACTTCTCCACCCACTGCTCACTGGGCGCACGTCGACTCTGCGCCGAGCCGACCATCCGGATGATCTGGGCGAGTGTCGTGTCGTTTGCCGCTTTGGTGGTCACAACATCGAGGGCACCCTCGCCGTTGATGGTGCCGGCAAAGACTTCGTCTCCCGCCGCCTTCAATACGGGGACACTTTCACCGGTGATCGGCGCCTGATTGACCTCGCTTTCCCCGGCGGCAATCCGGCCGTCGAGCGGTACCTTGTCTCCTGGTCGGACGATGATGTGCATGCCGACCCGAACCTCGGCCGCCGGGACATCGCGCTCGGAGCCGTCTTCGAGCTTGACGCGGGCTGTGGGCGGCGCGAGTTCCATGAGGGCGGCAACCGCGCGGCGCGCGCGACCAAGGCTCCAAGCCTCAAGCGCCAGCGCCAGCGCGAAGAAGAACGAAACCGTGGCAGCCTCAAACCAGGCGCCGATGCCAATGGCGCCCGCGACCGCAACCATCATCAGCAGATTCATGTCGGGACGAAGACGCTTGGCGGCGAGCCAAGCCTTGGGCGCGACGTAGCGTGCCGCGCCGAGTACTGCGAGTGTGTACAGCGCCATGCTCGGCAGCGGAGTCGACCCCGAGCCGTGTTCACCCGCCTCGAACGCCGCGATGACGCCGCCACCCAGCCAAGCATGGATCGCAAAGCCCAGCGCCGTGAACACGCCGCTCGTGGTCGTCAGCCACGACTGCATCCGCCTGCGGCGCTCTTCGGCCTGCGCGGCTTCGCTGGTTCCGCCTTCAACCCAGGGCTCGGCACGCAGTCCAGCGCGCGCGACGGCCTTCTCGATTCTTGATTCGAGTGTCGCATCCGGCGCCATGTCGATCGACATGCGGCCGTTGAGAAGATCGAAGGCAAGCTTATCCTCGCCGACCAGCGGCCCAACCTCGCGCTTCAGGGCCGCGATTTCGTCGGCACAGTCCATGCCGTGAATGCGAAACACAACTTGGCCGGCGAAGCGGGTCGGGAGGGGTGGCGTGAGTGCATCCTGCACCTCCGCAGCAGCGCCGGATGCAGGACCGCCAGGCGCTTCGGCGGGATCGGCCGTGCCGGGCGAAATTGCTGGCGGCGACCAGGGCTCCGCGCGCATGCCCGTTCGTGCCACGGCTTCCTGGATCGCGTCAGGCGCCGCCCGGCTTTGGGCAGCCACGGTCATCATGCCTTGCGCCGTGTCGAAAGCGAGCTTGTCCTCGCCCACGAGTGGACCCAGTTCACGCGTGAGCGCGGCCACCTCGTTCTTGCAGTCGAGGCCGTCGACGCGGAAAAGCAACGTTTCTGCCGTGCCGTCCTCAACAAGTAAAGCACGCATTCCAGTCGGACCGACGCGGCCGACGATGTCTTCGACTGTCGCCTGCCCTTGCGGCGCGACCGTCATGAGCCCCTTGGCCGTATCGAACGACAGCCAGGCTTCGTTCCCAACTAGCGGACCAACCTCACGCTTGAGCGTGGCGACTTCGTTCTTGCAGTCGAGCCCTTCGACCCGAAACAGCAATGCAGGCTGCTGGTTAGGCTCGCGCAGTAGATGCGCCTGCATGCCGGTCGTCGCGACCGCCCGCTGGATGTCATCGACTGTCGCGGCGTCCTCGCATGCCACTTCCATAACACCAGCTTGGGTACTGAAGGACAACTTGTCGTCGCCGCCAACGATTGGCCCCACGGCGGCACGAAGTGCACGAACCTCATTTTGGCAGTCCAGGCCGTCAACCTTGAAGCGCAGCGAGCTTGACGTGCTCATCGTCGCGGCATCAGCAGACATTGTTATCTCCTTGGTATGTGTCGGCTTTGGCTCCGAGCCTTCTCCTTACCTTCCGGCCACCATACATCCTGTAGTCACTCCAGAATCAAGCATCTCGACAAACCAGCCCTAGCTGCTCGTCCGGGAACGAGGGCCCAAATGGACTCGCACTTTTATCTTGGGCCCGGAATGCGCCTTGCCCACATTTTGAACGGATCCTGCCGGCATTTGCGCGATCTAGCCGATATCGCACGCTACATGAGGGAGGGAGAGACCCTTCGCTAGCACAACGGCTGCGAAGTCAGCATGTTTCGTCGCCACGTTGAAATTGAAAGAGAAGCTCTATGGCAGAACGACCATAAATATTGCGACAACACGTGCGGGCGATAGTGTTCAAGGCGAGATTAAGATCACCTACGACAGCAAGACCACGACCTACCGGGCGGGCGGACGATCGGGACCCGCCGCGCGGCAACCCGCCTTACGGCCCGGCCCGGAAGGCGCGGTGACTCTTTTCGGACGGATGTAGCAATTCCTCACAATGACAAAAGCGCGCCAGCCTGGCATCTCGTGCCCGCGTTCACGCTTTCCCCGGTGATGCTCTGCAGCCTGATCGCCTGGCTGCAGAACGCCCACATCATCAACGGCATGTACAAGAGCGTCCAGGCCGAGTCCTGGATCGCCGATCCCGGTCGCGCGTCGCTTGATCCATCGAATTACCTCCTTTTCCCACTGCATGGCACGCTCTGCCGCCTGCTGGACTAGGTGGGAATCGAGCGCGGCGTGCCGTGGCGGCAGTTCGCCTATCTCAATGCCTTCTTCGCCAGCCTCTGCACGGTCATCGTGTGCGCCTTCATCCATTTCGTGACAGGCAGCGCACGTGTCGCACTGCTGGCGGCCTGCTTCCACTTCGGCTGCGGGTTCGTGCTGCTGCTCTCGGTGATCAGTGAGGACATCATGCCCGGCTACACGCTGATGCTGGGAGCCATGGCGCTGGCCGGCGTGTGGTTCGACCGGCCGAGTCACGGCCGCGTCGTGTTGGTCTGCGCATCTTCACCTTGGGCTGGCTAGTGGAATGGCGGTTGATGTTCCCCACGCTGCCCGCGCTTCTCGTCGCGCTCGCACTGTCGGACGGGCGGTGGATGCGTCAGCTGGCATTGATCGGCAGCTTGATCCTGTCGATCCTTATCGTGTCGGGCGTCGTGCAGCTCCTGTGGGCATGCCGGCGCTGTCGGCCTGCACGACATGCTGTGGACCGGCAAGGGTGTGGCGACCGGCTGAGCCGCTCTTCATCTCAGTGCTGTTTCAGGCCGCCAGCCTCGCGGCCGCCGTCGTCCTCTTGTGGCCGCTGCGCGCCGACCCAGGACTGCGCACCATCAGCGTCGTTTTCCTCGGCACCCTGGGTGCGGGGCAGGTCCTGAATCTTTATTCCCAGCCCCAAGATCCGCAGATGCAGCTCAACGTCATGCCGTGGCTCGCGGTGGCGTGGGGCCTGCTGCTGGGCGCGTCGCTGACGAAATCACGCGGCGCCGCGATCGTGCTCGCCGCGCTCTCGCTTGCGCCGCTCGCCTGGAATGTGAGCCAGCTCGCACGCTTTCGCGGCGGTGATGCGGCGGCACTGAAGGCCGTGGCGGCACTCGAGCAGCGCTTCCCGCCGGCATCGACGGTGTGGGTCTATTGGGGCTTCGAGCCCATCACCATGTGGCAGTATGCGTTGTGGAGCCGCACTTGGGACTGGGACGGCGCCGTCACCATCGCGCCCGCGCCGGCGGCCGATCCCAAGTTCAAATGGATCGCCCTCGATGCCGGCGCCATCCGCCATCGCGACTGGACGGCGGACCACAATGCGGAGGTGATCAAGCGCGACATCGACCAGGCCTTCGAGCGCGGCTATCGCGTCGTCATCTCCAACGTCTGAACCTGGAGCTTGCCTGAGTTCACCGGCCAGCTCGGCGTTTTGTGGACCGCCGACCGTGCCCCGCCATCTGGCGGAGGCTCCACGAAAATTTTGACGCGCAACTCATCTTTCGCGATCCTACGGTCGGCAGCTACTACGAGCTGCGACTGCGTTGAATTTCGACGACTGCCCATGGCCTCCGGATAAAGGCTAGCCGTCGACTTTGGAACGCAGCGAGCTTGAAACGGCTTATCGCCGTGTGATCAGCTTTCATCATGTATCTCCTGGCTGTCGCGAGCTCTGTCCCAAGTTTCTCCTTGCTCCTTGAAGATCATAAATCCCGGAGCCCCTACAGAATCACCGGGCGCACAGCAGGCGCGGGCCAGCTCAATGCTAATGCCGTGCTCTAACATCGCTTAGTGCCGTTTAGGCGCTTGCTCCTGCAATCGCTACAGGATGTACAGTTGCCTGAACGTCTTGCGCGAGGTGAGGTCGAGCGGTTTCGGGTATGACGGCATCGCTTTGCACCAGAGCCGGAGGAAGGCCTATGACGAACATCATGAAAGAGTTCGCGAAGTTCTTCGCCGGTGTGGCTGCGATGCAAACTGTATTTCACTGGGCGCTCGGATTGAGCGACGTGCTCCCGGTGACGCTCGTCGGCATCACTTACACGCCGGGCCTGAATACGACGGCCATGGTTGCATGGCCCATCATCATGGTTCTGCTGATCTATTACGCGTGGCTGAGGAGAAGCGCCGGATAACAGCGCCCTGCCCACGCATTTATCGCAATCCGGCCAACGAGGCTTTAGCGCATGCCTCTCAAGAACAGGGACATCCTTATTTCGGGAGCAGGCATAGCGGGGCCGGCTTTGGCCTATTGGCTCCAGCGATACGGCTTCGCGCCAACCGTTGTCGAACAAGCACCTAAACCTCGGGAAGGCGGGTACTTGATTGACTTCCGGGGCACTGGGATCGAAGTGGCGGAGCGAATGGATGTTATGCGTTGCGTGAGGGCGGAACAGTTCATTCCGAAGGAAATGCTGTTTGCCAACGCATCCAATACGGCGATCGGAAGAGTCGACATCGGCCGCCTGTTTCGGGAGACGTTCGATGACCCCCGCAAGGCGCAAACGCAGATCATACGATCGAAGCTGGCGCGGATTCTCTATGACGCAAGCAAGGAAACTCATGACGATTCCGAGCGTCGCGCGATTTGTGGCCAAGCGAACGTATGGAAGAGTGGTCCGAGTGGAAATCACGCTCAAAGACTATGAGGAGCAAGGGATGCGGTCACTCTGAACGATCAATGTGGCTCATGGCATGCATGGGCGGTCGACCCTGGCGAGCAGGCGCGCACTGCGTCGCAGCGGATGTTGCGGGCAACTCCGTGGACATGGCGGCGGCCCGCCACATTTGGAGGCGGGATGGCGGATGGCCTGGAGCCGCAGACGGTAGAGGCGCACGAGCCTGCTTTTGTGGCGCCGCGCGTGGATGTGATGAGCCCATGGTCAGTTCTTCGCGCTCAGGGGAAAGGCGCTGCGCCCTGTTGGCTGCGCCAGGCCCGGAGCAACGTCCCTCGTCGAGGAGATCTAGCGAGAAGGAACACCAAAAAATCCCCAAGTGTTGTGCCGCCATGCCCACCCGGTCGGGCTTCGATCCTGGGACGGATAAGGCTGCGTCCGCTGTGGCGCGGGTTCCGGCGCACAGGCTGCACCTGGGCGGTCCGAACCTCCTCGCTCGCGCTGCGCTCGATGATCGACGACCTTGTCGGGTTCGCCGCGATTCCAGCCAGAGGCCGCAGCACTTCGGACAACAATCGATTTTCGTGTCCTTAGTTGCCGGCGCGTCTCTTTGGCTGGGCTGCCACTTGGTGGCTGCGTCCTACATTTGCCGGGCACCCGTGTGCAAGGGGCGACATATCTCACCGTTGTTGTCCGTCGGCGGAAGACTGACCTCGCGCCTTGCTAGCCTCCTTCAGAATGTCCCAACCGCCCTTGACGACGATTCCACTAACCAGCAGCCCGATGATCAGATCGGGAAGCGGAGATCCGAAGAACATCACTGCAGCGGCGAATACAACGATGCCAGCGTTGGCCAGCATGTCGTTAGTCGTAAAAATCCACGACGCCTTCAAGTGCACGCCCTGGTCCCGATGCGCTCGCAGCAGCCGCAAGCAAACGAGATTGGTCGCGGCGTTAGCGATGGCCGTAACAATCATGGCTACGCCGATCGGCTCAGCGCCTACGAAAAAACGTCGGAGAACCTCCAGGAGCAGCGCCAGCCCCAACACGATCAAGAGGACGCCGGAGAGGCGTGCGGCGCGCGCCTTGGCCGCTACCGCCCGCCCAACGGCATAGATGCTGACCAAATACACGCCGGCGTCCGCCAAATTGTCCAGAGCGGCGCCTAGTAGACCAGTCGAGTCTGCGATGACGCCCACCGCCCCGGCGACAATAACTTGAAGGAAGTTGATGCCGAGTACCCACAAGAGGGTCTTGCGTTCCGCGGCATTACTCGCATCAAGCTGGATTTCTGATTCTTCTTTCTCATTTGCGCTCATGCAGACCCACAGGCTTTTCTACTTGCGGTGATGGGGCCGCTGGATCTCGTTGGTCAGCGCGTTGATGAAGAGCGTAGGGTTGACGGAAGCGAACTCCAAACCGTGGAAATTCACCCGCCATCGCCCGTCCTTGTCGATCACATGGGCGACGACGCCATGCGTCAGCTGCCCGTTCTCGGCCCTAGTCAATTTGTGGCCATATCGCTCGACGAGTTTCCCGGTCAGATCGGACGGTTGATCTGGCGTCATTGTCAGCAAGACCCAATTGGCGTCGTCCAATCCGTGCGCCGGACCGTAGCCGCGCAGGATTTCAGGCGTGTCGTGCTTAGGATCGGTCGAAATGCTGATGAACTGGACCATGCCCTTCATCGGAGTGCGGTTGACCATCGCCTGCATCTCGGTGATCTGGTCGGCGTGCAGCGGGCAGACGTCGGGGCAGTCCGCATAGATGAAATGCAGGACAACAACCCTGCTGCGGAAATCCGCGAGCCGGAAGACCTTCCCGTCCGCGTTGCGCAGCATGACCTCGGGCGCAGGCTTGTCGACGGGCTGGAAGTACTTTTCGTTCTCGAAAAGCATCGCCTGAAGCTCCTCGAGCGAATGGCGTGCGCGGCGTCGTTAGGGTAGCCCGCCGCTGCGAAGACAAGGATCCAGCCGACGATCGAGCGTATCGTTCACTCCCGACATGTGGGAAACGATCCGCCACGCCGGATGGCGCAGCGGATCGATACCGCACTACTGCTTCTTTTCGGTCTGGCCGCCTGCCGGCGGGCTGCCGTCGCGCCATTGCTCATTGGGCCTGCGGGAGGCGCCTTGCATCATTCGGTTGCAGTGGTCCATCATCTGGCCCATCCCCATCATGTTCCCCGGGCCCATCATCGAGCCTCCCGCGCCGCGCGGGGTTGCGTTGTCGTGCGCCTGAAGCGCCGACGGTATCGAGAGTGTCACCGCCACGACGGCGGCCGCGCCCACTGCAAAGGTGGATCTACGCATCGGTCAGTCTCCTTTCCTGTTGAGATTTCGGTTGTCCACCCGCCATCGTCGCCTCGACGAGAGCGGTTTGCGAATCGCTCACGCCGCTCGTGGTCGAGGTGACGGCGGGATGTTACGCGTCGCAGTCAGCGGATCGTCGACCCCGCTGCTTCGTGATGTCGGCGGCGCGCACGTCGAACGGGACCGTCGGCCCATGCGGTGCACGTAGGGGACCGCGCTCATCCAGGGTGGCAGTGACGAAGGAGCGGTGCGATGCCCACCGCCACCAGCCAGCTGTTGAATGAAGGGTGGACCTCGACTCGGTCATGGGCAACCTCCTTCCCCCTTCGCCGCCATTACTCGCGCGGCTGCGGTACGATCCGCAGGTACGGTTTGAGCGCCTTCCACCCACCAGGGAACTTCTTCCTGGCGTCCTCGTCGGAGACGGTAGGGACGATGATCACGTCTTCGCCCGGCTTCCAGTTCACCGGCGTCGCCACTTGGTGTTTCGCGGTCAGTTGGATCGAATCCAGCACCCGCAGCACCTCGTCGAAGTTGCGGCCGGTGCTCATCGGGTAGGTCAGCGACATCCTGATCTTCTTGTCGGGGCCGATTAGGAACACCGTGCGCACGGTCGCGTTCTGGGCCGGCGTGCGGCCCTGTGACGTCGCGCCGGCATCGGCAGGCAGCATGTCATACAACTTGGCTACCTTCAGTTCAGGATCGCCGATCATCGGGTAGGTCACGGCATGGCCCTGGGTCTCCTCGATGTCTTTCGCCCATTTCTTGTGGTCGTCAATGGGATCGACGCTGAGCCCGACGATCTTGCAGTTGCGCTTGTCGAACTCCTGCTGCAGGCCCGCCATGTAACCCAGCTCGGTGGTGCACACCGGTGTGAAGTCCTTGGGATGCGAGAACAGGATGGCCCAGCCACCGCCGATCCAATCGTGGAAGGTGATCGGGCCGTGCGTCGTTTCGGCCGTGAAGTTGGGTGCTTCGTCGTTGATCCTAAGTGGCATGATTTCCCTCCAGTTGCTCCGTGACGGTCTCGTGATGTCGTGACCTCCCATTCAGTCCCTGTTGGCCCGACGGCCGTCTACCGCAGGCATGCGCGCACCCGACTGCTGGTCGATGCGCCTGCGGAAGAAGGCGACCATGTCCGGTGCGTCCCATTCGGCGGGCCGACTAGCCGGCAATCGGAGGATGCTCCGATAGCAGCCGCCGCACGATATTGACAGGCACATGACCGTCGACCACGTAGCCGCCAATGAACATCGAGTGGCAGCCTTCCAACTGCTCGGGGACGCCGGCCTTGCGGCTGATGATGGCGAGGTCGTTGGTCGGCTTGACGGTAACGTCGAAGCCGTTGCCACGCACATAGTCAGCATAGCCTTCGCAATAGGTGCATTGCGGATTCTTGTACAGGGTCGCCTCGAGGGCCTCCTTGGCCTGTGCCGCGGCTGTGCCCGTGATCATCAGTAGGACAGGAAAGAGAATACGAAACATTGCAGGTTTCCCTTTGCATCAACTGGCTGTCATCGCGTCTCGCTACCGGCGCCTTCGATCCGCAGAGTGGCCATCAGGCCGGCTGTCTGGTGGTCGGTGACATGGCAATGCAGCATCCAGTCGGCGGGATTGTCGGCCACGAACGCCACGTCGACGGTCTCCTTGGGAGCGACGAGGACCGTGTCGGCCCATTGATTGTGCGGAACAGGCGCGCCATTGCGGCTCAGCACGCGGAAGCTGTGGCCATGTAGGTGCATGGGATGCCACCACGCCGTGTCGTTGCGCAGCCTCAAGACATAGCTGCGGCCAAGCTCGAGCGTCGCGAGTGGCGGCATGCCAGCGTGGCCGTCGCCGGTCATGGAGGTCGAGTTGATTGCCCACGCGGCGCGGCCCATCCTCGCCATGCCGCCCATCCCCCGCATGCCCATCATGCCACCCTGCAGCACGAGTTCGCGCAGCTCGGCGGCTTTCAGATCTGGCGTCGGCAGCGGATTGCGCGGCAGGCGGAGCGGCGCCTCGGAAGGGTGCATTCGCATCGGCGGCGCCGCGTCGTAAGCGAGCTCGACCAGCGAGTATTTGAGCTCCTCGTCGAAATCGTCGATAACCTCGTAGCGCCGGCTGGGCTCACCCTGCATGTCGAGCACGATGTCGATGCGCATCGCGGGACCAAGCAGCAACCGGCCGTGCTTCGGCACATGCGGGTCGCAGGGTTGTCCGTCGATCGCCACGACGACCGGGTGATGTCCCTCGAAGCGAAGCGCCATGATGCGGGCGAGCGCAGCATTGATGAGGCGGATACGCACGCGTTCGCCGGCGCGGACCGGCTCGACCGTGGGCACCACGCCGTTGATGGTGACGGTGTTGCCGATGCGGCCGGACATCGCCGCTTCCATCATGTTGCCGAAGCCGCGGGCAATCTGCCCGTCAGGCCTCAGCCGCCAGTCCATGATCGTCCAGACCAGTTCGCGGTCCACCGGCACCGGCGAACGCTCCTCGACGATCAGCGCACCGGCCAATCCCCGACCGAGCTGCTCAAGCGTGTTGGCATGGGGGTGATACCAGAATGTGCCGGCATCGGGCGGCGTGAACTCGTACACGAATTTCTCGCCCGGGCGGATCGGCGCCTGGGAGATGCCGGGGACGCCGTCCATGCCGATCGGCAGGCGGATGCCGTGCCAGTGAACGGTGGTGTCCTCCTCGAGCCCGTTGTCGACGACGATCGAGACCGGCTCTCCCTGGCGAACGCGCAGGGTGGGGCCGGGTACGACGCCGTCGTACGCCCATACATCGGTCGCTGGCCGTCGCGGGCCGGTCAGCGGCGCCTGTCCACGGGCGACCGCAATCCGATGGCTTTGACTTGCCTGCGACAGGCTCGGGCGAACGAAGCCCAGCAAGGCAGCCCCGGCGCTCGCCGAGAGCATCGCCCGCCGCGTCAACAATCCGATATGATCGGCACCCACAACTCTATCCCTCCGCAATTACGATGGGTGGCGGTGCGCGTCGCCCGATGACGGCCAATCTGCACCAGTTTGGATAGCCGCCACCGTGGACGTGCGTGCACCGCCGCCTGTCAGCCGCAGGCGGCGATCAGGCTCGCGTTAGCCGAGATTTGTAGATTTAGGAGGGTAAGGATCAGGCGCATGCGCCCACCCGACGAGCGACGGCTGGACCGGCATAGGCAAGCCAAGCCCGTCGATTCGGACGCTGACGACAGGCGCCGATGCCAGCGTCGCAACGCTTGAACCTCCACAAACAGCGAGGCTGCAGTCCATTGCTTTCGCGTCGCGGCTGCCGTGATCGCAGTCCAAGCATTTGCCGTACTCGGCGGCGACGCCCATGCCCGACGCCCCGGTCATCCTGGCCGCCATCTCCGTCGCCTCGACCGCCAAAATACTCATGCTCGCGGCAAACACCAGCCCCAGAATCGAGGTCAGTGTCTGTCGAAGCCAAGAGCGAGTCATGTGCCAGAGTGTGGGGATTTATTTCCCGACTGCAAGCCGCATCCCATCACGGGCCTGCGATTTTACGACGCGTGTCGGAGCGGAGCGCAGCAAACGCAAGTGATGGCTGAAAGGCGGCAAAGCCACCAAGTGATCAGGGGGGTGTGGGAGCGTTCATGTCGGTGGTTTACCGTTACTCCGCTGATCGCTGTCTCGATCTACGACATAATCGGCCGGTAGTTCGTTTTGGTGATGCTCGGCCTCGGTTTGGCTACCTGCGCCATGCGCATGTGCGGATCGACATCCTCCGTGTTCGCCTGCCATTGCGCATGACGCCTGTATCGAGCTGTCCGGCCGCTTGCTGGTCCTGGTTCGTTTTGCATGATGTCGTCCATGGCGGCGAACTCGCACTGAACACCTTCGACACGATGGAGCGTGCATGCGCGCCACTCGGCCTGCTGACGCGCTGGATCACCAAGTCCGCGCTGCCGCTGGGCGGCGTAGTGCTGCTGGCCGGCCTATCCGTCGCCATCCTCAATACACCTGTCAGGAGAGTGCCTCCGATTGGAACTGCCGCAACGATAGCGTCGGAGACCTTGGCCTCCTCGATCAGATAGGGAACGGCCGTCTCTGGCCAAACGATGTGCGTCGGCCAATCGGAAACGGCCTGTGAGCTGAGCGCAACGTAGAGAGAGAGAGAGAGAGAGAGAGAGAGAGAGAGAGAGAG
>OFDC01000899.1_pt1 | contig 18152 bp, 15 predicted proteins | sample 1520941 | NCBI WGS metagenome assembly OFDC01 (sample SAMEA94258168, study PRJEB24077) | hot springs metagenome | biome: Aquatic biome; feature: Water | place: India | collected 2012-12-06 | depth 5 m | reverse complement strand
CTCCTGCCGCTCCTGCCGAGACGACTGACGAGACTCCGGACCCGCCGTTGGCGGGTCTGCTCAACGGCGTCGGCGGTTTGTTGGGCCCGCTCGACGGCGGGCTCGGGGGCTTGCTCGGCGGCAAGAGTTCCAGCAAGGCGGCCTCGGGAGGCAGCGCCACCGGCCTCACGCCTTCCCAAGAGCAAAATCTTCTCACGTACCTGATGGGAGGGCGCTGAGCCATGCGCCTCGCACAGACACACACGATCAGGATCGTCGGCTTGGCTGTCGTCCTGGGGCTGAGCCTCGCCCTCTACTTGTCCCTCACCGCGAGCGCCGGCCTTCCCGGTCAGTCGTTCCGGACGACCACGGCATCCTTCGACGACGTCGGTGGACTGCGTGAAGGTGACGACGTCCGCACCGCCAGTGTCCGGGTCGGACAGGTTCGCACGATCACCTACGAGAACGGCAAGGCGCGCGTCGACATGCAGCTCGACGCCGATCAGGACCTCTACCGCGACGCCACGGCCATGGTCGTCGCCCGCTCCGCCCTCGGGCAGAACTTCGTGATGATCGATCCTGGCAAGGCCGATGCCGGCCAGATGCCGCAGGACGGCAGGCTCGATGATGCGGGCGTCACCTCGCCCGTCAATCTCGACCAGGTCCTGTCGGCGCTGGACGCACCGACTCGCAAGTCCACCGCTTCGTTGCTCCGCGAGACAGGCACCGGCGTAGCCGGTCACGCTCCGGACCTGGCGGACTTCCTCGCCTCTTCTCCCGAACTGCTGTCCGACTTGCGGGTGGTGGCGAAGACACTGGCAGCATCGGGCACCGAGCTCGACGAGTTCATCAGGTCCTCGGAGACACTGTCCGGGCGCTTCGACGGTCGAACCGAGAAGGTTGGCCAGCTGATCGAGGACGTGGCGTTGACGATGGACTCTTTGGCCGTCGACGGTGGTGCGCCGCTCGAGAAGACCATCGAGGAGGCAGCGCCGGCGCTCGACAGCACCACGCAGGCCATGAAGGACCTGCGTGCGCCGCTCCAGGAGCTCGACACTGGCATGCGAACGCTGCGTTCCGGTGCGAAGTCGCTCGGTGAGGCCACGCCAACGCTGCGTGCGGTGCTACGGGAGAGCAAGCCGGTCCTGGACAAGATCCCCGGTGTCGCCGAAGAGGCGGTCCCGGCGGTCAGCTCGCTCGCCGGCGCGATGGACGACGCCCGCCCGCTGGCGTCACGACTCAAGAAGACGCTCGCCAGCACGGCCGAGCCGACCGCAGTCTTCGCCCCGTACACCCCTGAGCTGATCAGGTTCTTCGAGCGCTGGAACAGTGCCAATCAATACGGCGACAAGTCGGGCCACTCCCTGCGCATCACTCTGTTGGTCCGGCCCGAGTCGATCACGGGCGTGCTGCCGGTGAAGGACCCGTTCGTCCACCGCAACCCGTACCCGGCGCCTGGACAAGCAGAGCATGACCGCGCCACGAGCCTCTACGGGAGCCGATGATGCTGACCAATGCGCTACACCGCTTCGAGCGATTCTCGGCACCGCGTGTGGGCGTGGTCGCGATCACGCTGCTGATGGTGCTCGGAGTCACGCTGTTCCAGAAGACGCAGATCCTGACGCTTCTCAGCCCTGGCGACGAAATCAAGGTCACCTTCGCGCGGGACTACCAGATCCGCAGCCATGTCACCCGGGTCAAGGTCGCAGGAGTTCCCGTCGGCATCGTCACCGAGGTCGAGCACGAGGCGGGCGGCGCAGCAGTGGCCACCCTGCATCTCGAGAAGGGCATCACGAAGAGGCTTGGCACGGACCCGTCGGCCGCCCTGAGGCCCACGACGCTCCTGGGCGGGAACTACTACGTGGAGCTCGCGCCCGGCGGTGACCCCGGTGAGGCCGACGCGATCGGTGTCGACCGCACGACGACGCCCGTCGAAATCGACCGAGTGCTGGAGACCTTGAAGCCCGAGGCCCGCACCAGCACACAGCGCACCATCAGACGCCTCGGCGAGACGCTGGACAAGGACGGCCAGAAGGCCGTTCACGGCCTCATCGACGATGCACCCGACACGCTCCGTCCGCTCGGCGTCACCCTCTATGCCCTCCGCGGCGAGAAGCCCGCCGACCTGCGCAAGCTAGTGGCATCGCTCGACGAAACCGCTCGGACCCTTAACAGGAACCGCGATGACCTGAACTCCGCGCTTGCCGGACTGGCTGACGTCAGCGGCACACTGGCCGCGTCCTCTCCGGACATCGCGGAAACCGTCGAGGACCTTCCTCGGACGCTCCGCAACACGCGAGCAGGACTGGGTGCGCTCGACCACAGCCTCACCAACGTGCGCGATGTCTCCGACGACGCACTGCCGACTGCCCGCCGCCTCGATTCGACGCTCCGGGCGCTCAACCCGGCGCTGCGGGAACTGAGGCCAGTCATGCGAGATCTCCGTCCCGCGCTTGTCGACCTGCGCCCGCTTGTCGATGACCTGGTCCCCTCGGCTGTCGATGGTGCCCAGATTCTCGAGGATCTTGACGGCCCGACCCTCGACCGGGTCAAGGGACCAGTCGTGGGCATGGTCAACAGCGATTGGCACGGCACCGGGGTGTACGCCGAGGGTGGCAACGACACCGTGTTCTACAAAGAACTCGGCGACGCGATCAGCGGCATGAACAACGCGAGCCGGATGACCGATCGAAATGGCTCAACTGTCCACTTCCAACCCGGCTTCGGGGTTGGCTCGTTCTCGGGCCTGCCGATCAGTTTCGAGCAGTTGCTCATGCAGCTCGCCTACCCGCAGGGGGCACCGTGACCAGGAATCGCTTCGTCCGTGGATGGGAACGTGCGCGCACGGTTCCGGGCCTCGGACGTGATGTCACTGCCATTCTGGCGCTGATCCTCGCGGGTCTGCTCGTCGCCGGTGTGATCCTCGCCAAGCAGCGTGTCCACTGGCCCTGGCAGGACGAACTCATTCTCAAGGCTGATTTCCGCAGCGTCCCCGCGATCAGTCCCGGCAACGGCCAGGAGGTCCGGATCGCAGGCGTCACCGTCGGCCGGATCACCGAGGCCGAGGTCACGGACAATGGTCGGGCACGCCTGACCCTCTCGCTCGACCCGGGCCACCCCGTCTATAAGGACACGCACTTGGTCCTTCGGCCGAAGACGCCGCTCAACGACATGTACGTCGAAATGAGCCAGGGCACCGAGCGGGCCGGAGAGCTGGAGCAGGGATCCCTCATCCCGGTCGACCAGACTTCCAACCCGGTTCAGGTCGACGAGGTGCTCAGTCACCTCGACGAGAGCACGCGGGCTGCGCTCACCGCATTGCTGGGAGAATCGGACGTGGCACTGGCGAACGCGGCCACCAACCTCCCGAAGGGCTTGGACGCCGCCGACCAGACACTCGGTACCTTCCGCCCTGTCCTCAAGGCGATGGCACATCGTCGTGAGTCGATCGCGTCTCTGGTCACCGCCCTGCAACAGATCGCCTCCGCGGTCGGCAAGGACGACGAACGGCTGCAGCACCTGGTCGCTTCGCTCGCGACCACCGTCACGACCCTGGCTGAGCACGACGACGACGTGCGTGCAGCGCTCAAGGCACTCCCGGGCGCCACCGACGAGTTGCGTGAAGCGACGTCTGCGGTCACCGGCCTCAGCGCCGAACTGGACCCGGCGCTGGTGAATCTCAGGAAGGCTTCCGACGATTTGCCGTCCGCGCTCGAGTCGCTGGGCGATGTGGCCCACGAGGTCGAGGACACGGCAGTCCGTGCCCGACCGGTCGTCGAAAAGCTGCGACCGGTCCTCGCGGACCTGCGGCCATTCGTCAACGCGCTGCAGCCCACGCTTAACGACGTCGTGCCGATCGCCTCGCGACTGGATCGCGGCACCCGACTGCTGGTGTCGCGGATGGCGGATCTGCAGGCGTTCGTCTACAACACCGCGTCTGTCGTCAGCTTGCAAGATGCCAACGGCGGCATCCTCCGAGCCCAGATGTCCTTGGATCCGTCGTCGATTTCCATCCCGATCGAGAGTGACCGCTGATGCGCATTCCCCACGCCACCGTCCCGCGGCTCCGCGCGATGACTGTGATCGTCTTCATCGCAGCGTGTGCGCTGACGTTCGGCTACCTGTGGGTGAACATGGGTGGCCGGCTCCCGCTGGTGACCAGTGATGGCTACCGAGTGTCGTTCGAGTCCGACGACGTCGACAACCTGGTCTACGACTCGGACGTGATGGTCGCCGGTGTGCGAGTCGGCAAGATCCGACAGCTCGATGCTGAGGGTGGGACCGCAAAGGTCCTGATCCAGATCGATGAGGATGCAGCGATGCCGCTGCATGAGGGTGCGAAGATACGCCTCCGTTCGAAGACGATGATCGAGGAGACCTATGTCGAGATCGTCGATGGAGATGGTGCCGAGCTGGCGGATGGCGCCTCACTCCCCGCCGAAGCGGTCATTCCCAGTGTCCAGCTGGACGACCTGCTGGCCACACTTGACGAGGACACGCGTGCTGACCTGAGCACATCGCTCCAGTCTCTTGGTGCCTCCACTGAGCAGACGGGCGCGCAACTCCAGCAGACGATGACCGGTTTGGGCAATCTCGGCCGCGAGGGCCACGACGTGCTCGACGCACTGGAGGCGCAGTCCCAGGACCTCCAGCGCCTGGTGTCGACCTCGAGCCGCGTCCTAACCGCACTGGACTCCGGCCAGGGTCGCATCGTCGACCTCGTGGAACAGGCCGGATTGCTGACCTCCAGCACCGCGTCGCAGAGGGCGGACATCGAGGCCACGATCCGAGCGCTGCCGGGCGTGCTGTCGACGGCCGAGAAGGCCACGACCCAGCTCTCCGTGCTGGCCGAGGACCTCCGTCCGGTGACGAAGGGGATCAACGGCGCTGCGCCGGCCCTGACCCGGGCGCTGGCCCACCTGCCTGCGACGACGCGGGACCTCCGTGGACTGCTGCCGTCGCTGGACGCCACCCTCGACAAGGCGCCGGCAACGCTGGAGCGTGTGCCGGACGTGGCGAAACAGCTCGTGCGGATCATTCCGACCACCCGTGCGGCCCTGGCTGATGTCAACCCGATGCTCGCCTTCATGAAGCCCTACGGCCCTGACCTCGCGGCTTTCATCGCCAACTGGTCGGCCATGCTGGGTAGCTCTGACGTCAACGGTCACTACCTGCGGATCTTCCCGGTCCTCAACGAAGGTTCCCTCAAGGGCAACCCGCTACCGCTCAACACCGGGATCCTCGACAAGTCGAACGGCTACCCGAAGCCCGGTGAGTCCCGCAATCCCGGTCCGTTCACGGGCCCGTATCCGCATGTGGAGCGTGACCAGGAGTGAGCACTCGCCTGCGCCTCCTCCTCGCCGTGGCCCTCGTGGTCGCGGCGGGGGCGTGGACTGTCGTCGGGCTGAGCAAGCTGGAGGTCGACAGTGACCTGGATTCGCTGCTCCCGGCCAACGATCCGGCAGTCGAGGCACTGGCGGGCATGGCGCAGCAGTTCGGTGGAGACCCGGTCGTGGTCCTTATCGAGGGTGGGGGAGATCCGCTCGACAAGGACCGCCTGCCACGCCTGTTGCGGATGGAGGGCGAGCTCTCGGCGCTGGACGACGTCGTCGCGACCTTCGGGCCGGCGACGACACTCAACCAGATCGCGCTGAGGGTCAAGGAGTTGCTGGCCGACCTGAGCGGCCAGCGTGACGCCCTCCAGCAGGCGGGCCGAACCAAGGAGCTGAAGCAGTTCGAACGCCGGTACGGCGCGTTGCTGGTCCAGGCGCTGCCAGCCGGCCTCCCGACGCTGAGCAATGCCGACTTCGTGCAGTCGGTGGTCACGGACCCGAGGACGGGCCAGGTGCGAGCTGCGTGGCGCCAGTACCTGCCCGCGGACCAGACCGTGGCGGTCTACCTGCGCCCCCGAGAGAACCTCGAGGAGAAAGCGGCCGCGGCCCTGGCCGCCAACGTCCGCGACGTGCTGCGCGAGGACGGTGCAGTTCCGAAGGACGCCGAGACGACGATCACCGGCGCGCCCGTGGTCAGCGTCGGGCTTGCCGATCGCTTGCGCAGCGAGGTCCCGCGTCTGGCGCTCACGGCCTTTGCCGTCGTCGCGCTCGCGCTGTTGCTAGTTCCGTGGACTCGCCGACGTTGGCGGCTCGCCCCTTTGCTGGTGATGATCGGAGCGACCGCGGGCACGCTGGGCTCCTTCGGCTGGCGCGACGAACCCCTCTCGCTGGGGGCCGCGACCTTCCTCCCGATCATCCTCGGTCTCGGCAGTTACTACCCGGTCTACCTCTCGCGCACCGGTCACCGTCGCGTGGTCCTGGCCGTCTCTGTCTCTTCCGCACTCGCGTTCGCAGGCCTCTTGTTGTCGCCGCTGCCCTTCGTGGCTGAACTCGGCTACGCCGTGCCGGTCGGTCTTGGACTGGTGGTCGCGTTCAGCCTGCTGGCCGCCTGGGTGCGTCCGAGCCTGCTCGATGCTGGGGACGAGCCCGTTGCAGGGCAGATCCCGAAGTTGTCATGGTCCATGCCCCGTGGGCTTGCCATCGGTGCGGTCCTCGTCGGTGTGGTCGGTTCGGCCATCGGGTGGGGAGCGCTGGCGGTCACCGACTTGAAGACTGATCCCCAACAGCTCCTGGCCGGGCTGCCCGCGCTCGACGAAGCGGTCCACGTCGAGGAGGTGGTGGGCTTCAGCGCCGAGGTCGACGTCCGTCTGATCGGTGCCGATGTGCTCACGCCCGAAGCGCTCGCCTGGTCCCGGACCGCCGAGCGGGAGATCGTGACGCGGTTCGGCGACCGGGTCCAGCCAGTCGTGACCGTCAGTGGCCTTCTCTCCTTCCTCGGGGAGGAGCCGAGCGCCGAACAGGTCGAGGCCGGGATCGATGCACTGCCGTCCTACGTCACCTCAGCAGTTGTCTCGCTTGACCGCCGTCACGCTCTGGCGAGCTATGGCGTGGCGTGGACGGACCTGGCCGACGATCGCAACCTCGTGCAGTCGCTCAGCGATGCGCTCCCGCCACCGCCGGCTGGGTACCGCGTCGAGGTCTCCGGCCTGCCGGCGGCCGCCGAACGCGGCTACGACATGGTTGACGGCGAGCGCTATGAAGCCAGCGTGGTCGCGCTCCTTGCTGCGGCCCTCGCGCTGGTCCTTCTTCTGCCAAGTCGTCGCGACGCCCTGCTGGCGTTGCTCGCGTCCGGCATGGGGACGGGGCTCTCGATCGCCCTGCTGGTGGCCGTGATCGGCGCGCTGAACCCGCTGACCCTGACGCTCGGCGCACTCACGGCCGCCGTCGGTTCGGAGTTCACGGTCCTGCTCCTAGCAGCCCGCCGTGCTGAGGACCCGGCGATGCAACGCTCTGTCATGCTCGCAGTCCTGCTCTCGCTCGGTGGGTACGGCGTCCTGCTGACGTCCTCGCTGCCCGTCCTCCGCGAGCTCGGTCTCGCTCTCTCCGGCTCGGTGGCCGTCTCGGTCCTGGTGGCACTTGCTTTGGCCACGCTCAACCCCGGAAGCGGCATTTCGGGCGCGGCCGACGCCGCCCGACGGCGCGCCGCCGCCCATCAGCCCGCCGACCACCTCCAACCAGATGGAGCCCGACCATGAGCACCAGCACGGACACATCGAAGGTGACGGTGACCAAGGTCGCCGCACCTCCGGCCGGCTTTCGTCAGCGTTTGCGTGCCGCTGACAGGCGTCGGCTGGCTGCGGCGGCGCTCCTGATGGCTGCGTTCGCCGGGGCACTGACCTGGTGGCTGGTCCAGCGCGACGACCTGCCCGACGGCGCAGCCTTCCGTCTCGGGGAGGAGGTCGTGTCGGCAGACGACGTGGACCGGAGGATTGACGCGCTCGAGGCGCTCTACGGAATCCAGGTGCCTACGAAGGAGACCGAGAAGTCGGACTTCCTCCGTGATGCGGCCAAGTCGATCGCGGTGCAGATCATGTTGGAGGAGGAGGCTGCCGACCGAGACATCGTGATCGCGGAGAAGCAGATCGACGAGACCTTGCAGGACATCATTCAGCAGCGCTATCCAGACGGGGGGCGCCCGGCCTTCATTGCTGCCTTGGGTGAGTACGGCGCGACCGAAGACCAGGTGCGTGATGAGATCAAGGACCAACTGCTGGTGTCCAGGCTCTTCGACGAGGTTGCCGGCGAAGTGACGGTGGATGAGGACGAGCTGAAGGAAACCTTCGCTGATCGACGTGACGAACTTGCCACGCCCGTGCGTCGTTCACTCCGGAATATCGTCGTCGCCGACGAGAAGACCGCGCTCGATGTTCGCCGGCGACTTCGAGCAGGGGAATCCTTCGCGACGGTTGCTCGCGCCCTGAGCCTGGATTCCTCGACTCGGGATGCTGGTGGCGACCTTGGAGCGGTGGTCGAGGGCGATCTCGAGAAGGCCTATGGCCGAGCCGCATTCGCGGCGCCGGTAGGCGGGATCTTCGGCCCGGTTCGAACAGAGTCCGGGTGGAATGTCGGCCGGGTCGACGCCCAGCTCCCAGCGGTCCCCGCGAAGTACGCCGAGCTGCGTGGGGCTCTTCGGCAGACTGTGCTTGCTGAGAAGTCGCTGCAGGAATGGCGCAGCTGGCTGGCAGCGGTCATCGCGGAGCACGACGTGGAGTACTCAGCGGACTACCGACCCGATGAGCCCGGAGCCGTACCCGACATCGACCAAGCTGATATCACCGCGCCTCCGGAAGGCGAGCAGTGAGCCCGACCGTGCGAGTCGGCCACTTCGTCGTGCTGATCGCCCTGGCGGCGTCGCTGGCTGCTGTCGGGCGCTGGGGCCGCAGACAGGAGCTCGGTTCAGCGGCACTCCGTGACCTGCCGGACACTCTGCGCGAGAGTCGTCTTGTCGTCATACGTCGGGGTGGACTGGCATGTGAGCTGGCAGCCGCTGTGCTGGCGGTGGTGGCCGTGGGGGCGCTGGCGTGAGTGGCTTGTCAGATCAGGCGCAGTCGTTCTTCGATGCCGGCCGCGTCGTCGGCGGAGCCTTCCGCGGCTTCTGGGTCCTCCTTCTCGGCGGTCTGCTCGAGCCGGTAGTGGGAGAGGTCGCTCCTGCTCTCATCCCCTTCTGGCTGCCGCTCGTCGCGTTGACGGCTTTCGCCGCTGCCTCGATAGCCGCTACGACGCCGACCGGCCGCTGGCAGCAGGGGCCCGCAGCGGCGGTGGCCAGCTACATGCTGATCGTCCCTCTGGTCCGTGTCTCCACGGGAGCTCTGCCTCTCTTGCTGACCTTCAGCACGACGGCGGTGGCCGTCCTTGTGGGTACGACGGTTGGTCTGATGCGGCGACATCGCGCTTGGCAGCAGCGGGACCTGCCCAACGGAACCGGCGAGGCCGACTACTGAGGTCGACGCGGAGCCCATGTCAGGCATGGAGCGTGTGACCGGTACGTCTTCGGGAATCGCAGAAGTCCAGAAATGCCTCCGCTCTCCTGGTCAGGCGGATGCCGGGCGCCCACGCGACCACGACCCGCGCCTCGCCCACCGGTTCGACGATCTCCTTGACAACGACTTGGTGTCCCGCATACGTGCGGTCGTTGGAGGGCCGCTGCACGAGCAGCGCGTAACCCAGGCCGTGGCCGACCAATGCTCTCGCGAGCTCGAACGTCTTCGGGCGGTACCGCACGTGCGGAGTGATGCCGAACCTCTGGAAGATGGCCAGGGTGTTGTGTGAGCTGGGCGGGGAGTCCAGCAGGACCTGAGGCTCGTCGGCGAGCTCCGCCAGGGACACCCGGTCACGACCAGCCAATGGATGGGTCACCGGAAGCAGGATGTGTGGGCGCATCGTGTCGATCACGGCATGGCTCACATCGGAATTCAGCTCCATGTCGTAGAGGATCGCCAGGTCGATCTCACCGTTGACGAGGCGACGCTGCAGTACGTCCTGGGTGTCCTCCCCGAAGTCCACGGTCAGGTCAGGGTGGGCTTCGCTGAACTCGTGAAGCACGGCAGGAAGGGCAGTGGGGGCCAGCGTGACGTAGCAGCCGAGCGACAACGTCCCGGACAGTTGCGTGCCGCCGGACGCCACCTCCTCGAGCTCCTCGGCGCTGCGCAGCAGTTCACGTGCATGCCGAAGGACCTGGATGCCTGAGGGCGTCAGGGTCACTCCGTGTGCGCGGCGCCGTACCAGGAGTTGAGTGTCAAGAGCGCGCTCGAGCTCGGTGAGGGACTGCGAGAGACCGGGCTGGGAGACGTGGAGCTCGGAGGCAGCTGCGTTGATCGTTCCAGCATCGGCAACCGCGATGAGGTGCTCCAGCTGGCGAAGGGAGTAGCGCGTCGACTTCATAAGCTGAGGTTATGTGTAATAAAGGCTAATTGTCCTTTTCTTTGGTAAGTGACGGGTGTCACCGTGGAGTGCTCCTCCCACCCGATCACCCGCTCTCGTCCCCGGACGAGCGAAAGGACCACCTCATGGCTGCGAAGCCCTTTGCCTCCTCCGCCGATCTCGGCGACAAGACCGAGACTCTCGAGATCCTGGCGGACGGTGTCTATGCGCTGACTGCCGAGGGCGACCCCAACGTGGGCGCGATTGAGGGAGAGGACTTCCTCGTGGCCTTCGAGGCGCGGGCCACGCCCGTCGCCGCTCGCGACTGGCTGAAGCAGCTGCGCAAGCACACCGACAAGCCCGTGAAGTATCTGGTGCTGTCGCACTATCACGCGGTCCGAGTCCTGGGTGCCTCGGCATTCGACGCCGAGGTGATCGTCGGTCACGACAACACCAGGCGCCTGATCGAGGAGCGCGGCAAGGAGGACTGGGACAGCGAGTTCGGACGCATGCCCCGACTGTTCCGTGACCCGGAGTCCGTACCCGGACTCACCTGGCCTGATGTCACCTTCAGCGACTCGATGACCATCGACCTCGGCGGGGACTGTGGCGATCTGGTCCTGCAGTACTGCGGCCGCGGCCACACTGCGGGCGACATCGTGGCGTGGTTGCCCCGACAGAAGATCCTCTTCGCGGGCGACCTGGTCGAGGCCGAAGCCGCGCTCTACACCGGCGACGCCTTCCACACCGACTGGTCCACGGGAACCCTCGACCGGGTGAAGGCCTTCGAAGCCGAGGTACTGGTCGGTGGCCGCGGTGCCGTGCCGCGCGGTCGCGAAGCGGTCGACGCTGCCATCGAGCAGACCCGCGACTTCCTGCTCGTCATGCGGGCGAAGGTCGGTGAGGCGCACGGCCGCGGGTTGGGTCTCAAGGAGGCATTCGAGCTCACCCACCAGGCGCTGGCACCCAAGTTCGGCGCGTGGCCGATCTTCGAGCACTGCCTGCCGTTCAACGTTTCGCGGCTGTGGGACGAGTACGAGGGCATCGACTGGCCGCGCATCTGGACAGCGGACCGGGACCGCGAGGTCTGGGACGAGCTGCAGGGATGACCTTCATGCCGCTTCCTCCCTACGGCGGCGCGCCGGTGGCCGTCGTCGGGAACGGCCCGGTCGGCCAGACCGCGGCCCTCCTGCTCGCTCGTTGGGGCATCCCGGTCGTGCTGCTTGATTCTCGCCACGAGCGCGACATGGTCGGGTCCAAGGCGATCTGTCAGCAGCGCGACGTCCTGGACATCTGGGCTTCCGCGGGAGCGGACCGGATCGCCACCGATGGGGTGACCTGGACAACGGCGCGGACCTTCTATCAGGACAAGGAGCTGTTCACCTGGTCCTTCGTCGACCGGGGGCACTCACCGCTGCCCGCATTCGTCAACGTCTCCCAGTCCCACTCCGAGGAGGTGCTCGACGAGCAGGTGTCACTTCAGCCGCTGATCGACGTGCGCTGGGGTCACGAGGTGACCGACCTCGAGCAGAACGACGACAGCGTGATCCTGACCTGCGCAACCGACGCCGGCGAACAGACGATCGTGGCGTCGTACGCCGTCGCAGCGGGTGGAGCCAGGGGGGACGGACTGCGCCGCCAGCTCGGTGTGAGCTTCGAGGGCCAGACCTTCGACGACCGCTTCCTGATCTGTGATCTCCGCGCTGACCTGCCGGGCTGGGAGAGCGAGCGCCGCTTCTATTTCGACCCGGAGTGGAACCCGGGCAGGCAGGTGCTCATCCACCCGTGCCCTGACTCGACATTCCGAATCGACTGGCAGGTCTCGGCTGAGTTCGACATCGAAGCCGAGTCGGCTGACGGTCGGTTGGACGCGCGCATCCGCCAGATCATCGGTGACGTTCCCTACGAGATCGTCTGGAAGTCGGTCTACCGCTTCCACGCACGCAGCGTCGATCGGATGCGGGTGGGGAGGGTCCTGCTCGCCGGAGACTGTGCTCACCTGGTGGCTCCGTTCGGCGCCCGGGGTCTCAACTCGGGGGTTGCGGACGCCGAGAACGCCGCCTGGAAGCTGGCGTTCGTGCTCCACGGCTGGTCGCCCGAGACCCTGTTGGACTCCTACGACGACGAACGTCTGGCGGCAGCCCGGGAGAACCTGGAAGTCACCTCGCAGACGATGCGTTTCCTCGTGCCCCAAGACGAGGCGGAGAGGCAGGCGCGCAAGCGACTGCTCGAGGCGGCGCTGGGAGACCCTGAGGCCAAGGCGCGGGTCGACAGCGGCCGTTTCGCTGAGCCCTTCTGGTACGTGGATTCCATGCTGACCACCCCAAGCCCGGAGCGACCTTTCGCCGGGCGACCGGCAAGAGGTGAGACGCCAGACCCTGGGCCAGGAGTACTGGTACCGGACGTACCGGTGGCGATCCAGGACCGGCCGCAGGTGTCACGTCTTCGGGAGATCGTGAGGGAGGGACTGCTCGCGCTCACCGGGACCGGTGTCGATGCGGCCGAGGTGAGCGTGGCTGTGAAGGAAGCGACGTCTGCTCCGATCCGGGTTCTCGCCCTGGCAGACATCGACCCTGACCGGACCCTCGTCAGTGCCCTCGACGCTCGGGCTGGTGAGACCTGGTTGCTTCGCCCCGACGGCCACATCGCGGCCGTCCTGACTGGAGGACCACCCACTGTGGCCGATGCGGCGAAGCGCGCCCTGGGCTTCGACACCTGTTCCGCGCAAGGAGAGAAGTGACATGCCGTTCTATCGTTCTGCGGGCTCGATCCCGCAGAAGCGTCATACCCAGCACCGAGATTCCGAAGGGGCGATCTACTTCGAGGAGCTGATGGGAGAGGAGGGATTCTCCTCCGACTCCTCCCTGCTCTACCACCGCCACATCCCTTCCGCGATCAGTGAGTACCGGGCGTGGGACCTCCCGGACCTGGCGACGACACCGAACCACCCCTTGGTGCCCATCCACCTCTCGACCCACAAGTTGTTCGAGGACGATGCAACCGGCGTCGACGCGGTCACTGGCCGTCGGCTCCTGCTCGGCAACTCCGACGTGCGGTTGTCCTACGTGGTCGCCGACGCGGCGAGCCCGTACTACCGCAACGCCATCGGCGACGAGTGCCTCTACGTGGAGGCGGGAGAGGGAGTGGTCGAGACCGTGTTCGGCGACCTTCCCGTCGCCCACGGTGACTACACGATCATTCCTCGAGCCACGACGTTCCGGGTGGTGCCGAAAAGCACGATGCGTGTGTACGTGATCGAGGCCAACAGCCACATCGGGCCACCGAGCAGATTCCTCTCGAAGTTCGGGCAGCTGCTCGAGCACGCGCCGTACTGCGAGCGCGATCTGCGGGTCCCGTCCGATCCTTACCTGGTCGACGACCAGGACGTTGAGGTGTTCATCAAGCACCGCGGCTCCGGCCCGGGCGGGATCGCCGGCACCGTGCACGTGCTGCCGCACCACCCCTTCGACGTCGTCGGCTGGGACGGCTGCCTCTACCCCTACGTCTTCAACATCGCCGACTACATGCCCATCACGGGCAAGATCCACCAACCGCCGCCGGCCCACCAGGTCTTCGAGGCCAACAACTTCGTGATCTGCAACTTCGTGCCGCGCAAGGTCGACTACCACCCCCTGTCGGTCCCGGTGCCCTACTACCACTCGAACGTCGACTCCGACGAGGTGATGTTCTACGTCGCCGGCGACTACGAAGCCCGCAAGGGATCGGGCATCGGGCCGGGCTCGATCAGCCTGCACCCGGGAGGTCATCCTCACGGTCCGCAGCCCGGTGCCTACGAGAAGTCGATCGGCGTCGAGTTCTTCGACGAGCTCGCGGTCATGGTCGACACTTTCCGCCCGTTGGAGCTCGGCGAGGCCGCCCTGGCCAGCAATGACGGCATCTACGTCAACTCGTGGTCCCGGAAGGCGAAGGTCTCATGAGCCGCCCCTCGTCAGAGATGCAGACGGCAGAAGGCACGGCGAGCCTGTTCGCGCGGATGTGCGATGACGCGGCAGTGTTCCCGCCGGGCAACCTGCCGCTGCCCGCCGCCGTGCCCGCACACATCCGACATGCTCGCTCGGCGCACGCCTCCCTCGTGGGACCACTCGTCCTCGCGGCTGCCGACCTCGATCGCCTGGCGGAGATCGTCCGCGCCCTGCCCGAGCGCCCTCAGGCAGGTGACCTCGATCTGGCCGTGACCGTGTCACTGCCGGACCTGGGCAGTGCCGTCAGGTCAGCCGGACGCATTTCTGGTGCGCGGCTGAGCGTGCTCGAAGTCGCGCTGACGGAGTCGACCGTGGCCGCCGAAGTCGTTCCCGAGCTGGACGCCGTGCTCGGCCCGGCGCCGACCACGACGGTGTTCGTGGAGATCCCGCGTGATCAGAGGCGCGACAGCGTCCTGTTTGCATTGGCCGGTACCGGCCATCTCGCGAAGTTCCGCACGGGAGGGGTGCGCGCGGACCTTTACCCCGACGAGGTCGAGCTGGCGGCATCGATCTGGGCCGCGGTCGAAGCAGGCGTGCCCTTCAAGGCCACGGCCGGATTGCACCATGCGGTCCGAAACACCGACCCGGCGACCGGCTTCGAGCAGCACGGCTACCTCAACCTGCTAGCCGCTACCGGTGTTGCGATGGAGGGTGCCAATGAGGCTGCCCTGGTTCGGATACTGGCCGAACGGGATCCGGTACGGCTGTCCGGACGGGTGACGTCACTGTCGTCTGACGTTCGGCGTGCATTCCGGTCCTTCGGCACCTGCTCGATCGCTGAACCCGTCGAGGAGCTCGCCGCACTGGGCCTGCTCGACCCTGAGCTGATCAAGGACCTGTCATGAGTGGCACGACCCTCGGGCCCGTCACTGACGATCACCCGTTCGGCCTGCACAACCTGCCCTACGGCGTTTATTCGGTGTCCGGCTCAGCTCCGCGAGTGGCCACTCGGTACGGAGACCACGTCATCGACCTGGGCGTCCTGCTGGGTGACGAGGAGGTGTTCGGACGATCGAGCCTCAATGCCTTCATGTCCCAAGGACATGAGCAGTGGGTCGCGGTCCGCGATGCGCTGGTCGATGCGCTCGGTGGCCACCTGGTTGGCATACCTGTTGAAGCCGTGCACGACGTGGCCACAGTGACCATGCATCTCCCGTTCGAAGTCGCCGACTACGTTGACTTCTACGCCTCCGAACACCACGCGTCGAATCTCGGTCGCTTGTTCCGGCCAGACAGCCCGGATCCGCTCACGCCGAACTGGAAGCATCTCCCGATCGGCTACCACGGCCGATCGGCATCGATCGTGGTCTCGGGTACAGACATCCCTCGACCCGCGGGTCAGCGCAAGTCGAACCAGGACCCGATGCCGGTCTTCGGTCCATCGAACCGGCTCGACATCGAAGCCGAACTCGGCTTCGTGGTCGGCACTGGCAACGCGATGGGGGAGCCCATCGACGTCGAGGAGGCGGAGCAGCACATATTCGGGGTGGTGCTCTTCAACGATTGGTCGGCTCGCGACATCCAAGCGTGGGAGTACGTCCCCCTAGGCCCCAACCTCGGCAAGTCGTTCGCATCGACGATCTCGGCCTGGGTCGTACCGTTGCTGGCGCTGGACGACGCCAAGATCGACACCCCGGTTCAACAGCCCGCTCCGCTGCCCTACTTGACGATGCTACGGCCGTGGGGTTTGGACGTGGACCTGGAGGTGGTCTGGAACGGTGAGGTGGTCAGCCGTCCGCCGTACGCCGCGATGTACTGGTCACCCGCGCAGATGCTTGCTCACATGACGGTCAACGGCGCCCCGACCCGCACCGGCGACCTCTTCGCCTCTGGCACCATCTCTGGACCCGAGAAGGGTCAACGTGGCGCGTTCATCGAACTTACTTGGGGCGGGGCAGACCCCGTCACTGTCGGGGGCCGACAACGAACGTTTCTCGAGGATGGCGACGAGATTGTTCTCCGTGCCACCGCCCCCGGCTCGAAAGGTCGGAGGGTCGGATTTGGCGCAGCCGTCGGCCGGATCCGCCCTTCAACCACCCCGAGAGGGTCGACAACATGACGACCTCGCGGCGGCGTGACCGATCAGCTCGCCGCGCACGACGGGGTGCCTCTCGCGGCCGCGTTGCCGCAACGCCATCCGCAGCGGCACATCGACCAGCTCGACAGCCTCGGTGGGCGCGACGTTCCAGGCCAAGAACCTCTGAGCGAACACGTCGGGGATGAACGCGCCGTAGACGAACCGGCCCAGGCCGTACGTAGGTGAAGTACCGGTCGAGTAGGTCACCGGCCCGCTTGCCGTTTCTCGCGGGGATCGTGGTCTGGACCAATAGTTACGTCGCGCCTTCATCGAGGCGTCAGCGGTCAAGCCACGTGCGGGCGTGGGCAACAACGGCTCCCGCGGCGGCGCCATCGTCGAGGTCACACCATCATCGAAGGAGATCTACCATGACGCTGACCGTCGAGCCCGCGACCGGGTTCACGACTGGCCTGTACATCGATGGAGCCTGGACGGACGCTGACGAGACGTTCGACGACCTGAACCCGGCCACGGGAAACCTGCTGGTCAAGGTCTCGAGCGGGAGTGTCGACGACATCGATCGTGCGGTCAGGTCTGCTCGGACCGCCCTCGAGGGGGAGTGGGGCGCGACCCCGGGAGTTGCGCGGGGTGCGCTGCTCAACAAGCTTGCCGACCTGGTCGAGCGGGACGCGACGGAGCTCGCGCGACTCGAGGCGCTCGATGTCGGAAAGCCCGTCGGCCAGCCCGGCATGCTCGACATCCCCAATGCCGTGGCGACCTTCCGGCACTTCGCCGGCTGGGCCGACAAGATCCAGGGAACGACGATCCCGACGGCCGGCTACCTCGGCATGGCCCCTACCCACTCCTATACGGTGCGCGAGCCCGTTGGCGTCATCGGTGCGATCGTGCCGTGGAACACGCCCCTGATGATCGCCGCGTGGAAGCTCGGTCCCGCTCTCGCGGCCGGCAACACGATCGTCGTCAAGCCTCCGGAGGACGCCCCGCTCTCGATCCTCCACCTCGGCAGGCTGATCGACGAGGCCGGCTTCCCTGCCGGTGTGGTCAACATCGTGCCCGGGCTCGGAGAGGTCGCCGGTGCGGCGCTGGTCGCGCACTCCGGCGTGGACAAGATCAGCTTCACGGGCTCGCCAGAGGTCGGACGTCGGATCCAGAAGTCGGCGGCGGACACCTTCAAGCGCGTCACCCTCGAACTCGGCGGAAAGACGCCGCAGATCGTCTGCGATGACGCCGATCTCGAGGCCGCCATCAACGGCATCGCGATGGGTCTGTTCTTCAACCAGGGCGAAGTCTGTGCTGCCGGGACCCGCATCCTGGTCCACCGCTCCCACTACGACACGGTCGTCGAGGCGCTGGCGCAGGCGGCCGACGCCCAGGTGCTGGGTGATCCGTTCGACGAGAGCACCACGATGGGCGCGTTGGTCAACGCCGAGCAACAGCAGCGGGTGCTGGGCTACATCGAGAAGGGCACGGCGGAGGGAGCCCGTCTCGTGGCCGGAGGGACCAGCCCGGATGTCCCGGGATTCTTCGTGCGACCGACGATCTTTGCCGACGTCGACAACGCCTCCACGATCGCGCAGGAGGAGATCTTCGGTCCCGTCGGCGCGGTCATCGCGTTCGACACCGTCGAGGAGGCCATCGAGATTGCCAACGCCACCGAGTACGGCCTGGCGGCGACGATCTGGACGCAGAACGTGTCCCTCGCGCACACCCTCGCCAGCAAGGTGCGCGCGGGCGCGGTGTGGGTCAACGGGTGGGCGGCGATCGACCCCGCGCTTCCCTGGGGCGGGATGAAGGCCAGCGGCATCGGGCGTGAGCTCGGCTGGGCCGGCATCGTCGCCAACACCGAGGAGAAGGTTGTCACGATCGTCCTCTGACCACGAGGGACGGGGCGGGCATCGA